>Ga0210057_1000164_pt1 | contig 120563 bp, 125 predicted proteins | sample CryGeyCG2114_010_2_FD_183968 | JGI IMG/M metagenome (GOLD analysis project Ga0210057, IMG submission 183968) | Groundwater microbial communities from aquifer - Crystal Geyser CG10_big_fil_rev_8/21/14_0.10 (SPAdes) (version 2) | ecosystem: Environmental > Aquatic > Deep subsurface > Groundwater...
AGATCTTACAACGTGGCTGGTTAAATACAATTCTTACAGACCTCATCAAGCCCTTGATTATAAAACTCCATTGGAGTATGCTCAGGAGAACTTCTTTAAAGTCTTACCGATGTGGCCTGCCAGTACAGGTTCTTGACACTTAAAGATTTTTGTTGTATAAACTTAGCACTCACTTCTTACAAGTGATATTTTTTGCCCAATTTATGAAAAATATAAAAATTCAACCACTTTTCGGAAATGTTTTAGTCAAACCGCTTGAAGCAGAAGCAAAAACTGTAAGTGGTATTATCCTTCCGGATACTGCTAAGAAAGAATCACAGGCGGGAGAAGTAATGGCAATTGGTCCCGGTGATGTTACCCCAAAAGGAGAAAAAATTCCAATGATTATAAAAGTAGGACAAAAAGTTATGTATAAAAAATGGGGTGGAAATGAAGTTAAAGTTGGTAACGAAGAATGGACAATAATAGAGCAAAAAGATATACTTGCGATTATTAATTAATAATCGGATTTTTAATTTTCAATTAAATTATGGCAAAACAAATAAAATACGGATCGGAAGCAAGACAAAAATTAATGGAGGGAATAAAGCAGCTCGCAGATGCGGTTGCAACTACTCTTGGTCCAAAGGGAAGAAATGTCGCTTTGGATAAAAAATGGGGCGCCCCAAATGTAATTCATGACGGAGTGTCTGTTGCTAAAGAAATCGATCTTAAAGATCCATTTCAAAATATGGGAGCACAGCTTGTTAAAGAAGCAGCAAGCAAAACTGCAGATGTTGCCGGAGACGGCACAACTACGTCGACTGTTTTAGCCCGCGCAATTGTAGAAGAAGGAATTAAAAATATTACAGCCGGGGCAAACCCAATGATAATGAGAAGAGGTCTTGAAAAGGCAAGCGCATTTGTGGTTGAAGAACTTAAGAAAATGAAAAAAGATCTTAAACAATCTGATTGGGCAAACGTTGCAAAAATATCGGCGGGAGATCAAGAACTTGGTGATCTAATTGCAGAGGCACTTAAAAAAGTTGGTAAAGATGGAATTATAACCGTCGAAGAAGGTAAGGGGCTTATTACGGAAATTGAATATAAAGAGGGAATGGAGTTTGACAAGGGTTATGCTTCTTCTTATTTTGTAACGAATCCGGATAAAATGGAAGCAGAAATAGAAGATCCATATATTCTTATAACAGATAAAAAAATCTCGGCGTTAAACGAACTTCTTCCTTTTCTTGAAAATTTGATTAAAGTTTCCAAAAACCTTGTTATTATCGCAGACGAGATAGACGGCGAAGCTTTGGCAACATTAGTTGTGAATAAATTAAGAGGAACTTTTAATGCAATTGCTATAAAGGCTCCGGGCTTTGGCGACAGAAGAAAAGAAATGTTGGAGGACATTGCAATTCTAACCGGTGGAACCGTAATATCCGAAGATACGGGAAGAAAATTTGAATCGGTTACTTTGGAAGACTGTGGGAGAACAGATAAAGTCTGGACAGACAAAGATAACACTAGAATTATTGGCGGAAAAGGAAATCCAAAACTTCTTACTGCAAGAATTAGCCAAATTAAGGCAGCAATCGGAAAAACAACTTCGGATTTTGATAAAGAAAAACTTCAGGAAAGACTTGCTAAGCTTGCAGGCGGAGTTGCGGTAATTAACGTTGGAGCTGCGACGGAAGTTGAACTTAAGGATAAAAAAGAAAGAGTAAATGATGCGGTTTCGGCAACAAAAGCCGCATTAGAAGAAGGAATTGTTCCGGGAGGAGCAGTCGCACTTCTAGACATTAGTTGGAGAATGAGCGTTAAAGATCTTGAAGTAGTAAAAGCAGCAAGAGATGAAATAATCGGTTTTGAAATTGTTAAGACAGCGTTGGAAGCTCCATTTACTCAGTTAATGAAAAATGCCGGATTAGATTCAGGTCAATTAATAGCTAAGGCAAGAGAGGTGAGTGCACACGGGCAGGGTTTTAATATTTTAAAAACAGATTCGATAGAAACAGCAGTTCCTGTAGATATGCTAAAAGAGGGAATAATTGATCCTGTGAAAGTAGTAAGAACTGCAGTTCAAAATGCAATTTCGGTTGCAACTATGATTTTAACGACGGAAGCTTTAGTTACCGACATTCCGGAAGAAAAGAATCCTTCAGCAGGATCAGGACAAATGCCGGGAGGTATGGGTGGAATGGAATATTAAGTTCAAAGTTGAAAGTTCAAAGTTGAAAGTTTACCGCGTAAGACGCGGTTTTTTATTGTCACAGAGTTTTTAGTGTAATATAATTACTAAACATGAAAAAAATTCTTTTTATTGTTGTTCCCCCTCTTATAGCGATATTAATTTTTATAACGGTTACAATTATTTTAAACAAAACTTCAAATAAAGGCGGTCTACAAGTTACCTCTGTGCCAAAAAGCAAAGTCTATCTGAATGGAAAATTAATTGGAGAAACGCCGCTTTGTAAGTGTGATCAAAATAACATGATTACAACCGGAGAATACACAATTAAGTTGGTTCCGTTTCAGGGAGATTTTTCTTATTTTGAAAGTAAGATTACTATTTCTTCCGGAACATTAACCGTTGTCGATAGATCTTTTGGACAAGGAGGTCTTTCGCATGGAAGTATAATTAATCTTATTCCGATTGACGATAAGAAAGATGCTCAAGTATTAATTGTTTCTTTTCCGGATAAAGCTAAAGTTTCCTTAGACAACAATCTTTCCGGAACAAGTCCACTTTTATTAAAAAATATTACGGAATCCGATCACGAAGTTAAGCTTTCTAAAGACGGATATAAAGAAAAAGCAATTAGAATTAGAACAATTGTTGGATACAAACTTGAAGGTATAATTTTTCTAAGCATAAATCAGGATGTTGGTGCCAGTGCTGCTGCTATACCAACTTCCCCAAGTATTACACTAACTCCAACACCATCTGTAAAAAAAATTACCATTTTGACTACTCCAACAGGATTTTTAAGAGTTAGAGAGAGCAATTCAATATCATCGGCTCAAGTAGCGCTCGTAAATCCTGGGGAAAGTTATGAACTTGTTTCGGAAGAAGAAAATTGGTTTCAGATTAAGCTGTTAGATGGCAAAATAGGTTGGATTAGTTCTCAATACGCAAAAAAAGAATAGTCCTCGGACAGACCCCTAAAAACTGGAGTTATAAACAATGCCTCAAAGGTTTTAGAAATCATAAATGCAAAATTAATTTATTTATCTTGACAACTCTAATGATACTTATCATCATAGTGATATGGCTCAAGTCTCTCGTTATCCGGTCCATAAAGATGTAGAAAAAAGAATATTTGAAGTGTTTAAAAATACTATTTCTGCTTTAAGAGATTCCGAGGATATTGAGAATTTTCTTGAAGAGTTTCTTTCTCCGGTAGAAAAAATAATGTTGGCAAAAAGAATTTCCATTGCTGTACTTTTAGCAAAGGGTTATTCATATCCATCAATAAGACAAATGCTCAGAGTTACCCCAAGTACAATTTCCAATGTTAGTTTAAATTTAAAATACTCGGACAAAGGCTACAGAAAAATCGTTGAAAAGATTCTGCGTGATGAAAAAATGAATGAATTCTGGCAAAAGATAGAAACGAAATTAACAGATGTTCCTCCTTTAAAAGGACACGATTGGTCGTATTGGCGGAAAGAGCACGAGTATAAAAAAAGAAAAAACAAAAAACCTTTCTAATTTTTAAGTTTGTTTATAGTTATTAGTTCAATTAAAAATTATTTTTAACACTCTAATGATACGTATCATTAGAGTGTTAGTGGTTAATGGATTACTGAATGTTGTTCTATCTAAATGTTTTTTCCGGAATATTTTTACCAGACGGTAAACTTAATAATCTGTAAAATAAAGTCGATTAGCGAGTAATTAGATCAGCTCCCAATACGTGAAAAAAGGATAGTCCTCGCGACCCATGAATAAGTCACGATACATTTCGGACGATTAAGGAAAAGAAATGTATGCCGAGTGATTTTAAGCGGGTAAGATACTTTCGACCGAAATACTCTAAAAAGGGTTATCATATCCTGATGAAAATGATGCAGGATGGATTAGCTCTAGAGATATCAGACGTAGCAGGATTTCGTATTCATGTAATCAACCACTACTACAAATATGGTTTGCGGGGAACTCTTGATGCATTCAAGGTAAAAAGAAGCACCTTCTATGATTGGAAGATCCTTTATGAGAGATCCGGGAGACGAATCATTAGTTTAGTACCTCACCAAACCAGACCTCTTCATGTAAGAAGGATGGAAACAGACTGGAGAATTATCGCCTTCATTAAGGAGATGAGAAAAGAGCATGGAAACATTGGTAAAAGCATGCTCAAACCATTCGTTGATGCATATGCAAAAGAACTTGATATTAAAACCCTTGCGACAAGTACGATCGGGAAGGTTATTAAGAGAAGACATCTGACATTTGAGAAGAAAGTATATGCAAAAAAACAGGCAAACAAGTTCAAAAAGCTAAGAACACGTAAATCACCAAGAGTAACAACTCCCGGGTTTATCCAAATGGATTCAATTGTCGTATATATTAATTACGAGAAGTATTTGTTTATGTACAAAACCTCTCATCAGCAACAGCAAGAGAAGTATTCAAGCAATTTCAGCAATTAACATCAACCTCCATTCATACAGTACAGACAGACAATGGGTCGGAGTTTCTCAAGTCATTCCACATGTATCTGGAAGAACAAGGAATTAAGCACCAATTTATCTATCCCAGAATGCCAAAGATCAATGCTTTCATAGAGAGATTTAATAGAACCATACAGGAAGAATTTATCTTAAGAAATGATGAAATTTACTATGATCACAAAGCATTTGCAAAAGAGCTTACAAAGTATCTATACTGGTACAACTACCAGAGGCCACATGCATCACTTAAATACATGTCGCCTATGAACTTTATACAATCCAAAAGTCCGAAAAGTGCGTGACGCATACAACCCAGTAGAGGATTCGGACCTCTTGATACAATATCTACATGCATTATCTATTACATCTTCCCGAGAGGTCGTGGAAGGCCATTAAAAATGGCAAGAAAAAAGTAGAAGGTCGGGTTTTTCGACATACTACTCTATATCACAAAATGAAAGCAGGAGATACTATTCATTTTGTAAATGAAGATACTGGAGAAAAAACAATCACAAATGTGCTCTATATTCATCACTATCCGGATGTTCTAACTATGTTAGAAACAGAAGGGGTTGAGAATGTGCGTTCAGGCGGAGAAACAATAGAGGATGGGATAAAAAGCTATCATTCATTTACTCATTATAAAGAAAATATTCCTAAATATGGTATCCAACGCTATTGGAGTAAAACCAACAATAGAGATATAAAATTAATAATTATTTTTCTCGAAGATTAGTTGATTAAGGACCGATAAAATAAATTATAAGAATAACCATTATTACCCATAAAACAACTGTTATAAGGAGTGGTCTATCAGATAGAAGTACTCTTTCAGGGCTTTCTCCTTCGTTTTTTTCATAAATGTCCTGAAGGTATCTCATAAGCCCGTAAACAACGGGTAATATAGTTATCATGAGCCATTTTCTTTGAAAAAAAGTTGGTAGAAATTCTGGCATCAAAACTCCAAGGCTAATCTTAATCCCTCTTGGGTTTTCCAAAAACGTAAAAAGAGAATAGGTAATAAAAGTTGAAGTTGCAAAGATTGATGCATAAACATCCAGTAATCGTTCGGAATAACGAGACAGTGACTCTCTGGTTTCTTGAATAAGGTTCTTTTTGTTTGCAGACAAAAGGGTAAGCTCCGAGCGCCTTTTTCCAATTGCAAGAAATAAAGAAATAGAGATTGTTGTTAATAAAAGCCAAACCGAGATATGAAATCCGCTGGCAAATTCTCCTGCGTATACTCTAAGTATATATCCTGTTGCAATTGCTAGAATATCAACAACAGCAAGTGACTTAAGGAAAAGCGAATAAAGAAATTGGATGGACAAATAGACCAGACAAATTATAAAAAATGCCGGAGTTATAGTTGTGCTGACAAAGAGTGAAATAAAAATTAAAATAGCAGCAGTTAGAATGGCAGCACTAACGGAAATTTTATTGCCCGCCAACGGTCTAAATCGTTTAAACGGATGCATCCTGTCTTTTTTAATATCAAATAGATCATTAACTATGTAGGTTGCCGAAGATAAGCCGCAAAAAACAAAAAATGCTACAAAAACTTTTTCAAAAATTAGCTGATCAAACAATTCTCCCGCAAAAAGAATTGCAGCAAAGAGTGCGAAATTCTTTATCCATTGCCTGGGACGAAGTAGTCTAAAGACCTCGAAAGCAAATCTAATCATCTGGATCCTCTATTGTTAATTGTAGGAACAATATTATTCCACTTACAACTATTGCAACCATAACAATAGCAAACAATTTGCCCTTACTAGATAGAACTAGGGCAAGCGACCCTAATATAGCAGAAATTAACCAATAAAACAATGCTATTTTTCTGTGTCCATAACCCCTTTTCAATAAGAGATGATGCAAGTGTTTTTTATCGTGCCAGAAGGGAGATTTTCCGGAAAGAACTCTTCTGGTTATGGTAAAAATTCCATCTACGATTGGAACACCCATTACCAAAATTGCCGTTGCAAGTTTTGTACTTGCTAAAATAGAAACAACGCTTAATAAAAGATATATAGAGGTTGCTCCATATCCGGGAAAAATCTTAGCGGGATAAAAATTAAAAAGTAAGAAACCAATTGCTGCACCTGCGATCATAAAAGACAGCTTTGCACTTATTAAGCTATAATGATCAATTACGGGGAAACGTAAACTTAAAATGCCGATTACAATGGCAGAAATTGCAATGATTCCGGGCATTTGTCCGTCTACGCCTTTGCTCCAATTTAGCATATTCATAATCCAGACGATCCAAAGTATGGCAATCGCATAAGAAAAGAAGAAAGGAACTCCGACCGGAAGAAAAGACAATTTTAATGCATTTAAATAAAGAATTCCTCCGAAAGGATTTGTAATAAAAGGAATATTTGCGCCGGCGTAAACAACAATAGAAGCAGAAATAATATTTATTAAAAATCTAAAGTACGGTGAAATATCATACTTATCATCTAAAACACCGATAGTTAGAGAAATAAGTCCGGCGATAAATAAAGCAACGGTTATTTTTTCTACAGGTAAAAAAATAATCCCCGTTATTGCAATACCTAGAAAAAAAGGAATTCCACCACTTCTTGGAATTGGTCTAGTATGAAGTGTAGCGGGATGATGACGTTTTTTTGGATCATCGATAAGACCTGCTTTTTTAATAAAAATTAAAGAAATTGGAGTAGCAATTACGGTCAATATAAAGGCAATAAAAAATGGCAAAATTATAGTTGTGGAGAAATTAAACATTTTATAAAACAGCCTGAACAGTTCTAATTACAAAAAGAAAAGTAAGCACGGATATTAAAAGACTTGTAACCGCCAGTATTCTGGAAAGCAAGGGGGCTTTTTTATAAACCAAAGAGGAAAAAATTAAATTTATTGTTAAAATTAAAAAAGCTATAATTGGAGGAATAAAAATTCCTGTTGTATTCACAAGTCTTTGCTCTCCCCAAGGCAGTTGATTAAAAAGGGGAAGAAGTGGTGGCAAGCTGTAAAAATAAAAAACAGCATATATAAACGATAATAAAATAATTATAAAGCAAGCAGAAAAACCCTTTTGTGTTATATTATCAGACACTATGTCTTTAAAAAATCTTTTCATAGATAGAGACGTCGTAAAGTATAATACTCTGCTTAAAGTCCGAAAGTAAAAAAGGATATGCTTTTACATTTGGCATTAAAATAATAAATTTAGGCTTATTTTTCGCAAGCCCTCCGGCTGTATCATCCATGCCATCTTTATAGTTAGAGATATGATATGCAGCAGCATATCTTCCGGGTGGTAATTTTTCTAATAATTTATAAACTTGAGCGTTATTACCCCAAATAAAAACATTGTCATTTTCTTTTAATCTTGGTCTAAGATAATCTGCAATCTGATAATCTATTGGGGTTCTTCTATCAAAGAATCCCTGATATGCGCTTAAGCTCTTTTTTCCATCAGCAAAATTTAGAAAGTTTTCATAGTAAGGTACGACTTTATTAAAAAGATAAAAATTATTAAATACAAGGTAGGCAATTAGCAAAAGAAGAACAGTAGAAGAATTCCGCCATTTTTTATTAGTAAAAATAAATCCGATCAAAAGAGAAAAACTTGGTAGTAAAACTAAAAGATAATGTGTATAAGGTCGTTGAGAGAAGAAAGCATTAAATAAAGAAAATCCAAGCCAAAGAAAAATAAATACCCCCTCCAGTTCTAAACTTTTTCTTTTTGCAAAAACAAAAAAAGAAAAAAAAGCGAGTATTAAAAGCTTTAGGATCAAAAGTCCCTGTGGAATTATAAAACGATTGCCATATCCAACATATCCAACATTAGAAAAAAGAGTTGCTTTTAAAAAGTAGGAAAATCCACCTGAAATATAAAAAAATAAAATAGTCAGAGAAATGGGAACTAAAAAGGCAAGAATAAAAAGGAAAGCTTTGTCTAAAAGACAAATAAGATATTTTTTGTTTATTAATTTGGAAAATCTAAAATTAATATCCGAAAAAAGTAAAAAAACAAAAAATGCTGCAAAATCAAAAATAGCAACGATTTTAAAAAGAAATGCAATTCCAACTAAAAGTCCTGAAACAAAAAAAACTTTATAATTTAATTTTTGACAGGCAGAAAAAATTAAATACCCGGCCAGAATTAAAGGGAAAAGCATAAAATTTTCGGCATTTGCGATATTCCCCTCAAGTAAAGGAATGGCAAGTAAAAAAGCAAAGAATCCGGTAGATGAATATACGGATAGTTTACTTTTAAAGAGTTTATTTACTAAAATAAAGAAAATAATTACCGCCAGAATTCCAAAAAAAAGGTTTGCCAATCTAACCATGAACTGATCGGAACTAAAAAAGCTGTAAAGAAGATAAAGAAGAGGAGGTTTATTGTCGAAAATATCTCTATATAAAAGTCTGCCGTGATTTATGCCAATGCCAAGTGTTTGATAAATGCCTTCGTCTCCATACCAATATGGTTCAAAAAGAGATGGGAGACGAAATACAAAAAAGATAAACGAAACAAAAATTAAAAACCATGTCCCAAATTTTTTTTCAAGTTTTTTTAATACTCTCATATTTTTTCTGTTACCTTATATTCTAACCTTTTTCCAAGCATAAGTTTAGTATGGGAAATTATTGCAGGTAGTGTGGAGAGAAAAAATCCGGCAATGGGTAAAAGCATAAATTCAAGCGGAAATAAAAATTGTCTTGTCATAGAAGCAGAATATTTTTTTGGTCTATTTTTAAAATCTATTACAATCATAGCAAGAAGAGCAAATAAACAGAAAGTTAGAATAAATCCGGCAAGTTTGGGAAGATTGTATCCAAGAGCAGTTCTGGAAAAAATAGGATTTATAAAGGGCATTACGTTTGCAGCAATAGTAATAATAAACCAGTTAACGGGCCAAAGTAAGTGATCCAGTAGGACATGGTAAAGCATCATTGTTTTTCTGACAAAAGGGACATCAGGTACGGTCAGCCACCATTTTATAAAAACGGGATTATCCGATACTCCCCAAGACCAGCGTTCTTCTTGTTCATATTTTGTCTTTAAAGTTTTCAGGTAAGTCGAGGCAAGCGGAGAATCCATAGAAGTCTTTAAAAAAATTGGCTCCACCCAAAGTTCCCCTTTACGCATATAAAATGCTTTATAGAATACTCTATAATCTTCAGGTATTACGTCCACGTCCCAATAGCCGATTTCATGAAGCATTCTAAAAGAGAGTGAATATGTGGAATGCGCAACTAAACGGTCCTTCTGAACCAAAACAGCTATTCTCCAAAGACTACCAAAAAAAGAAATTACTCTTACAGGAGCGGGAACTTTCCAAAAGTTATTATAAAAAACTCCGGCAGATTGCCAAAATTTATTGTAAGGTTTGTCGTCTTTTAAGAATAAATAAGCTAAGTAGGCAAAATATTGTTTATCAAAAATTGAATCTGCATCAACGGAAGAAATCGTTGCATAATCAATTTCTATAACCTTTTCCTCAACTAATTTTTTGTAAGCGTATTTTCCCGCGTATGCCTCATTGGAAGATTTGCCTTTAACTTCGCCCTCGATATCCGGATGATAAGTTGCGATAACATCGCCGAATTTATCTTTAAACTCATTTATTAAAATATTTGCTTTTTCCTTAATATTTTTCTCTCGTTCTTCCATTCCCAATACTATAAAAATTTTTTCTGTTGGGAAAGTCTGCTCGGAAATTGCAGCTAGAGTTTCTCTAAGTTTATTTAAGGTTTCTCTATAATTCGGAATTACAACTACGTGTGAAATTTTATTAAAGTTTTCAAATTCAACTGCTTTTTTAAGCCAATTTATTTGTTCTGCCTCTTTTATTTTATTAGTAGCAATATAAGAGTTAATTACTAGGGAAAAGGACTTGTAAAACCAATAAACGTCATAAAAAAGAATAAAATAGGCAACAGTGTAGGGAATAAGAAGTGATCCCCAGACAGGGAAAAGGATAAGTGTCCACGACAAAAATCCCGGAATTATTTCTAAAACTCTGGTTGTTTTTACGGGATAACGAGAAAAAATTTTTTGAAAAAAACTGGTCATTGTATAAAATAAAGTATGAGCGTTTTCTGATGATTTTTCAATAAGCTTATGTCTAAAAGACTACCTTTATAGCTTGATTTATTGACATAAAGATCTTAGACTATACCAATCTTAAAATCAATATTTAGTAAGGGGCTATGAATAAAGGAAAATCAGGCAAAAAATACTCGTTACGGGATCTGCAGGCTTTATAGGCGGATATGTTGTAGAAGAATTACTTAAGAGGGGAAATACGGTTATTGGTATAGATAATTTTTCCAAATATGGGTTAATCGAAAAGAGCTATGATAAAAATCCTCGTTATTCCCTTGTAAAGGGAGACATAAAAAATACAAAATTATTAAAAGAGCTCTTAAAAGATTGCGATCATCTAATTGCGGGTGCGGCAAAAATCGGTGGAATTAGTTATTTTCATGAATTTGCTTATGATCTTATTGCAGAAAACGAGCGTATTATTGCTTCTACTTTTGACGTCGCAATTGATGCATTTTTAAATAAAAAATTGAAAAAAATAACCGTAATTTCTTCGAGTATGGTTTATGAATTGACGGATAAATTCCCGACAAAAGAAGATGAGGTCTCCAAAATACCTCCACCCTTGTCGACATATGGATTCCAAAAATTTGCCTGTGAATATTTTGCTAAGGGTGCTTGGGAACAATATAAGTTACCCTATACGATTGTTCGTCAATTCAATTGTGTTGGAATAGGAGAAGAGCGCGCAAAGGTTGGGAAGGAAGTAAAAACGTCTTGCGAAATCCTCATAATATACGATTTAGATAATGATCCAACCGTAATAATTGCTACAAATTACATTAAAAACAATAAATTAAAAAACATTTTCCTAATTAAAAATAATTCAAGAAATGGTAGAGGAGTAATGAATGCCATTAGAACAGGTTTTAAAAAATCAAAAGGAGAAGTAATTGTGGTTTTAATGGCAGACTTATCGGATGATATTACGCAAATTGACCAAATGTATAAATTATCACAAGAAGGATTTGATGTAATATGTGCTTCTCGTTACATGCCAAAGGGAAGAAAAATTGGAGGACCTCGTTTAAAAACTTTTTTGTCAAAAACGGCAGGATTTACACTTCATTATATATTTAAAATTTCTACTCTTGATCCAACGAACGCTTATAAGATGTATAAAAAAGAAATTTTTAAAAATATAAAAATTGAAAGTACCAGCGGTTTTGAGTATTCACTCGAGATATTGTTGAAGGCACATAAATTAGGATATAAAATTACTGAAATTCCAACAGTCTGGAGAGATCGTGAAGAGGGTAAGTCAAATTTTAAATTACTTAAATGGCTTCCTAATTATATTAAATGGTATCTTAGTGTTTTTAAGAAAGCCTAAACAGATTTGTAGCATTTTTGCTTGTTTTTTCTGCTACTTCTTTTTTCGTAAGATTTTTAACTTCGGCAATAAATTCCACAACAAACTTTACAAAAGAAGGCTCGTTTCTTTCTCCACGGTGGGGAATTGGAGTTAGATATGGCGAATCTGTTTCGGAAATTATTTTATCTATCGGAGCATATTTTATTAGATCAAAAAGAGCAGTTGTTTCTCCTTTGGCAATTCCGGGATAGGTTATATTTCCATCAAAACCAACATAAAAACCAAGGTTTAAGACTTTTTTTAAAAACTCAACGTCTCCGGAAAAACAGTGAAAAAGTCCGGGAAGATTTTTTAAGAGAGGTTTATTTTCATTTAAAACTTTCAAAATATCTTCTCCAGCCTGACGGTTATGAATCATTAAAGGAAGATCTAATCTATGTGCAATTTTTATTTGTTTTGCAAAAAGTTTTCTTTGTAAATTTTTGTTGGTAATGCCATTTGACTCGTAACGGAAATAGTCAATTCCTGTTTCTCCGATTGCAACAACTTTTGGATGTTTTGCCAATTTTTCAAATTCAACTTCCCAGTTGAGTTCTAATTTATCTGCATGATGAGGATGAATTCCGACTGTTGCATAAAGCCCAGGATATTTTTCGGCAAGCTCAATTGCGGTTTTACTAGAGTCGAGAGCGGTACCAACATTAATAATATTTATATCTTTATCTTTTGCTCTTCCTATAACTTCCTCAACATCACTTACAAAGGTCTGAAAATTTAAATGACAATGTGCATCTATCATAAACTTATTTAATTCTTGGAAATAAAGGAGGTTGGGAAGTAATTTTTCCATCATATTGATTTAGTATTTTTTTAGCAGTTTCAGGGAGAAATGGTTTTAGATTAACAACTGCTTCTACAATTCCCTTTGAGTAGTTAATTAATTTTTCTTTAAGTATTTTTTCGTCTAAAATTTTCCAAGGTTCTTCCTGATTTAATTTTTTATCTATTTCACTTATTTTTCTCCAAATGATTTTTAAAGCTTCATGAAGTTGAAAATCTTCGATTGCTTTTTCTACTTTAGGATCTAATTTTTTCTCCCCATTTTCCATCTCCAATCCTACTTTTTCCGCAAGCTTTGCAACTCTTGAGCATAAATTTCCCAAGCCATTTGCCAAGTCGGAGTTGTAAGCTTGGATTAATTTTTTTTCGGAAATATCACCATCTTCGGTTAAAACAGTGTATCTTAAAAGATAATAACGGACTGCATCGGCGCCGTATTTTTCTATCCAATCGGTTGGTTTAATAACATTACCTAAAGATTTGCTAATTTTTTGCCCGTTAATATTTAAAAATCCGTTAATAATAATTGTTTTTGGAAGATCAATTCCGGAGGATTTTAACATTGCTGTCCATAAAAGAGAGTGCCAACGCAAGTTATCCTTGCCTAAAATGTGGATATCTGCCGGCCAGAATTTTTCAAATAATTTTTTATTTTCCAAGTATCCAATACCCGAAATATAGTTTATTAAAGCGTCAAACCAAACATAAATAACTTGCTCAGGGTGCTCCGGAACAGGAATACCCCATTTAAAATGCTTGCGGGAGATTGGAATGTCTTTAATGTTTTTGGCAAACTCCAGCATTTCGTTGGCACGGTGTTTGGGAAAAATAAAATTAGGATTATCTTTAATATAGTTAATTAAAAAATCTTTATATTTACTCCAGCGGAAAAAGTAATTTTCTTCGGTAACTTTTTGTATTTTTAGATTCGGATGAAATGGGCACTGACCGTTTATTAAATCATCTTCGGTATAATATGCTTCGCACCCCCCGCAATAAAGCCCGCTATATTCTCCCAGATAAATATCCCCTGACGTATCTACTTTTTTCCAAATTTTTTGGGCAACTTTCATATGATCAGGATCGGTTGTTCTAATAAAACGGTTGTAAGAAATATTTAAACTATCTTGTTGCCTCTGATCTGAATCCGAAATCTTTTTTACCAATTCAGTTGGAGTAATGCCTGCGCTTTTGGCTGCCTTTTCGGTTTTTTGCCCATATTCATCGGTTCCGGTTAGAAAAAAAACGTTTTCATCTCCAATTTTTAACCGATAATAACGAGCTAAGCTGTCAGCTGCAATTTTTTGGAAAGCATGCCCTATGTGAATAGTGTCGTTAACGTAATCAATAGCAGTTGTTATATAAAATTTTTTCATAGCCTAATTTTAACAGAAAGGGAGGGATGAAACAACGAAGCCGGATATCTTAACAACAACTTTTTTCTACTATTATTTATAATAACTTCACTATTAGTTCAATGATTCAAATCATTGAACTAAAGAGAATTCTTTTTAAATTTTTTTTTAAAAAGTTCTTTCCCTTGTTTTTGTTTCTTTTTAAACGCAATGCTGTCGTGTATTTTTGGCGGAGTTATCTGTAATACAATTTCCTCAATGTCGTCAATTAATGTCTGCTTTTTCTGGTTATTTAAAATTTTTTCTACAGCTTTTCTATAACCACTTCTTCCATTTTTGAGCCAGTAAGAAACAGTCATAATTGTGGGACGAGAAACTTTTAGGGAGCTATCAATTTGGCTATAAGTATAGCCCTTTGATAATAGAACCGCGATTGCAAGTCTTTTAACAAGCATCACTTTTTCAGTAGGAGAAAGAAGATCCTCTATAAGATTTTTTACCTCGTCAGGGTTACTGGTTTGTGCCAGTGTTTTTATAAAAACTTCAAAGATGTGACCCTCTAAGTGTTTGTTGATAATCCGCTTTGAAATTTTTGCCATTATAGTTTAATAGTTTGAATCATTGAATCGATATTTGTCAATAATTTATTTTTATTAATTAATTATTTACTTTTGGTAAAGAGAAGCTCTAAAACTACGAAGATTGTGATAAGAAGAATTATGAAAATCGGTTGTCCAAGTTTGTAAAAATTCAATAATAAAAATCCAGCCACGAAAAGAGCTGTAAAAAAACCCCGCCTTAAATTTTTAAGAAAATAGGCAACAAAACAAGTTACAAATAAAAAAAGAGAAACAAAAAGAATGTAAAAAATTGAAAATTTGTAATTAAAAATGGAAAATGATAACGTAGGAGGGTAATTAACAATAATATAAGTAGTTATCCCCAAAAAGATAAGACTAATTAGAAAAGGTATAATTTTTCTTTTTTTCCGCATAAAATTAGTCTAACATGATTATTGAAAGTTTACTTCCTGATAATTATTTTTATTGAATTCTCTTTCGCCAGAGGCGTGTATGTAAAATTCTCATCGTAGATCAAAATTTACTTCTTGACAAGAATTGGCAGTCGTGTTATTATACTGCTAATGACGCACCGCGGGGTGTATTATTCATCTTTACAAGAATATGCACGATTTAACACAAAGACAAGTAGAAATTTTAAGAAATCTTATTGAGGAATACATTAATACTGCGGAAGCTGTTGGCTCGGAAACCTTGGAAAAAAAGCACAATCTTTCCGCATCTCCTGCAACAATCCGAAACGAGATGGTTAAGCTAGCAGAACTTGGTTATCTTAAACAACAGCATACTTCTGCAGGACGGGTTCCAACTTCACAGGCAATGAAATTTTATGTAAAACAGCTTATGAAAGAAAAAGAATTGTCCGTAGCAGAAGAAGTTGGGCTGAAGGAGAATGTTTGGGACGTAAGAGATAAGGAACAGATATTTTTGAAGCAGCTTACAAAAAATTTGGCTGATAAAACAAAATCTTTAGCAATTACCACAACAGATGACGGTAATGTTTTTTGTGCAGGATATGCTAATATATTTGATGTTCCGGAATTTTTTGATATAGATGTTACTAAAAGTCTTTTTTCCGTAATCGATGAGTTTGAATATATAAAAGATATTTTTTCTCACGTTTTAGACGATGAAGAAATTCATGTCTTGATCGGTGAAGAATTGGGTCCGAGACTTCAAGGTCCATATGGATTTGTCTTTACAAGATATCAGACCCCAATGAGACTCTCGGGAGAAATCGGAGTTGTTGGTCCAACCAGGCTTGATTATACGAATGTAGTACCTACCGTTAGATATTTTGGAGGTTTAATAGAGGAAATAGCAAAAGGGTGGTAACAAGAAATAAAAATTTAAAGTTAAAAGTTTAAAATGAAAAAAAAGAATGAAGAAAAAAAGGAGAATAAAGACCAGGGGCTAATTAAAAAAAACGAAGAGCTTGAACACCAGGTTAAACGCACATTGGCAGATTATCAAAATTTAGAAAAAAGAGTTGCGGAAGATAAAATAGAGTGGGTAAAATTAGCAAATAGGCAATTACTCTTACGCATTCTTCCGGCTCTTGATTCTCTAATTTTGGCAGAGAAGCACACTAAAGACGAAGGGGTAATACTAAGCATAAAAACATTTTTAGACGCATTTGGGCAGGAAGGAATTAAAAAAATAGAAACTGTGGGAAAAGATTTTGATCCGAATACAATGGAATGTGTGCATGTGGCAGAGGTAGATCCTTCGGCAGGTTCAGGACAAGGACAAGGAGAAGGAAAAGTGGTAGAAGAGATAAAAGCAGGATACACTTTATATGATAGAATATTAAGACCGGCACAAGTTATTGTTGGAAAGCAACAATAACAATTTAAAATTCAGAATTTAAAATTCAAAATTACAAAAAAGGATATTGAAAATTAATTAAAAAAATATTAAAATTTTAGGAGAAATATGGGAAAAATAATTGGAATAGATTTAGGAACAACAAATTCCTGTGTAGCAGTGATGGAAGGCGGAAGTCCAAAAGTAATCCATTCGGCGGAAGGCAGAAATACAATCCCTTCGGTTGTGGATCCGATTTCGCACGTCGTGGGTGACGTGGCAAAAAGACAAATGGTCTTAAAACCAAAAACCACAATTTTCTCAATAAAGAGATTGATGGGCAAAAAGTTTAAAGATGAATCTGTTCAATTCGATGCAAAATGGCTTCCCTACACAATTAAATCAGGACGGGACGGGATGGCCGATGTCGAAGTAGAAGGAAGAATGTTTACTCCTCAAGAAGTATCGGCAATAATTTTGCAAAAAATTAAAGCAGATACAGAGGCTTATTTGGGGGGAAAAGTAACCCAGGCTGTAATTACGGTTCCTGCATATTTTGACGATTCTCAGCGTCAGGCAACAAAACAGGCTGGGGAGATTGCAGGACTTGAGGTTCTTCGTATAATTAACGAACCAACAGCAGCGGCTTTGGCCTATGGATTAGACAAAAAAAATGCCCACACGATTGCGGTTTATGATCTTGGTGGTGGAACGTTTGATATCTCCATACTTGAGTTAGGAGACGGAGTTTACGAGGTAAAATCAACAAACGGAGATACTCATTTGGGAGGAGATGATTTTGACAAGGTAATTATTGATTACATCGCGGATCAATTCCAAAAAGAAAATGGTGTAGATTTAAGAAAAGATTCGCAGGCTTTACAAAGATTAAGAGAATCTGCGGAGAAGGCAAAAATCGAACTTTCAAGTTCGCAGGAAGCGCAAATTAACCAACCATTTATAACTCAAGGTAAAGATGGTCCTCTCCATTTAACAATGAGCTTAAGCAGAGCCAAGTTAGAGCAAATAGTGGAGCCTTTAGTAGAAAAAACCTTAAAGCCGGTAGAGGTTGCTTTAAAAGATGCAAAGGTTAGTAAATCCAATATAGATGAAGTTATCTTGGTTGGTGGAATGACCAGGATGCCAAAGGTAATTGGATCAGTTACAAAATTCTTTGGCAAAGAGCCTAATAAATCGGTTAATCCGGACGAAGTAGTTGCAGTGGGAGCAGCAATTCAAGGCGGCGTTTTAGGGGGAGAAGTTAAAGATGTTTTATTATTAGATGTAACTCCACTTACTTTAGGAATAGAAACACTCGGAAGCGTTTCGACCCCGCTTATTACCAAAAATACGACGATTCCAACTTCTAAGTCTCAAGTTTTTTCAACAGCGGCAGATAATCAAACCCAGGTAGAAATTAATGTCTTGCAAGGAGAAAGACCAATGGCTGCAGACAATAAATCACTCGGAAGATTTATCTTAGACGGAATTCCTTCGGCTCCAAGAGGAGTACCACAGGTAGAAGTTTCATTTGATATAGATGCAAGCGGAATATTAAATGTTAAGGCAGCAGACAAAGCGACCGGAAAAGAACAAAGTATCAAAATTACCGGATCAACAGGGCTAACTAAAGAAGAGGTCGAAAAAATGACCAAAGAAGCCGAAATGCATGCTTCCGAGGATGCCAAAAAAAAGGAAAAAGTTGAATCAAAAAATGCAGCAGATTCATTAATTTTTACCGCAGAAAAAACACTTAAAGATGCAGGAGATAAGGTTAATGATAATGTAAAAAAGGAAATCGAAGAAAAAATAACTGCCCTTAAGGGAGTTTTAGACTCAGGTTCGAAGGAAGATTTAGAGACGAAAACTAAAGAGCTTTCCGAATCATTGCAAAAAGTTGGACAAGCAATGTATGCTTCGAAAGATTCAGCACAAGGTAAGCAGCCTGGAGCAACACAGGATCAGGAATCAACAACAAATGGTCAAAAAGAAGAAAAAATAGAAGAAAAAGAAGAAGATGGCAAAACTTCTGCCGACGAACCTGTAGAAGGAGAAGTAGTAAACTAAAATCAAAGATCATCCGTTCGGCAAGCTCAAGATAAAGATCAAAAATCAAGCGCGGTAAACGCGCTTTTATAATATAATAAGCAGATTATGGATAAGGATTACTATAAAATTTTAGGTGTTGGAAAAACAGCTACTCAAGATGAAATAAAACGGGCTTATCGAAAGCTTGCTGTGCAATTCCATCCGGATAAAAATAAAACCAAAGATGGTGAGCAAAGGTTCAAAGAAGTAAGTAAAGCCTACGAAGCGTTATCAGATCCGCAGAAAAGGCAGGCTTACGATCAGTTTGGTGCTGCAGCTTTTGAACAAGGTGCCGGAGGTGGTCAGGGACCTTTTGGTGGAGGTAATCCTTTTGGTGGGGCACAGGGTGGTCAATATGGACCATTTACCTACACTTATACATCGGGAGGCGGAAATGGTGAAGGAGCGGATTTTGGAGGATTTTCCGACCCGTTTGAAATATTTGCTCAATTTTTCGGCGGAGGCTCTCCTTTTGGTGCACAAAGACAGAAAAGACCAACTTATTCCATAACGATAGATTTTATAGAGGCAGTTAAGGGAGTAGAAAAACAGGTTAGAATTGAAGGGAAAACTCAAAAAATAAAAATTCCTGCCGGAGTTGATGATGGATCCAGAATTAGATTTGGGAATTATGATGTTGTTGTTGACGTAAGACCGAGTGCTAAATTCCAAAGGCAGGGACAAGATATTGTTTCGGAAAAAGAAATTTCTTTTTCCCAAGCAGTCCTAGGTGACGTTATAGAAGTAGAAACAATAGACGGTTTGGTAAAGTTAAGGATTCCTACAGGAACTCAGCCTGAAACAGTTTTTAGATTGGCGCAAAAGGGTGTGCCTAATCCAAGAGGATCAGGAAAAGGAAGTCATTACGTGCGAATCAAGATTAGCATTCCTAAAAACCTTACTCATCAACAAAAAGAACTTCTTAAAGAATTCGATAAAGAAGGCAGCTCCAAAAAAAGCTGGTTTTAACACCCCTATTTTCCGAAGTCCGATTTTTGCCTCAATTTGAAAACCGTTGTTATAGTTTGATATAATCCACAAATTATGCCAGAAACTGAGAGATCTATTTTAATTCCCAAAGGAGAAATTAAGGAAGTTCCTAATGCCTTTGGTTACCCAATAGAAGTTTGGAACTGCACAATTGAGAAGAAACGCGGTGAATCTAAAGATTGTGACGGTGTATTTTTAGCAGCCGAATTAATGCTTGGTCAAGCGGCTGTAGTTGTTGAATTTGTAAATAAAGACGATCCAGGTGAACCTATTCGAGAGGGTGAGAAAACATTTTACAAACGACCCAGCTTATTACTTGGTTTTAATGATCGCGGGGGAGGTTCAGAAAGCGATTACAAAATTTTATTGAATTGCTTTGACGAAGAAAACCCAGGGACTTATGTTTTATTTTCCCCACCAAATGAGGAAGGTCTTCCTTCAAATCTTACTTTTCATCTGGCCGACTTTACTTTCCTTACTTTTGAATCTTCGAACACAAGGGATGATATTCCAAATTCATTAAAAACTTATGAGGTAGCAACACAAATGGATCGAAGTTTTTTCGAATACTACCTCGTAGGTAATGAGGACACACCCCATCGTTTTCTAGAGGTTTTTAAAACGGCTGGTTTTAATTTTGTCCCAGAACCATTTGGCGACGACGAACTAGGACCCCTTTACCGCCATGAATTTTTGGCAAACCAAACAAAAATCTACCCCGGAGTGCAAAGGTGACCCGAGAGACAATTTATTAGACAGGTTGATAAATTAAGAGCGTTTGAAAAACAACCTTAGAAGGTAATCTGCTTAAAGAGCTCGAAGGAAAGAAAGTAAAACATGGTTGGTTCTAAAATCCCAATTCTCTAACCAAATTATCTACTTTTTCCTTTATTTCCTCAAAAGTTTTTTCGCTTAATTTAATTCTTTCAATGTCATCTTCTAAAGAAACATATTCGTCACCAAAACCATAATCTCCGAAATCCTTTACGTTAAATATCTTAAAATTTTTCTTTCTGAACCCGAGTTTTTCCTTGCAATATTTATGGTGCATTTGTTGCATAAAAACAACTAGATCAGCTTTGTCTAATAATTCTTTAGTTGTTTCATGCCAAACATGGCTTTCAAAGTCAGTCAATTTGTTGTTTTGGATAATTCTTTGCGCTTCCCAGGTTATTATGCCGCTTATGTTTTGTTTGGCTTCAATTCCGGAAGAAGTTGCTTTAAGGTTTGGGATTTGTCTCAAGTTTAAGTATGTTCCGGCAAGTCTGCTTCTATAAGTATTTCCTTTGCAAACAAAATGAATAAGCATGAATAAATTATATCAGTTCTGAGAATGATACAAAAAAGCTGGTTTTAAAATCTCCGATATGCTACGATCAATTTATGGCATTAACATGTTTACCTTCGGAAACTTCTACAGATCTGGGATGTATCCCTAATGATCCTGTTGGTTTTGTAGCAAAATTTTATGCTATTGGTTTAGGATTAATTGGAGGAGTATCTCTTCTCTATATTATTTATGGGGGATATCTTATACTTGTTTCTCAAGGTAATCCGCAAAAAATTAACGATGGCAAGAGTTATATTTTATACGCTATAATAGGATTGTTACTAGCGATTTTTGGCTATGTTTTTATACAAGTAATTGCTATTGACATATTACATATTCCCGGGTTTAAATAAGTAGAGAAAGTTATGAAGAAAATTCTGCTCGTTTTGCTTCTTTTTTTAACAGCTCTTAAGCTATTTTTTGTTTCTCCTGTTTTTGCTGCAACTACTACGACTTTATCTCCTGCGGAAGACACCTGGGTAAGTGATTCCGATGTTACTTTTGTGGGAAAAGTAGGAGCCAGATCCGGTCAATTTTTAGACTGGACAATTAGTAACTATAGTTGGTCTTACGTATCCCCCGGTGCTCAAAATCCGTTGGCTGATTTCTGGTCACAAATTAGAAATATAGTTTATGCTTTTTTTGCCATATTTATCCTTATAACAGCCTTTATTATGATCATATCCCGGGGTAGAAACATTACCGTAATGCGTTTTGTTCCCAGATTTGTTTTAATAATTCTTTTGGTTACATTTTCTTTTGCACTTATTCAATTCATCTACCAAATAATAGACGTAATTCAAGGATTTTTCTTAAAAAATCCCGATGGAGCCGGATTTATCTCCCAAAAAAACCTTTTAAGTATTAGTTTTAAATATCAAGATTTTTTGGGTTACCGCAAATATGGTGTTGCTTTTGACGAATCGGCTTTTATTTCTATTCTTTTGGTTAAGCTTACTGCAGCAACCTATTATGTAATGTCGGGCGTTCTTTTAATTAGGAAAATAATTTTGTGGTTTTTTATAATTATTTCTCCAATCTTTCCATTGCTTCTTTTATATGCACCTATTAGAAATACCGGTAAGATTTGGGTTGGAGAATTTTTCCGTTGGCTCTTATATGGTCCGCTTTTTGCAATATTTTTAGCAGGATTGGTAGGAATTTGGAGATCCAGCGCAAACATACCGCTTAATTTTGCAAAAAACAGTGATGTTATTTATCCAACTGCAATTAATATTTTATTAGGGGGTCCGCAACAGACTTTATCTTTAACAAACAGTGTAAATAATAAAGATACTTTTGCGCTTTACATAGTAGCGCTTTTAATGCTTTGGGTTGTAATAATTTTGCCGTTTTTACTGCTTCAGATTTTTCTTGATTACTTAAAAACATTTTCTCTTAATGAAAATTCCACAGTTAGACAACTTTTGGAAAGAGGATCATCATTTATCTCTAAGCCTCCGCCGTCTTCTCCTCCGGGAACACCTCCTTCGTCACATCAGCCTTCGGGCATGGCAAGAGCAATTCCGTTTAGTTCTAAAATATCTATCCCCGAAATTAAAACACAAAGTATTAATGCCAATGTGGCAAATTTAAGGTCAATGCAATCGGATGTTATGAGACTTACCAATATTAGTCTACCAACAATGAGAGATATTGCTAAGTTTGAAACAGCCTCAATAAGCACAAACATGGATAAAAGGGCAGAGCTTGCAAAATACCATGAAACACTGGAAAGAATTGCGGATCCAAAGAAAATTAGTTCATCTATAGAAAGACAAAAGTTTACTTCCATAAAAGATAAGTTAGTTCAAGAGGGTCAAAAAGGCAATAATTTTGCCAACTCGGTGCTTACGGCTGCAAATGCGATAAATAAACCGGAGGAGGTTGTTCAAGCCCAGAAAGAGACCTTTAGGCTCAATACTGCCTTACAAAAATTGGCAAATCCAAACAGCGCAAATATTCAGGAAAGACAAAAACTGCTTACGGTAAAAGACCAACTGAAAAAGGCTCAGGAGGCAGGAGATCCTTTAGCGATATCGGTGCTTAACGCAATGCAAAGGGAAAATGTAGATGAGTCACTTAAGGAAAAATTAAAAGAGGCAAAAGATAAAGGTAATTCTGTTGCATCGATGGTTCTTGAAGAGGCAGGGCTAACAGACATTTCCAATCTTTCCGCCGGACCATTCCCTGTTGTAAACAGAGTTCAGCAGGTTAGCCTTGATGATTACGAATCTGTTAGAAAAATGTGGGAGGAAAATTATCAACATCTTGAACCTCCGAAACAACAAGATAGAAATGAATGGATTAATAATGATGTTAATAAAATTACAGAAGCTATTAATTTGCTCGTTTCTACCGATCCTCAAAATGTTAAGAAGGGTATGGAATCAGTTGGAAATATTTTGCCCTTCCTCTTAATTGGCGGTTTTTCTCAAACCGAAGTTATTGCTTATCTTAAAGCAAAACTTGAAGCGGCAAAATCAATTGTCGGGAAACTAAAGCAAAATCAGGAAGAAGAAGACACAATGCTTGGTGTACGAGAAAAAGAAGAAAAAGCAAAAGAAATGACGGAAAAGGCAGAGATTTCCGAAGGACCGGAAAAGGATCTTTCGTAGATTAAATAATAGTGTTACAATAAATTTATGAACAAATTTATAGTTCTTGTCTTGGGTTTTGTAATAATTGCGGGAATTGGACTGGCAGGTTTATTTTCGCTTAGTCCAAATAAGAATCAAGATTTTGTTCCTATTTCTGCTAGCGCTTCTTGTGTTGATTTTGATCCTCCGGATACTACAATTACAGTTTCTTATGGAGGATTTACCTACGGTTTAATTAAAAAACAGATTTCAATTTCCAAATCTAAAATAAATGAAATGAAACAGGTTGATACTGCTCAAAACCTCTGGATTATGACTTCGGGAAACTGGTACGGCCAGCAAATTACAGATGTTGTTTATAAGGCAATTATAACACCGGATTCTGCTCCGGCCGGTAACACAGATAGCTGGTTTGATGTATATTTTAAGAGCGGAACAGCACTTCCTGATTATATTAAAAACTGCAAAGCTTCCGGAGGAACAGTAACTGTAATTCAGGACACAGCTACATTTCCACCGTACGGTTTTAATAAAACAGAAATATCCGGAGTCGGAGCAAATGATCCGTCGGTAGGAATTGCATATATTCATGACGGAAATAATCCTCCGGCAAGTTCCATTCAGTCACTGGAAGTTTCCCAGATAGGAACCTTATTTGTTAAATCAAGAAATAGATCATATCAATTATTACTGCATCTTGGCACGATCTATTTAATAGATGGACAAGATGCTTATGAATATATGGCTACAAATGTACCGATTCCTCCTATTCCGGTCGGTGATAAATCATTGCAGCTTAAAAAAGTACAGTTTGTTACGACAAGTAATGTCTCATGGTGGACTCCTTCTTGTAAACCTGCGATTTATTTATATCCGGAAGAAACTCAACCGGTTAACGTAAAAGTAAATACAGTGGGAAGATTAACTTTAACAATTCCGGATTATCCGCAAGACGGATGGACGGTAATCGCAAATAAAGGCGGTTTAATTAATTCAAACAATAATTTTTATCCATACCTGTATTATGAGTCTGAAATTCCGGATCAATTAGTAAAAAAGCCGGAAAAAGGATTTGTTGTTAAACAATCAGAACTCTCTTTATTATTCGATGATTTGCTTCCAAGGTTAGGATTAAACCAAAAGGAAAGTGTGGAATTTAAAGATTATTGGGAAAAGGTTTTACCATCTTCTCCGTACTATTTTGTAGGAGTTATGGATAAAGAAAGTATCGATTCTATAGAACCGGTTTTATTTAATCCTGTTCCGGATACCTTCATTAGAGTTAGAATTTATTTTGAAGCTTTAAATAAAAAAATATCAATATCGAATCCTCTAATCGTTACTCCGAAGAGAGTAGGCTTTACGGCTGTGGAATGGGGAGGAATGGTAAAAATGGACCTGCGACATCCGTTTACGTGCTCACAATAATAATATGTTGGGAAATTTATTTAATTTAAAACATTTAACCACAGACAGTGATGATGAACATAAAGATGTTCAGCAGGCAAATCCTGCCCAGCCTGCTCAAGAACCGCCGCCGCCATTTCCGCCGCCACAGGTAGCAGCGTCAGATAATTTAGTTGGTTCTTCTATGCAGCCAAACCAAAGACAGGATTTGTCGGTTATGTCACATCTTGACAGTAGGACTTCACAAGCACTAAATCAGGCTCAGCAAGAGGCAAAAAAAATAAAGCAGGCGCTAATAGAGCCGGAACAACTCTTAATAGGTCTTGCATTTGATTCGGACATCTTTCAGCTTTTAGCAAAATTTTCAGTTGATGTCGCAAAATTATCCCAAGAACTTCAAAGCAAAGAACAAACAGGAACTTTTGAGGGGCAACCAACGCTTTCGGAGAATTCAAAACGTCTTTTCGAAGAAGCCTACTCCACAGTTAAATCAAGAGGAGTTGAGTTTATTTCCCCCGAAGATTTATTAGTTACAATTTTTTCCCAAAATATCGCTGCTTCGGACTTTTTAAAAGCTAAGGGACTAGATAAGGAAAAGGTAGAAAAACAATTATCTAAATCCTCAACTTTTGTTTACGGAAAAAAATCAACCCTTGAACAATTTGGCATTGACCTTACGGAGCAGGCAAAAAATGGTGAATTAGATCCCATAACGGGAAGAGACCGGGAGGTTGAGCGGCTTACCCATATTCTTTTAAGAAGAACTAAAAATAACCCAATTATTATCGGCGAAGCAGGTGTTGGTAAAACGGCAATTGTCGAGGGACTTGCTCAAAATATTATTACCGGAAAAGCTCCAAAGGATTTAGCGGATAAAAAAATAATCCAACTTGATCTTTCGTCGTTAATTGCAGGGGCTTCTCATAGAGGGGAATTCGAAGAAAGATTAAGATCTGTTATAAAAGAAACCCAAGCAGCCGGAAATATAATTTTATTTATTGATGAAATACATTCAATAATCGGTGCCGGAGACACCGAGGGGGCACTTGATGCCTCAAATATTATAAAACCCTTCTTGGCGCGTGGGCAGTTACAAATTATTGGCACAACTACAACAGCTGAATTCCGTAAATATTTTGAAAAAGACAAAGCATTTGAGAGAAGATTTCAGCCCGTTATCGCAGATGAGCCAAGCGAAGAAGCAGCGATAGAAATGCTAAAAGTTTTAGCGCCAAAATACGAAAGTTTCCATAAAGTTGTTGTAACACCTGAGGCAATTGAAGCATCAGTTAAGCTCTCTAAGAGATACATCGGGGAACGTTACCTTCCGGACAAGGCAGTAGATCTTCTAGATGAAGCTTCGGCACAAGTTAGATTAGAGTTAAATGAAGGTAAAAAAGAAAGTAACCAAATAAAAGAGGAAGATATAGAAAAAATTGTCAGTAGTTGGACAGGAATTCCGATTACGAAATTAACCGAAAACGAGAGCGAAAAATTACTTCATTTGGAAGACACAATTCATAAGAGATTAATAAATCAGGAAAATGCCGTAACCTTAGTCGCAGAAGCTGTAAGAAGAGGAAGAATTGGACTTTCAAGTGTAAACCGGCCAATTTCCTCGTTTATTTTTCTCGGTCCTACAGGAGTTGGTAAAACGGAGTTGGCTAAAACTTTAGCAGAGGTTCTTTTTGGCAAAGAAGACGCCATGATCAGGCTTGATATGAGTGAATATATGGAAAAACATGAGGTAGCAAAGTTAATAGGGGCACCTCCGGGATATGTGGGGTATGAAGAAGGAGGACAATTAACAGAAGCAGTTAGAGCAAAGCCATATTCAATAGTTCTTTTGGATGAAGTAGAAAAAGCTCATCCGGATGTGTTTAACATTCTTCTTCAACTTTTGGAAGACGGAAGATTAACGGACAATAAAGGTAATACAATCTCTTTTAAAAACACGATTATTATCGCAACATCTAATATTGGAAGCGCATTAATTCAACAGCAATTACAAGATAATGTTGATGCTGCAAAGAAAGCAGAAATAAAAATTAAGGGACAAGCCAATGGGCAGCAGGGTCAGCAAAAAGAACCGGATAATACAAAGGAGAAATTTGAAGAATTAACAAAGATTTTAATGGGAGAACTTAGAAAATTCTTTAGACCGGAACTTCTTAACAGGTTTGATGGACTTGTGGTTTTTGAGCCATTAAGTGAGAAAAATATGATGGAAGTTGCAAGACTTGGAATAAATTCCACCAAAAAATTATTACTCTTGCAGGGAATTGATTTAGAAGCAAGCGAAGCAGCTTTAGCAAGACTTGCAAAAGAAGGGTATGATCCAATCTATGGAGCAAGACCTTTAAGAAGGCTTGTTCAGACTGCAATCGAGAATCCAATTGCGCTTTTAATGATTAAAAAAACCTTTATTCAAGGGGATAAAATTTTAATCGATTACGACGGACAAACGGAAGAGTTTAAATTTACCAAAGCCGTTGTCGCTCCGGCTTCTCAGGCTCAATCACAAAAAACTTCGGATCAGAGCCCATTGCCAACAAGTGGACAAGCTAGTCAGGTAGAACCTCCCGTAAATCCGGTTATTCAAGAGCAACTTCCTCCGGTTCCGCCTGTTCCTTCTGTTAATACTCCCGAGCAGGATTTAATTGCTCAGGCAAATAATCAGACACAAACAGTTAAATTTGATTCTTCTCTTCCGCCTGCCGGATTTGGACAAGCGCAAGCTACTACAGACAGTAGCCCGACTGCAAATGGCACTCTGAATGGAGCTGTTGGTTAACGTATGGATCCAGAAATACCAGTGCAAGAAGAAAAACCGCAAGGATTTATAAGTAAATTAGAAAATTACTTTAATGCTTTGTCTCAAATCAACAAAACCGGAATAATAATTATATTTATTATAATTGGAGCTTTAATGCTTTGGTTTTCTATTTCGTCGATAATTAACGGAAAACTCAGCCAATCCAGTCCAATAATAACTCCGACACCAACCGCTTCAAGATTAGTAACTCCAACCGATATGCCAATACCGACTCCTGAATTTGTCCAGAATGAGTTGATAGTTAAATACAAAATGGGAATGGGGCCGGATGAAATATCTAAGGAAAGAAAAACGGAAATAGGAAAAGTATATAAAGAGTTAGGAGTAATTTCGGAAAAAAGGGCTTTTGAAGCATCGAATTCGGCGTTTAAAAATTATTACTTGCTTAATTTAAAGACAAAATTAAAACTAGAAGAAGTAATGTTAGAGTTAAAAGCATTGCCGGAGATAGAAAATGTTGAAAAAAATTACATCAATAGAGCTAATTAATAAATTCAAAAATTTATATAAAAAGAAAAAAACATTGTCAATAATTGGCATAACTAGCTTGCTTTTCTTAATTACGTTAGGAATCTTTGCTTCTTTTTCTAAAGATACAAAAACAAAAGAAATTTCAGGGCCGTTTGTTAAAGATCAGGTGATTATTAAATATAAAGTTGATTTAAGTCAAAGTGTTGAATTTAAGCAAAAATTGACAAGTCTTGGAGTAATTTCTCAGGAAAAAGTGTATAAAACATCAACCAATCCAAGCTTATCAAAATATTACATTTTAAAATTAAAACAGGGGATAGATGTTAAAAGTGTAGTTAAGGAATTATCGAAATTTAATGAGCTTGAAAAAGCAGAGCCAAATTATATTTTTTCTGCACAAGCAGAGCCAAATGATCCAAGCTATCCCAAGGAATGGGCGCTTCAAAAAATTGACATGCCAAACGCATGGATTATCGGAACAGGAACGTCGGAAACTAAAGTTGCAGTAGTAGATACGGGGGTTGACGGAAGTCATCCGGAATTTAATGGCAGAATTTCTTTGGCGGCAGATTGTGCTTCCGGAACCTGTGTAGATTCGACGGCAACGGATAATTCGTATCACGGCACTCATGTTGCCGGCACGATTGGTGCCGCTACTAATAATGGAGTTGGAGTAGCCGGTATTAATTGGAATATTAATTTTATTGTAGCCAAGATGCTAAATTCTCAAGGAACGGGAAGTGGAACGGCATTAGTTTCGGGAATAATTTTTGCTTCCGAAAATGGAGCAAGGGTAATTAATCTAAGTTTGGGAGGAGCTCATGCATGTTCATCTATGGAGCAGGATGCAATAAATTTTGCAATAAATAATGGAACAACGGTTATTGTTGCAGCAGGAAATAGTAATATGAATGCATCAAACTTCAGTCCGGCATCATGTCAAGGGGTTTTGGTAGTTGGCGCAACCGGTCCAAATGATGAAAGGGCAGTTTACTCAAATTTTGGATCGATAGTTGATATTGCTGCTCCCGGAGGTAATAGTAATGGCGCAGCAAAAACCGCCGCTAATACAATTTTATCGACCGCTCCCGGGGGCTCTTATCAAGTACTACAGGGAACAAGCATGGCCACTCCTCATGTCGTGGGAGTTGCGGCCTTACTTTTGTCGGTTAATCCCGGCCTTTCTCCGAGTCAAGTAAAAAGTTGTCTAGTAGACAATGCAGATCCGATTTCTACCGATAAACCGATTGGCCCAAGACTAAATGCTTTTAAAACTTTAAACGCATGTTCCGGTCTTCCTCCAATTACCACTACAACTACTATTCCCAGAGAAACGACATCAACTACGATAGTGAGTGGCGGAGGAAATTCTCAAACGCCATTACTGCAAGGCACAGTCTATACGGATTTAAATACAAACAATACTCCTGACCCCGGAGAGGGGTATCAAGGAGCATCAGTTGCTATAGCAGGACCTTTTAATGGGAGTATCGCAACGGATAGTTTGGGTAAATTCTTTTTTCCGAATCTTCCGGTTGGAGATTACACAATATCTGCTGTGGCAGGATCTGTTAATTTTAATCCAAGTTCCTTGTTTTCTATGGCAACAAACATGATTAGAACAGCTGATTTTAAAATAATATCTGGTTCCGGTGGAGACTCAACTACAACTACAACTACAACTACAACTATTCCGCCGGATCCGGATGAAGAAGATACTACTACAACAACAATACCGATCTTTTATAATTGCGTTTTTGATCCAAGCTGTGCATTAAATCAAGGTCAAATTCAGTTTTGCCCGCTTAAATGCACTAAAAAATAAAATTGCCGGATTTGCAATTAAATATAAAACTTCCTAAACTTAAATTATGCTATTTTACGTAGAACTGCTGTTTATTTTTCTACGCTTCTGGTTTTTAGAAGTGCCCACTTCGGTTTTTAAGTTTTTTATCTTTTTAAATAAATCTTTTATTCAACTCGTATCATTACCTCTTTTAATAAAAACTTTTTTTAGACCTTGGAAAAACGAATACAGAGAAGGTTTGGTGGGGTTTTCGATTGTCATGGGAATTTTTATTAAACTATTTGTAATATTAACAGATATTTTTATGTTATTAGTTTTACTTTCTCTGGAAATAATCACAACGATTTTGTTTTTCTGTTTTCCGTTTGCAGTAATTTTACTGCTTTTTATTAAATGATAAATTACGCCAAAATTTTTTATTATTATAATTTGGGCTTTGCAAAATTAGTTCGCTTTTTAATATTTATTTTGCTTTTTTCAGGAACCGTAAATCAATTTTTAATTGTTCCGCAAAAATTAACAAATTTAAAATACCCATTATTTTTTCTTTGTATTTTTATAATGATAGAATTTTTCTTTAAGAAAAAAGTGCAAAATAAATTTCCAAAAATTAAGACATTAGAGAATAAAGAAAATTTATTGGAGTCTTTTACAATGGAAGCATTAACTTTATATATAAGTCCTAAAGTTAATTTTTTGGCTAAGCTTAAAAAGCATAACTCCGGCAGATTTCTCTTAAAAAAAATTGATGCGGAAGAAAAAGAAATTAGCAACCTCGATTTTGATAAAGATCAACTTAAAGATCTTGCTTTTGATTTAGCAAAAAAACTGGGGAGTAATTTTGTTACCGAAGCTGATCTTTTTGCAGCCTACTTTTTAGTTACAGAAGATAAAACAAAACTCCTTTTTAAAAAACAATTAAAAAATGAAGACTTGTTAAGTATCTTAGCTTGGACAAAGATTAGTTTTCCCAACCTTGAAAAACCTAAGCAAACGGAAATAGTTTTTTGGGGACAGGGAATGGCCGAAAACTGGGTTAACGGGTGGACGATCGAAACCGAAAAATACATGGTCGATTTAACTTCGGAGATTACAAAAAGAAATCCTTCGGTGGTTGCCAGAAACGATGAGTACAAAATGCTTATAGAATCTTTAGTAGTAAATAAAAGCACACTTATTATTGGAGATCCCGGTTCGGGCAGAGAATCCTTAATGCAGGCATTTGCTTTAGATAGTTTTTCCGGAAAACTAAAAGGAAATCTTTATCACCAAAGATTTTTTCAGCTTATGGTTGACGCATTTTTGGCAGGTGCAGAAAATCAAGGACAGCTTGAGACAAGACTTGACGGAATAATTGCAGAAGTTGCTCATGCAGGAGACGTAATAATTTTTATTAAAAATTTTGAAAATATTTTGGGAAGTTCGGCTTTCCACTTGGATATTTCCGGAGCACTTGTTCCGTATATAGAAAAAGGAATAGTTAGGATAGTTGCAACTATTACTCCGGGGGCTTTTAAACAATACGTAGAGCCGATGCACGAATTATTGTCGTCTTTGCAAACGATTAAATTAGAAGAACCGGACGAAGACAAAACAAAATTAATGCTTTTTAACAATGCTTGGCATATTGAAAAGATCAAAAATATTTTTATTAGCTACAGGGCGCTTCTTAAGGCGATAAAATTTGCAGATAAATACAATAAAGATTTGGTTTTACCGGGATCTGCGATAAGATTATTGGACGATGCCTCGACCGCAATATCTATTTCCGGAAAAAAAGAATTGGAAGAAGAGGATATTATTGCCCAAGTAGAAAGAAAAATGAGCGTTTCCGTTGGTGTGCCAAAAGAAAAAGAAAAAGAATTATTACTGCATATGGAAGAACAAATGCATAAAAGAGTTATTGGTCAGGATGAAGCTGTTTTAGCAGTTTCGGAAGCAATGAGAAGGTTAAGGTCGGGTCTTTCCGATCAGAAAAAACCGATATCATTTCTATTCTTAGGACCAACAGGAGTTGGAAAAACGGAAACGGCAAAGGCTCTGGCCGAAATTTATTACGGATCGGAAGAAACAATGATAAGGCTTGATATGAGCGAATATTCTTCGGAAGATGGGGTAAAAAGATTGCTTGGCGCAATGCCGGGCGAGGGTTCGGAAAAAGGGGAATTAACAGACAAGGTTTATGACAATCCATATTGCTTAATTCTTTTGGATGAATTCGAAAAAGCTAATTATAAAATTCACGATTTATTTTTACAGGTTTTTGACGACGGAAGATTAACGGATAATAAGGGAAAGACAGTTTCTTTTGCAAACGCAATTATTATTGCAACATCAAATGCTGCTTCGGAAATGATCCGGGAGGAGGTAAAAAAATCTCCTAATTTGGATAAAAGCTTTAAAGAGAAATTATTTGATTTTCTGCAAACAAAAGGAATTTTTAAACCTGAACTTATTAATAGGTTTGACGATACAATTGTTTTTAAGCCGTTAACTCCAGAAGAAGTAACACAGGTTACAAAGCTTTTGTTAGAAAGTTTTTCCAAAATGATGAAGGAAAAAGATATTACAATAACCTTTGATGAAAAAATAGTTTTAAAAATTGCAAGCGAAGGATTCGACCAGCAATTTGGTGCCCGTCCGCTAAAACATTATATACAAGATAATGTAGAAAACCTAATTGCAAAAAAAATTCTTTCGGGAGAAATTAAAAGAGGAGATAAAGTTGCCTTAACTGTAGACGAAGATAGTCAGCTTCTCATAAAAATTAACTAACTTGACAGTATCCTCTATAATAGTGTGACCTTTATGAAGACCTTTAAAATTCTTTTGATTTTAGTTTTAATATTTTTAATTTTTTCCAGAAATTCTATTACAAAACAACTTATCAAGAAAACGTCGCAGGGTAAGCCTACTATAATAAAGGTAGAAACAAAAACTCCAACCCCGATCTTGACAGTTACTGGAATTCAAAATAATACTACTCCAACAGAAGAAGTTAAACAAACTCAACCGACAACAGATAATGCTTGGGTGTATCCTAATTCAAAGCAAATAGGAAGTTTAGACAACACCCTTTTATTAGAGAGTAACGACGACCCTGGAAAAATAACCGATTGGTATAAACAAAAAATAGAAAGTATGGGAATGAGTGCAAAGTCGTTTGTACAAACCAAAACTAACGATAACGTTTTAAATAAATTAGTTGCAGCAAACGGGAAAGAAAAAATAGATATTGAGATTAATAAAAAAGCAGGAGAACAAGTAGTTAGGATTAAGGTTTTAGTTGTTAATCTCAATTAATCACTATTGACAAGTCAAAAAGTTGGTGCTAATATCTGCTCTCTAGCTTAAATATTGAAAAACCTGCCCCATATTGGGGCAATTTTTATGGAAGAACTGAATTTATCTACGCCTATATTAAGTAATCCGGATAACGAATCTTCAGCCGCGGAGCAAAAAGAAGAGAAAAATAACTTTGGAGAAAAACAAAAAAAAGCTTTTTGGAATTTTTTCCACAAAACAAAAAGACAAATAAAAAGCGCCGAGTTTAAACAACGGGTTGCCAGCTCAACAAATAAATTTAGAAATGGTAACTTTAGAAAATACAAAAAATATTTTTATCCTGCTTTAGGAATTGTCATCGTCATCATAACTACTTTTTATATTGGTAAATCTTTTGGTCAAGGGCAAGTCAATAATAGTAATAATAGCGCTGAGAATAGTAGGCCTCTTCCTGCAACAACACTGGCCAAACAGGAACTAAATAAAAAATTTAATTTTCCTCTAAAAAATGAAAAAGGAAAAAAGGTCGGAGAGCTAACCTATAAAATTGAAACCGCAGAGCTTCAGGATTCAATAATAGTTAAGGGACAAAGGGCAAGGGCTGTAAAGGGAAGAATATTTCTTATTCTAAATATTAAAATAATAAACGATAACTCTCAGGGGGTGCAAATAAATAGCAAAGATTACGTAAGACTTTCCGTAAATAATCAAAATGAGTGGATTGCAGCAGATATTCATAATGACCCGGTAGAAGTCCAGGCAATTTCTACTAAGTTAACAAGGTTGGGTTTTCCAATAAATGAAATAAGTAGTAGTTTGAGGTTGCAAATCGGAGAAATTGACGGCAAAAAAGAAATCATTGAATTAAAACTTAAATAATATGGTTTATTCGCAAAAGGATAAAGTTAGTTTATTAGGAGAAATAGAAAGAGCCTTGTCAGATATAGTCTTCGGCAGTGTGGAGCTTTATGTAAGCGACCGTAAAGTAACTCAAATAACAGTCAGAAATATTAGAAAAACTAGCATGGAAGTTGGTCAAGCGGAGAAAAAGCGGGTGCAAAATATTCAAAACATTACAATTAGCAGCAATAGCAGAATAGAAGCTCTAAAAAGTACGAAAAATGTCATAAGCCCTGAGTAAATTGGATATTGACAAAAAGGTAGTTTCGAGTTATAAATAACGAAATAGGTCGACCGCAAACGGAGACTTTTTTACACAAATTAAGGTTGTGTGAAGAAGTTTCCGTTTTTTGTTTTTCGGGCTTAGGCACGAAAAAAAAGATACGGAGAAAGAAGTGTAATCTTTCGAAAGATCGAAGGAAATATATAAAAGAGGGGAGGTGAATATAAATGAATTTAAAAAGAAGAATAGTTACAGGAATTGCTACATCAGCAATTTTACTTAATGTTTTAACCCCAATAGTGTTCGCAGAAACAAACGTGGTTATTTCCGGAAACGGAGCAGGTTCTGATAACTGGGCAAATGTTACTCAAAGTAACACAACAACAGTTACGCAAAACAATACTGCAAACGTTACCAACAATGTTGATGCAGACGCAAAAACAGGTGACAATGACGCAAACTTCAATACCGGAGGAACTGTAGTTGTTGACACGGGGAAAGCAACAGTTAAAGCGGACATTGTAAATACGCTTAACAGCAACGCAGCACAAGTAGATTGTTGCGCAGCAGGTTCAACCGATGTCAAAATCTCCGGAAACGGAGCATATTCCGACAACGGAGTAAAACTTGATCAAACAACAACTACGGCTGTTAGACAAAACAATGTAGCAAACGTTACCAACAATGTTGATGCAGACGCAGAAACAGGTGAAAACGATGCAAATATGAACACCGGAGGCGATGTAATGATCGTAACCGGAGACGCTAAGGTAGATACTAACATTTCAACTACTGCAAATGTTAATTCTACTAAAGTAGGATCCGCTCTTGGAGCATCGAACCCATCTGCTTCATTTGTAATAACTGGAAACGGCGCGGGAAGCGGTAATTATATTACCGCAGCTCTTGCTAAAGTTACCAGCGTTTCGCAAAACAATGTAGCAAACGTTACCAACAATGTTGATGCAGACGCAGAAACAGGTGAAAATGACGCAAACTTTAATACAGGAGGCGATGTAATCATTGGCACCGGAAATGCAACAGTCGAAGCCGATATTGATAATGCGGTTAACTTCAACTACGCAGATGTTGATTGCGGATGCACATGGGATGTTCTGGCAAAAATTGCCGGAAACGGAGCAGAGCCCGATTTCGACAGGGCAGACAATATTATTACCTTGACTCTTAATAGCTTACAAGCTGTTGGTCAGGGAAATTTGTCTAACCTTAGAAACGATCTTAAAGATCTAGATGCTAAGACCGGTAAAAATGACGTTGAGTCAAACACCGGTAGTGTCGAAGGAGGAGATCCAGCAATCGTTACCGGAGACGCGCTTGTTGATACAGGTGTAAATAATTCCGGAAACGTAAACGTAGTAGGTGACCTAATGGGTATTGATTGGCCAGAGATGCCAAATGTTGAATTTTCATTCAATTTTGCAGCTCTTTGGGCATTCTTGCACATGGGTTAATCTTTTAGGGTTACAGAGTGCTTTTTGTTAAAACACTTCGACAGAAGCACTCTGTACCCTGAGACAAGTTAAAAATTAAAAGTTCAAAGTTAAAAATTTAAAATGAAAATTATAAATATTAAAAAATATATAACTATACTATTAATAACAGCAATGCTGTTTACACGCATTGTGCCGGTTTATGCGGAAGATATCCCGACGCCGCCTACGGCTCCAACAGCGCCTACGGCTCCGGAGGCTCCGACTGCACCCGAAGCTCCGACAGCTCCAAGCGTTCCAACGGCTCCATCGGTTCCAACTGCACCAACAGCACCGGAAGCTCCAACAGCACCCGAAGCTCCGACTGCTCCAACAGCGACGATTAATAGTACAAATCCAGAGCAGGAAACGTCTATCAGTGGGGGTACGGGAGATCCAGCAATCGTTACCGGAGATGCAACCAATGATACTTCATTATTAACAACCGGTAATTCAAACCTCGCGGCAGCAGGTAATGGAGATGGTGAAAGTGTTTCGGTTTCAAATACCGGAAACGGAGCAGATTCTTCCAATAACGCTTCTGCATCAGTTATTGATAACAACAATATAACTCAGGGAAACAGCGCAACTGTTAATAATAATTTAAATCAGGCGACTGTTACCGGACAAAATAATACTTCTTTTAATGTCGGGGATTCATCTATTAAAACAGGCGATGCTAATACCTCCGGAACAGTTATTACAGCAGTTAATACTAATGTAGACGGCGTAGCGGTAGCGGAGTTTAACATTGCAGATGATCACGTTGGAGATATAGTTTTAGATTTTGGCGCAAACTGTGTAAACGGATGCGGTTCAGGTTCAACGACTGCCTCAAACACAGGAAACGGAGCAGGCTCCACTAATCAATCAGATAGCAATAGCACCACGAATAATAACACCACTCAAACAAATAATGCAGGTGTATCCAGCAATCTCACTCTTAGCGCAGATTCAGGTAATAATGATGCAAGCTTTAACACCGGAGGCGACTCAGATATTGTTACAGGCGATGCTAATGTTTCTGCTAATGCTTTAACATTTGTTAACAATAATATTGCAGGAAACATCATCTATGGAGTTGTTAATATTTTCGGGGATTTAATTGGAAATATTATACTCACAGAAGATGCAATAAATAAAATTTGCGGGGGAAGCTGTGGCGGTTCGGCAGTAGCCGTAAATACAGATAATGGCGCAGGTTCTAATAACACTGCAGGCGCAACGAGCATAACCAATGACAACACTTTTCAATCAAACGACGCATCCATTAATAATGCGCTTGTGCTAGATGCTCAAACAGGAAATAACGATACAAACTTTAACACGGATAGCAATTCAACTATTAAAACAGGCAATGCGGAGGTAGACGCAAACGTCTTGAATATTGCAAATTCCAATATTGACGGCGGTAATTGGTGGTTGGTAATAGTTAATAGAGCAGGGCAATGGTTTGGTCAAATCATTGGCTCTCCGGACGGATCCACTTTTGCCGGATCTGCGGGAACAGAATTTGCAGTAGATCCTGTTACAGGGGAAGTTACAGCAATAAATAATGCAAATGGCGCAAATTCATCCAATTCAAGTAACGCAAATCAAACAACGAATAATACCGTTGTTCAAAGCAATACTGCAAATGTAAATAACGCCCTTAATTTATCTGCGAATACGGGTAATAATACATCAAACTTTAATACCGGTGGGAATTCAGGTATTGTTACTGGTGATGCAAAAATAATTGCAAATATTGTTAATTTTGTTAACAACAATATAGCCAGCAATGGGAAGTTAGTTGTAACGGTTATTAATGTTTTTGGCAGCTGGCTTGGAGATTTTATAGCTCCCGGCCAAACAAAACAGCAAAAAACAGAAAACAATAATCAGCAAACACAGACTGCAGCTGTTCAGAATCAAGACAATAATTTAAACAATGGAAATTCCGGCGGATCAAATAATAACTCAAATAGCGACAACGGGCAAAGCGGAGCTGTTGCTGCTTCGGTTACTTCGAACGCTTTAGTAAACAACGGTGGTTCTTTTACCAGCGTATTGGTAGCCGGAGTTTCTGATCAGGCAAAAAATATTCTTGCCAAAAATGTGCTTGGTAAAACCGATACAAAAGCAATTAAGATCAACGCAGCGTGGTTAATTGTTCTGATCCCGGGAATTGTCCTGCTCCTTGTCCTGGGTAAGAAAATAAAAAATCTGCCCCGATTTTTAAAATAAATAAATTTTAAAAGTCTTCTAATATGAAAAAGATAAGTATTTTATTTCTGTCATTAGTATTATTTATTGTTTCGCCAAAAGTTGCGGGAGCAGAAACCGTGCTTTCTATAGAAGGTAATGGAGATTCCTCGCAGAATGCGGTTAATGTTTCGGTACAAAATGCTACAACTGTAAATCAATCCAATAATGCGGATATTAATAATCAGGTAAATTCAGATGCTAATACCGGAGATAACACTGCAAACTCAAACTCTGGAGATACCAATATTTCAACAGGAAATATTACAACTACGACAGATATTCAAAACCAAAATATCAACACTAATAATTTTAGCAATAAAGATTGCGGCGGATGCGAATGTTCAGGTCCTTGCGAGAGTGGAGAGGTAATAATAACCGGTAATGGCTCCGATTCAAACAACAACATTGACATTGGTAATAGAACATCTGTAAACATTTCCCAATCCAATAATGTTAATATCGTTAATAATGTTGAGGTTCATGCTAATACTGGAAATAATACAGCCGATAACAATAACGGAGACGTAACAATCATAACGGGGAATATTACGGACAAGATAAACATTAATAATAAAAACATTAACCAAAACAGTGATCCGCAGGGAACAAATAACGGTTTGTTTTTATATAAAATTTCCGGAAACGGGGAAGGGTCATTTAATAATATTTTTGCATCTTGTACAAACGAATTAGATTACTCCGTTATAAATATTGCCAACATTTTAAACAATGTAGTTGATGATACAAATACAGGTAACAATTCTGCCGATAACAATAACGGCAGTGTACTAATTACAACAGGAAACATAGATAGCACAATTAATATTAGTAACGAAGATATTAACAATTCTGACTTTTCCTGCTTTTCCTGTAAGAAGCCGGTTAATCCTCCACCACCACCTGTAACCTCTCCTCCACCTCCACCACCACCGGGTGGCGGCGGGAATGGTGGCGGCGGCGGCGACGGACGAAGTGATGGTAGAAGCGATGGCGGAAGCAGTGGAAGCAATATTGCTCAAGCAGTGCTTGGCGCAATGCTTCCGGCAACAGGTGGAGGTTATTGGTTATTCCTAATGATTCTTGGAGCACTAATAATGTTTTTTACTGGATTATTTCTGCGACTACACTCGGGGAATTCTCCAGGAGTGACTGTAGCTTAATACTTCTTGACTCCTCAAAGTTCCTCGTTATAATAAGACCCAATGAAACAAAAGAAACCTAAAAAACCATTCGCTTTTTATATCGGAAATTTATTAATGCTTTTTTCCGCACTTCTCCTTTTGTATATTTATTATCCATATATAATGCTTTTTGTTTTTACTCCTAAAGTCGATAACAATATTATTAAAAACGGTACCTATATTCAAATTCCTAAAATTAATGCTCAAGCACCTATTTTTAAAGATATTAATCCCTGGAAAGAAGCGGATTACAGACCGGTTTTGGAAAAAGGAGTCGCACAGGCAAAGGGAACAGCATTTCCGCCTCAAAACGGAACAATCTACATATTTGCACATTCATCGGATTTACCATGGCGTATAGCTCGATATAACACCATCTTTTTGCGTTTGGGGGAATTAACAAAAGGAGATATTGTTAAAATTTTTGATAAAGGAAAACAGTATAACTATAAAGTTATGGATAAAAAAACCGTTTGGCCAAACGAAATTAAATATTTGGAAAAAAATCAGGAAAATAAGCTAATCTTACAAACTTGTACTCCTATCGGGACTTCTTTAATGCGGCTTCTGGTTTTTGCCGTCCCGATAAAATAGTAAAAATAGAGACAGAGCCTCAAAATAGGATTAGTTTGTCTTTTTTACAGCCTTTGAAAATAGACACTTAATAGTTCAATGATTTGAATCATTGAACTATATAATCAAAGAGCAGAAATGACTTAAATAAAAATTCTTTAAAAAGTAAAAGAAAAACCTTTCCCGTCTGGGAAAGGTTTTTCTTTTGTTAAACGGATCGGTTAAACTTACTCAATCCCAATTATGGATTAAGTGTGTTTGAACTTCCTCCTACTGTAGTATATACAGTAGAACTTGCGTTACCTGTTGTTCCAACAGTTACGCTTCCTGGACCTGTATTTCCATTGGCAGTATTGCCTCCGGTTCTTGCTCTTGATCTTACAGCTGTGACTGCAAAAGTTCTATTTTTCTGTCTAGTTTTAGACAGATTTATATTTGCCGCTCCTGCTATATTTGTTGAGTCTGCGCCGTTACCTTTTACCTTAATATCGGTTGTTCCCTCGGAACAGCCGCAAGGAATAGCAGCGTAGTTTGTCGAGCCTCTAACAGTGGTATTTACTGTTGAAGTTGCATTGCCGGCATCTACGGAAACATTTCCTCCTGTGTTTCCATTGGCAGTATTTCCACCGGTGTTTGCTTTCGAACTTACCAAAGTTATCGCAACGGTTTCATTGGTTTGCGAAACAGAAGTTGCGTTAATATTTAAAATTCCCGCAACATTAGTCGATTCTGCTCCATTTCCTTGAATTGTAACGCTGTCTGCAAATGCAGCTGCAGGCAGAACAGTTGCTGCGAGCAGAGCGCCGGTTACTAAAGCTGTTGTTATTTTTGTTTTCATTATTTTTCACCCCCCTTCTTGTCCGCAATGCCCCGCAGACTCGGCTTGTGTGATAGGCAGGTCTTCACACAAAAAAAGCCCATATATTTCTATATCAGGCTTATATTTTTCCTAAAATTAATTTGAGCAGCTATCATATTTCTCCGTTTACGGTCGAAATAATAATCAGAGGACAGATTGGCACTATTTGATATTTATCCTGCCTTTGATTAGTAAAAATCATAGTTCACTTAATATATTTCTGTCAATATATACAAAATATATCCTAAATATACAAAGCCTATAAAAAAATTGACAACAGCCTATTTTATTTTGTATATTTAAATAAATGCAACGATTTGGCAAGGGCGTTTATTTTTTTATCGTTGCGCTTTCGGTCATCTATTCTGCCTCATGGATGCTTTCCGTATATAAGTCAGAAGCGCAGATTTCTAAAAAAACCTCAAAGGGCGTCCTTGGGGCAAACATTGAGGAATATAAAATTCCATCTCCCGCGTCCGCGTCAAACGCGGCTGAAGCAAACGCAGCTGAAGCATCTCCGATTCCAACTCTAGTTCCAACATCAACTTCAACACCGTTGCTTGCATTAACACCAACTCCTGTTTCTATTTCTGTTCCAACTCCAACACAATTAACAAAACAAGAAAATATACCACAACTTACCCAAGTTCAAAATTCAGTAGTGGAAAAAGTTACTAGTAATAATTCAGCAGGGGATAGCAATAGTTTTATTTTAGATAAAATTAATGCTTACAGAGCTTCTAAAGGTCTTTTCGCTGTCTCTTCTAATTCGGAAACCTGTTCTTTTGCAAAAACAAGAGCAGAAGAAATAGCTTCTAATTTTAATCACGATGGATTTACGCAAAGAATCAATTCAAAATCCCTTCCGTACTCAAGCTATAGTCATGTAACGGAAAATATTGCCATGAACTCTAACTATATGGATGTTGTAGATATATGGATTAATTCTGGTCCTCATGCCGAAAACATGCGGGCAGATACCCCTTTTATTTGTGTTATGCAAAACGGAAATTACTTTGCCTACGAAGGTTGGAAACCCTAACCTCTAAAGGGATTAGATTTTATCTACATGTTTTTCTAGAAAAAGAAGCTAGAAACAAGAGATGTCTTGGTTCTTCGGCAGGATCCTTTCGGAAAATTCCCTTCAGTAAAATTCAGGGTAAATAAGGCAAGCTCAGGATAAAACATTCCCGCAGTTTTAAGACAGAAGAATTAAGTGTTTATAATTCATTTTTTATCTCCGGAATAAAACCCTCGTCTTTAGTTTTAATAGTTAAAATTATCAAAATTATTTCAGTTCAATGGTTCAAATCATTGAACTATTTACATAGACAATTGTTATTAAGTTTACTTTAATATTCAAAAGCATTGAGGTATAATTTACAAGCATTTGTTAGTTTATTGATAATTTTGAATCTGCAATCTTAAGATAGAAAAATTAAGTTTTCATTTGAAATTTGGTTAAAAAATAACTGCCAACAGAACTGCCCCTTAGTGTCTAGGACCCGATACATAAAGAACGGTTGATAAGTTTTGAAAGGATCATATAATGGCTCGTACATGCAAGCATTCAAAATATTACCGGTTCCTGTTATTTAAGCAGCATCTTTATCAAAAGATGCATTAAGAAGATTAACCTGGATTGATTGGTATTCCTCTAATGGGAAAAATGCTGAGTTAACCTGCAGACATTTTGGGATATCAAAAAGCGTATTCTATAGGTGGTTTAATAGGTTCGACAGGAGAAATCTTAAGAGCTTAGAGTTTGATGCTAAAACCAAAAGACCCCATAATGTTCGTGAGATGACAACTCCTTTATGGATTCTTCAGAAAATCTACTACTTCCGCCTTCTTGATCCTGAAAAAAAGCAAATACGAGATTCATGAAGAATTAAAAAGAGAAGGAGTTTTAGTTGCCCATAACGTAATTCAAAAGACAATTAACAAACATCCCTGAGCTTTTAAATACCCAACACAAAAAGAATGTCGGAAAAAACAGAAATCGCTCGATTACCAGAGTTAAAGCTGCAATTGAGCTCAGAGAGAAGGATTTGGGTTCACTGGTTCAGGTTGATACTAAATATTTCTATGTTTTAAAAGGGAAATTCTATATATTTTCAGCCATTGATTGCAAATCAAGATATGGGTTTATTTACTGCTACAAAACAATTTCCTCTGCATCAGGTAAAGACTTTATCAAAAGAGTCAGGGAATATTTCCCTTTTTCAATTTCCGCTATTAATACCGACAATGGTTCTGAATATCTCTTTGAGTTTCACAAAGAGATAATCTCCTGGGGTATTCCTCATTTTTTTACTGACCCACATTGCCCCAAGCAGAACGGCAGAGTGGAAAGATTCCACCAAACAGCTGAATATGAATATTTTAATTACCAAGATGATCTTCTGGACGATTTGGAAATGATTAATCAAAGATGTATGGAATTTAATACGAAATACAACACTAAGAGATTCCATAAAAGCCTTGGCTACAAAACACCATGGGAATATGTTAGTAATGCTATTACAAAAGAGAGGAGAACGAACCGTTCTCTATGTATAGGTCCCGCACACTTGGTTGACTGAAAGGCTTAAATCTGCTAAAATGAATTCAATTAAGAGGTATTTGAGATGGTGGGAAGTTAAGCCCACCATTTTTAAAATTAATATATGCCGGCAATACAAAGAAGTGAATTCGCATTAGCACTAAATCAAGTCGCCACCGAAAGGGGGATAGATCCCGAATTGGTTTTAGATACCGTCAAAAATGCTATTTTAGCGGCTTACAGAAAAGACCATCCTGGAGCAGAAATTACAGAATTTACAGCTACTTTAGATAATAACACAGGAGAAGCTAAAGTCTTCCACAACAAAAAAGACGTAACACCGCCGGGCTTTGGAAGAATTGCCGCACAAACCGCCAAACAAGTAATTTTACAAAAAATCCGTGAAAAAGAAAAAGAAGCAATAATGACCGAATATAAGCTTAAAACTGGAACAATTATAAACGGAATGATATTAAGGTTTGCGGGCTCAAATATAATTATTGACGTTGGTAAAACAGAAGCGATTATGCCTTCCCAAGAACAAATTCAAAACGAAAAATATCATTTAAACCAAAGACTATCTGTTTATTTGTTGGAAATTAAAGAAGGACTAAGGGGAGACGAAATAATTGTTTCCAGATCTGCTCCCGGGCTTTTGGAAGGATTATTCAAAAGAGAAGTGCCGGAAATTGCACAAGGATCGGTAGAAATAAAAGAAGTTGCCAGAGAAGCGGGTGTAAGAAGCAAAATTGCAGTTTTTTCAAACCAATCGGGAATTGATCCTGTTGGAAGCTGTGTTGGTCAAAAAGGAGTAAGAGTGCAGGCAGTTTTGCAGGAATTTAATGGAATTGAAAAAATAGACATAATTCAATGGCAAGAAAACCCAAAAAATTACATTGCACAAGCATTATCTCCTGCAAAAGACGTTAAAGTAGAAATTAATGAAAAAGAAAAAATAGCTCATGTTACAGTTAATTCGGAAGAATTATCTTTGGCAATCGGAAAAGAAGGACAAAACGTGAGACTTGCTTCCAGATTAACAGGATATAGAATCGAAATAGAAGGAAACGAAGTTCTAGCTGCCGAAGTGTCTAAAGATAAGCCACAAGAAACATCCCCCAAGGGGACTAGCTTCCCCGAAGCGGCGGAATTTGCAGTAGAGGCTAAAAAAGTTTTAAAGGACAAGCCAGAAAAGCAAACAAAAAAAACTAAAAAAACTGCAAAAGTTAAAACCAAAACTAAAGCTAAGTCTAAAGCCAAAGTAAAAGAAGCCTGAATATGGGATTTTTAACTTTAAATTTTGAGTTTGAGCTTAATTTAGAAAAACGATTATGGACAGTAAGAGCAAGAAAAAGAGCAGTTTATCAGAATATCCCCCGGTAGTTGCCGTATTAGGGCATGTTGATCACGGTAAAACTTCACTTCTAGATACAATCAGGAAAACAAATATTGCGTTAAGAGAGCAGGGTGGAATTACCCAAAAAATTGGAGCTTCGGAAATAGAAATCGCTCATGAAGGTAAAAAAAGAAAAATAACCTTTATAGATACTCCCGGACATGAGGCTTTTGCAAACATGCGCGGCAGAGGGGTAATGGCAGCAGACATTGCTCTTTTAATTATTTCTTCAACAGACGGAGTAATGCCGCAAACAAAAGAAAGTATTGGTCTTTTAAAAGCCTCGAAAATTCCTTTCATTGTTGTTTTAACAAAATCCGATTTAGCGGATGGAAATGCAGAAAAAGTAAAACAACAGCTTCTAAAAGAAGAAATTACTCTGGAAGCCTACGGCGGAGATGTGCCAGTTATTGAGGTTTCTGCAAAAGTAAATCACAACATTAAAGAGCTTTTGGATTTAATTCTTTTGGTTTATGACATAAATTACGATAAATTCCCTTTTTCTGCAAAAAATCCGCTTGAAGCAATGGTAATAGAATCCAGATTAGATCAAAAATCAGGTCCAAAAGCCACAGTCATAATTAAAAACGGCGTATTAAGAGTGCGTGAGGAAATATTTGCGGATAATATTAAGGCAAAGATTAAAAGTTTAATCAATGACAAAGGACAACAGCTAAAAGAAGCAACCGTTGGTCAGGCCGTAGAGGTTTTAGGCTTTGAAAACGTACCAAAAGTTGGCGGAGTAGTTAAGTCTAAAGCAGATGAAGTACAAAAAGAGCAAGTTCAGATTCAACCGGAGACAGAGGAGACAAAAGAAACAGAGGAGACAGAGGTGCCAATTGGTCCTAATCAGGAAGAAGAAAGTCAGGAGGGTATGCCCATTTTTATTATTAGAACTGATACTTATGGATCGCTTGAGGCAATTTTGGAAGCATTGCCAAAAGAGCTTAGAGTTGCTTCGTCAAAACCGGGAGACATTGAATCTTCGGACGTATTGTTTGCAAAATCTGTTGGAGCGGTAGTGTTAGGTTTTAATATAAAAATAAAACCGGAAGTTTTAAAATTAGCTGCAACGGAAAAGATATTGCTTAGAAATTATAATCTAATTTACGAAATGATAGACGAAGTAAAAGATTTACTAGAGGGTAAAAGGCTGTCGATGCAAGAGCAGGTTTATGGTACGGCAAAAGTTCTTGCTTCTTTTCCGTTTGAAAAGACTAAGGTTCTGGGGATTTTGGTTTTAGACGGAAGAATTGCCAAAGGTGATCGAGTAAGGCTAATTCGGGAGGATGAAACTATCGGAGAAAGTCATGTTCTTTCTGTAAGACAAGGTAAAGAACAGACTTCTAAAGTAGAAAAAGGACAGGAAGCAGGAATAGTAATTTCGCCGCTCCTTGACTTTACTATAGGTGATATGTTAATATGCCATAACTAAAACAGGCATATGGATAACTTAACTTTTAAACAAATAAAAGACCTGGTAGACAGCAATCAGGAGATTGCATTTGTAACGGGCAAAAATCCCTCTCTGGACGATATGGGGGCAACCCTTTCTCTTTACTTGGCAATAACCGCTCTTGGGAAAAGTACGGTCGTTGCAGCACCCGAACAGCCAATTGTAGAAATCTCTAATTTAGTCGGAATTAATAAGGTAAAATCCGGTTTGGGAGGTCAGGGTGGAGATCTAATAGTTTCCTTCCCATATAAGGAAGGAGAAATCGATAAGGTTTCTTATACTTTGGAAAACGAGCTTTTAAATATAGTTGTTAAAGAAGGACCTTTGGGGTTAAATTTTTCTCAAAAAGATGTTAAATTTTCAAGAGGAGCCGGTAAAATTCCAAAGCTTTTGTTTGTAGTTGGGTGCCCAAGATTATCCGATCTATCCGGTGTCTTTGATATTGCGGATCTTAAAGATACAACTGTTGTTAATATCGATAACAAAACAGACAACCAGGGGTTTGGAGATTTAATTATGGTTTCTACAAAATCTTCTTCAGTATCCGAAATAGTTGCTAATTTAATTTTATATTTAGGTTTTTCGATAGATCAGGATATTGCCCAAAATCTTTTGTCCGGAATTTCTTTTGCAACCGGTGATTTTCAAAATCCCAATACGAGCTCTCTATCGTTTGAGATGGCAGGAGTTCTAATGAGAAACGGGGCAAAAAGAATTTCTCCGGTAAGACAAAGAAGTACGGATTTTGACTCATTTGTTCAGGTACAACCTGCTCCGGAAATGCCCGTACAACCTCAACCAATAACTAAGCAAACCCTACAGTCTCAAGTACAAAATCAGGGACAGCCAAAACAATCATCGGAAGACGTAATAGCAAGGTTAAGAAAACAAATTTTAGAATCACAAAAAAGACAAGAGCAAAGGGTGTCTACTCCTATTGAATCTCAGCCTCAAGTTCATAAGGTTCAAGAGGTTGGTCCGATAGAGCAAATAGAACAGGAAAAAGTGGTAGAAAACCCTCCGGAAGATTGGTTAACGCCAAAAATCTACAAAGGTTCCACCAACTTTTAAGTGATTGAAAAAATAAAGAATAACTGCTATAATACGCAAATAGTAAGAAAACTTTTAACTTTTAATTTTTAACTTTAAATTATTTTTATGCCACTTAGTACTACACAAAAACAAGACATTATAAAACAATTTCAAACTACAGAAGGTGACACGGGAAGTCCCGAAGTGCAGATTGCTCTTTTAACGACTAGAGTAGAAAAACTAACGGAGCATTTAAAAGGACACACTCACGATAATCATTCAAGGCGCGGTTTGCTTTCTATGATTGCAAAAAGAAGGAGACTTATTAATTTCTTAAAGAAAGTGGACGTAAAACGTTCCTCCGAAATCGAGAAAAAGGTAGGACTAAAAGCATAATAAATGAAAAAAACCTCAGTAGAATTGGAATTAGCAGGAAAAAAAATAACCCTTCAAACCGGTGAAATGGCCCCGCAGGCCACGTCATCTATTTTGGCACGAATGGGTGATACTATGGTTTTGGTTACGGTTGTAGAAGGAAATCTCCGCGAGGACATAGATTACTTTCCACTAACGGTAGAATACGTAGAAAGATTGTATGCAGGCGGAAGAATTAAAGGAAGTAGATGGGTAAAACGGGAAGGAAGACCGTCTGATGACGCAATCTTAACAGCAAGACTTATTGACCGCTCCATTAGACCTCTTTTTCCTAAAGAATTTAAAAAAGAAGTTCAGGTTATTGCAACGGTACTCTCCGTGGATGGAGAGAATGATCCGGCAATATTATCTCTAATTGCAGTTTCTGCAGCTCTTACGATTTCGAAAATTCCATGGAACGGACCAATTTCGGCAGTTAGAGTAGGTTATGTTAAAGAAAATGGTAATGGTAATGCGGAATTTGTTGTAAATAGTGGAGCGGCAGAAGGAGAATTTTCCGACTTGGATTTGGTAGTTACTCAAACAAAAGAAAAAACTCTTATGCTTGAAGCAGGAGCTCTTCAAGTGCCTAACGACATAATGGTAGAAGCGATTAAAAAAGCCCAAATAGAAAACAAAACAGTAATCGAATTTATAGAAAAATTAGCCAAAGGAGTTGGAGACAAAAAGGAAGAAGTAACTCCCGATACAAAGTTAGTTGAAGCAGTAAAACTTATCGAAAAATCTTATATAGCAGATGTAGTAATTCTTCTTAAAAATAAAATGGAAAAGGAGTCCGGTAGTTCTAATGAACTTATCGAAAAAATTCTTATAGAGCAAAAATTGGCAGATCCGGAATTTGAACTGGATAAAAAAACAATAGCAAAAGCAATAGATTATGTTCTTTATAAAAATATTAGGGAAAATGTTGTTAAAAAAGGCATTAGACCGGATGGACGAAAATTGGATCAAATAAGGGAAATTAGTTCAAGAGTTTCGATACTCCCCAGAACACACGGGTCGGCAATTTTTCAAAGAGAAAATACTCAGGCACTTTCCGTAGTAACGCTTGGTTCACCTCGCATGGAGCAATTAATTGAGTCGGCAGAAGGAGAAGAAGTAAAAAGATATATTCATCATTATTCTGGACTTCCATATTCTTTTGGTCAAACAGGACGGGTCGGAACTCCATCCAGAAGAGAAATAGGTCACGGTGCCTTGGCAGAGAGAGCGCTTCTTGCCGTAATACCAAAACAAGAAATTTTTCCCTACACAATAAGGGTTGTTTCCGAAGTTTTATCACAAAATGGATCAAGTTCTATGGCTTCTACCTGCGGATCGTCACTTGCTCTTATGGACGCGGGAGTTCCCATTACAAAACCTGTTGCAGGTATCTCGATTGGAATGATGTCCATAGAAGACAAATATGAGCTTATAACAGACATTATCGGTCTTGAAGATTTTTCCGGAGATATGGACTTTAAAGTTGCCGGAACTAAAGATGGCATAACGGCAATTCAGTTAGATGTTAAAAATTCGGGATTAACGATAGGGCAAGTTACTGATATTTTCGAAAGAGCAAAAGTGGCAAGATTATTAATTTTGGATAAAATGCTTGCGACAATGCCTAATTATAGAGAGGAAGTTTCCGAATACGCCCCAAAGATAGAAATGGTTAAAATTCCGGTTGAAAAAATTGGAGAAGTCATCGGTCCGGGTGGAAAAGTAATTAAAAATATTATTTCCTCAACCGGCGCAACAGTAGACGTTGAGGATGACGGCTCTGTAGCAATTTCCGGAACAAGCGAAGAGGCAGTCCAAAAGGCGGTAGATTGGATAAAAGCGTTAGTTAGAGAAGTAACACCGGGAGAAATTTTTGATGGAGAAGTTAAAAGAATTCTTCCATTCGGAGCTTTTGTTGAGATTTTACCGGGAAAAGAGGGAATGGTTCATGTGTCTAAAATGTCCACGGAATTTGTAAAGGATCCAAACGAAATTGTTTCGATTGGACAAAAAGTAAAAGTAAGAGTTGTCGAAGTTGATGAACAACACAGGATAAACCTCTCTATGTTATTTGGAGAAGACGCAGAGGGTGGAAATAAAAGAGAAGCTTCTACTCAGGGAGCAAATACCGGAAGTAGAAGAGTAGTGCCGGCAGCAAGCGGAAGAAGTAGTGCTCCTGTAAGAAGTTACGATCCGCAACCACGAACTCAAAGCGATCACCCTTTGGCAATGCAATTTAGACGTGAAAGGGAAACAGAATGGCGCGCAAAAAACATGCAAAACAGACCGCGTACCGGAAGTGGCATGTCACGCTACAGCCGAAAACCCTCCCGATAATCAGCCTTTTATTTTACTTACCATTTATCATCGGATTGTTGTATTATTAATGTATGGATTCAAATGGTTCTTTAGAGTCTCAAGTGCAAAACTTAGAAGAAAAAGTAAAAGCAGCAAATTTACCTTTAGATTTAAACGAAAAAGTAGAAGGAATGCTTTCTATGCTTAAGGCAGGATTAAAGGCAGGTGGAGCAACTTATATTAATTTTGAAAGTACGGCAAAATATATAGACTGGATAATTTCCCTCCCCTTTGCAAAAGAAACAAAAGACATCTTGGATTTAAATGCGGCAAAACAAATTTTAGATAAAAACCACTATGGATTAGAAAGTGTTAAAAACAGAATTTTAGAATATTTAGCCTCAATTATGCTTAATTTAAAAATAACCCAAGGACAAGATACTACAATAAGAGCGCCTATTCTTTGTTTAATTGGACTTGTCGGTACAGGTAAAACAACTCTTGCTTATTCCGTAGCGGAAGCGCTTGGCAGAAAGTTTGAGAGAATTCCCTTCGGAGGAATGGGAGATGCTAAAATTTTGCGTGGCCAATCGCGCGCTTTAGCAGAAGCGGAGCCGGGATCAATCGTTAAAAAAATGGTGCATGCTCAAAGCAGGAATTCGGTAATCTTATTAGACGAATTAGACCGTGTAACAGAAGCTGCCAGAGCAGATATTATGGGTGTTTTAGTTGAGCTCTTGGATCCTGAGCAAAACAAGGCTTTTACAGACCACTATATTGATTATCCTTTTGATTTATCTCATTCTTTATTTATTACAACTGCAAATAATACAACTAATATTTCAACAGCAGTTTTGGATAGGCTTGAGGTAATTCAAATGCCTTCCTACACGGATGAAGAAAAAACTGTAATTGCCAAAACCTATCTTTTTCCAAAGATTAGAAAAACATCAGGTCTTTTAGAGAATCAGTTATTAATAGACGATCCGTTATGGCCAAATATTATCCGCCCTTTGGGTTTTGACTCAGGAATTAGAAGTTTAGAGAGAACAATTGAGGGAATTTGTAGAAAAACTGCCAGGATGATAATAGAGGGAAAGGTTTCACAAAATTCACAGGTTCATATAACTACCGAAAATCTAAAACAATTTTTGTCTACATGATCTATAATCAAAGAGCAATAAACCCGCCCGCCTCGCAAGCGAGAGCGTTGCGGGCAGACAAAAAACAATAATTTATGGAAAATAAAATTTCTTTTATTCCTATTGGGGGAACAGGTGATGTTACAAGAAACATGTATCTTTACGAATCAGAAACGGAAATTCTTGTCGTTGATTGCGGTCTTGGTTTTGCGGATGAAACAGCTCTTGGAGTAGATCTTCTTTTGCCGGACATTTCTTATTTATTGCAGACAAAAAAGAAAATTGTTGGTATGATTTTAACCCATGGACACGAGGATCATATTGGAGCAATGCCTTTTTTAATTCCGCAACTTCCGTCGTTTCCGATTTTTGCGACTCCTTTAACAGCTGCTTTTGCTAATGCAAAACTTGTGGAATTTAGATCTCCGGCACGTGTAAAAACGGTTAATTTTGACGGAGGAGATATTACTCTTGGTGGATTTAAAATTTCTTTTATCCGCATAACTCATTCTATTCCGGATGCTGCAAATCTTTTTATTAGAACTTCAGTTGGGAATTTTTATCATGGTAGTGACTTTAAATTTGATTTAACACCGTTTGATAAAAAACCGACAGATTTTGCCAAAATGGCTAAGGTTTCCTCAGAGGGAGTTTTATGTTTAATGTCCGACTCTCTTGGAGCCGAAAGTGAAGGACATACGCCGTCGGAACAAGCGCTTGAAAAAAGTATAGAGGCAGAAATGCGTAACTGTGAAGGTAAATTTATACTTACTACTTATAGTTCTAATATTTCTCGTCTTAACCAGGCGGTTATTGCAGCGCAAAGAGTAAAAAGAAAAGTGTGTTTTGTAGGACGTTCTTTAATACGGGCAAAAGATGTAGCGGAAGGTTTGGGATACATGAGTTTTCCGAAAAATTTTGTAATAACGGTAGATCAGGTTAAAAATTTTAAAGATCGCGATCTTTGTTTAATCGTTGCAGGAAGTCAAGGTCAGGAAAACTCTTCTATGACTAGAGTCGCAAATAACGAACACCACAATGTAAGTCTTAGTCCAAAAGACGTGGTGGTTTTTTCGGCAGATCCAATTCCGGGAAATGAGATCTCTATAAATTCCGTAATTGATGCGATTGCTAGAACGGGAGCAAAAGTTGTCTATTCAGAAATTAACGATAATCTTCATGTTTCCGGTCATGGTTCTTCTCAGGATATATTGCTCATGATGGCAATAACTAATCCCAAAAGAGCTGTGCCTATTGGTGGAACTTACAGGAAAATGGTTGCATACAGAGAGCTTGCTAAGCTTCATGGTTTACAGGAACAAAACATTCATTTAATCGAAAATGGGCAGGAACTTGTTTTTACTTCCGAAAAGGCAACTCTAGGCAGAAAAATTCCACTTAAAACTGTTTATGTGGACGAAGTTTCCGGAGAGGAAGTAGAGCAATTTGTTTTGCGTGATAGGCAGAAAATTGCTCAAGAAGGAGTAGTAATTGTTATGGTTGAAATAGATACTCAAACAGGGCAAATCGTAGAAAGTCCAAATATTATTGCCCGCGGATTCTCCACGGAAGAAGCAAGAAATCTTAATAAAAATTTAAGCCAGGAATTAAAAAGAAATTTCCAGGCAAGAAAAGGTACGGTTAAAGATTGGATAAGGTTTAGAAAGTTAACCGGAGAAATTTCGGAAAACTATATTTATAAGAACTTCAAAAAACACCCTCTGGTTCTGCCGGTTGTAGTAGAAGTTTAAAAGAGATTGTTATTGACCGAGGGCTTTAACGCATTCTGCTTTTGCCGCAGCATCGGTGATCTGATCACACGGTGATCCTTGTGGGGTTGTTGTTTTTCCGGTAGTTGTTGTCTGTTGGATGTTTTTTAGCATTGCCGAAAGATCGGTAAACCTTATATTTGTCGGAGGATTAAACTTACCATTATCCGGTGCCCAAGGTGTACATTTTAGTCCGGTTTCTTTTTTTAGATCAAAAGCTTCATTACTGCCGGGTTGTCCACTCGCACCTGGGGTAATTTTTGCTTCATCAACTTTTATTTTTACTCCCTCTGTTTGTCCGGAGCTCCAGATATATGAGTATGTTCCGTCTGTAATCATATGGCTTTCTGTGGTTTCGCCTTCTACTGTGGTTCTAAAATCTCCGGCCATTTTCTTGCCTGAAACGAATATTATTCCTGTTCCTCCTCCTGCGGTTTCGTCGTTTACGGTACAGGTTACACTTTTGCCTGCTAATAAAAGATCCTGAATGGTTCCCTTAACGGCATTTCCTACTGTTTCTGCACTTTCAGAGATTGTATTTGGCGTGCCGGTGGTTTTGGAAGCTTGATATTGTTTGTAGCCTAAATATCCGACCAAAAGAAGAACTATTACTGCAATAATTATGCCAACTCTCTTCATTAATGGAAGTATACTTCAGAGTTTTCCCCCAGTCAATAGTTATTTCCTATAAAGATTGACATTACTTCAAAACTTGCATTTTTTAATAGAAGCGCATAAAATTATCTGGTGACTAAAAAGATTTTTATTTCGGAACAAGCTAAAGAAATTGGCGAAAAACTAGGAGTTGATTGGTCACTTTTTAATGTTGAGCAATTTAGAATGGGAATGGATGTAGAACTGGAGCACGGAACTGTAGATCCTAACACAAATGTTACCAACAATGATCCTCTTTTAACCGGAAAAATTGCCCTTGCGCACTTAAACGAAATCCGCGATTATTACACTCGTCTTTACAAAATGGAAGAAGAGGGAGAAGGGTACTGGGAAAACCGGGAGAAATAATCTTTAATTAAGTTTCCACCACAAAATTTTTTTATTATTTTCAAATTATTAAAAAAGTAGGAAGAGTAAATCTTGAAGAAATAAAACTTGTAGTACGAATATTAAGCGTATATAATAAATTTTAATGGCAAAAAGAAGACCATATCGCACTAGAAAACCAAAATTAAAGCTAAAGCTAAAAAAGAATACTATTTACTCACTATTTTCTTTTGGGCTTATTTTGACAGGTTTAATTCTTTCCCTTTCTTTTACCAGGAACGGTAATTCGTTTATCATCTTAAATGACACTTTAATTAGTTCTTTTGGCTTTTCTGCCTATATTTTTCCTCTTGGTATAATTCTACTGGGTTTTTTATTTTTAAGACTTAAAATATTTTTGTCAAAACCCAATGTTGCTTTAGGATTTTTACTTTTTTTTGTTTCGTTTGCCGCGGTTTCCAGAGGCGGAATTATCGGAGGCTATCTATTTCAGATAATAGCCGATGTGCTCATGAGCACAGGTGCATACTTAGTTTACCTATTTGGCATGTTTGTTGGGCTAATAGTGTTATTTGATACTTCTATGGATAAGCTTTTTAATGGAATAATATTTATTTTTTCAAATCTTGGTAGACTTTTTCCAAGTAAGTTTGTAGACTATTTTAAAAAAGATAAGATACCGTCTCTAAATAACAACAGACAAATGACAATTAAAGGAATGGATAAAAACTTTCCTTCTGCTCAAAACGCCAGAGAACAGCAATCGACAGTTCCGGTTAAAAAAGACTCCCCGCTTATCGCGGATAAATTAGTTCAGAACACGCTTGGTAAAAATGTTTTGTGGGAATATCCTCCACTTAGTCTTTTATCCGATACAACAGCTCAAAAAGCCGAGCGGGGAGATATTAAAAAAACAGCCTCGGTTATAGAAAAAACTTTACAAAGCTTTGGAGTAGGAGCAAGGGTTGTAGAAGTAAATTTGGGTCCTGCGGTTACTCAATATGCTTTAGAGATTTCTCAGGGAACAAAAATTTCCAAAATTACTTCTCTTTCCAATGATCTTGCTCTAACAACCGAAGCTCCGACAGGACAAATTAGGATAGAAGCTCCAATCCCGGGAAGAAGTCTGGTCGGAATAGAAATTCCTAACAGGGGACTAGAAGTAGTTCCACTTAAAACTATGCTTGCTTCGGACGTTATGCGTAAAAATAAATCCAAGCTTACTGTATCGCTTGGTCTGGACGTTTCGGGAAATCCTTTAGTTGCCGATCTTGCCAAAATGCCTCACGTTTTAATTGCGGGAACAACCGGATCCGGAAAATCGGTGTTAATAAACGCTTTTATCGCTTCTCTTTTATTTAGGGCCTCCCCTGATGAATTAAAACTTATTCTTATCGATCCAAAAAGAGTTGAGCTAACAGGTTACAATGGTATTCCCCATTTAATGACTTCGGTGATTGTAGAGGTAGAAAAAATTTTGGCCGCTTTAAACTGGGCACTTGCAGAAATGGACAGAAGATACAAAACTTTCGCCGAACACGGAGTACGCAACATCGATTCTTTTAATGAACTTTCCGGCTTTCAGGCTTTACCTTACATAGTAATATTTATCGATGAACTCGCAGATCTTATGTCTTATGCGCCGGTTGCCGTTGAAGATGCTATTACCAGACTTGCGCAAATGGCTAGAGCGACGGGGATACATCTTGTAGTTGCAACTCAAAGACCGTCTGTTGATGTTATCACAGGACTTATTAAGGCTAATATTCCTTGCAGAATTGCTTTTAATGTTTCGTCTATGGTTGATTCAAGGGTAATTTTGGACACACCGGGGGCGGAAAAACTTTTAGGACGGGGAGACATGCTTTATGTTCCGCCGGAACAGGCGAAACCAACCCGTATTCAGGGAGCATTTGTTTCGGAAAAAGAAGTTAGAAAGTTGGTAGAAAACTTAAAGGCGAAAAACTTCCCTGTTGAGTATACAGAAGAGGTGACCACCCAATCGATTCCGATTAGAAAGGGTATGGCTTCAACAGGTGGTAACGGTAAAGATGTTTTATTTGAAGAAGCAATCAGAATTATTTGTGAATACGATAAAGCTTCGGCTTCGCTTTTACAAAGAAGGCTTTCTATTGGATATTCAAGAGCCGCAAGGATTTTAGATCAGCTGGAAGAACAAGGAGTTGTCGGACGGTCCGAAGGGTCGAAACCAAGAGATGTTCTAGTTAAAAATGCCGATGAATTTTTGGCAAATTTTGATCAAAGTTAAGGGATATGGTAAAAATAGGACAAAAACTTCAGGAAGTTAGGCTGGAAAAGGGCTTAAACTTGGACGAGGTCGCCAGTCAAACAAAAATAAGACATAACTTTTTAGTTGCAATAGAAAAAGGTGAATATTCAAAACTTCCATCGGGTGCTTATGCTCAGGGTTTTGTAAGAAATTACGCAAGATTCTTAGGACTTCCGGAAAAAGAAACATTGGCACTATTCAGAAGGGAATTTGACGAAAATAAACATTTCCACGTTTTACCTGATGGTTTAGCTAAAAATAAAAGGTTTTCCTCTGCAGGAGTAAGACTTAGACAAACTTGGGTAATAGTATTTTTAGTTTTTGTTTTAATCTTCGGTTTCATTCTTTATCAATTCCGGTCATATTTTTTCAGTCCTCAAGTCTACATTATTGCTCCGAAAGAAGGTGCGACTATTAGTTCAACCAGATTTACCGTTTTAGGGAAAACAGATTCCAATGCAACAGTTACGGTTAACGGCCTTCTTGTTTCGGTAGACAATAATGGAGAATTTAAGAAAGTAATTAACATTTTTCCTGGAAAATCAACAATTATTATTAAAGCTGCTAACAAATTTGGAAGGCAAACCGTGGTTAAAAAAGAGGTAGTGGTTAAGCCGACCTATTGACATAAAACCCAATATAAGCTAATTTAGTTATATGGTAGATCCTGCCCAGCTTGCATTATTTTTAGTTATTGTTATCTTAACAATTCTTCTTGTTGTTTTAGGTATTCAGGTCTTCTTTATCCTTCGTGAATTAAGAAAAACTTTGGAAAAGGCAAATAAGGTACTAGACGATACGGGAAACATCACAGAAAGCGTTTCAGGACCAATTTCCAATATTTCTACACTTGTAACCGGTTTAAAAACAGGAGCTTCAATCGCTAAATTATTTGGGAAAAAAGGATATTTAAAGTAATATCTCAACAAATGCAAGATAATAATTCTAGCCATAACAATAGGTCTTTTAACGGTTTTTTGATCGGCTTAATTTTTGGAGCCGTAATTGTGTTTTTGTTTGCCACAAAAAGAGGTAAGAAAATTCTTAAATTAATTTCGGAAGAAGGATTAGATAACATTACAAATGTTTTAGAAAACATGGAGGATGAAGAAATGATGGATCAGGATTTCGTTGAAGATGGTCCTGAATCTAAAAAGTCAAATGGAGAATCAAAATTGCAAGAAGCTACAGCTGAAACAAGAAAACAGCATAGATTCTTTAAAAGAGGAAAATAAAATTTCTATAATCCGTATTTTTTAATATTCGCATTATGTTCCGCCATTGTTTTTGCGTAGTGATTAGTTCCATTTGCATCGGAAATATAAAATAAATAATCTGTTTTTGCAGGATTTAAGGAAGCTTTAATACTGGCAAGTCCGGGATTTGAGATTGGACCCGGCGGAAGCCCCGGATTTGTGTAGGTATTATAAGGAGAATTAATTGTTTTATCTTGTGAAGTTAATTCTTTTTTCCACCATCTTTTTTCATCTGTCTGGTAGCCAAGTGCGTATTGAAGAGTTGCATCAATATCCAGTTTCATGTCGATACTAATTCTATTGTAAATTACACTTGCAACCATTGGGCGGTCGATATCTGCCTTTGCTTCTCTTTCAACTAAAGAAGCCATAATAATTGTTTCCCGGTCTGTTAAATTAGTTATTTTTGTATTTTTAGCGCTATCAAATTTTTGCTGGAAATTATCCTTCATCATGGTAGAAATTAGGTCGATTGTTGCGTCTTTTGGAATAAGATATGTATCCGGAAAAAGATATCCTTCATCTGTTATTAAGGATTGTATCCAAGACTGTTGAAAAGTAGGAATATTTTTTTTTAAGATTTCGGCAACTTCTTCAGTTCTTTTTCCCTCAGGTATGGTTACCCATATATCCAGAGTTCCGTGAGTTAAACTATTTGCTATATCCCAAGTATTCATCGATGGGCTTAGTCTAAAATCTCCCGCCTCGATTTTTTTATCGTAGCCCATTTTTTTAGTAATAATAAAAAAAATAATAGGATCTTTAATTAAACCCTGTTGTTTTAAGTTATAGGAAATTTCCCTGACACCTTGCCCTTTTCTAACAACAAAAATTTTTTGGCTACTAGCTTTTGAATTTACAGGTAATGTCCCATTTTTCCACCATAGTGTAGCAATTACCGCAACTATTATTCCAATTGCAAAGGTTATAAATAATTTTTTCATCCTAAGTTAGATATCGGAAAATTTTCAACCGAATCTTTTCCCTCCTTTAGATTATACACGCTTTGGCTATATAAAGTATAGATTGTCTCGTCTATAGCCGTTTTTTCACCGATCTTTTTATCAAGATAAATTCCTGCGGTTTTATCGACAGGAGCACCTAGGATTTTAGCGACAATAGTTATATTTTTACTGTTTAAATTATTTATTATTCCGGTTTTTTTTGCCTTTACGGAGTAAGAATATCTACCAGGCTTAAAACTTTCACTATTTATTTTTGGACTTCCACCTTGAGCTTTTATTATTTCCAGAAACTTTTTTAAAGCCTTTCCGCTTCTTAATATTTCGGTTGCCCAACCAAAAGCATTTCCATAGTTTCTTTTAACGCCTGCTCTTAATTTCTCGGAAGAATCCTGAAGACAAAGTTCCAAAAGTGTTCCGGAAATATTTAAACTTCTTATTTCTAAATCTATTGGTCGGTTTTTATTTTGTTCTAAAACTCTTAAAGACTCCCGGATTTCTAAAATTGGTCCTATTCCTCTTCCTGCTGGTTCGTCGGTTTTATGAATCATAACTTTTATTTTTATCTTAAACTGTTTTGCTAAAAACTGAAATTTTTCCCTAATAAAACTTGCGTCGTGTAAATTATGCACTTTAACCATTTTTCCATACGGAAGATCAATAACGACGTGATTTGCACCAAAAGCAATTTTTTTAGCCATGATGGAAACCAAAACTTTATCGTAACTTTCGAATAAAAGAGGTTTTTCTACCTGAATTAAGATGTCATCGGCAGGGGCAAGATTAAAACTTCCGCCCCAAACAATACAGCCATTTGTTTTTTCCACAACTTCATAAATTTTCTTTTTAGAAAGTATTACAGGTGCCAAAACTTCCATGTCATCTGCTGTTCCGTCGGGAGAAGTTATAGCTCTGGAAGAACTTTTGGGAATCTTATAACCGGCTGCTGCAACAATTGCCACTACAATTGGAGTTGTTCTTGTTCCGGGGACACCGCCTATAGAGTGTTTGTCGGCTACGATACCCGAGAAGTGGAGTTTTTCACCTGTTTCTACCATGGCTTTTGTTAAGAAAAAGAGTTCTTTATTAGTAAAGCCGTTGGAATAACCGGATGCGGCAAAATAAGTGGTTAAAACATTTCCAAGTTCTTCTTTGGAAATTTGGTTCATAATAGCATATATTTCTTTATAGGTTAATTTTTTACCGACTAATTTTTTTTGGATAGCACTTAAAGCAAGAGTTTTTTCGTCCATTTAATAGTCTCCCTTTAACTGATTTATTATCATGGAAACTGATGATTTTAGAAAGTGTACGACCGCATAAAATAGATTATTAATTATTCTATAAACAGTTGGCCAAATTTGAATTAAAAATCTTTTTATTGTGCTTTGTTCCATTTTATATCTTCTCCATTTTAGCTTTTATTATTAATCTTTTCCAGATAGTACCCGGAGGTGTACAGGTTACCAGCGCTAAATAAGAATCATCATAGCTTTGCTCAACAATTGATACATCGGAAGGATCAACAATAAAAATACTAACTATCTTATAACTAAAGCTAATATTTGACACATTTGTCTGAATTTGGTCTCCGATTTTAAGTTTATGGACATTTGCAAATATTGTTTTATAGTTCGTGGGATCATAAAGCTGCGGCAGGGTGGAATGGCCAAAAATAACCGCAGTCCCTTTGTTTGGAGGAACAGCTGTTCCTCCGTAATTTACAAGATGCTTTTCCAAATCGGTATCAATGGTAGAGACTATTGCGTTCTCAATTCCTAATTTAGGGATTGAAAGGCTGTAGGTTTCTACATTTTGTATCTTTTGTGTTTGTTTTTGAAATTTTACATTAGGGAACCAATTTTCTGCATTAGAATAATCAATCCCGGAAAAAAAACTTGACGAGGCAGAGTCTAATAAGCTTGCAACAGTTGCATTATTTAGAACTGTTGCTTTAGGAATAGGTGCCGTAATTTCTTGAGCCGAAAATGTAGAGGCAAAATAAATTTGGTAAGAAATTAAAGGGAAAAACACGTAAGCAGCAATAATAAAACCTGTTGTTAAAATGAGCAGGCTTATGAATTTAATTATCTTTTTAAAATTTAAAGAAGACTTCCGGTAGTAGTATTTAGCCATTACTTTTAACCGTAACTTTAATTTTATTAGGGTCTCCGGGCAAAAATTTGGGAATAAGAGGAAGTCGTGGGGAAAGAGTTATTGTAACTTCGGAAACTTGAGGTAAATTTTTAAATTCTTTCTCGGCATCCATAACCGACATGCCTGCGACTTTTTTAAGTATTTTCTCTTGTTCAATCTTTGGTAAAAGGGCTGCTTTTATATTAAGAGATGCGGAAATTTCCGAATCTCCTTTTTTCTTTGAATCGCTTACCTCGATTTTAATATTATTTTCGTCAATTGTTAAATCTCCCGGAATTTTATTCTTAAGCAAAAGTTTGGCAAAAGAGGCGATATCCTTTTTAGAATACGAGAGAGTTTTAAAAGTTACGGTTCCCGTAACAGATAGTGTGTCTGCTTCGTCTCCGACTTTTTTATTGGCTTCACTTTTATCTACACTGGTATCAATAAAAAGCGGTAACAAAATTTTGTCCGAGGATATTTTTTTAGCAATGTCATCTCTTGCCTTTTGTTCAAGATCTTTTATAAGCTCCTCTTCGGCTTTACCCGCGTCGTCTTTTGAAACAACAATGATATCTTTTTTAGTTCCTCCGGAGAAGGGATTTTCGTTTTTGGCAATAATATCACCCGTACCTAATGATCCGACCGAAAATTTAGTGCCGGCCGGTAGATTATATTCTTTACCGAATTTTTTAGAAGTAACGGCAACGGTTGCGGTAGTTGGTTGAGCACTGGCATCCGCGGATGCGGAAGCAATTTTAACGGAATCGTCAATTGTAAATTCTAAACCGCCTGGACTGGTAATTACGGTTCCGGATTGAATAGTTTTATCCGAAGTAAAGCGACTGTATAAAGTTACTTTTCCCTTTGCGCTCGTTCCGGTTTCTTTTTTGCCGGTCGCATTAACAGTGGTTGAACCGTCTTCGGAAACGCTGACAAACTCTGCAGCAATAATATTTTCGGCAACGTTGGTAGAAGAAGAAGTAGAAAAGACCGTATTTTGTTTTTGCTCTTCGGTTTTTGGATAAACACTTAAAACAATGGTTGCTTTAAGAGCAAAGAGATAATAAACATAAACAAAAACCATAAAAATAATAATTATCGCCGGAATAAATACAATTTTTCTATCTTTAAACCTATGTATAAAATTAGAAAGAATACTGCCAAATTTTCCAAAAGCTCCGCTTACAAGAGCAAGTAAGTTAAGCTCTCGGATTGCGGAAGGTCTCTCGGGTTTTCTATCTTCTCTAAAATCAGGGAAAGGACGTCTCTCTTCGTCTTCGATTATTGCCAATTTTGGTTCTTCAACCGTTTCCTGCCTTAGTGGTAGACTAAATTCTTTTTCCGTCTCTTCTTTAAAAGGAGTAATCTTGGCAACATCTTTGTCTTCCATAAAACCAAAATGTTCTGCGGGAAGAATAACTGCGTCTTTAATTTCTTCCTCCGGATTTACTTCATCATCTTTTTGTTCTACAGTCTCCTCCTCCAACCTTTGAGGTTCTTCTACTTGAGGTTCTCCAATTACTGCTTCCTCTCTAGCGTCTCCTTTTATAAATGTAAATTCCGGAATTTCTTCGTTTCCTTTAAAATCCATTAGATGTGGTGAAACAGTAAATCCCATTTGCTTTGCGCCGCCGTGTAAAACAGCTTTTACGTCGTAGTTACTGGCAAGAGTTACAATTTGCGGCAAGTGTAGAAAGGGAAGACTTTTACTCCATTGATGTCTAATAAATTCCTGGGATAATTCCTTTTCCTGGTCGGTAAAAATAACAACTTTGGCAGGAAGAATCTCCGGAATTTCAAAATGCTTTAAAAGAGTATCCACGGTAAAAGAAGCGCTTTCGTGGATTTTGGATATTTTTGTCTCGACAACTCTACTGGCTTTAATGTGAGAAATAGACACATTTTCCTTACTTATTTGGGCAAGAATAATAGTTATTGGGGCACCTTCTTCTTTCTGAAGTAAATTAATGATTGCCTCGGTTATAACTAAAAAACCGATCGGAGTAAGTCCTAATTCGTCGCAAACTTTTTTAAGCTTATCCAAATATTCTTTTTTAATTTTGTTTTCCTGAACCCAATTATCTTTAAGAGCAAAAATAGTTTTTTGAGTTTCCACGCCTTTTGGGAGAGGAGTTTCCGCTTTAGAGATTATTTTGTCACAAATCTCTAAAAGTGCTTCGGTAGTTAGATCTTCTATTGATCCGGGGAAATATTCTTCTTCCCGACCAATAATTTTTATTATACCGGAGAGTTCCACAAAAACTACAGCAATTGCTTTTTCGTCTCTTAAGATTAAAGACAGGTAATATTGCGGTTTTTCCTTTTTCTCAAAAATAGAAAGGGAAGGTAACTTCATATTCTCTTAGCCAACTTTTGCGTATATTCTTTTTAATCCGTGTCCTATATTTTCCTGCTTTATTATTCTAAACCTTTTTAGTTTACCTGTAAAATCAACATGCGGTCCACCACATATTTCGACCGAGTAAGCCTCTTGCTTACGATGGAGTCCTGAGCCATCAGGTGAAGGGCGTTCTTCTTCCATAGTATAGACTTTTACCTCATCTTGATATTTTTCGTTAAATAAGCCGATAGCACCCATCTCTTTAGCTTTGGCAAGAGGCATAATCTCAAAACTTACCTTTAGATTTTCCCTGATCTTGCCATTAACAATTTTTTCGATTTTTTTAAGCTCTTCGTCGGTTAGTTTATCGTCGTAAGTAAAATCAAATCTAACACGCTCATTGGTAATATTTGAGCCTGCCTGACTAACTTTTTCTCCTAAAACATCTTTTAACGCCCTATGTAAAAGGTGGGTAGCAGTGTGCCCCATAACGGTTTGCTCACCCGAATTTGCAAGTCCCCCTTTAAACATTCCTGAAGAGGCAGTTCTGGATAGTTCTTTATGTTTTTCAAATTCTTTTTTAAATTCATCAATATTTATATTTTGATTTTTTTTACTCATTAGTTCAATCGTAATTTCTACCGGAAAACCGGAAGATTGGTAAAGATCAAAAGCTTCTTTGCCGGTAAGTTTTTCCACTTTTTCAATTATTTTCAATCCCCTGTCTAAGCTTTTGCCAAAACGGGTGAGTTCATCGGTTAAAACTGACAAAACGACTTCAAAATCGCGGTTCTTGTTAATTTTTTGCGGGTCGACAGCTTCCTCAATTACCAAAAGTTTTTTAATAATTTCTTTGAATTCGTTAATTGGGGTAAAGTTTTGGGTAAGTTCGTGATATTTAACAACAGAACGTCTTAAAAGTCTTCTTAAAACATAACCCTGTTCTTTATTGGACGGTCTAACTCCTGCCAGGATTATAAAAACAGAAGCTTTTAAATGATCGGCAATTACCCTCATTGCAAGTTTATTTTCATCTTCGTATTTTTTGCCCGATAAAACTTCGATTTTTTTAATTGCCGGAAAATAAAGAGAGGTTTTAAAAACATCCTGCTCATTTTCTGTAGCTGCCAGAAGTCTTTCCAATCCTCCGCCAAAGTCAACGTTTTTTTGCGGAAGATCTGCGAAGCCGCTTTGCAGCTTCTTGTACTGCATAAAAACCGAATTGCCGATTTCCATATACCTTCCGCAGTCACAATTTATATGGCATTTTTGGTTTTTAAATTCGCTTTTTCCGTGGATTTTGGGATCATTAAAATCATAAAAGACTTCGCTGTCCGGACCACCGGGTTCGCCAACCGGCATATTGTCAGGAACTCCGGAGCGAGACCACCAATTTTTGTCTACGCCATAAAAAGAAATTCTATCGGTTAGATTAACATTTTTACTTTTAAACAATTCTTTCCAGACTTCTTCACTTTCCGTGTCTTTGGGAATATTGTTAAAACCTTTAAAACAAGAAACATAAAGCTTATTTGGATCAATTTCTAGCTCATTCGTTAAAAATTCAAAAAACCAAGGGAGTTGTTCTTTTTTAAAATAATCTCCGAGAGACCAATTTCCCATCATCCTAAAAAAAGTTTGGTGGCGGTTGTCACCGATTTCTTCGATGTCTTGGGACCTAAAACTATCCTGAGAATTAACCAGTCTTGTCCCTTGCGGATGAACTTCTCCCAATAAATATGGCACTAAAGGTTGCATTCCCGAAGAAGTAAAAAGGGTAGTTGGATCATTTTCCGGAATCAAAGAAGAATTTGCGATTTGCTTATGTCCTCTCTCTTCGAAGAACTTAATATATTTTTTTATAATTTCTTGTGCAGTCATGCATAAATTATAGCAGAAAAGAGCCTTAGATTTTAACCCGTTAACTCTTTAGTCTTGTGGCAAATAAATTCATTAGCTCAGTCATCCCGTCTCCCATTTTGGCACTTATAAAAGAAGGAGTAAATTCCTTAAAGTCATTTGTAATTTTTGCCCGGTTTAGAGTAGCGTTATTTTCAATTTTATTAAAAACATACATAACATTTTCTTTTTTAATTCCTAAATTTTTAAAAATTTCCTCAACTGTTTTTATTTTCTCTTCCATTCTTGGATCAGCGCTGTCAATTATATGTACAACCAGATCCGCATTAACAGTTTCCAGAAGAGTAGATTTAAAAGCATCGATAAGTAGAGGTGGGAGGTTTTTAATAAAACCTATGGTATCGGATAAATAAACTTCATCTCCAAGCCCTTTTAAGTAAAATTTATTAACAGTGCTATCAAGCGTTGCAAAAAGAACGTTTGCAACAAAATCTTTAAGGCCGGTAAGTCTGTTAAAAAGGGTTGTTTTTCCCGCATTTGTGTATCCGACTAAAGAAATTGTTGGCAGTCCGATTTGTTTTCTGTGATCTATCTGTTCCATTTTTCTTTTGGAAAGAACATCCAGTTCTTCTTGAATTTTCTTTTTTTCGGTTTGCCAGTGCCTAAGCATAAGCTCCGTATTGGTTTCCCCAATTCCTTTTGCTCCAATTCCCGCTGCTTGATTAGACATTTCCATACCCATGCCATAAATTCTCGGGCCCATTTGCCTTAATTTTGCAAATTTTATCTGAAGCTTTGCTTCGGCGGTTTTTGCATGTTTGGAAAAGATTTCCAAGATTAAACTTACCCTATCCCAAACGAGTATTTTGGGATTTGATTTTTGAAACGCTAAAAGCAGATTATGGATTTGTCCGGGCTTAATTGCATCGTTTATAACAACGATGTCTATTTCTTTTTCCATAATTTCTTTTAGAGCTTCTTCTACTTTGCCGGGTCCAATAAAAGTATCCAGATTTCCCCTAGTTTTATTTTGAACAAGTGCCGCATAAACAGTTGCACCGAAAGTTGAAACTAAAGACTCCACCTCCTCAAAGTCTGCAAGCATGTCTTCTTTGTTTTTAAAAGGATCGGAAAGTCCGATAAGCATTACGCGTGGAATTTGCCTCTGTGTAATCATGGGGATATTATAATCCTCAATGATCAATAATCAAAGAACAAGAACGAGAAGCGAAGTGATTGCCGGTTTCTTTTTGTTTAAGTTCTCAAGGCCGATGGTTTGGGTGAAATCAAGGAGAAAAACCGTTATAATTAAAATATTATGGGAAAAGAAGAAAAACAAATTATTGTTTATCAAACTTCAAGTGGATCGGTAGAAGTAAGTTTGGACGTAAAACAGGAAACAATACTACTCACTCAGCAGCAAGTGGGGCAGCTTTTTGATGTTCAAAAAGCTGCTGTTTCAAAGCATGTAAAAAACATTTTTGACACAGGCGAGCTAAGTAAAAAGTCAACTGTTTCCATTTTGGAAACAGTTCAGGCAGAAGGTAAAAGAAAAGTTTCAAGAAAAGTTGAATATTATAATTTAGATCTAGTCTTATCTATCGGTTATCGTGTAAATTCGACAAATGCAACCAGGTTTCGTCAATGGGCAACGAAAACCCTGCGCGAACACATTGTTAAGGGATATACAATAAACCGCAAGCGTATTTCCAAAAATTATAATTCTTTTATGCAAGCGGTGGAAAATGTTAAAATACTTTTGCCTGCTAATACGCAAATTGACAATGCAGACATTTTAGAGTTAATAAAAACTTTTGCAAATACTTGGTTTTCGCTTGATGCTTACGATAAGGGTAAGTTTACTATTAGTAAGCCTACCAAAAGCAAAATTCTTCTTGTTGCAGATGACCTTAAAAATGGTATTGCCAAACTTAAGATAGAACTCTTAAAAAAGAACGAAGCGAGTGAACTTTTTGCAATAGAAAAAGATAAGGATTCGCTTAGAGGAATTATTGGAAATGTCTCTCAATCATTTGATGGAAAAGATCTTTATCCGAGTATCGAGGAAAAAGCTGCGCATCTTTTATATTTTATAGTCAAAAATCATCCGTTTACAGATGGAAATAAGCGCTCGGGAGCATTTGCTTTTGTTTGGTTTTTACGTCGGACAGGTAGGCTAAATCTTTTTCAAATTACGCCCCAGGCTTTAACTGCAATTACTCTTCTTATTGCAGAAAGTAATCCTAAAGATAAAGAAAAAATGATAGGGCTTGTAACAATCCTCCTTGGGCGAGGAACGAAGTGACGATGTCCCCAAGTTCTAAACGCTCAAAGGTCTGTTTCCGTTAAGAATAACTACTTCTTTTTCCGCTCTGTCCATCTTTTTGATCTCATATTCTCTTTTCATCGCCTCACTTCTGGTTGCAAAAGTTTCAAAATGTTGTAGAGTTACAGGTCTCTTTGATCTGGTGTAAAAAGCCCCTCCGACAATCTCCCCATTATGTTGCCTCAACCTCTTCTCTATATTATTACTAATCCCAGTATAAAAACTCCCATCACTGCATTCTAGTATATATAGGATGTAAGAAGTTTTCGGGGTTTTATTCACATTTATAGTTTACCAAAGTTTTAATAAAGTTATATTTTTTGAATAAAAGATTTATAATTATATTATGAAATATCTATTTTTAGATGAATCTGGAGATTTAGGGTTTAATCCTAAAAAGAAAAATTCAAAATATTTTGTAATTACAGTGCTTTTTTCTTCAGATAAAAAACCTTTAGAAAATATTGTTAAAAAAATCCATAAAAACCTCAGAAAAAACGTAAAAAAATTAAGTGGCGGAGTATTGCATGCCGTAAAAGAAAAGCCAATTACAAGAAAAAGACTTTTAAAACTTTTAGTAGGTAAAGAAGTAGTGATTATGACAATCTTTTTAAATAAATCTAAGGTTTATACGCATCTGCAAGATGAAAAACACGTTCTTTATAACTACGTCACCAACATACTCCTAGACAGAATTATGACAAAACATCTCGGTAAAGATAAAGAAATTATATTAATTGCGGCAAAAAGAGAGACAAATAAATTTTTGAATTTAGGTTTTAAAGATTATCTTGAAAATCAATTAAAAAATAAGCATAAAGCCTTAATTACAATTGAAATAAAAATGCCAAGTGAAGAAAAGGCTTTGCAAGCAGTAGATTTTGCTAGTTGGTCTATTTTTAGAAAATATGAGCATGGGGATGATTCATATTATAAATTAATTAAGAAGATAATTATTGAAGAAAGCCCTCTTTTCCCTTAATAAAACAAAACCTTAGTCGCTTTATAAGAGGAACCATCCGGAACCCCACGACTAAGGAATTAATTGTATGAATATTATAGTTATTTGCCATCTGTTTGTCAATCATAAATCCTAAACAAGGGCCTTCGGCCCGCAGTGGTTGTAATTCAAGGAACGCAGTGACGAAGCGCAACCATCCTAAATCTTTAATCATCCTTTACGAAGTAAAGAACAAGTACTATAATCCGATCTAAGATATCTAATGAATAAACAACTAGCCAAGGAAGAGATTAAAAAATTAATTGCTAAGTACGAGCAAGTAAAATCTTCTGGAAAAATTAATAGCTACACAGAAGAGGAGACAAAAAATGCCTTCATAACACCTCTGTTTAAAGCTTTAGGTTGGAATTTTGAAGAAAAAGAAGAAGTCTCTGCAGAAGAACATGAAATTTCTTCAGGAAGAGTAGATTATGGGTTTTATATTAACGATAGACCTAAATTTTACTTGGAGGCAAAATCTTTAAAGGCAAATCTAAACATGGAAGATTTTGCAAAACAGGCAATTAGATATTCTTTTAATAGAGGTGTTACTTGGGCAGTTCTTACAGATTTTGAGGCAATAAAAGTTTTTAATGCACAATCTCCCTCCCAATATTTAGGTGATAAATTATATTTTGAGATTAAATATCCAGATTATTTAGACCGTTTTGATCAGTTATGGCTATTATCTAAAGAGTCAATGAGGGAAGATCTAATAGACAAAGAAGCAGAAAGAGTTGGTAAAAAGCTTCAAAGAGTCCCCGTAACAGAACAACTCTATAAGGATTTAGAAGAGTGTAGAAAATTGTTAATCAGTTATCTAGGGCAATGGAATCCAGAAAGATCTAAAGACGATCTAGATGAAGGAGTGCAAAAATTGTTAGATAGGTTGATTTTTATAAGGGTGGCTGAGGACAGAAAGATAGAGCAAAATATCCTAATTCCTTTATTAAATCAATGGAGGTCATTAACTGTAAATAATAAGCCAAGACTATATCAGTCAATGGCTAAGAAGTTTCGGGAGCTAGATGAAATTTACAATTCAAACCTATTTACTCCCCATCCATTTGAGGATTGGGAAGATGATGGTGGAGGATTAGAAAAAGTTATAAAAATTTTACATGGAAAACAAGGTTATTATGAATACGATTTTAGCGTAATGCCTGCAGATATTCTTGGTAGCGTTTATGAAAACTATCTCGGATATAAACTTTCTCAATCAAAAAAAGGATTAACCTTAGATAAGTCTGCGAGTAAAAGAAAAGAGCAAGGTATTTATTATACGCCAACGTTTATAGTCGACTACATTGTAAAAAATGCTTTAAAACCTGTTCTAGATAACTGTAAAAGCGTAAATGATTTAAAAAAGATTAAAGTACTCGATCCAGCTTGTGGTTCTGGCTCATTTTTATTAAAAGTGATGGAAGTTATAAATGATAAATATAAAGAATTTGGCTATGCAGGAGACGAATTAACAAAAGTTCAGATTCTACAAGAGAACATTTATGGAGTTGATCTAGATCAACAAGCCGTAGAAATTGCAAGACTTAACCTTTTAATAAATGCCTTAGAACAAAAAGGAAAGTTACCTTCTCTAGATAAAAATATTAAAAATGGCAATTCTTTAATTTCTGGAACAGATGAAGAAATGGAAAAATATTTTGGCAAAAATTTTAGAGACAAAAATCCATTTAATTGGAAGGAAAAATTTCCAGAAGTTTTTGAGCAAGGGGGATTTGATGTAATAGTAGGCAATCCTCCATGGGTTTTTACTAAAGAAGGAGATTTCTCTGATTCAGAAAAACAATACTTTGGATTTTTTGTAGAAAAATTAGGATTAATTCAAGCAGAAAAAGGTAGGAACATACAATCGGGTAAGCTTAATTTATATTCATTATTTATCTTAAAAGCAACAGCTTTGCTAAAAGATAAGGGAACATTAGGATTTGTAATTCCTAATAATATTTTAAGAGCCACAAATTTTGATTTAGTTAGAAAATATATTTTAGATAAAACTAAAATTCTAGAAATTGTTGATTTAGGGGAAGGTATTTTTCAAGGAGTTACTGCATCTTCGATAATTTTATTTCTGCAAAAAGAAATTAAAAATAAGTTAAATAACATAAAAATAATATCTAATGTTATCGATTTAAACGAAAGAAAGTTTTCTGAACAGCAAATTTTACAGGAACAATTTCTTAGCAATTCAAGTTTTACATTTAATATATTATCAAGTTCTAATTTAAATATATTAAGTAAAAAAATTGTAGAGAATTCACTTCTCCTGGGTAGTATTTGTCAATATATATCTCCTGGGATCGACGGAGATAAGGAAAAGTATGTTTCTGATACTAAAACAAACGAATTCTACAAACCACTTCTATTTGGGAAAAATTTTAGCAGATACAATATTAGTTATAACAACAAATGGATTTATTATGATAGAAAAAAATTAAACAGAGCAAGAGCAGAAGAGATTTATTTATCTGAGAAAATTGTTTTGCAAAGGATAAGCGGAGGAGATAAACCCTTAACAGCAACAATTGATAATAATAAATACTATACATTTAATTCCGTAAATAACATCATACTCAATCAAGATTCAGGATATAGTCTTAAATATATTTTGGGGATAATTAATTCAGCTTTAATGAATTGGTATTACTCTATTAATTTTTCTAATAGATCAAAATTAACTGTTAATATTTCTAAGACATATTTAGAACAACTTCCAATTAAAAAAACAAATAATCAAAAAAATATATCATCTCTGGTTGATAAAATTTTAAAGTTGAATGAAGAATCTAGAACTTACAAAAAAGATTCTAATAAATGGAATTCAATAAAAGAAGAAATTGAAAGAACAGATAAAAAAATCGACCAAGAAGTTTACAAACTCTATGATCTAACCTCTGAAGAAATAAAAATTGTGGAAGGGGATGAAAACTAAATGAATATTGACCAAAAAATAAAAAATATTTTGAAGGATCTTGAAGTCGCACGTCAAAAGTCTGAGAAATTTTTAGGGTATCGGTTGAATAACGAAGAGCCAATAAAGCCTGTTGATATATATGACATGGGTATAGCCTATGACAGCGAACAAAGAATATTAATGGATTTCGAATTAGCTCTTTCCGAAAAATTTCCACAACATTATTCATCCCAGGAGATAGAAGGTATTAAAAAAGAAAGAGATAGATTGTCTAGAAATGTTAGAGCTTGGCAAAACAGGCAGTTTCCAAGTAAGTATAGAGAATAGAAATAATTTGACTTCTTAGCCACAGAAACATAAATTAATCTAAAATATACTTGTGATTTCTTTTAAAATCATTGCAAGTTCTTGTATTACAATCACTCTCTGATTTTACAATTTTAATTGGTGCAATCAGCAGTTTATTTGCTAATTCCTTAAGTTTTTTCCCGTCGTTTGGCGAGACTTGTTTGGTAAAATTTATATCACCGGTTATCTTATTTATTAAAGTAGATGGCAAATATCCTTTCAGCTTGGCTGATTCAATTATTAATTTTCTTATTTCATTTAATTTTCTCCTACCTACGCTAAGTTTTTTATTAACATTTATCCCAGTAGTTCTTTGACTATATCCAGAAGCAAAAATTTTAATTTTTTTCTTTTTCACAGCATAATCGTGTTCTTTTAATATTTTTATTATTGGTTTTATGGATTTTATAACATCAGCTTTTCTTCCCGAAATCGTAATATCATCTACAAAAATTGAGAAAGATAAATTATTTAGACTTGCGTAATGATCAATTTTTCTAAAAATTGGCAATAACGCAAAATTACAGAGTAGTGAACTTGTTGGCGCACCCTGAGGGAGTCTTGCTTGAAATGTTGTCAGTTGAGTTAAGATTCTTGCAGTTGTGTTTCCACAGCCAAAATATGTTCTCCACACATGAAGAATTTTTAATTGATCTGTATTGGGAAAACAGTTTTTTATATCCACGATTAATATATATTCTTTGCCAACATGATTTTTCGCATTATCAATAATTGATTTTCCAGTTATTCCTCCAGTCATTCTTTCTGGAAGTAAAGAGATATTCTTTTTAAGAACATTTTTATTAATTATTCTTTGAAGTTTTTTAAGTTCATCGTGGGGATTATCTATATGTCTCCATTTATCAGTGCCTTTTTTATGTAGGTCATATGGCTCATACAGTCTACCCACTCGGTCAGCAATTCTTCTTAATTCATCTCTTGATGTACATAATGTAAATTCTAATTTTTTAAGCGAAATTAAGGAGTTGTTCATTTACTTTATTAAAGCAAAAAGTTTATTTCTGAAGTAAAATTTGTAATAAATTTCTGCCAATTTTTTCTGCATCCTGAGATTCAATATTCTTTAAGTCATTTTTTTCAGATGCAAGCAATATTAATAAATAGAATGGTATATCTAATTTTTTAGCAATTAACTCTAGCAATTCCGTACTGGGAGTTCTTGTATTTTGTTCAATTCTAGAAATGTAGCTTGGATCAAGATCCAACACATTACTAAATTCTTTTTGAGTAATCCCTTTACTAGCTCTAATTGTTCTAATTGCTTTTCCGTAATTCATAATCTCTTATAAAAATCTAAGTTTCCTTCGGTTTTTGTAAAAGATATTAAGGTTGAAGAATTAAAACACACTCTTCAAAAGACCCTTACAGATTTTATTGACCAACTTCTCAATTTCTCGAGAGTCGTTTACGCTAAAAGCGTGTCTCAAATCCTTAATGGATTTTAGGAAGAAGATTTTATCTTCCGATCCCAACACTCCTGCCCTTGCAAGCTTATTGATGTTATCAATAAGCTCTTGGAAAGCATATCTTGCCATGATATATCACCTACTTTCTCTGCAGTTTTCTACGACGTAGAGAAGACTACAGTGCCGTATTCGTCCCCCCTTTATGAAAAGTGATGGGATCACCTTAATTCTTTTTGCTAGTGCCGAAGTATAGTTATTTCTTTTGAAGAAGTAGTGTTGTTACCTTACTTGCAACTATCGATATAAGAATACCGGCGCCGGAAAATGCAAAACGTAGTTTTAATACGTCTTGCGACATTCAAAAAAGAACGTCTTAAGTCAATCAGTAAATGATTGAGTAAAGAATTAATCTTTACTGATGGGTTAGAATAGACATTCAGTGATGTTAAGGTACAAGATTGCAGCCAAAGCTGTCGTAATTAATATACATAAAATATTTTACTTTGTCAAGTATATTGACTGGTAGTCATTTTTCATTTCGCATGCTATAATTAACATGTTGCTTTCATATTATGCAAATCTCAAAATCCGACTACATGTTATTCCTCAAGCACCCTGCATGGTTGTGGCTTAAAAAGCATGATAAAAATAAACTACCTCCGGTAAGTGAAACTCTTCAAGCAATTTTTGATGAAGGGAATTTGTTTGAAAAATATGCAGAGCAACTTTTCCCAAACGGAGTGCGAATTGGTTTTAATGGTTACGATGAATATTTGAATCTTCCTGCGCGAACAATAAAGGCGTTGAAAGATGGTGTAAAAACAATATTTCAGGGACGTTTTGAGTACGGACAAATTACATTTATTTGTGACGTTATTGTAGTTGTTGGTGAAAAGATAGTTGATTTATACGAAATAAAATCAAGCACTAAAGTAAAACCCGAACATGAATTTGATCTGGCGTTTCAGATGGTTGTTCTTGAGGGATGCGGTTATAAAATTAACAAAATTGCCGTTATTCATGTAAATAGCGAATATGTCCGTAGCGGAGATATAGATATAAATAAAATAACAGCCATTTCGGACATAACCGAAAAAGTTAAAGCAAGAAAAGAAGAAACAAAAGTTAATATTAAAAACGCCTTACAAGTTGCTGCTTCTTCTAAAATTCCGGATATTTCACCTTCTCTTGCCAAAGGAAATTCTTTTGGGGAATGGTTAAATATTTATCGCACTCTTACCACAGTTGATCCGGAAAGTATTTACGATTTATTTATGGTAAATGCTGTCAAAATCGGAGAGCTGGAAAACCTTAAAATTAAAAAGCTAATAGACATCCATGATAGATTTTTTTCATTAACAGACAAACAAAAACTTCAAATCTTAGCAACAAAACAGAATAGAAAAATTATCGATAAAAAGAAAATAGGAAAGTTTATTAAAAAATTAGTATTTCCGCTTTACTTTTTAGACTACGAAACACTTTCAAGTGTTATTCCCTATTTTGACGGTTTAACTCCGTACCAGCAAATTCCGTTTCAGTATTCACTGCATGTAATGGATAAACCTGACGAAGAGATTAAGCATTATATGTATTTACATAAGGAGAATTCAAATCCGGCAAAAGCTCTAAGTGAATCAATTAAGTTAAATATCGGTACGAAAGGATCAGTAATAGTTTGGAGTGAAAGTTTTGAAAAAAACTGTAATAAATCGCTTGGAAAACTCTTACCAGAATTTGAGCAATTTTACGAAGAGTTAAATGAGAGGATTATTGATTTAATGATTCCTTTTTCCTGCAACTGGTATGTTCATAAGGATTTTGGCGGGAGTGCATCACTTAAAAAAGTTTTACCGGTTTTGGTAACAGAGCTTTCCTATAAAGAGCTCGGAATACACGAAGGAGATGCTGCAAAAAGATTGTGGATGGAAGCATTTTTAGATGGCAAACGGGAAAGTTCTAAAGATCAAATTTTAAACGACCTTGAAGAATATTGTAAATTAGATACCCTTGCAATGGTAGAGATATATAAACAATTATTAAAAATTTAGCAATATTCGGCAACTACTACCGCGTAAAATAATATTAAATAAATGAAAAAATTATTTATTCTTGTTATCTTTTTTACATTATTTATATCCGCTTTTAATACTAAAGCTGCCTTTTCTTATGTGGAAACGGAAATGGATAAGCAAAAGCTTTTTAGAGTAGTTAAAGTTACAGATGGAGATACGATTATGGTTAATGTTCGTGGTAAAAATGAGAGTGTAAGGCTTTTGGGAATTGATACTTCCGAAACAGTTGATCCGAAAAAGCCTGTTCAATGCTTTGGCAAAGCGGCATCGGATAAAATGAAGTTTTTTGTTTTAGGAAAATATGTAAGACTTGTTGATGATGCATCGCAAGGAAACAGAGATAAATATAAAAGACTTCTCCGTTTCGTATATTTACCGGATAGTAAGGCAACTTTTGTAAACGGAGAAATGGTAAAACAAGGCTTTGCTTTTAGTTATAGACAATACCCAACTAAGTTTTTAAATAAGTTTAATGCCTTTGAAAAATATGCAAGGGAGAATAATTTAGGCCTATGGAATTCATGTCCCTTGAGTGTTCCCAAGCCAACTATAAAACAAATAATTATTACTAATCCGTCTGTTCAAAAAATAAATCAAGTTCCCGTCAAAACTATTGCGGTTTACAGCGGAGGGGATAAGGATTGTTCGGATTTTGCAACTCATGCCCAAGCTCAGATTTTCTTTATTTCTCAGGGAGGACCCGGTAGCGACCCTCACAGGCTTGATGCCGACAAAGACGGACTTGCGTGCGAATCCCTTCCTTGATTTTCCTTTTTAGCTCAAGGATACTTCTTTGCTAAAAGTAAATTAAATATCATTTTTTTAATATTTCTTCTCTTTTATCGAAAAGAGAAGCAGAAACTTTTTGCAAGCCAAGCCGAACTATTTTTGTTCTTTCGTTTGTCGGGTAATTTCACCCCATCCTCAATCTCACTTTCAGTGAGCTGAGGAATTCCCCTGACGCACTCAATTACAAAAATTTAACGTTCTTTGTTGGATTGCAAATACTCTTAATATTCTTCTCCGATTCATAAATCTTAAGTCGTAAATCATAAACAGAGGAGTTCCTACCGGCTCCTTATGTTTCTTTTACATAAATTTAATATTTCGGGTGCATAATGCAATTATGAACAAAGTAGTTCACTTCGAAATACCCACAGATGATATAAAGCGTGCTCAAGCATTTTATAGGGATGTTTTTGGGTGGCAAATTAACGAGATACCCGAGATGAACTATACGATTGTGGTAACAGGTCCAATAGATGATAAGAGAATGCCGAAAGAGTCCGGTTTTATTAATGGTGGACTTATGGAAAGAAAGGATGAGTTTCAATATCCGGTTGTTACGATTAGCGTAGAAGATATCGAAGAAGCCGGTAAGAAAATAACCGAGCATGGTGGAAAGATAATCCGTCCAAAAATGGAAATTGGTGATATGGGATGGGCGGCTTATTTTAGAGATAGCGAAGGAAACATGATTGGCCTCTTTCAGAATAGAAGTCCCTAAGTTCATTTTTTTTCTTTATCCTCATAAGCTATAATTGACGTAGTGAAGAGAATAATTTTATTTTTAATCGCTGCATTTTTATTCATAAAACCCCCTTTTGCCTATGCCGAAGTAATCCGCTCTTTTGATGTAAACATTACTGCCCATAAAAACGGATTAATGGATATTACAGAAACTATTAATTATGATTTTGAAAGTTTGGATAGACATGGGATTTACCGCTATATTCCTCTCTATACAAAGGTCGGTAATTTATTTAGAGTTATTAAAATAAATAACGTTAAGATTCAAAGGGATAATCTTAACGAAAACTTCGCAACAACCCAAACTCAAGACCAAATAGAATATAAAATTGGAAAAGCAAACCAAACTATTTCCGGACTTCATATCTATAAAATCTCCTATACTGTAGAAAACGGAATCGGTAGCAATTTTCCCGATCATGACGAGATTTATTGGAACGGCACCGGAAACGGATGGCAAGTTTTAATTGAAAAAGCAAACATAAGTATTAATACGGATTTTAGTGCCAAACAAACCGGTTTTATCTGTTTTTCCGGAGCTTACGGGAGCAAGAACAATAACTGCAATATTATAGAAAATTCCGCTTCAATTAATTTACTTTTTCCAAAGAATGGTTTAACTGCAGTTGCAAGCTTTCCTGTTAATACTTTTCCTAAAAGCTTTTTAATTAAAGAGTTGCCAAAAAGTATTCCGGAGCGGTTTTTTACTTTTATTTTTGACATTTACTGGTTAATTTATATTGGTTTTAATATTCTTTTGCCCGGATATTTAATTTATTGGTATCAAAAACACAAAAATAAAAAAAGATTCGGGCATCCGTCTGTTAATTTTGAAATCCCTAAAGACGAAAAAGAACAGAGGCTTGCTCCTGCTTTGGCCGGAACAATCGATTCGACAAAATTAGAGCGGGATGATGTCGTAGCAACAATTTTTGATTTGGCAATTAGGAAGTATCTTCGACTAGAGCAAACTAAAAAACCGAAAAAGATTTTAGGCGTTCAGGTTAGCGGTGGGGATCAATCAATGGTTAAATTAAAAGAGGCGGACGAAAATTTAAATAGTTATGAAAAAAGATTATTCAACCGTCTTTTCGAAAATGGTAAGACGGTTAAATTATCGGATTTAAAAACAGATTTTTATAAAACTTTTGCGGATATGGAAAAACATGTATTTAAAATTTTAGTTGAGAAAAAATATTATACTAAAAATCCGAAAACCCAGAAAATATTACTTATTTTTGCCGCCGTTATCTCCTTATCAACTTTAAATATTATTCTTGCCGGAATTTTGCTATTTTTGGGAATTAAGCTAAATGGGAGAACGCCGTTGGGAGATGAAGTAGATTTTAAAATAGATAGACTAAAATTGTTTTTAAAATCTATGGACAGAAATTATAAATGGCAGGCAAAACAATTATATGTAGTAGAACAAATGATTCCATATACTATAGCTTTGGGATACATAGATAAATTTATGGAGCAACTAAAGATAATTAAACCGGACTACAATCCGACCTGGTATCACGGCCATACTCCATTTTATCTTAGTTACGGGAGTTTTTATTCCTCGATGAATTCAAATATTACTACCTCTGCTCCATCTTCCTCTTCCGGAGCGGGCGGAGGAGGATTTTCCGGCGGAGGTGGAGGTGGCGGAGGTGGAGGAAGTTGGTAAATAATTTTGATGCTTGACCCCACACATTTTGCCATTCGGCTTTTCAGAACTATTCGTTTACGCTTCATGGTACAATTGTCGAGGGGTCAGCGCACTTAATATTTTTTAGTGCTTGACAGCCTATAATTTGGTATGGTATAACTTTAACACTTTATATAAAGGATTTAAGAGGGGTAATCCTCGTGCATTTTTTTTGTGTAAAAACTAAATCCTTCCAGAAATTAAGCCGATGCCGAAGTCAGACATTAAACAGAACAACAAATTAAGAGAAAATTGGGGTAAGGAATATACACATCTGCCAAAAATAGACTTACTTGCCACTCAAAAGAAATCATATCAGTGGTTCTTAGATAAAGGAATCGCTGAGGTTTTACAGGAGATTTCTCCAATTGAAGATTTTACAGAGAAAAACTGGACGTTAGTCCTTAAGGATTATAAAATTGGTAAAAACTCTAATCAACCACAACTTTGTCTTAAAAAAGGACTTACCTACGATGCTCCGCTTTACGTTAATGCCACTTTAATCAACAAAAAAACAGGTTCCCAGCTAGACCAGGAAGTATTTTTAGGAGATATGCCGCAAATGACAGACAGAGGGACATTTGTTGTAAATGGGATAGAAAGAGCGGTTGTAAATCAATTGGTTAGATCTCCCGGAGCATTCTTTACAGCAACACAAGATAATGTTACCGGAAAAACTTTATATTCTGCAGAAATAAGACCGGTTCATGGATCCTGGCTGGAGTTTACGACCACCAGACACGAAACTATTTTAGTTAAAATAGACAGGCGTAGAAAATTCCCCGCAACCACTTTTTTGAGAGCAATAGGTATTTCCTCAAACGAAGACATTAAACAAAAATTCGGAGAAATAGAAGCAGACGGAGAAACATCTTATATCGAAAACACTCTTCGTAAAGATGAAACAGGAGATAGCGCAACTGCTTTGATTCAAATCTTCAGAAAAATGCATCCCGGAGAGCCGGTAGTTTTAGAAAAGATTAAAGAAAATTTTAACGGGATGTTTTTTAATCCTAGGCGTTATGACCTGGGGAAGGTCGGAAGATACAAGATGAACAAAAAATTGAAAGACATTCCAGCCTTTAGGTCGGTTGATGAAAAAACAAGAATATTAACAGTAGAAGATATTATTGGTGCGATTAGTTTCCTAATAGATCTTGCTAAAGGGAAAGGCACAGTAGATGATATCGATAGTCTTTCCAATCGAAGAGTAAGATGTGTTGGCGAGCTTGTTGCGAGTACTTCTTTTAGGATCGGTGCTTTGAGACTTGAAAGGTCAGTAAAGGAAAGAATGAGCCTTATTCAGCTTGATCAGCCGACTTCAATCTCCAGCCTTATTAATGCAAGACCAATTATGGCATCCATCAATGAATTCTTTAGGACTTCTCAGCTTTCTACAATTTTAGACCAGACAAATCCACTTTCCGAAATTGACAACTTAAACCGCTTGACCGTTATGGGAACGGGTGGAATTTCCAGGGAGCGTGCAGCGTTTTCCATCCGTGATATTAATGCTTCTCAATACGGTAGAATTTGTCCGATCAGAAGTCCTGAGGGTCCAAATATAGGCTTGGTTACATATTTGGCTTTGTATGCAAGAGTAAACGAATATGGTTTTCTAGAAACTCCCTACAAGAAAGTTATTCAAGAGAAAAAAGGTAGAACAACTACAACAAAAGTAACAAATGAATTGGTTTATATGGATACGGAAGATGAAAGAAATAATTATATTACTCACAGCGGAGTTCTAGCTTCCGATGGAACGATAAAAGAAGAACGTGTTCCCGCAAGATTTAAAGGAGAATTTATAGAAACCGACAAGGAAAATATTCAATACATTGATATTGTGCCAAGGCAAGTTGTCGGATCAGCCGCATCCCTTATTCCTTTTGTAAGCCATGATGAAGCGAATAGGGCTCTTATGGGAACTCATATGCAGTGCCAAGCTGTCCCTCTTTTAAAACCGGAAAGTCCGATTGTTGGAACAGGTATGGAAAAAGAGATCTCCAGAGTTATGAATAGAGTCGTAAGAGCTCCATTTGACGGGGAAATCATATTTGCAGACGCAAATAAAATTACCATTAAAGGAAAAGTGGAAAAGGAAGAAATTACCTATAATATTGACTCATTTCAAAGAACCTCTCAGTCAACTACTTATACTCAAAAAGCAATGGTTATAGCTAAACAAAAAGTTAAAAAGGGAGATTTACTTATTGATGGACCGGCTTCTGATAAAGGAGAACTGGCCTTAGGACAAAATTTAATTATTGCCTATACCTCTTTTGATGGTCTTGGCTATGAAGACGCTATTATTATTTCCGAAAGATTGGTAAAAGAGGATGTTTTATCCTCTATCCATATCGAAAAACACGAGGCAGCAGTCGTAGAAACAAAATTAGGACCGGAAGAAACAACTCGCGATATTCCGAATGTTTCCGAAGAAGACTTGGCAAATCTGGATGAAGAAGGAATTGTAGTTGTAGGAAGCAGTGTTCAGTCGGGAGATATAATTGTTGGGAAAATTGCACCAAAAGGAGAAACAGAACTTACGGCGGAAGAGAGATTATTAAGGGCAATCTTTGGAGAGCAGGCAAGAGAAGTAAGAGATACTTCATTACGTATGCCTCATGGTGAGCGTGGAACCATAATTAGCGTTCAAATTTTAGACAGGAAAAAGGGAGATGAACTAGAACCTGGAACACAACGAAAGATTATTATTGAAACTGCACAACTTAGACACATTACGGTTGGAGATAAACTCGCCGGACGTCACGGAAACAAAGGAGTTATTTCAAAGATATTACCGGAAGTTGACATGCCGCATCTTGCAGACGGAACTCCTGTTGATATTATTATTTCACCAATTTCCGTATTGGCACGTATGAATTTAGGTCAACTTTTAGAGGCTCATCTGGGGATTGCCGGCTATAAACTTAAAACCAAGTACGCAATCCCGGTTTTTGAAGAAGCAAAAGAGGCAAAAATAGCGGAAGCTTTAAAAAAAGCAGATTTTCCTGTTAATGGAAAAGCTATTCTTTACGATGGAAGAACAGGAAAACCTTACGAAAAACCGGTAGTTGTCGGAATAGAATACATGATGAAGCTAATCCACATGGTTGAGGATAAAACTCATGCAAGATCTACAGGACCATATTCTTTGGTTACACAGCAACCTCTTGGAGGAAAAGCTCAAATGGGAGGTCAGAGACTTGGAGAAATGGAAGTTTGGGCGCTCGAAGCGCATAGGGCAAGATATATTTTGCAAGAAATGCTAACAATTAAATCAGACGATGTTGTTGGACGTGCAAAGGCATTTGAGGCTATTGTAAAAGGAACAGACATCCCAACGCCTAAGGTTCCGGAATCTTTTAAAGTTCTTATAAAAGAATTGCAGGCATTAGGGTTAAATGTTATTCCTATTGAGGCAAAAATTATCGAGAAAGAAGAAACTATAGAAGAAGTTGCAGCGGTAATGTCAGCGGATGTTGAAAAAGCAGCCGAAAAAGAAGAAATAGTTTCCGAACAGGCAAAAGAAATGGCAGAAGAATTAGGAGGAGAAGTAGCAGTAGAAGCAGAAGCGGTTGAAGCTCCTGTTGCCGAATCTGGTGAAGAAACCATCAAAATTGCAGAGGAGGTAATAAATGAATAATGATAAAAAAGGGAAAAAAGACATAACAATTTTAGATTTTAAAACGCTAAAGATAGTACTTGCAGGCAAAGAAGATGTGTTGTCCTGGTCTTATGGTGAGGTAACCAAGCCTGAAACGATCAACTATAGAACATTAAGACCGGAAAAAGCCGGTCTTTTTGACGAAAGAATTTTTGGTCCGACTAAAGATTGGGAATGTTATTGCGGAAAGTATAAAAGGATTAGAAATAGAGGAATTGTTTGTGATAAATGCGGAGTTGAAGTAACCTTATCAAGAGTTAGAAGAGAAAGAATGGGTCATATTATGCTTGCAGCTCCGGTTGCACACGTTTGGTTTTTTAAAGGTTTATCTTCCGCTTTACCGCTAATTTTAGATATGCAGCAAAAAAGTCTTGAATCGGTTGTTTATTACGCATCATATTTAATTACCGAGATTGACGAAGAAAAGAAAAAGATAAGCATAGGAGAACTTGCTCAAAATATAGAAAAAAGAAAAGAGCAACTAAAAAAAGATATTGAAATAGAGGAAAAGAAAATAGATGAAGAAGTAGAAGAAAAGAAAAAAGAAACCGTAAAAACAAAAGTTAAACCGGAACAAAAGGCTTTAATCTTGCAAGAATTTGATCTTCAAAAAAGACAAAAGGTAGCAAGACTAAACGATAGATATGCTTCCGAATCCAAAAAAATGGACGAAATAGAAGATGCTTTATCTAGGCTTATTAAAAGTTTAAAAATTGGAAGCGTTTTGTCTGAAGACGAATATTTTAAAATTATTGAATATGATATTCCGGTTTTCTTTACCATAAAAACAGGAACCGATGGACTCTTGGAGCTTATTAATAAGCTTGATTTAGACGAATTAATAATAAATCTTAGAAAAGAAGCGGAAAAATCAAAAGGTCAGAAATATCTTAAATTAATTAAAAGGTTAAGACTAATTGAGATAATGAAAAAAGCGGGGGTATCGCCGGCAAATATTATTATGACCGCGCTTCCCGTTATTCCACCGGACTTACGTCCAATGGTTCAGCTTTCCGGAGGAAGGTTTGCAACTTCAGACCTTAATGATCTTTACAGAAGAGTTATTAACAGGAATAACCGTTTAAAGCATTTAATTTCTCTTGGAGCACCGGAAATAATTCTAAGAAACGAAAAAAGAATGCTTCAGGAAGCTGTCGATTCTTTAATCGACGCATCTCAAAGGGGAACGCAAACATCCGCCTCTCCATTAAGATCCCTCTCCGATATGTTGAGAGGAAAACAAGGAAGATTTAGACAAAATCTTTTAGGAAAAAGAGTGGATTATTCCGGAAGGTCGGTTATTGTTGTCGGACCGGAATTAAAACTTTCTCAATGTGGATTGCCAAAAGAAATGGCGCTTGAGATGTTTAAGCCGTTTGTTCTCCGTGAAGTTATCCTAAGAGGATATGCTCCAAATATTAAATCGGCAAAAAGATTTATCGAAAAAAGGCCGCCGGAAGTATTTGATATTTTAGAAGAAATTACCAAAAATCATCCGGTTCTTTTAAATCGTGCGCCTACGCTACATAAGCTTGGTATTCAAGCATTTTACCCAATTTTAATTGAAGGAGCGGCAATTGCCTTACATCCTTGTGTTTGTGCAGGTTATAATGCCGATTTCGACGGAGACCAAATGGCTGTGCACATCCCGCTTTCTGCAAAAGCACAAGAAGAAGCAATTAAGCTAATGATGCCAAGCCACAATTTGCTTAAGCCTGCAGACGGAAGCCCAATTACACTTCCAAACAAAGAAATGGCAGTCGGAATTTTTTACTTAACAACATTAGATGAACTATTAAAAAAAGAAAACGGGACAGAGTTTTCCAGCTTCAACGAAGTCTATTTAGCTCATTCATTTGAAAAAATAAAATTGAGAGAACCAATTAAAGTAAGAGTGGGTAATGAAATTCTTGAGACTTCACTGGGAAGAATAATGTTCAACGAAAAACTTCCGGAAATTTTAGGTTTTATGAATGAGGCTATAAAAGCATCTGGAATTAAAAAAATTATTACTGTCGCAATCCAATTAATTTCCGAAGCAGAAGTTGCAAGCTTAATAGATGGAATAAAATCTCTAGGGTTTTATGGAGCTACCGTATCGGGAATATCGGTATCGGTATTTGATAACGAGGAAGTTCCCCAAAAAAATGATCTTATAAAAGAATCGGAGAAAAAAGTTACAAAAATTGAGGATCAGTACCAGGAAGGACTTATTACAAATGAAGAAAAGAAAAGACTTTCAAACGAAGTATGGCAAAAAACTACGGATAAAATTGCAGATCTTACTTGGAACAATCTTAAAGCGGAAAATGTTATTAGAACGATTATTGATTCCGAAGGGGCAAGAGCGGGAAAAGAACAGCTAAAACAGCTCTCCGCAATGAGAGGACTTCTTCTTGATCCGCTCGGAAAGATCGTTGAACTGCCAATTAAATCTAATTTCCGTGAAGGTCTTTCAATTTTTGAATATGTCGCTTCTGCGAGAGGATCCAGAAAAGGGCTTACAGATTCTGCTCTAAAAACAGCAAACGCAGGTTACTTAACCCGACGTTTGGTTGACGTTTCCCACGATGTAATCATTAAAGACGAAGATTGCGAGACTAAAGAGGGAATTATAGTAGTTGCCCACGAAGAAGGAAGAACGGCATCTTTTACAGATAGAATTACCGGCAGATTTGCGGCTGCAAGAATTGTTTCCAAAACTACCAAGAAAGAAATTGTTAAAGAAGGCGAAGAGATTACTGTGGAAAAAGCCAAACAAGTAATTAGTGGCGAGGTAGTGGAAGCCTTAATAAGATCTCCTCTTACCTGTGGCTTGGAATATGGAATCTGTGCAAAATGTTATGGAATTGACTTTAGTAATAAAAGAATTGTGCAGACAGGTGTACCTGTTGGAGTAATTGCGGCACAGTCAATCGGAGAACCTGGAACTCAGCTTACTATGAGGGTTAGGCATTTTGGAGGAGTTGTAATGAGTGACGTTACCCAGGGTTTACCGAGAGTAGAAGAACTTTTCGAAATGAGAACTCCTAAAAATCTTTCTCCTATTTCGGAGATTTCCGGAAAAATCAAAATCGAAACAACAGACGAGGGATATCTCCTAACAATCAAAAATTCCAGAACTAAACCTGTAGAAGAAAAAGAATACTTTGTTCCTGCTTCGGCAACAATAACCGTTAATGACGGACAAGAAATTCAAATTGGCACTCAGCTTGCACAGGGCTATCTAGATCCTAAAGAAGTAATAAAAATTAATGGGTTAAGAGAGGCACAGAGATATGTTATAAATGAAGCTCAAAAAGTTTATGAATCTCAAGGAATTACTATTAATGATAAACATTTTGAAGTAATTCTTAGAAAAATGTCGGATAAGGTTATTGTAGAAACAGTTGGGGATACAGCGTTAGTACCTGGAGATTTTGTAACGAAAACCAGGTTTGATGAAATTAACGCAGAGGTTCTTTCTCAGGGTGGAGAGCCGGGGACTGCAAGACAGGCTCTACTTGGAATTACTAAATCGTCTTTATTCTCTGATTCATGGCTTTCTGCAGCTTCTTTTCAGGAAACGACAAAAGTTTTAACGGAAGCAGCTTTAGAAGGTGCGGAAGACAAGCTAATTGGACTAAAAGAAAACGTAATTATAGGAAGGCTTATTCCGGTTGAAGGAAAGGCTATAGAAGAGGTATAATACAGTGCAATTTTCAATTTTCAATTTTCAATTTTCAATTTAAAGATTATGCCAACATTATCACAATTGTCAAAAAAAGGAAGAAGTAAGAAAATAAAAAAGACACGCTCAACAGCGATGCGACGTCTTTTTAATGCCAAAGATAGGGTTTATACAAACATTGATTCGCCTCAAAAAAGAGGAGTTGTTACTTTGGTTAAAACAATGACACCTAAGAAACCAAATTCGGCGCTTAGAAAAGTTGCAAGAGTAAGGCTTTCTAATAGAATGGAAGTTACGGCATATATTCAAGGGGTGGGACATGCTCTTTCCGAGCACGGTATTGTTCTGGTTAGAGGAGGAAGAGTTAAGGACTTGCCAGGAGTAAAATATCATATTGTAAGAGGAAAGTTCGATTTAGCAGGAGTGGACGGCAGAAAAACTTCGCGTAGTAAATACGGAACAAAAAGAGAGGAAAGTGGTAAGAGAGTAGTTGCAGGAGCAGCCTAATATGAGACATAAGAAAGTTACAAAAAGACAAATAAGCACAGATAGAATTCATAATAATTTAATGGTTGCTAAATTCATTAATAAACTAATGAAGGACGGCAAAAAAACAACAGCAGAAAAAGTCCTTTATGAAGCTTTTGACTTAATGGAAAAGAACGGTCAAAATGCTCTGGAAACTTTTGAAAAGGCTATCCAAAACGTTGGTCCAAGGCAAGAAGTAAAAGCAAAAAGAGTTGGTGGAGCAAACTACCAAGTGCCAATGGAAGTAAGGGGAGAAAGAAGGATTTCTCTTTCTGTTCGTTGGATAATTGAGGCTGCAAGAGCAAGATCAAACAAGGATTATAAATCTTTTGCTGCAAAACTTGCTGCAGAGCTTAAAGATGCGGTAGAAAATCAAGGTGCTGCAGTAAAAAAGAGAGATACGGCCCACAGAATGGCCGAGGCGAATAGAGCATTTAGCCACTTTAGATTTTAAAACAGGATTTGTCCTGATTTTTACTATGACAAATCCTGAAATGACACCGTCATTGCGTTCAGTTTACATAAAAACAACAGAAAATATTCCCACAGGCTATGTTATTGGAGTAAACCCGGAAGATTTAACGGATGAAATTGTGGAAATAGTAACAGATACATACACTTTGGTTACAGGATCCTTAATACCAAACATGTGGATATTTAGCAGTGACAGAATAAAACATGAAATCAAATTTGGAAGAGATACTCTTTCTCTTGAGTTGCCAACCGCAATTGGAGCAGTAAAGTTATCCGCAAAAAAGGAAGAAGGATTAGTAATATTTGATTTTAGTTTAAACAAAAATGAGAAATGGCCAAATCTAAATCCTCACTATGAAGAAATTGAGCAAAAATTTAGAGAGAAAGTAAATCAAAAATTAATTAAAATAGGAATAGGGGCAAGCAATTAAATCTTCAATAGGAGTGGCAGTCTCTTAGAGATTATGCTATACTACATATAGCTTCCTTTGGGGAGGAGGATTTTTTTGGATTAAATTATGTTAGACACACAAAGACATTTCGAATTAGATAAAATTAGAAACATTGGAATAATAGCGCATATTGATGCGGGTAAAACCACGACAACCGAGCGTATTCTTTTTTACACCGGAAAAACCTATAAAATTGGGGATATTGACGATGGAAATACTCAAATGGATTGGATGGATCAAGAAAAAGAACGGGGAATTACTATCGTTTCGGCCGCAACTACCGCATTTTGGAAAAACTACAGAATAAATATCATTGATACTCCCGGGCATGTAGATTTCACAGCCGAGGTAGAGAGATCTTTGCGTGTCTTGGATGGCGGAATAACTGTTCTTGATGCGGAGGAGGGAGTTCAGTCTCAATCGGAAACAGTTTGGAGACAAGCAGATAAATATAATGTTCCAAGGATTTGCTTTGTAAATAAAATGGATAAGCTTGGAGCGGACTTTTTAGCGACCGTAAAAAGCATAGAAGATAGGCTTGGTGCAAATCCTGCAATTATGGTGTTACCAATTGGTGTGGAGTCAAGTTTTATAGGAACTGTAGATCTTTTAACCAAAAAAGCAATTATTTGGGGTTCGGATCAATTAGGTGCAGAATTTAAAGTTTCCGATGAAATTCCTGCCGAGATGAAAGATCAAGTTGAGGAATATAGACATAAATTAGTTGAAAAAATCGCTGAAAATGATGATGTTCTAATGGAAAAATATTTAAATGGAGAAGAAATGTCTATAGAGGAATTAAAAGCAGGTTTAAGAAGAGCAGTTATTGCTTATAGGTTAGTTCCAATATATGCAGGATCTTCTCTTAGGAACAAAGGAGTTCAGCCACTTCTGGATGCGGTTATAGATTATCTTCCGTCTCCTCTGGACGTTGGAGCGGTTAAGGGAATAAATCCAAAAACAGGCGAAGTAGAAGAAAGAAAACCTGATCCTAGCGAACCTTTTGCAGGACTTGCATTTAAAATCCAAATTGATCCACACGTTGGAAAATTAACTTACTTTAGGGTTTATTCCGGAAAAGTTGCTGCAGGTTCATATATTTTTAATGGCAACAAAAACAATCAGGAAAGGGTCGGAAGAATTCTTCTTATGCATGCAAACCATAGAGAAGAAGTTAAAGAAGCATATTCAGGAGAAATAGTTGCCTTAGTCGGTTTTAAAAATACAGGTACGGGAGATACTTTAACCGAAGATAAAAAACCAATTATTCTTGAACAAATTACTTTTCCGGAGCCTGTTATTTCTTTGGCAATTGAGCCAAAAACTAAAGCAGATCAGGAGAAATTAGGATTTTCCTTAAAGAGGCTTTCGGAAGAAGATCCAACTTTTTCGATTAAGACTAACCATGAAACAGGTCAGACCATTATTTCGGGAATGGGAGAACTACAACTTGAGATTATGGTTGATAGAATGAAGAGGGAATTTGGGGTTATGGCTAATGTTGGAGCGCCGCAGGTTGCCTACAAAGAAACAGTTAAAATTCAAGCAGAGGGAGAAGGAAAATATATTAGACAATCCGGAGGAAGAGGTCAATATGGACATTGTTTTCTTAGGGTAGAGCCAAAACCAAGGGGAGAAGGTTACGAATTTATAAATGCTATTAAAGGAGGAGCAATTCCGGCGGAATTTATTACCTCAATTCAAAAGGGAGTCAAAGAAACAATGGAAAATGGAATTTTACTTGGCTATCCAATGGTAGATATGAACGTAACAGTCTATGATGGATCTTTTCACGAAGTTGATTCCTCAGACGTTGCCTTTAAGATTGCTGCAAGCCAGGCACTACAAGCTGCGTGTAGAAAAGCCCAGCTAACTTTACTTGAGCCAATAATGAAGGTTGAAGTAACTACCCCGGGAGAATTTATGGGAGATATAATCGGAGACCTTTCTTCCAAAAGAGCTCAGATTATGGGAACGGAAGAAAAAGGAAGAGCAACAGTTATTTTAGCAATGGTACCTTTAGCAGAGTTATCCGGTTATGCAACGATACTTCGCTCTATGTCACAAGGTAGAGCAAGTTATTATATGGAACCTTCACACTACGAGGATGTTCCACAAAATATTGTTGTCCAAATGCTTGCGAAATCTACGTTTACGGGAAGAGTTGAATAAGGTTCCTCCGGAAACAAAAAAATTATGAATAATACAGAAAGATCAGCACAAGTATCGTTAAATGAAGCAGTACAAAAACCTTTAGAAAGGATTATCTTTTGTCCAGTTTCAGATGATGCAATTACAAGGGAAGTAACAGGATTTTTAAAAAGAATTTCAGAACCAGGGTATGAAACAGAGTGGATGCAAAAGTTTGGAAATGAAATAGCATTAGTAGAAGAAAATTTTGCAATTGATGGTCCGGTAGTCTGGCATCATTGGAGGGATTATCTAACTGAACAAAAAAAAGATGGTATTCAAGTAAGTAAAGAAGTATTAAATGCAGCCATAACTCACGAAACAGCACATGTTGCAAGATTTGCCGCGCGATTATTTCCTCTAACAGTGTCGCAAATGACTCATCTTTTTGTAAGACCGGAGATAACGAAGCACGATTTAAAAGAAATGAAGCGAGCTCAAATTGCGGTTAATACTCACCTTTCTAATATTGAGCGGGCTTTGATACTTGCCGAAAGAATAAAGTTTACTCAGAAATAAGTTGTCAATTAAATCTTCAAAAATATGCAAGAATTATTAGTATCAAAAATTTACGATTGGAAAAAGGAAAATAATTTTGGCACAGATTTTAAAAGCGTTTCTTTGGAAGCTCGGAGACAATTATTGATTTCCGAAAACATACTAGATAAGGATATAAATGCGGAGACAATTGATGAAGATCCTTTAATTCAATCAAAAACTCTTCTGATGTTTATTAAGGCATTGTCATCTTCCGTCTTGCCCTTTTTAACCCATGAAGATAATGTTTCTAACAGAACGATTGGGCTAGACGATGAAAATAATCCCGCAATAACTTATGGACTCCATGATTTTGAGGGAAGACGCGAATATGGTTTGTTTTATAGCTCTATAAATTCCGATTCAATTCCCATAACACAATCTTTATTAAAAGCACTTTTAATAGGCGAGGAACTGCCTGACGGAGTAGAAAAAGATGAACTGACTGTACTAAAATTTGGCTCAAAGTCAAAAAAAGATGTTCTAAATTCTTTTGTAAAAATAGTAAAAAATTCTCTCTAGCATTTGATATCCAAGTATTTGACTTTTATGATTTTTAAAATGAAAAGACAAATTATTTTAGCTTCAAAATCACCTCGAAGAAAGCAGCTTTTAGAAAATATCGGATTAAAGTTTAAAATTGTTCCAAGTGATGTTAACGAAAATTTAATTTCCATTTCATTTCCAAAGAAGTATGCCGGGAACCTTTCCAGGGAAAAAGCAAAAAAAGTAGCCGAAATATACAAAGACGCAATAATAATCGGAGCAGATTCAATAGTTATATTTAAAGGTAAAATAATCGGTAAGCCTAAGTCTTTAAAAAATGCTAAAGAAATTTTAAAAAGATTAAGTGGACAAAAACATACGGTTATAACAGGTTTTACAATTTTAGATAGTAAAACAAATAAGTCTTTAACAAAATCAGTTTCATCAAGAGTTTTCTTTAAAGAGCTTACGGAAAAAGAGATAAATGTATACGTAAAATCAAAAGAGCCAATGGGCAAGGCAGGTGCATATGCGATTCAGGAAAAAGCAGGAATGTTTATAGAGAAAGTTGAAGGAGATTTCTTTAATGTAGTTGGTCTTCCCATTTTTGCCCTTTGCAAAGAACTACAAGAATTTGGTATTAATATAATTGGGTACTAAAAATTTTGCGAATTTATTATTGAATTTTAAATTTTTTTGGCAAATTATGTATAAAACGTATTTAGGCATGGAATTAAGCTATAAATTTAAGACCGCTTGGCGGTCTCATTTTTTAAGAAGAAATCTATGGCTCACTACATATTCCTTGCAATAGCCGCAGTTTTGATGTTTGTAGTTTTTATACTGCAAAGTTCTTCTTTTGTTTGGGTATATGCTTTAACTTGGATGTTTTCAGGATCTGTTTATATGATGCTAATAACAGCCTTATTCTTTGGAGCGATTATGTTTTTATTAATTTCTCTCCTCTCTTTTATCCGAAGAATAAATACCTTAGAATTTAAAAAAACTTTTAAAATTTCAAAGATTTTTATCGGCAATACTATCCCCAAACAATAACTATTTGTTATAATCTCTGAGATGTCTAATTTTGAGGATTTAGAAAAAAGATTAAAAAATATTGAAGACCGCAACAAAAAAGTTGAGACAGATAAAGCATGGGAAACAAGTCTTGTAAGAAAAGCCTTGCTAATTACATTTACATATCTTTCTATTGGTTTTTATTTGAACGCAATAAATATAGATAGACCTTGGTTTAACGCAATTGTTCCGGCATTTGGATTTTTCCTTTCCACATTAACCCTTCCGTATATTAAGAGTTTTTGGCTAAAATATGTTAAGAAATAATAGATGGAAATTAAAAAATTTAAATTTAAAAGAGATAAATATAGAAAGACAAGAGGAGGAACCTCACATTTCTTAGATCTTTATTGCACAAAGTGTAAAAATCATCTTCTTCTTTATCAAAAAGACGGACCAGGAATTTTAAAAAGACTTTATCTGGATAGAATTTTAGCTCCGGATGAACTAATTAGCTCAAAATTATTAGTCTGCTTAAAATGTTCAAGCTTAATCGGCAATTTGAGCATTTATGAAAAAGAAAAGAGAAAAGCTTTTAATTTAATTCCCGGAACTTTAACTAAGAAAATTTCTAAAGGAGAGTACGATGTCTAAGAAAATTCCCAAAAATGTTTGGATTTTAGGAGTTGTTAGTTTTTTTAACGATATCGCCTCGGAAATGATTTACCCCATTGTGCCGATTTTTCTCACATCTGTTCTTTATGTTCCTGTTTCTATAATCGGTTTGATCGAAGGATTTGCCGAAGCTACCGCAAGTATAATGAAATTTATCTCAGGTTATTTTTCGGATAAAATCCAAAAAAGAAAACCGTTTGTTGTTTTGGGATATGGATTGGGGTCAATCTCGAAACTTCTAATTGGACTTGCCTATTCATGGCCGTTTGTTCTATTTGCCAGGTTTATAGATAGACTTGGAAAAGGAGTTAGAACATCTGCCAGGGATTCACTTTTGCTTCAGAATGCAACGCCCCAAAATAAAGGCTATATATTTGGTTTTCATCGGACATTTGATTCCTTAGGAGCGGTTTTAGGACCACTTTTGGCATTAATTCTTCTTTATTCATTTAAAGAAAATATCAGATCCGTATTTTTTATTGCCTTTATCCCTTCCGCAATTGGAGTTTTGCTTTTAATACTATTTGTTCGCGAAAAGAAAAAAGAAGAGGATGAAAAATTTAAATTTAGTTTTAAATGGAAAAATTTAAATCCAAAATACAAATTTTTTCTAATCGTTAGCTTGATTTTTGCTTTGGGAAATAGTTCGGACGCATTTTTAATTTTGCGCGCCCAGAATTTAGGGTTAACCACAATTTTAGTTACCTTAACATATGTTTTATATAATCTTTCGCAAACAATTTTTTCTACACCGGCCGGATCTCTTGCAGACAAAATTGGAGCAAGAAAAGTTTTTGCAATCGGACTTTTGGTTTTTGCCGCCGTTTATTTTGGGTTTGGAATTATTAAAAGTCCGGTTTTCATTTGGGCACTTTTTCCGATTTACGGGATTTACATTGCTTTTACAGATGGAATTTCTAAGGCATATATCTCGGAATTTGTCACAGAAAAAGAATCAGGAACTTATTTTGGCTTATACCAGATGGGAACGGCAATTTGTGCGTTTTTTGCTTCTTTTGTAGGAGGATTAATCTGGAGCCAATTTAATCCTTCGGCAACTTTTTATTATGGTTCCATAATGGCTGTTCTGGCATTTTTAATCCTTTCTTATGGAAAGTTAATAAAAAAGATCTAATTTGTTTTTGCAATAGGTAGTAATTTAATTTATAATATGCGCTTATGTTAACTCCCGAAACGCGATTATCCAGGAGGTCTGTTCATTTTGAACTTTTCAGAGACACGAATGCTTCTATAAAGCATTTTTCTCCCGTGGATTTATCCGATGGTTATCCAAGAGATAGATTTGGGAATAGAGTAATTAGCTCCGGGAATGGACTAGCCTATTTAGATAGGGAAGGAGATTCGGTTAAAGCAGCAGTCCTTATTTCCGGAGAAGGGGAAGATTTTTTGCATGTAAACAAAGGAATTCTTAGAGCAATGGAACAGGTAATAATAGATAATGAAATATCAGATAAAAAAGGAAGTAAGGGTAAAGCAGTATCCTCTGATTTGGGAGGACAGAAATATCTTAAAAGGCGCTATGAAAAAGATGGGAACCAGTCTAAAATTTTTGTTCTCGAGACAGGAAGAAAAAAAATTGTAGTAAAAAAAATCCAAACTGAACTAATGGATGACTTTGGACCTCCTGTTGTTCAGCCATATTTTAACGAGATGTTGCAGGTTCAAGCAATAGATTATGATTTAGGGGATAATCTTGCAAAATTAGGAATTTTTATGCCTACTTTTTTATTCGCCACAGGACAGGTGTGTGGTGTTAAGTTTGAGGAGGGTGATCGTCCTAATTCCGGAAAAATCAAAGTGAGGACTTTGGCAGCTTTAGACATGGTAAAGACATATATCGACGAACAGAATTCTCTAAAAAATTCCCTGTGGGATAATATAGGGGTAGATGGGTATAGAAGTATTAAACCTATCAATCTCATTGAAAAAAATGATGGAAGTTTAGTTTGGATTGATCCTCTTATGTATGATCCTCCACCTCCGGATTTGGAAGAGATGCAAATTTAATTTTTTTAAGTTAATTGTATAGTTAAAGTTTAAATTGACTTTTTAACTCTCATTTGAGATTCTTGGAGCATGAAGAAGAATTTTGATTATTCTCAATTTTTTGTGTGGCTGGGAATTGGATTTTCGATTGCCGGTTTTGGAATTGCGGTTGCAGTAGTTTTAGTCTTATTAACAGGAAAGAGATTCTTTTAAATATGGGAGAGATAGTTAAAGCAAATTTTGCAGATAAAGATGGTTTTTCTAGAAGAAGAAAAATATTTACGCCCTTTCAGATAACGAAGTTGTCGGAAATAAAAATTGGTCAAAAATATATCCCTTTCTATGACGGTAAGAAAGTGCCTGAGGTTACAGCAGTTTCAGAGCCGGGACCATTTCCATACCTAGGTCAAGAAATATCCGGAGTTTGGTTTGTTGTAGAAGCTGAGATAGAAGAAGAATTAGTTCAGATTCCCGTTGAAGCTACGGATTTTAATATCATTCCCAACGAAGAGGGGTTGTATTCTAATTTTGCGTTTCTAATTAGATCAATAGATATAGATAAAGTTAATTTGGGCGAAGTAAAAGAATTTAAAAAATAATTGTATTTTCCCTCTTGACGGGAGAATAAAAGTATTGTATATTATATTTAACCTTTAAAGCGGGTTGTTTTTTTTTGAGTTTATGGCAGATACATTTCAGAGAACTAAACCACATGTAAACATCGGAACCATCGGTCACGTAGATCATGGTAAGACTACTTTAACTGCAGCTATTGCTACCGTTTTGTCAAAAACGGGTGGAGCAAAAGCAATGAAATATGAAGATATAGACAACGCTCCAGAAGAAAAAGCAAGAGGAGTAACGATTAACATCTCCCACATTGAATACGAAACAGAAAAAAGACATTATGCTCATATAGATGCTCCAGGACACGCAGATTACATTAAAAATATGATTACAGGAGCAGCCCAAATGGACGGAGCAATTTTGGTTGTTTCGGCTCCGGACGGTCCAATGCCACAAACAAGAGAGCACATTCTTTTGGCATATCAGGTTGGAGTACCGGCAATCGTAGTTTTTCTTAACAAATGCGATATGGTTCAAGACGAAGAGCTTTTGGACTTAGTGGAAATGGAAGTTAGAGAACTTCTCACAAAATATAAATATCCGGGAGAAACTGTACCAATTATCCGTGGATCTGCTCTTAAAGCGTTGGAGGGAGAAGCTACAAGTGAAAAAGCGATTCTGGATTTAATGGCAAAAGTTGATGAATATATCCCAACCCCAGTAAGAGATATTGAAAAACCATTCCTTATGCCTGTTGAAGACGTATTTTCCATTAAAGGTAGAGGAACAGTTGTAACCGGAAGAATTGAAAGAGGCAAGGTTAAGATAAATGAAACACTCGAAATCGTCGGAATTAAAGCTACAAAATCAACCGTAGTCACAGGAGTTGAGATGTTTAGAAAGCAGCTTGAGGATGGTCAGGCAGGAGATAATGTCGGTCTTTTGCTTCGAGGAATTGAAAAGGCAGATGTAGAGCGTGGACAAGTTATTGCAAAACCGGGATCAATTACGCCTCACAAGGAATTCGAAGCAGAAATTTATGTCCTAGCTAAAGAAGAAGGTGGAAGACACACACCCTTTTTTAATGGTTATAGACCACAATTTTATATTAGAACAACAGATGTAACGGGAGAAGTTACCCTTCCACAAGGAGTGGAAATGGTAATGCCGGGAGACAGTACGAAAATGACAGCAAAACTTATTTCCCCAATTGCCCTAGAGGAAGGTTTAAGATTTGCTATCCGTGAAGGCGGAAAAACAGTTGGGGCAGGAGTAATTACTAAAATAATTGCTTAATCCACTTACTAACTACTTAATTAAATGCCAAAGGGAAGAATAAGAGTACGTTTAAAAAGTTATGATGCAAGGGTAATCGACTCTACGTGTCAACAAATTTTAGATACGGCCATTAGGACCGGAGCTAAAGTTGTGGGTCCAATCCCCCTTCCAAGTAAAAGATCGGTGTTTGCGGTTAACAAATCACCTTTTGTAGATAAAAATGCGAGAGATCATTTTCAAATTAAAACTCACAAAAGATTAATTGATATTTTAAAGCCAACCGATAAAACCATTGATTCCCTAACTCATCTGGAACTCCCAGCGGGTGTCAACATCGAAATCAGAATCTAAAATCCTCATATTGTAATTTTTATAATCTTATACTGTGACATAATATTAATGTTATTATGACAGAAAATCCTAGACAATTTAAAAAAAATTTGGGATTCGATATAACATCAACAAGAAAGAATAAAAACCCTTTTTGAATATAACAGATGAAAAGATCGCTGAGATATGTAGAGTATAAGGAAAATTAAATAATGTTATGGGCATTGAACCAAAAATTTTTCCTCAAAATCACGCTATTTGGAAATAGCAATTATAGCGTGATTTTTACTATGAGTATCAAAATCAATATCTAATAGATTCTCCATTTTTAATAAAAACATACGTTCTTTTTTTGCTTAGTTCAATGATTTGAATCATTAAACTACGTTAATTTAACAGTTCGAACTATTAGACTGCCTCTCGACCACTTCTATAAAAAAATAAATTTAAATGCTTATCCATAAAATAAAGAAAAACATAGATTCCATATACATTTAAACTCACGTCTTCTTTACAAAACCTAAGCTAAATGGTATATATTTTCTATGTTATATAACAAATCAAAGGTTAGTATTGTCATACCTGCAAAAAACGAAGCAGAGGGGCTTGCAGGAATTTTAAAATCAATAAAAAAATACGCAGATGAGATTATTATCGTGGATGGTCATTCAAATGATGGCAGTAAGAAAATTGCTTTGGAAAATCAGGCAAAATTTATTTTAGACCACAAACTTGGCAGAGGGGATGCGGTCAAATTAGGGCTTAAAAAAGCAAAAAACGAAATCGTTGTCCTTTTTGATGCAGATGGGTCTCACAGAGCTTCCGACATTCCAAAGCTTGTCTTGCCAATTCTTGGAGGTAAGGCGGATATTGTAATTGGGTCACGCAGAACCGGCGGAAGTTTTGATCTTAACATGAGTTTTACCGGAATTTTGCGTTCCGGAGGAGCGGACTTTTTAGCCTATATGGTTAATAAAAGGTTTAAAACCGGTTTATCCGACATCCTTTATAGTTTTAGGGCAGTTAAAAAATCATCGGTAAAAGATTTGGATTTAAAGGCAAACGATTTTTGCATAGAGCAGGAAATGGTGGTTAAAGCTTTAAAAAACTCGGTAAGACTCCTGGAAATTCCAACCAGGGAAAATGCCAGAGGATGGGGAAAATCAAAGTTAAAAACAATTACCGGAATTAAATTTATCTTTCATCTTTTTTATCTCCTTTATATGTAAAAGCAATTGCGATGGCAGGCATAATTGGGGTTAAATATCTGGCAAAATCTTCAAGTAGAGGCGTAGGACTTAAAGAGAGTACAAAAACAACAGAAAAAACACTCCATAAAAGACAAATTTTTATTAGTCTTGAATTATGCCTTTTTTTATAAAGTAGATATAGACCTAAGGCTATAAAAATAATATAAAAGCTACCTGAAGCAAAAATCCGGTATTGATGCCAGGCAAGAGTTCTGGGTAAATCGTCGATAATTTGAAAAAGTCCAATCTTTAAGCCGTTATAATTTCCGCTCAGATTAACGAATTGTTTAAAAATACCGCTTTCTCCAAATATAAAATAATTGTAAATAAATAGTCCTAAGAAGATAGGAATAAACCCAAGAATTAGTCGTTTAGCTTCGTTAAATCTCTTTCTAACCAAAGAAAAGCCGATTATGGCTGCGAGTAGACAGAAAGAAATAATCCTAACATTAAAAGAGAGACCTAGGATGATTCCAGACCAAAATGGTTTTTTTTTAAGATAGAAATAAAACCCAAGAAGCAGAAAAGCGGTTGTAAGCGGTTCGGTTGAAATTTTTGTGCCTTGCATAACCCAAATTGGCGGAAAAAATGCAAAAAAAGCGGTAGTTTTTAGGCTTTTGGTTAAAAGAAAAATTAAATATATAGCAAAAATTGAGCTAAAAATAGAAATAAGTGCAGAAGAGGTAACAGGATTTAAAAATGTGGATAAAATGACGATTGCAATAGGAAGTCCCGGGAAAAGTCTCATTTCGTGAGGAGAAAAGATATTTGTTCCAATAGAGCCGTCACGAAGCGCATATGCGTAACCAAGGTAATCATCTTGCTGAATCGAAAAATTTGGATCGGCTAGATGTGTGTTAAAAATAAAAATTCTTAGAAGTAATGCCAAAACCAAAACAATTCCTAAATTTACATTAAATAATTTATTTCGAAGCTGCATTAAGTTTATATTTTAGCACTGCCTAGTCTTAAATACTATTGCAATTATGCGTAGCATATTATACAATATCACAAGTAATAAATGGTCATATTAGTGGAGGTAATTTTGACTACATAAACCAGGCAGCTTCATATGTTTTAAAATAAAGCGGCTCGGAGTGGTCGCTTTTTTGCTGTTTGACCAGTTTTTTTATATTTTATGTTAAACGGAATATTAGGACAAAAAAGTTCTCAAATACAGGGATTTTTAACAAACGGAAAAAGAATTCCTTTAACTGTTGTGCATACTTTGGGAAATACAATTTCTCAAGTAAAAACTTCAGAAAAAGAAGGATATAATGCCGTCCAGATCGGCCTTGGAAATAAAAAGAAAGCAAATAAAGCAGAAGAGGGACTTAGTAAAAAAGCGGGGATAAAACAAACACCCCGTTTTTTTAAAGAGTTAAGATTAGAAGATGTGTCGGAGTTTAAACCGGGTATGGAGATTGTGGCTTCCGAAATCTTTCAACCGGGAGATTTGGTTGACGTAGTTGGAGTTTCTAAGGGAAAAGGATTTGCGGGAGGAGTAAAAAAACATCATTTTAAAGGAGGTCCGAGAACCCACGGTCAATCAGACAGAGAGAGAGCGCCCGGATCCATCGGACAAACAACTACTCCAGGAAGAGTCTACAAAGGAAAAAGAATGGCCGGTCGCATGGGACATGAAACCGTAACTAAAAAAAACCTTGAAGTTATAGAAGTTAAAAAAGATGGAGTAATTCTTCTTAAGGGATTAGTTCCGGGTCCATTGAAAAGCTTAATAATTATTAAAAAAGTTGGAGAAAATAAGAAATTTATTCCGCTTTATAAAGAAGAGACAGAGGCTTCAAAAGAGACAGAAGCTGAGGATGCTCAAACAGAAGAAATTATAGAAGAAGTTAAAGAAGAGACAGAGGTTGTTGTCGAAGCAGTTGACACACAAGAAAAAAATGGGGACATCGGTAGCCTACCCGTTTCAGATGACGTTCAGAAAACGCAGAAGGATACTTCAAGTTCAGAGCCTTCTTCACTAAATGGAAGTCAATTGCCAGAGTCTGAAGAAGAAACAAAATCAAAAGAAGAATTGACTTCCAATTCATCTGAAAACGGGCAGACCACCGTCGTCCCGGAAAAAGATACTCAAATAGAAGAAAATCAACCGGAAGCTCAAGAAATAGAGAAAGAGGAGGATAAATAGTGGCAGAGTCAAAAATCAAAGATCAAAAATCAAAGATCAAAAAAGCGGAAGTTAAAACTGTGAAATCAAAAGTTGAAAAAAAGACTGTGGAAAAGCCGGTTGTAAAATCAGTTCAGAAAGCAAAAGGTTTAAAAGTTGAGGTGCTTGACCTTAAAGGTAAAGTTATTGAAAGCATGAATTTGCCAAAAGAAATTTTCGGGGCAAAAATTAACAAAGTATTATTGGCGCAAGCTGTAAGAGTTTACCTAGCTAATCAAAGAAAAGGAACGCATTCTACTAAAACCAGAGGCGAAGTAGAAGGTTCTACGGCTAAAATTTATAGACAAAAAGGAACAGGGAGAGCAAGACACGGTTCCAAAAGAGCTCCTATCTTTGTTAAGGGAGGAGTTGTTTTTGGCCCAAAACCAAGAGATTATTCACTTAAATTGCCTAAGAAAATGAGAAGATTAGCTTTGTTTTCTTCTCTTACGACAAAAAAGGATGAAGGAAAGATTGTAGTTTTATCAGGACTTGAAAAAATTGAAGCAAAAACAAATAAAATGGCAGACGTCGTTAAGAATTTAAATCTTGAAGAAAAAAATAAGAAGATTTTACTTATTACACCGGACACAATAAATGCGTTTGAAAATGTTTATAAAGCAACAAGAAATTTAAAAGGGGTTAGTATCGTAAGCGCAAAAATGCTAAATACATATGAAGTTTTAAATTCAAAAACGGTGTTACTAATGAAGGCTTCGATAGAAGTATTAGAAAACAATTTTTTAAAGGAGAAACTAGCTAAATGAGTATTCTTATTTCACCAGTAATTACAGAAAAATCAATGGACAATGCCGGAAAAGGAAAATTCACTTTTAAGGTATTTGATGGAGCGGATAAATTATCTATAAAAAAGGAAGTTGAAAAGAGGTTTAATGTAAACGTCTTAGCAGTCACGACAATAATAGTTAAGGGAAAAGTTAAAAGATCCGGAAAAAAAAGAATGGAAAAAAGAACGTCTAATTGGAAAAAGGCAGTTGTTACTTTAAAAACAGGACAAAAAATTGCTTTATTTGAGCTAGGAGGAAAATAGTAAACATGAAAAATAGATTAAAAATTATAAAAAAGAAAAATTCAGGTAGGGATTTTAGCGGAAAAGTTGTTGTTAGACATCAGGGTGGACAGCATAAACGTTTTTACAGAATTATTGATTTTAAAAGAAATAAGTTTGGTATTTCGGGAAAAATTGCGGCAATAGAATATGATCCCAATAGAACTTGTGACATAGCTCTGGTACAATACACGGATGGTGACAAGAGATATATTCTCTGCCCGGAAGGTTTAAAACTTAATGATACCGTAATTTCAGGCCCGAATTCCGAAATAAAAATAGGGAATGCGCTTCCTCTTTCGGAAATTCCTGTTGGAACAGTAATTCATAACGTTGAGCTAACGTCCGGAAAAGGTGGTCAAATTGCAAGAGGAAGTGGAACAGCCACTACGGTTCAAGCAAAAGAGGGAGATTTTGCTCATTTAAAGCTTCCATCGGGAGAGATTAGAAAAGTAAGAATAAAAAATTATGCAACAATTGGTAATGTCGGTAACGCAGAATGGAAGAACGAAGTAATCGGTAAAGCGGGTCGAAAAAGAAATATGGGAATTAGGCCAACAGTTAGGGGAGTTGCCCAAAATCCAAGATCTCATCCACATGGAGGAGGAGAAGGCCGAAGCGGAATTGGAATGCCCACTCCAAAAACTTATGCGGGCAGACCGGCAGTTGGCAATACCAGAAAAAAGAATAAACATTCTAATAAATATATAATGCAAAGGAGGAAAAAATAATATGTCAAGAAGTAGTAAAAAAGGCCCATACATAGATCCAAAACTAATTAAAAAAGTTTTAAAACAAAAACAAATGGGAGATAAAAGTCCAATTAAAACCTGGGCAAGAGCAAGTGTAATTTCTCCGGAATTGGTTGGTTACACGATGGCCATTCATAATGGTAAAAATTTTATAAATGTTTTTATTACAGAGGGAATGGTCGGTCATAAATTAGGAGAATTCTCACCAACGAGAACATTTAGGACTCATGGTAGAGTTGTTGCAAGAGAAATATCTAAGACTTAAAAATATGGAAATAGTAGCACAAACAAAATCGGTAAGAGTTAGCTCCAGGAAGGTAAGGCTGGTTGCAGATGCGATCAGAAAACTTTCGGTCCAAGATGCAATAAAAGCCTTGGAAGTAATTAAAAACAGAGGAGCGTATTCTTTGGAAAAAACTTTAAAGAGTGCAATTGCAAATGCGATAAATAATGTGCAGCTTTCAGAAGAAACATTGTTTATTAAGTCAATTGACGTTGACAATGGATCTGCCCTTAAGAGGTTTCATGCCTCGACCAGAGGAAGGATTCATCCCTACAAAAGAAGAAGCAGCCATATAAGAATTACATTGGCGGTAAAGTCAACAAATAAGGTTCAAGCTGTTAAAAATAAAGAATCCGCCTCTGTCACCTCAAAGGCGACTACGGTAAAAAAATGGGAGGAGGATAAATAATGGGACAAAAAGTTAATCCAACATTATTTAGACTAGGTCCCGTATTTAACTGGAGCAGTAGATGGTTTGATGATAAGCAATATAAAAAAACCTTACTTGAAGATTTTAAATTAAGAAAAGCATTAATGGAAAGGCTTAAGAATGCCGGCATATCTTCTATAGAAATAGAAAGATCAATAAATAGCGTTAAAATTATAGCTTATGTTTCAAGACCGGGTATGGTAATTGGAAGAGCAGGATCGGGATTGGAAGAATTAAAAGAATTCCTATACAAAATTTTAAAAATTAAAAAAGACGTTAAAAATGTTAGAAAAATTGACATAAGAGTGGAGCCAATAAAAGAGCCAAATCTGGACGCTTATTTAGTGGCAAAAAATATTTCCGATCAGTTATTAAGGCGTCTTCCTCACAGAAGAATTATGGCTCAAACAGTGGATAAGGTAATGGGCTCCGGTGCAAAAGGAATAAGAATTGTTTTAGCTGGAAGAATCGGTGGAGCGGAAATTGGTAGAGTGGAGAAACTTCAGAGGGGTAAAGTTCCACTATCTACAATAAGAGAACATATCATTTACGCTAGTGTTCCCGCGCTGACAAAAAAAGGATACGTTGGGGTAAAGGTTTGGATTAATAGACCGGAGGACAAATAATATGTTATTGCCAAAAAGAGCAAAATACAGAAAACAACAAAGAGGTAGATTAAAAGGGATCTCTGGAAACGGAACAAAAGTTTCCTTTGGAGAATATGGTCTTTTGTCGGAAAGCATAGGATGGATTTCATCCCGCCAAATAGAGGCAGCAAGAAAATCCATAACACATTACACGAAAAGAGGGGGAAGAGTCTGGATTAGAATTTTTCCGGACAAGCCGGTTACAAAGAAACCGGCAGAAGTTAGAATGGGGGGAGGAAAAGGAGAAGTTAGCGAGCATGTTGCTCCGGTACGACCGGGCAGAATGCTTTTTGAGATTAGCGGAGTTGCAAAAGAAATGGCTTTGGAGGCGCTAAGACTTGCCTCCCATAAGTTACCGGTAAAAACAACAATTATAAGTAAAAACTAATATGAAAACAAAAGAAAAGAAAGATTTATTAACAAAAGATTTAAAAGAATTAAGAAATATGCTAAAAGATGCCAGAAATGCGCTTTTTTCACTTAGGATGGAAAAGGCACAGGTGAAATTGAAGGATCCAAGATCAATTTTTCATAAAAGAAAAGAAATTGCAAAAATTTTAACAGTTCTAAAAAGAAAGGAGTACGAAAATGCAAAAAAAGCTTAAAGGAAAAATTGTTTCATTAAAAATGCAAAAAACAGCAGTTGTAGAGGTGCCAAGAATTGCTCCTCATCCGCTTTACAAGAAACTTATTAGAAGAAGTACCAAAATAAAGGCGGACACGGGAAGCTTGGAGTTAAAACTTGGAGATCAGGTTATAATAATTGAAACAAAACCAATCTCAAAAGACAAAAAATTTAAAATATTGGAGGTAGTTAAATGATTCAACATAGATCAATTTTAAAAGTCGCAGATAATTCGGGGGCAAAACGCTTAATGGTAATACAGGTTTTTGGTGGATCTAAGAGAAAATTTGGATTTATCGGAGATATTTTAAACTGTGTTGTCAAAGAAGCAGCTCCAAATGCTCAAGTTAAACACAGCGAAATTGTAAAAGTAGTTTTAGTTAGAAGTAGGAAGGAATACAAAAGAACGGATGGGTCATATATTAGATTCTCCGATAACGCGGGAGTTTTAATAGATAATATTAAAGATAAAAACCCAAGGGGCACTAGGATTTTCGGTCCAATCGCAAAAGAAGTAAAAGATAAAGGTTTTGCAAAAATTGCCAGTATGGCACCGGAAGTAGTTTAAAAATATGAAAAATCAAAAATCCCGTTTTGATGGCGGAATAATCAAAAAATTTAGAAAAGGAGACGAAGTAAAAGTAGTAGCCGGAAAAGAAAAAGGCAAAAAAGCCAAGGTGGAAAAGGTTTTGCACAAAGAGGGAAAGCTTTTAATTGAAGGTGTAAATTTATACAAAAAACATCTTAAGGCAAAATCGCAAAACCAAAAATCGGAAATAATTACAATTTCCAAGCCCCTGCCACTTGCTAACATTGCCTTAATTTGTCCAAAATGTCACAAACAAACAAGGGTTGGTTTTAAAATTGAAAAAAGTCAAGCAATTAGAATCTGTCGAAAATGTAAAGCAGAAATATAAATATGAATTTACAAGAAAAATTTATAAAAGAAATAGTAGGTCAATTAAAAAAAGAGTTGGGAATAAAAAATAATATGGCACTTCCGAAGCTTTTAAAAATTGTTGTAAATATGGGGGTTAAAGATGCTCTTTTGGACAAAAAAAGTGTAGAAAAAGCAGCCGGAATTCTCGCTCAAATATCAGGACAAAAACCGAAGGTTACTAAAGCCAAAAAATCAATTGCAACATTTAAATTGAGAGCAGGAGACGAAGTTGGCTTAGCAGTTACTTTAAGAGGGAAAAGAATGTATGATTTTTTTGAAAAAATTACAACAATTGTTTTACCCAGATTAAGAGATTTTCATGGTGTTAAAACAACAAGTTTTGATAAACATGGAAATTATACTCTTGGGTTTGTTGAGTCGGCAGTTTTCCCCGAGATAGATCTGGCAAAAGTTGATAAAATACAAGGACTTGAAATAAGCATCGTAACGACAGCAAGAGATAACAAGGAAGGCTTTGCTTTGCTAAAAGCTTTAGGAATGCCTTTTAAGAAATAATATGGCTAAAAAATCAAACGTAGTTAGAGCTGCGCAAAAACAGAAATATAAGGTTAGGGAAAAGAACAGGTGTAATATTTGTGGAAGATCAAGAGCTTACATGCGAAGATTTGGAACATGCAGACTTTGCTTTAGGGAGCTAGCATCGAAAGGAGAGCTTCCGGGAGTTGTAAAGGCAAGCTGGTAACTTAATAAGAATATGAATTATCAAATAGCAGATTTTATTATAAGAATTAAGAATGCGGCACAGGCAAATAGAAAACAGGTTATCTTGCCCTATTCAAAATTAAATAAAGAGGTAGGAAAAGTATTGGTTAAAAATGGATTTTTAGAAGATATTAAAGAGTTGGAAAATGAGGGAAGAAAAACATTATTTGCAACAGTTAAATATTATAAAAGAATTCCGATTCTAAGTGGAGTAAAGATTATTTCCAAGCCTTCACTTAGAGTTTACGGAACGATTGAAGATATTTTAAAAATAGAAAGAAAAGGAAAGAAAACAGTAGTTATCTCTACGAGTCAGGGCATTATGGTTGGGAAAGAAGCAAAAAAGAAAGGAATAGGCGGAGAAATAATTTTCGCTATTTGGTAGTTCGACAGAGCTCACTATAAATAAAGATATGTCAAAAATTGGAAAAAAAGAAATTATTATTAAAGAAGGCGTAATAGTTGTTTTGGAAAACGATGTCGTAAGAGCAACCGGACCAAAAGGAACAATGCTATTTCCTTTACCAAAAGGAATAAAAATTAATATAGAAAATGGTAAAATAAATGTCTCTCAGAAAAAAGAAAACGATCCTGAAACGAAAGCGCTTTTCGGATTAACAAGGGCATATGTTGCAAATATCATTACGGGTGTTTCAACAGGATTTGAGAGAAAATTAGAGTTAATAGGAGTTGGATATAGAGCTCAGGCATCAGGTTCGTCTTTAACTCTTTCGGTGGGATTTTCTCATCAAGTTAATTTTAAAGCACCTGAAGGGGTTACTTTTGCAGTTTCGGAAAATATTATAACTATTTTCGGAGCGGATAAGGTTTTGGTTGGAAATACCGCCGCAAAAATTAGAGCGATCAGACCGCCGGAACCATATAAAGGAAAAGGAATAAAATACGTTGGAGAAAAAATAAGAAGAAAAGCAGGAAAGGCGGCAAAAGCCGTAGGGGCAAAATAAAATGGAAAAGAAAAATAATGTAAATAAAAAAACAAGAAGAAAAATAAGAATCAGGTCAAAGGTTCAGGGTGTTTCAGAGAGACCAAGACTTTCTGTTTATAGGTCAAATAAATATATTTATGCGCAAATTATAAATGACGAAAAAGGAGAAACCTTAATTGGGATATCGGAAAAAGAATTACCGGGAAAAGAAAAAATAAATAAAACAGAAAAAGCAAAAAATTTAGGTAAAATAATTGCTAAAAAAGCAATTGCTAAGAAAATCAAAAAGGTCGTTTTTGACAGAGGAAATTATGCATATCATGGAAGAGTAAAAGCGTTAGCGGAGGGAGCAAGAGAAGGAGGTTTAGAATTCTAATGGCAGACATGCGAAGAACTTTTGAAAATCAAGTAAAAGAGTACGAAGAGGAAATAGTTCAAGTTAATAGGGTTTCCAAGAAAACTAAAGGTGGAAATAAAATAGGATTTTCTGTTTTAGTAGTCGTTGGAAATAGAAATGGAAAGGTTGGAGTTGGTTTGGGTAAAGCGCCGGATGTCTCCTCGGCAATTAAAAAAGGAGTTTCAATTGCTAAAAAACATGCAATAGAAATACCGATTGTAAACGGAACTATTCCCTTTGAGCATAAGATTAAACTAGGTGCTGCAAAAATATTGTTAAAACCCGCACCTCCGGGAAGCGGAGTAATCGCAGGAGGAGCCGTAAGAAGCGTAGTCTCTTTAGCCGGTATTCAAAATATTTCGTCTAAGGTACTGGGAACAGGTAATCAGGCAAGTAACGTTTATGGAACAATGGAAGCTTTAAAACAAATATCGGCAAGATATTATAGAGAAAAGGCTATTAGGGGAGCGTCTAAAAAATGAGCGCATTAAACGAACTTAAAAAAATTAAATCAAAAACTAACAGAAGATTAGGTCAGGGACATGGTTCCGGTCGTGTAAAAACCAGCGGAAGAGGAACGAAAGGACAAAAATCTAGAAATAAAGTTCCAATTTACTTTGAAGGAGGAGGACTTCCTCTTATTAAAAGACTCCCCTTCCATAGGGGAAAAGGTAAAAATAAAGTATTTAAGAAAAAACCAATCGGAATTAATGTTAAAGTCTTAAATCTTCTTAAAAAGGATAGCGTTGTAGACATTAAAGCTTTAGTAGAAAATAACATTGTTGTTAAAGATGACGCAAAAACATATGGAGTAAAAATTTTAGGAGACGGAGAGCTAACAATTTCTTTAATTGTTAAATTACCTGTAACAAAGGGTGCAGAAAAGAAGATTCTAAAAGCCGGCGGCCACGTCGAACGCGACACGCCTGAGGTAAGCAATAAAATTGGAAAGTAGGATAAATTAAGTCGCTTATAATACAGCCGGCGGAAAAATCAAAAAATCCTAAATAAATGAATAGTATTTTCACTGTTTTTAGAAACAGCATTAAATCACCGGATGTTCGAAAAAAACTGTTATTTACAGCCGGAATTTTTATAATATTCAGAATTTTTGCTCATATTCCTGTTGCAGGAGTAAACCTCGCTCAATTAAAAGCTCTTTTTGCACAGAATCAGTTTCTATCGCTTCTTGATATTTTTTCCGGAGGGACCCTTGCTAATTTTTCCGTAATGGGACTTGGATTAAATCCTTACATTAATGCATCAATAATTTTACAACTTCTTACAATGGTTTTTCCCAAGCTTGAAGAACTTTCTAAAGAAGGAGAATCCGGAAGGCAAAAGATAAACCAGTACACAAGGTTTTTAACGGTTCCTCTTGCAGTTTTACAAGCTTTTGGGATGTACGCGCTTTTAAGAAACCAGGGAATTATTTTAAATCTAAGTCCGCTAAATATCATTTCTTTTCTGGTCACTATGACAGCTGGAACAATGCTTTTAGTCTGGTTTGGAGAATTAATAACAGAAAGAGGAGTTGGTAATGGAATATCGCTTCTAATCTTTGCCGGAATCATAGGAAGGCTTCCTGTTGTTTTTGGGCAAACAATTTCTACGATAACTGCGGAGAATATATTTAATTTAGGGGTGTTTCTGGTAATGTCCTTAATAGTTATAGGATCAATAGTTACAATTAATGAAGCTACAAGACAAATTACCGTTTATTATGCAAAAAGAGTGAGAGGAAATAAAATGTATGGAGGACAGCAAACCCATCTTCCTTTAAGACTTAACCAGGCGGGAGTAATACCGATTATTTTTGCTGTTTCTTTAGTTTTACTTCCTTCGATGGTCGCAAATTATTTAGTTGCTTCAAAAAATCCCATGCTTCATAATGGAGCACTTTTTGTTACAACCTGGCTTAATCCCGATGGATTTGCTTACAATCTTATGTACTTTTTACTTGTTGTAGGATTTACTTATTTTTATACTGCTGTTGTTTTCAATCCAAAGAAAATTTCCGAGGAAATTCAAAAATACGGCGGTTTTGTTCCGGGAGTTCGTCCCGGTGTGCAGACGGCGAAATATTTAAACTATATATTAACCCGTATAACTTTGGCAGGTGCTTTATTCTTAGGTACGATTGCTATATTTCCGACAATTGCTAAATCGTTTACAAATATTCAAAATTTAATGCTGGGAGGAACAGGGGTTTTAATCGTGGTTTCGGTTGTTTTGGAAACAATAAAGTCGATAGAAGCTCAACTTGTAATGAGAAATTACGAAGGATTTAAAAAATAATCCTTCGACTTTATTCGGGATAAAATATGAAGATAATTTTAATTGGCATTCAGGGAGCAGGAAAATCAACTCAAGGAAATTTATTATCGGAAAAATTAAATATTCCATATCTTTCTACAGGACATATCTTTAGAGACCTTGCGAAAGAAAAAACTTCGGAAGGCAGATATATTAAGGAAACAGTAAATTCCGGATATTTAATTCCCGACGATAATGTGTTAAAAATTGTCAGTGACTATCTTCATCGTTCTGCATACGAAAATGGTTATATCTTGGATGGATTTCCCCGAACAATTACTCAGGCAAAAGCTTTTGAGAACGGAATAGATAAGGTAATTTATCTTAAAGTTTCGGACAAAGAAGCCTTATGGAGGCTTTCAGGAAGAACGGATGATAGAGAGGATAATACTTTAGCCGCAATAAGGATGAGAATAAATCTTTTTCACGAATTTTCGCAACCGGTTTTAAATTATTATAAAGAGAAGGGAATATTAATAGAAATTGACGGAGAGAAATCGGTTGAGGAAATAAATGACGGAATAATCTCAAAAATTAAATAATCTCCGGATAACTTTCTAAAAAAACCATGAAAAAAGGATTTATTGTTGCTATTGACGGTCCGGTTGCAGCCGGAAAAGGTACTATAGCGCCCGTTCTTTCGGAAAAATTGAATGGGTTTTATTTGTATACCGGAGCAATGTATCGTTGCCTTGCGCTCCTTTGTATAGAGAAAAAAATAGATGTTAAAAATAGGGAAGAAGTTGTACCCCTTCTTAAAGACATTGGGATCCGTCTTAACGGAAAAAAAGTTTTTTTAAACGGAAAGGACGTTTCGGAAAGAATTAAAGAGCGTGACGTGGCAAGAGCAGTGCCTTTTGTTGCACTTATCTTCGAGGTTAGAGAAGAAATGGTTAACAGACAAAGAAAAGCTGCCGGAGAAATGATAGAGAATTGGCAAGCGGTTGTTCCGGAGGTATACAATACGGGATTGTCTCTAAAAAGTGGTCCGTTAATTGTTGCAGAGGGAAGAGATGTTGGAACTACAATTTTTCCCGATGCCGAACTTAAAGTTTTTCTAACGGCAAATCTTGAAATAAGAGCAGAAAGAAGACTAAAACAGCTTCACGAAGCAGGCTTTACTGGGCTTAGTTTAAACAAAATACTGGAGGATGTAAAAAGGAGAGACGAACAAGATTCGGAGAGAGAAATAGATCCTCTGCCTTCTGATCCTAAAGCGCTTGGATATTTTATTATAGATAACTCCGGTCTTTCCGAAGAAGCAACTTTGAATGCAATAATTAACGAGATAAAGAAAAGGGATTTAATCAATGATAATAGTTAAAACAAAAGAAGAAATAGAAAAAATGAGAATTGGCGGGAAAATCCTTGCAGACGTTGTTTTCGAGGTTCTAAACAGGGCAAAACCCGGAATAACAGAGCTTGCATTGGAAAAATTTGCAGAAGAATTAATAATTAAAAAAGGAGGTTTCCCGGGTTTTAAAAAGGTAAAAGGATATAAATTTGCAACCTGCATTTCCACAAACGACGTAATTGTTCATGGTATTCCCGGAAATTATTCTCTTAAAGAAGAAGATGTTTTTGGACTTGACTGTGGAGTTTACTATGAAGGGTTTTTTACAGACATGTCGGAGACGATACGCGTCCGAAATTCGAAATTCGAAATTCGAAATTCGAAATTAGATGAGATAGATGAGTTTTTAGAAACAGGAGGGTTTGCCTTAAACGAGGCTATTAAAAAGGCAAAGATTGGGAATAGGGTCGGACATATTTCTAAAACAATTCAAGACATAGTAGAAGATAAAGGCTATTCGGTGGTTAGGGATTTGATCGGGCATGGTGTGGGAAGAAAATTACACGAAGAACCCGGGATTCCGGGATATCTGGTGGGAAAAATAGGAAACACATCCTTACTTAAAGAAGGAATGACAATAGCGATAGAGGTAATATACAATATGGGGAAATCAGGGATTAGGTACTCCGATGATCAATGGACAATTAGAACTCAAGATAAAAGTCTTTCGGGCTTATTTGAACGTACGGTAGCAATAACTAAAAAGGGTCCGGTAATCTTAACAAGATAGTATTGCTGTTTTCAGGCTGATTTGCTATAATGGTTTTAACCAAAAGACAATCGCTTAAATTGGCGATTGTCTCTCTTTGGTCAATTTATAATTATGGCTCATCAAGGGTCATTCGAAGTACAAGGAATAGTAGAAGAATCATTGCCCAATACTCTTTTTAGGGTAAAGTTGGATAATGGAGACATTATTCTTTGTCATCTTTCGGGAAAAATGAGAATGAACTATATTAAAATTTTACCGGGAGATAAAGTAAAAGCAGAAATGACACAGTACGATAAAACTAAAGGAAGGATAATTTATAGATCAAAATGAAAGTTCAGGCAAGTATTAGACCAAGATGTACTAAATGTAAAATAATAAAACGCAAAGGTGTTTTAAGAGTTATTTGTGAAAATCCAAGGCATAAACAAAGACAGGGATAGAACCAGAAACTGGCAATCAGCGTCTAGCAACTAGTTAAGAAACTGAATACTAATGGCTAGAGACTAAAAATATGAGAATATCAGGAATAAATTTACCGGATGAAAAAAGAGTTGATATAGGACTTTCTTATCTTTATGGAATAGGAAGGAGTAACGTCACCAAGGTGCTTGAAAAAGCAGATGTTGACGCTTCGATAAGAATAAAAAACCTTTCGGAAGACGAGCAAAAAAGAATACAAAAAGTTTTGGAGGCTTATAAAATTGAAGGAGATTTAAAAGTAGAAATTACGGGAAATATAAAAAGGCTTAAAGAGCTTGGTACATATAGAGGTATGAGACATAGTAAAAGTCTTCCTGCAAGAGGACAAAGAACAAGATCAAATGCCAGAACCAAAAGAGGAAAGAGGCTTACTATTGGAGCAATTAAGAAGGAAATGGCAGTAAAAATGGAAACAGCGGTAAAAACAAAACCCGCCGGAGGTAAATAATAATGGCTAAAAAAAATCCGCCAGCTGGCGGAAAAACAACAAAAACAGCTAAGAAAAAAAGTACTCTTAAAGTTACGGAGCATGGAAAGGTGTTTGTTTCGGCAACTTTTAATAATACTTTGGTGACATTTACGAATGATAAGGGAGATACGATTGCTTGGAGCACGGCAGGAGCTAGCGGATTCAAGGGAACCAGAAAATCTACGCCTTTTGCGGCAACTTCAGCAGTTGAGCAAGCAGCTAGGAAAGCAATCGAAAAGGGTCTAAGAACAGTCGAGGTTTACGTTAAAGGGCCCGGATCAGGCAGAGATGCATCTTTACGTGCGATTAAAGCAGCAGGTCTTTCTATTTCTTTAATTGCAGATGTTACGCCTATTCCACATAATGGACCAAGGGCAAAGAATAAGAGGAGAGTTTAATGGCTAGATATACAGGACCAAAACATAAATTAGCAAGAAAAGTTGGAGTAAACCTTTTAGATAAGACTTCCAATAGTCTTCAGAGAAGGTTAAATGTCCCGCCGGGAGTTCATGGTAAAAAAAGAAAAAGAAGATTATCGGAATACGGGCTCCAGATGAAGGAGAAGCAAAAAGCAAAAATTACCTACGGACTTTTAGAAAAACAGCTTAAAAATTTAGTTAAAGCTGTTCAGACAAAAAAAGGTGAAACAGGAGAAATGATACTTTCTCTTCTTGAAACAAGACTGGATAATATGGTTTATAGGTTAGGTTTTGCAAAAACTAGAATGAATGCCAGGCAATTTGTTTCGCATGGTCATATTTTGGTTAATGGCAAGAAAGTAACAATACCGTCTTTCCAGGTAAAAATTGATAGTGAAATAACTATTGCTGAAAAGATAAAACAAAACCCACAATTTTTATCGGCAATGGAGGAAAAAGAAGGAAATGTTTTACCTTTTTTAAAGAAAAACAAATTATCAGGAAAGTTAGTTAGGATGCCAAAGAAGGACGATTTGGAAATACCATTTGATATGCAATTGATCATTGAATATTACTCAAGATAATGCTAAAATAGTTACTTATGATTGAACCATCGTTTAAAGTTAAAGAAGAAAAGATAACGGCAGATTTTGGAGAGTTTGTAATTGAGCCTCTGGAACCTGGATTTGGGCACACACTTGGAAATGCCCTAAGAAGAGCTCTTATGGTTTCTATTCCTGGAGCTGCAGTAACTTCCGTTAAAATTTCCGGAGTAAAACATAAATTTTCTACAATCCCCGGTGTTAAAGAAAATGTTGTAGATCTATTAATAAATATTAAAGGATTAAATTTTAAGCTTTTAGATTCAAAAACAAGTAGTACGGTAAAATTATCGGTAAAAGGTCCAAAGGAAGTTACAGCTAAAGATCTTGAACTTCCCGAAGACGTGGAAATTATTAACAAGGATCATTATATTGGTTCTTTAACAGATAAGAAAGGAAAGTTAGAAATTGAGTTTACAATCGAAAAAGGGTTGGGCTATTCCTTGGCAGAAGAAAGAAAAATAAATACACTAGGAGTTCTTCCAACAGATTCTATATTTACTCCTGTTACGAGAGTAAATTACGAAGTTTCTGCAACCCGCGTTGGAAGACAAACAAACTTGGATAAATTAATCCTAAGTATTTGGACAAATGGAGTAGTTGGTCCAAGAGAAGCGTTAGATGCAGCTTCAAAGTTATTAGCTTCCTATTTCTTTCATCTTTATGAGCCGCAAGCAAGTATTGTACAGGAGCATACTACATCAGCAAGCACATATTCAGAAAGTCTTCTTAAAATGACAATAGATGAATTAGACTTACCGACAAGAATTTATAATAGTCTTAGAAACGGTGGGATAGAGACGATAGGTCAGTTACTAGAAACACCCCGAAAAGACTTGGTATCCATGAGAAACATGGGCGGAAAATCAATTGTAATAATAGAAGAAAAACTTAAAGAAAAAGGAATAACCCTTACGGCTTAATCTCTAAATTCTAATATCTAAATCCTAAATAATTTTCTAATTTCCAAAATTCGAATTTTGAATTTATTTGGAATTTATGATTTAAAATTTAGGATTTTTATGATTTATGAGGAAAAAGGTATTTGGAAGACAATTTAAAAGGGATAAAAACGAAAGGCAAGCCTTATTTAAAGGTTTACTGTCATCTTTAGTTTTGGAAGAAAGAATTCAGACCACAGAACAAAAAGCAAAAGCAATTAAAGGAGAAGCAGAAAAGCTGGTTGCAAAAGCAAAAAAAGAAGTCGTTTTAGCAAAAAAACTTTTAGGTAAGAAATTAAATCCCAAAGCAATTGAAAAAATGATTTCCGATGTTGCTCCCCGTTTTGATAATCGAAGTGGCGGATATACGAGAATTATTAGAATCGGAAGAAGATTTGGTGACGATGCAAACATGGTTATTTTAGAATGGGTAGAAAAAAGTTCAAAATTAGTGAAAACAATAAAAAAGAAAGAAATAAAAAAATTTCAATTAAAGAAAGTAACAGTTAAGAAAAAGATCAAACCGGAAGAAAAAAAGACAAAGAAAGAGAGTAAGAAATAATGATAAAAAGTTCAACAGCGATAAAACAAGGAGAATTTATAAAAGACTGGCATTTAGTAGATGTTGGAGACAAAGTACTTGGCAGAATTGCTGTTGATATCGCGAAATTATTAATGGGTAAATCAAAACCCAATTTTGTCAGGAATTTAGATTGTGGAGATTACGTTGTTGTAATTAACGCAAAACAAATAAAAGTTACAGGTAAAAAAGAAACAGATAAAAAATATTACAGACATTCCGGATATCCCGGCGGATTTAAATCGGAAACATTAAAAAATTTAAGAGAGGAAAAACCGGAAGAGATTATTAGACATGCGGTAGCAGGAATGTTGCCACAGAATAAATTAAAGGCTAAAATGTTAAAGAGATTAAAAATATTTGCCGGAAAAGAACACACTTTGGGAGATAAATTTAGGAAAGGAGAAACAGAAACAAATAACCCAATAAACAAATAACCCAATAAACAAATTAATTGGGAATTTGAAATTGGTAGTATTGGTTTATTTAACTGTAAGGAGCTATGGCAGAAATAGATATAAATACAAAAAAGGGGTTTATCTTTGCAGTCGGAAGACGTAAGGATGCGGTTGCCAGGGTAAGACTTTACGAAATTAGTAAAGACATGCCTCTTATTGCAGAAGAAAAGGTTAAAAAGGGCGAAATATTTGTAAACGATAAAAGAATAGAGAACTATTTTAGCGGAAAAATTGCGCCCTTAATTTATTTGGAACCTCTAAGGATAACCAATAATTTAGATAAATATGCAATAACGGTTAAAGTTGTTGGTGGAGGGCAAAGAGGACAACTTATTGCAGTAGTTCACGGTATTTCCAGGGCGCTCTCTGCAATAGATATTAAGAATAGACAAATCTTAAAGAAAAAAGGACTTCTAACCCGAGATCCTCGAGTAAGACAAAGAAGAAATGTTGGAATGGGTGGAAAATCAAGGCGAGCAAAACAAAGTCCAAAACGTTAATTCTACTAATTTGTAATCCCTCAAAAATCGCTCCATAAGTTGTGTCTGATATAACATCGGACTGAGAAAACGAATGGTAAGATTTGTGGAATAATCTCCAAAAAGGTAAAAAGCTATTTTCCTAATCTACGTTGTCTTTTGGAGAATTCTAGAATTGCATCTTCTATGTTTGGATTGTTTATTTCCGGAAAGTTTTCATCTATAAAATAGATTTCCGTACTTGCTCCGTTTACCCAACCAATATCAGATGTTCTTTTTTCGCCGGAAGTTCTAATTAAAAGATCTGCCGGTTCGATAAGTCCTTTTCCGTCATATAATCTTTGAATTGTGACAACGTCTATCTCTTGTTTTTTTTTAGCAATAAAGATATCTGCTGCAGGTTTTAGAGTGGAAGATCTATCACTGTCTACTTCTTCAGCAAATTCTTTTACAGAATCTGCCATGAAATTTTGGACAATCCTAACTGTTTGGTCAACTCCTCCAAAATCAATTGCCATTACGACAATTTTTCCTGCATTACTACTACTTTTATCTTCCAGCTCTTCAAGCGTTTTCCTTAGTCCTTGTGGAATACGATCTTTCCTGCCGATATGAATAAACCTTGATTGATCTGCGATTAATTCATCCATATTTTCTCTTAATCCACCATTTATAATTTTCATTAATCCCGCCACTTCCTTATCGTCTCTTTTCCAGTTGTCCGAAGAAAAAGCCCAAAATGAAAGCACATCAATAGGAAGCTCTTTTAAATGTCTTATTAGCTCAAGTGCTTTGCCTCGGCCATTATCGTGTCCTCTGAGAGCTTCTAATTTATGTGCTTTTGCCCATCTCCTATTGCCGTCGGGGATTATTGCAAAATGTTTTGGAAAAGAACTATCCGGCAAATTTTCTAGTCTGGGGAAATGTTCAAATCTTGGTTGTGGGGAAATTTTTTCTTTTGCCATAAGTGCTTATTTTACTTTATCTAATCCTTAAAATCAACCGTAAATAGCTTGATAATTATTCGAGGTGGGAAAAGTTATTCCAGGAGATAAGCCTCCATTTACTATCAATATAGTCACAAATAGTAACTCCGGTGTTGTTAGTTTTTAGAACAGATCTAAAGGATTTAAAATCATCTGCTTTGATCTCTTTGCCCAGAAACATAATTGCGACAAGCATTCGAATAATTACTCCATGTGTAACAACTAAAACGTTTTTTCTATTTAGATGCTCTAAATACTCGAGTGCCTTTATAGCTCTGCTCCTAAAATCATAATAAGTCTCTTCATCGGAATAGTGGTAATCAGAATTGTGTAAATTCTGAAAGATTTGGGCTTTAACTTCTTTTGCGTAAGGATCATCGACATGTTTTCCTTCTATCTCGGTTGGTCTTTTTAATTCTTTAAAAACTTCGGAAAAAACAACAGGTTTATCTAGCTTTTCTGCAATTATTTCTGCTGTTTGTTTTGTTCTTTCATAGGGACTTGCAATAATTTTGTCAATTTCGACATTCTTTAATCTGTTTGCCAATAATTTTGTCTGTTCTATTCCCAGAGAGGAGAGTTTTATATGTTTTGCTTGGTAAATATTCTGAGCGTTTAAAATACTTTGTCCGTGACGTACGAAATAAATTTTCATATATTTGGTCGAAGACATTGAGTTTGTCGAAATGTCGACGCTTACGAAAAAGTCCGAACTTCCTTTTTTTCTAAAAGGTAGTCGCCCCCGCTCCTACTATTTATATAGCTCGGCCTTCCAACTTCGCTAAAGCTTCGCTGGACGCGGTCGGCCTCGCTCTTTTGTATTTTTTGCCCTAGGAACGTTAGAACTTTCCGCGCGATTTTTATTATACCAGATTAATAACCCACCCACCCGCCAAAAGGAGCGGCGACCCCGCCTTTATGCGAGAGGACTTCCTAGGGGAAGTCTCGCCAATATTTCCACATTTCTAAAAACTTCTAATAGTCTCTCACAAACTTTTTCTTTTATTTATTATCGCCTGCAGTCGGCGGGGTATTCCGCTTTCGCCCCCGCCGCTGTTATTCTACCCCTTTCTGTTCCCGATCTTTGGGAGAAATCACATTGGCTCACCCCGCTTTTTTTAAAAAACAAAATAAGTTCTCGCGGGGTTCGCTTGGGTCGGACTGCCTATCCCAAGTTTTCCTAAAACAATGTTTTCCCAAACGGCAGTCCTCCTTTTTAGGGCGTAATCCCGTAAGGGGCGGGGGCGGCGGATCCGCTCCGCAACTGTTTTGTGGATAAAAAATCAAAATCCACAAAACCCACAAATCAGGCTCGAGGATCCACAAAATTGTGGTACCCACAAATTGTGAGTACAGATGGTTCTTGATTTTTTAGACTTTAGTGCTATTATATTAACTATGTCACCGGAACTTGTCGTACAACATGATCATTACCCAACTGTACCAGACAATACTCCTGCCGATTCTTGGCAATTCCCTGCTGAAGCAATAAGGGAATTAGAAAGGGCTGTTTCAACCAGAAGTAGAGCAACTGTGATGACTGAAAGCGTTGGTTTTACAGGTTTTGGAACATCTCCGATGCAAAGAGTTCGTACCATAAGATTAGGAGTTATTACTGGATATGAACCAGGAACGGTTACAATGGATGTGGGGTCTGGGTTTAAAATAACCACTGTTGAAGGGACTCCCTTTAAAGTTGAAGTGCTTTCAGGAGATGAAATTGGAGGAGCAACTATTCCTATTTCAAGTGAAACACGTTTCTGGGGAGAAGCGACAGAAGCTGACGATCCTGTTACAAGCACAGAGCGCATATCATCTATTGATGTTGAAGGTGGTCAGGCGCTCGGTTTCTACCCACCACCAGCTCAAATGAAATTTCCTTAGTTGTAAAACTTCTCCCGTAGCCTTCGTACTTGCAATACTGAAGCATTTCAGCCAAAAGATTTATTTGAAATAGTAAAATAAGCTTTCCTCGAGGTAATTGCTAATAGTTAATTTCAGTCGTATAATTTTGCTACAAATTTATATGAGACTTTCACTAGACGAGGAAAAAAGATTAAACAGCTTAAGTTTGGAAGAAAAGAAAAAAGAATACGACAATATTAAATTAGAAATTATAAATTCTCCTGCTTCTCATCAGCTAATAATTTCAGGCCCTGGAACTGGAAAAACAAGAGCTTTTAAAGCGAAAATAGAAAAGTGGAATAACGATGGTATTGAAAATGATAAAATTCTAATCACTTCTTTCATTAATTATATCGTTGACGATTTGTATAATTCCTTGCCTAAAGATTGTAAGATTTATACTCTTCACAAATTAGCAAAAATAATAATACATAGGTATTTAGGCTTAGGGTTAAATTTTACATCTCCTTTGAATAATAATTTCAATATAGCTTGGGAGTGTGATGAAATAAATATTTGTAAAGATTTAATAACGTTAGATAAACTAAATATAAACGTTAAAGCTCTTGAGTTATCCTTAAAAACTTATTTTCGAACCTTATCTGATAAACCAGCAATTTTAAATTCATATTTGAAGCTTGTTTCTTTTTATAACGTCATTACGTTCGAAGATTCCATAGTAAGAGCTATAAAGGCATTACAAAAATCATCGTCAGCAAGTTTTAAAAAAATAATAGTTGATGAATATCAAGATTTTAACTCATCAGAGCAACGTTTGGTAAAAATCCTTTTTGATAAATCAGAGGGGGGAATTATTGCTGGCGACGATGACCAAAGTATATACTCCGCTAAAAAAGCTGATCCTTCTGGACTTTTAACCTTAGTTGAAAATAACAGTTGGGAAAAGCGAACCCTACCATTCTGCGGTAGATGTAGATCGCAGCATGTAATAGAATCAGCAATTGAGATTTGCAGAAAACAAGAAAATAATAGTAGAAAAGACAAGTCGCTACTACCACTTGAGTCGAATAATAAGAAAATTAAGATAATTAATTTAAAAAGCTCCACTAGTAATGCTAAGAATAAAAATAAACATTTTTTTTCGGAAGCAGAATATATTGCAAAATATATCGATAAAGATAAGCTTTCAAAATGGGACAAAGATTACCCTGCATATTTAATTCTGGGAAGAACTGCACCCCATTTAGAAAAAATAGCTAAAGGGGTTGAAGAAAGATTGAATTTTAAAGTCGGTATAAAGGAAAAATCAATGTATGATGACGCGGAGGTTCAAACACTTTTTTCTTATATTCAACTATTGAAAGATACTAAGTCGAATATTGCATACAGAAGATTGATCGGATTAAATGAGAATGTAAGTTCACAAGAAATATTTTTAAAAGCTTTATCTAAGAATGGCTTTAATGGCTTAGATGATACTTTTATAAAAAAAATAAATACTAAGTTAAAAACAATTAAAAATATTTCAAAACAAAAAGGTTCTACGGAAAAATTGCTTTGGAAATTTGTTAAAGAACTTAAGCTAAATAAGAATAACCCTGAAATGAAAAGATATATTAATTCTTTAAAGGACATAGCCTTTGCAAAAATCATTGGTGAAACGGAGGACTTGATGATAGTTGAACAAGAAAGAAAGAGAAAAGAATTGTTATCTTCTCCAGTACAATTTTTAACTATTTGGGGGAGTAAAGGACTAAAAGCTGAAACCGTTTTTATCCTTGGTCTAGAAGAAGGATATTTTCCAATATCAAATAAGAATGTTGAAGATGAAGAAATAAGACTAATGTATGTTGCAATGACAAGATCCGTAGAAGAATTAATTTTATTAAACTGTTTAACAAGATATGATGGAGTACACTCGCTTCTCAAGGGAAATAATGGGCCTATGACTAAATCAATATTTTTAACCTGGATACGCACAAATAACGCTGACGAAGTTACTTTTGGCAAACAAGATTTGTTGAAAATTTGATATAGAAACTCTCAGTTGAAATTCTCTTAGAAACTGGTATATTAAAACGGTACTCAAACTTTGTTTTCGGTTTTTTAATGGCCGTTTTAGACAGATCCGAAAGGGTTTGAGTACACTAGAGCGGCCATTTGAATACTTTAAAATTTTTGCGTTTTTCCTACGAGTTATCGGTAAACGAGCCGACAGTTTTTAGAGCTTCGGCCGAAGGCCGAGCTATATAAATAGTATGAGCGGGGGCGACTACCTTTTAGAAAGAAAGGAGGTTCGGACTTTTTCGTAAGCGTCGGGGTGCGGAGAATCGAACTCCAATCACACGGCCCCCAGCCGCGTATTCTGCCGTTAAACTACACCCCGAAATAAAATTTCTAATTCTTAATTTTTAATTTAAAATCAAATCTAAATTTTTAAATATTTAAACATTTAAAATTCAGTAAAAATTAGAAATTTAAAATTATAAATTAAGCTGATCTAATTTGACCTATTGTATTTTAACATAAGATTGTTAAAATTGGAGCATGGCTAAAGTCTCACAGAAAAAACAATTAAACGTTCCTTCGACGGAAGCCTCCGGAAAGCTTGAAGCAGTTCGTC
>Ga0210057_1000165_pt1 | contig 120025 bp, 138 predicted proteins | sample CryGeyCG2114_010_2_FD_183968 | JGI IMG/M metagenome (GOLD analysis project Ga0210057, IMG submission 183968) | Groundwater microbial communities from aquifer - Crystal Geyser CG10_big_fil_rev_8/21/14_0.10 (SPAdes) (version 2) | ecosystem: Environmental > Aquatic > Deep subsurface > Groundwater...
ACTGCAATAAGCCCCCCAGAAACAACTCCTCCAATGGAAAGTACCCTAGTAAAAGAAAAAAAATCAAAAAAACTAATAAAAATATAAACTAAAACTGGGGCAAATGAACTCAAAATCCATGATTTCTTTTTTCTAAATCCTTCATCAATTTCAAAATTTTCCATTAAAGCATTTCCCAAAGAGATGTGAGAGGTAAACATAGTAAAAACTCCAAGAATAATAAAAAAAGCTCCGAGGGCAAAAGTTGCAATTTCTGGAGTCACAAATCCGCTGAACCCTAATACAGTAAATGTGAATAATAAATAAAATATAATAGAAATGATTGAACTGACAATAATGGTTTTTTTCAAAATATGCTTTTCGTTTTTTAGTATTCTTGAAGCAATAGGGATCGAAGTTTCAGAAAGGAGAGCAAAAAGAATAACTCCAAAAGGGACCAAAGCATATTGAAAGTTAGTATAATCCAAATTTGAGTATTCTACTCTCCATACAAAATTAAAAAAAATTGTGGAAATTAAAATGACAATTGCTAAAACCCCCATTTTTTCATACACTTTCAGAAATTTTATCCCCCTCCAAAGCAAAAATGAAATAAATAATCCAAAGATAACTCCAAAAACCAAAGAATAATTTAAATTTCCAAAAATTAAAAAACTAAAACTATCTCCAACCCCGACTAGATAAGCAATAATCGCAGAATAAATTCCAAAAACAAAAGCGAATTTCATTAGTTTTCCGCCTCCTTTTCCAATATACTTTTTTGCATACCCTACAAGCTGATGATTTTGTTTTGTTCTGAGTGCTGTTTCTCCAAGGTAAAGATTAACGAGTAAAATTATTCCTCCAAGAAAAATTAAATAAAAAGCCGCAATAGAAAAACCTGATTGTGAGGCCACATAAGGAATTCCCAAAATGCCTGCGCCGATACACGTTCCGATAATAACAGAACAAGCTGCAAGAAAGTTTTTAGTCGACTTTTCCATATTTCCTTAAACGAGCGCGCTAGGAATCGAACCTAGATCCTCGGGGCCGAAACCCGACATTCTATCCGTTGAACTACGCGCCCAAACCAAATTAAGTATCAAGTTAGATTTAAATAATTTGAGATTTTAAAAGTGTAATGAAGAGGCACCATAAAATCATATTGGGAAGTTTTTCCACACTTGTAATAATTTCAATTGTGGTAATCGCAATTCTTCTAAATGGAATTATTGTAAAACAAAACCTTGAAAATATTGCCTTAAAAAATCAAATTTCAAAATTACAACTTTCAACAGACAACAAAATAAATGAAGTGACGACTGAACTGATGATAACAAAAAATTCATTGAGTGATGAAATGCTTGTATTAAATAAAAATATGAATTCAACTAACCAGCAAATTAACAATTTAGTAAGCCAAGGAGGGGAAGACTTTTCTAATGTAATACTTGAAACAATAAATTCAATAGTTATTGTGAGGACTTTTTCTTCACAAGGATCTGGCTTTTTCATAAATGACGAGGGATACCTTGTAACCAATAAACATGTACTTCAAGATAACAATGGAGAAATTTTGGAAGTGATTCAGATTGTAACGAGTGATAACAAGATTCATTCTGGAACCCTTATAGGCTATGTTGAAAGTCTTGACTTGGCACTTATAAAAACCGATCTTGGTTACAACCCTCTCATTTTAGAAGATTCGGCTAATGTAAAAATTGGGGAAAAAGTGATTGCCATAGGAACTCCCGAAGGATTGAGTTTTTCTGTAACTGATGGAATCGTTTCCGCCGTCGGGAGAGTCGGATTCCAAACAGAAGGTTCATACATTCAGACCAATGCTCAGTTAAACCCAGGAAATTCAGGAGGACCCTTAATTAATAAGGCTGGAAAGGTAATTGGATTAAATAATTTTAAATTAGCAAATTCTGAAGGAATAGGTTTTGCACTCGAATCAGACAAAATAATCCTAGGTGTTAATGCAATTGGAAACCAAATTCTGAATATAGAAATAATTCCCCAATCCCAAACATTTTAAATCAAAAAACTTTAAGATAATCATGAAAGAAAAAAAATCAGAAGAAGGATTGAATGTAAAGAAGAATGAAAACTTTTCAGAATGGTTCACACAAGTAACTGAAAAAGCGGAAATTCTCGATATCAGACTTGGTATAAAAGGATTTGTCATCATGAGACCTTGGGGGGCATTGACTATGGAAAATATGTTTAAACATTTTGAAACTGAGCTTCAAAAAAATGGACATAAACCTACATTTATGCCATCAGTTATTCCAAAAGAAAATCTTACTAAAGAAAGTGAGCATATCCAAGGATTTACTCCTCAAGTTTTTTGGTTAAAAGATATCAATGAAGGACAAGAGCTTGCCTTGAGACCAACTTCAGAAACAGTTTACACCCCTATGTTCAAACTTTGGGTAAGAAGTTGGAGAGATCTCCCGATGAAACTTTACCAAAGAGCACATGTTTTCAGGTTAGACACGAAAGCAACTCGACCATTGATACGTGGAAGGGAATTCATTTGGATAGAATGCCATGATGCCTTCAAATCTAAAGAAGATGCTGAAAAACAAGTTCAAGAAGATATTGAAGTTACAGAAAAAGTAATGCATCAAACTTTTGGTGTCCCTTTTCTTCCTATGAAAAGACCCGAGTGGGATAAATTTGCGGGTGCGGAGTATACAGTCGGTTCGGATTGTTTTATGCCAGATGGAAAATTGATTCAACAGCCTTCAACTCATCTAATGGGGCAAAAATTTTCCAAAGCATTTGGTGCAGAATTCGAAAACGAAAAAGGAAAAAAAGAATTCTTATGGACAACTGCCTATGGCCCTGCAATTTCACGAATATTAGTTTCAATAATAACAACTCACGGAGATGATTCTGGACTTGTATTTCCATACTCAGTTTCCCCAACTCAGGTGGTAATTGTTCCAATATTCACAACAAAAAATAAGAAAAAAGTTTTGAAAAAAGCGGAAGAAATATTTTCTAAATTAAATAAATTGGGAGTAAAAGTTGAATTAGATAGTGATTCTGAAAAAAGACCAGGGGAAAAATATCACTATTGGGAATTGAAAGGAGTTCCATTCAGAATAGAATTCGGAGAAAAAGAACTAGAAAAAAAAGAATTAACTTTTTTCGAGAGAGACACTAGGGAAAAAATAAAAATAAAAATTGCAGATTTGAAAAAGATTCCAGATTTGGGAAAAGAATTTGATAAAAGACTTCTTGAAAATGCAGACAAAATGTTTAAGGAAAAGATTGCCTTTGGTAAAACTGAAAAAGACGTGAAAAAAATATTAGATGAAGGTAAAGTTGCAAAAGTTGATTTTTGTTCAACGGATAAAAACGGCTTAAAATGCGCACAAATAGTTGAAAAAAACTTGGGAGCTGAAGTTCGCGGAACACTTGCAAACACCAATGAGAAAGCAAGAGGAAATTGTCCTTTCTGTGGGAAACATGCAAAAAAAGTAGTTTACATTGGAAGAAGCTATTAATTTTTACGATTCAAAACAGAATTCAAATTTTTTTCAAAAGTGTCTAATTGCTCTTTATCCATCTGAACACCAACTGCATCCTGGTGGCCTCCAAAAGTTGCGAGATCTATTCCTTGAATTGCTTTTTGCACAATTGTTTTTGCATCTTTTCCTCTGACTGAAATATTAACTCTTGAACTTTTTAAAAATGCTACTACCACAAATTTTCCTGGAAGTTCATAACTTATTTTATTTGCAAGGTCTGCACTCATACTAATTTCCCCCGAATATCTGAAAAAAACAAGATTCTTTAAGGGAAATTCATCTTTAGCTTTCTTTGTGAATTTTTCCAATTTCGAATTGACAAGATTAAATCTTAGATGCATACTTGAATTTTCAGAAGTCTCTTCAAGAACTTCATAGGGAGTTTTAACATTTATAAGAAATCTCATCATCCTTACAACGAGGCTGGTTCTATCTTTCAATCCTACTCCGAGCAACCTTGAAATTTGTCCAATTCCGGAACCATAAAAAATTTTAAAAGGATCTTCTGAATCAATTGCCAAATCGGGATATTCTTTTAAAAATTCACCATACTCTTCAGGAAGGAATTTGTCTGAAATGCACCCCATAATTAAAATCCATAAATCTTGTTTTTTTGTTGCAATCTCATAGCATAATTTCGTAACTGGTTCATTTTTTCCAGAGCTAACGAGTGTATTGTAATAATTGATTTCTTTTGGAATTATTTTAATATCAATCTCATGGTGGTCTATCCAAACTATGGGGATGTTTCTCTCTTTAACAAGTTCAAAAAATTCATTTGAAACTGTTGGTTGATCAAGAATGAAGATATAGTCCGGATTAAACTCCTCAATTCTTCTGAAATACTCTGTTCCAAGTGGAGAATTTTTGACCGGAACACCATTCCCTTTATTATAAAATCTCCTTAAAATTAAATAACTGCAAAGTCCATCTTGGTCATTATCAAAATAAAATAAAGGATTTTGTGCTTTTTCAAGATGTGTTCTCACTTCATAAATTTCTTTTTCTGTAAGCATAAAAAAATGAACAAAATTGGGTATAAAAAGGTTAAGAATTAATTCTAAAGTCCTTTGCCTAAATTCACTTTCTCTTTTAAAGTGTAAATTTCCTCTTTGAAAAAGGCAAGCATAGATTCACTTCCAAGAACTCTCAAAATTTCTTCATTCTCCGCACTCAAAATTTCAGAAAGATTTTCGAAATTTCCAACGAGGAGATCCATATACCTTTCAAGAAGATTGGTTTTTCCAAGAAGCCTTATTCCTTTTGGAGAAACATTCTTATCATGAAGTTCCTCAAAAAGAAGTCTCGAAATATTCAAGGGTTCAAGTAAAAAGTCAAAATCCATCTTCTCTAAAATTTCCAAAGATGAAGTATGATTTGAGCCAAAATAATCCCTAAGGATTAAATCTTCCTCTTTTTGAAGCCCCCCCATCAATTCTTTCAGCCTCATTTTAACAACAATTCCTTCTTTACCCAACTCAATTAAAAGTCTTTGAACCAAATCCGAAATTCTTTTCATAATTTCAACCCTTTGCAAAACCAAGCAAACGTCATTTATCGTCGAGTGTTTTCTCAGTTCCAGAGAATTTAAGTCCGAAAGATAACCATTAAATATGTCTCTTTGCTTTTCCAAAATTTGGAGCGTCTCCGAAGCTCTTCTCAAAACTTCAGAACTTCTCTGAAGCTGATAAGAGGAATCCCCATAATAAATTGAGATTTTATTTTTACGCTCCGAAACCGCAATAGCAACAGTCTTTGCTTGTTTAGCAGTTCTTTCAGCAGCTTTGTGTCTCGTCCCAGTTTCCTTTGTGTTTATTGAAATATCTGCGAATAAAAGAGTGTTAACACGAATAATTTCCTTAGCATCTTTTGATAATATAATTGCTCCATCCATTTTTGCAAGTTCAACTAATTTTTGTGCGCTGAATTTTGTATTTACGGTGAAACCTCCTTCAACAATGCTTTCTAAATTTCCATTATCAAGAACTATTAACGCTCCCATTTTTGCATTCAAAAAATCATCGAGAGCTACTCTTAAACTCGTACCAGGTGCAACCATTCTAAGGACATCCATAAAATCTTTTCCTGATTCCCCCTCGGAATTTTCTTTAGAAAAAGGTAAAAAAATTTCTTCTGTTTTTTCAATCTCGTCTGTCATGAGAGAGAAAATCTCCACTTCTATTTAAATATTTATCTTAAAAATTGAAAAGTAGTAAAAATTTTTATTTTTTGGCAAAACTTTCTGCAACAATCAGTGGAAAAATGATGGATGCATCTCCATGAATTTTCACAGATTTTGCTGAAATGGAAATTTTCCCCCAGCTAACTGCCTCTTCAGGTAAAGCTCCAGAATCAGAACCATCAAACTCTTCTGCCGTGTTAATATAAACTGCATAATTCGCACCATTTCGAAACATATTTGCATTGCATATTGAATGTTTAACAACTCCTCCGCCAAGAATGAGAATTCCAGTCTTATTCGGACCCAAAGTAGTATTATTCAAATCCCAAATATCTTGAGAGATATCAATTAGAAAATCTGGATTTTTCGATTTGAAAAAATAAACCATATCGCCTAAACTCCCGTCAGTAATTGCGGGACAAAAAACAGGAATTTTATTTTTGTTAGCCCAATAATAAATTGAATCTTTGTTCTCAATTTTTTCGCCAAGCTTCCATATGAGTTCGCTTGGAGTAACCACTTTTCCCGTTTCCTTTTGTCTTTTGTAAAATTCTTCAAAAATTGGAATTATGAAATCTTCAAAATCGCAATATCTTGAATTTGGAATCAAAATATTTCCTGCCCTGTTAATTCCTTTTCGCCTAAGTGTTTCTCCCTTTTCTCTAAAACTTCCAAGCTTAAAATCCCCTAAACATTTTATTATGTCCTCTTCGATACCTCCTGCTGTTGTAACCAAAACATCTACTTTCTTATGCTCCGCAAGAAACCGAATTGCTTCGCGGACTCCCGAAGTTACCATGTTTGAAGTATATCCAAGATAAACAAAAGCTTTTTCAGAAGTCATTTCATTTATTATTTCTGTAGCTTTTGAGAAATTGCTTGCTTGTATCCCTGTTGAAGAAAAACTTTTCAAAATTTTCTTATAATCAACTCCTTTATTAAAGTCATATCCACGAATGGTTATGCCTCCCACTTCTTCTGATTTTCTTAATATATTTTCTCTTGCAACTTTTTCTTTATCCATACAAAAATTAAAAGCAGTCAGTTTTTAAAATTATTCTATTTTAAAAATTTTGAATATCCAAGTTTCAAGGCTCCAGAAGTCTTATCGGCAAAAGTTTCTAAAACCCCTCATAAACTAATTCATCGAGATAATCTTTGACAGTTACACCAGGAGCAACCCTCATAAGGGAACCTGATTTCAGAATTTCCTTTTCAAGATCCTTCAAAAAGAAATTTCCCTTAGAAATATTTTCGCTTATGATTTTAAGAGATGCATCGTAAATATCTTTCATAAAATTTAAAAATCACAGGATTATTTAAAACTTTATACTCAAAAAAGAATCAAAACTTATTTAAAATCAAATTTCCTAATCAATTTATGAATAGGGGACTAAAAATAGTTTTAGGTGTTCTTCTCTTTATTACTCCCCTTTATCTTATTATTCCGGGGATGCCTCTTTCAGATTGGGGGGAAGCTGCATGGGAACTTATACAAGGAGCATTAACTTTATTCGTTCTTATTTTAGGAATTATCCTTATAATTTTTGGAATAAATGAGTTGAAAAATTAAATTTCTAAATATAAACAATTAAAATTCCCTCAATAATTGCGGCAATAACCAGCAAAGGAATTATGATAAAGATATATACATAAAAAGATTTTTCCAATAAAACTTTTAGAGATTCCCATTTTTTCTTTTTAAAAATAAATGTTGAAAGTTTTAAACCCAACCCAAGAGATATGAATATCGCTGGAAGTTCAAAAATTCCATGGGGCAATAATCTCCAAAGTGAAATAATTCCCACTTCTGAAACACTTATTTTTGCAACAATTCCTAAAAGAAGGCCATTCAAAGATGCATTTATGAATGGGAGGATTCCAAAGATAAGACCAAAAAAAAGACCAAAAAAACTTGAAATAGAATTGTTTTCAAAAAGAAAAAGAATCATCTCAAAAATTCCGAATCCTTCAGTTTTTTTAATAAGCTCGCTAAAATATTCCAGTAATTCAGATTTTATATTTTCCGGAATAGGAACAAAAAAACCAAGAAGTGCAAAAAAGAAAAAAATTCCAATTGCAGAATAAATAAATTTTCTTGATTCCTTTATGTACCTAAATGAAATTTCATAACCTTCTTCTACAATTCTTTTTAATCCTGGTTTTTTCTTCATCGGAACTGCCTCGAAATTTGTCTTACCTTATTGGGATATTTGTGTTTCAGATAAAGGCCATAAAAAATTCCAAATAAAAATCCTCCAAGATGCGCAGCATTTCCAATAGGAATACTCAAACCCATAGAAATTATCCAAAGTAAAATAAGCATTCCTGGTGCAGCATATTTCATCTTTATTGGAATTGGAATAAACATCATATAAACGGGAAGATTTGGAGTCAAGAACATAAGAACTCCAATAAGTCCAAATATTGCCCCTGATGCACCAACTGCATATGCATTAAAATCACTAGTGAATATAAACGACGAAGCTATGAATAGCAATCCAGAAAAAAGCCCTGCAAACAAGTAAAAAAGTAAATATCTCTTTTTTCCAAGAAGTTTTTCAATAAGTGTTCCTATAAAAAATAAAGAAATCATATTTACAATTAAATGAAAAAAACTTGCATGCATAAACATACTCGTCAAAAAAGTCCAAATAGAAATGTTGTTTACAATGTTAGAAGGATTTAAAGCAATATAATCCATACTTAAAACTCCACTATAAATTAAAAAATAAAAAACCACAAAAAGAAAAACATTGAGAATAACTAGATTAGTTGTCAAACTAAACCGTTCAAAAATATTTTTTTTTCTTTTTGGAAAAGAATAGGTGTACTGCAAATCCATAGAATGAAGAAGAAAAAAGATTATTTAAAGCTTAATGAAAAAGAGCTTAAAAATGTTGTATAAAAAGGTAAAACAACCTTTACTTCTTCGTTGCCTTCTTGGTTTTCTTTGGCAATTTTTTCCCCGCACTTTTTTTCTTTACGGCTTTTTTATTAGAAACGAAAGATTTTTTCTTTTCTTTTCCTAAAGATTTTTTGGAAGGAGGAAGATTTTTCGCTTTTGCTTGTTTCCTTTCTTCCTTTTTCCTTTGCTTTATTTTTTCTTTTTCTTTTTTTTCTTTTTTCGATTCTAATTCTTTCTTTTTGTCGAGTTTTGACTGCTCTTTGACAACCTCAATCTCAACAATTTTTAATTTTTCACTAATCTTAAAAAGAGTTTTTTCAAGGTCTCTTATTAATTTTGAACCATCTTTAACTGTAAAAACCTCTCCACATTCATCGCATATAAAATCCATTAAAAGAGCCTCGTCCTCATTATATTCGAGACCACAAGATTCACAAACATAAAATACCTTTGATTTCCTTGATGAAATTTCACCTTCTATTTGATTTTTATTTTTCAAAAGAAGATCTTTTAAAAATTCTAGACATTTCAAAATTTCAAATTTCCAAAAATAAGTATACCACCCCTTTTTTTTATCCTTTTTTCGAACTGAAGAAACAAGCCCATAATCTGAAATTTTGTAAAGCATGTTTCTTGTTTGATTTATTGTTATTCCTAGTTTTTTTGCGATAATGAATTCATTAACATATTTCGAAGTATTCAAAAGTTCAACAATCCCAACGGCCTGTTTTCCGACAATGGAAATTACAATTTCTTCAAGAAGATTATTCAACATGTTTTAATTAAAAAGTATTAGCTTAAAATAGCTTTCGGTCTAAAATCTAAAAACATAGAAATCTTGAGAGAATAACATTTTTAAAGTATATCTTCCAATATATATTTAGAGGTAAAATGAATGGGATTATTTTCTAAAAAAGAACAAAATCGGGATTTGATTATTCCTAGCCTTCCTGATCTACCTGAAATTCCCAATCAATTTCCAATTGATGAAGACTTTGAGAATAGTTTTCATGAACTGCCCAGTTTCCCTGCGAGTAATACGGGAGATATTTTTTCAAGAGAATCAATAAAAAATGCAATTTCTGGTAACGATGAACCCGAAGAACTGGAGATCACAAGAAAAGAATTTATTCCAAAACCTCAATTCAGAACTCCTTCTAAATTTATGAAAGAAACTAATGCTCCTAAAAGTGCGGTTCCTTCTTTACTAATTAGTCGGGAAAGAGAAATGCCATTAAAAGAAACGGGTCCGGTCTTCATAAGAATTGACAAATTCGAAGAGGCTCTTAAAATTTTCAAAGAAACAAAAGAAAAAATTAATGATATTGAAAAACTCCTTGATGAAACAAAAGAATTAAAAGAAAAGGAAGAAGGAGAATTATCGACCTGGGAAAGCGAAATTCAGGGAATGAAAAAACAAATTGAAAAGGTTGATAGAGATATTTTTTCCAAAATTTAAATGAAAGGAAAAACACCCAAAGTTAAAAATATGGGAAGTCCTGTTCATATTAAATTGGATGCGTATGAAGCAGTTGTAGGAAAAAAGGATTTACTATCTTCTGAAATAAATCTCCTTAAAATTTCACAAAGCGTATCAAATTACAAAAAACCTAGAATTGAAGAATTATCAAAAAAAGAACTAATTAGAAAAAGGATGATGGAGATTAAAAAAAACATCACAAAGATTCAAAATCTTCTTCCGATATTGAAGCTTCCAAAAATTCTCCAAAAAGAAAATCCTTTTATTGAAATCGAATCCGAAAATGAATCAATTGAAATAGATTTGTCTAAAAGCAAAGAGATAGATATTGAATCTCAGTTAAAAGAAATTCAAGCAAAACTTGAGAAACTTCAAGAATACTAAAATTGCAAAACTTTAAAATAATTCTATTCTTAAATTAATAATGGACAGAAATTTGTTGATAAAAGAATATCTTGAATTTTTCAAAAAAAAAGATCATAAAATTATTCCGGGATCATCATTAATACCCACAAACGACCCAACCGTTCTTTTTACAACTGCGGGAATGCATCCCTTAATACAATTCCTTAACGAACAAAAACATCCCCTTGGAAAAAGACTAGTTAATGTCCAGAAATGCATAAGAACTGTAGACATTGATGAAGTGGGAGACACACACCATCACACTTTTTTTGAAATGTTGGGAAATTGGTCTCTTGGAGATTATTTTAAAAATGAAGCAATAGAATTTTCTTTTGAATTTTTAACAAAAATTTTGAAAATTCCAAAAGAAAACTTAGCAGTTAGTGTCTTTGAAGGGGACGAAAATGCACCCAAAGATGAAGAATCTGCAAACAAGTGGTTTTCACTTGGAATTTCTAAAGAAAGAATCGCTTACCTTCCAAAAAAGAATAATTGGTGGGGTCCTGCTGGATTAACTGGACCTTGTGGACCCGACACCGAAATATTCTACTGGAAATTAAAAAATAAAAAAGCTCCAAAAAAATTCAACCCAGAAGATGAAAATTGGGTTGAGATATGGAATAATGTTTTAATGCAATACACCAAAAATAAAACCGAAGAATATCTTGAAGCAAAACAAAAAAACATAGATACCGGAATGGGAGTTGAAAGAACGGTCGCAATCTTGAATGGATTTGAAGATAATTATCTTGAAGAAATGTGGAAACCGATTATTGAAAAAATTGAGAATCTTTCTGGAAAAAAATATAATGGCAATGAAAAAATTATGAGAATAATTGCAGACCACATTAAAGCAGCCGTGTTCATAATTTCAGAGGGAGTTCTCCCTTCAAATACCGAACAGGGTTACGTCCTTAGACGTTTGATAAGAAAAGCTATAAGATATGGAAAAAATATTGGAATTAAAAAATTCACTTATGAAATTGCAAAACCTGTCTTTGATATTTATACAGATTACACATTAAATAAAAATTTAGTAAAAAAAGAACTTGAAAAAGAAGAGGAGAAATTTAACTTAACTTTAGAAAAAGGACTTAAATTTCTTAGCAAAATGGCTGAAGGAAAAAAATTAATTTCAGGTAAAGATGCATTTTTATTATACCAATCTTACGGGTTTCCAATTGAAATGACTACTGAACTTGCAAAAGAAAAAGGAATGTCTATTAATTTGGAAGAATTCGAGCAAGAATTAAAAGAACATCAAAAACTTTCTCAAACCGCGTCATCAGGAAAATTCAAATCAGGTCTGTCAGACAATTCAGAAAAAACAACACCCCTTCACACTGCAACACACCTTTTAAATGAAGCATTAAGGCAAGTTTTGAAGGATAAAAAAATAGCTCAAAAAGGCTCAAACATTACTTCTGAAAGGTTAAGATTTGATTTTAATTTTGATCGAAAATTAACTGGGGAGGAAAAGGAAAAGATTGAAAATTGGATTAATGAAAAAATTGAGAAAAAATTAATTGTTAAAATGGAAGAGATGCCATTAAATAAAGCAATTGAATCTGGAGCCCAGTCTGAGTTCGGAGCAAAATATCCGGAGATTGTTTCAGTTTACACTATTTACAATAAAAAAAATCCAGAGTCGTTCATAAGTAAAGAAATATGCACCGGGCCCCACATAAAAAAAACTAGTGAACTTGGAAAGTTCAAAATAATAAAAGAAGAATCCGTTGCTGCAGGAATAAGAAGAATTAAAGCTATTCTGGAAGATTAATAGTTTAAACTATATCTTTCTCTTAAACTATCCATCTTTTTTTTCTGAAAATAATTCAATTCTCCATTATTTTCAATTGATTCGATTATTTTTCCAAGGGCCCTTGAATCTGAATAATCATCCAGATTTTGGATTAAAGAAATTCCGTCACTAATCATTATAATTTGGGGTTCACTTTCCAATTTTCCTATTCCTTCTGTACTAAGATACCTTCCTTCACTAAACGAAATGGGACTCGGAGTTGTAGTTTCTATAAAGCAGTATCCCGTCCCACGAAAACTCTTTTCTATTGGGCATTTTATTCCCACAACTTCATGATTCTCTTCAGGATAATAAAACAAAACTACTCCAAAACCAATTTCTTTTAAAAAAAATGCCAAAAGTTCTGACTTTCCTTCACACCCTCCCTGACCTTCTACAAGTACCTGATAAGGATATCTCGAAACCCTTACTTCTTTACCAAAAAAAGAAATAAATTGTGATTCATTATAGGGTAGATTTTGAACAAGGCTTATTGCGATTTTTGCCTGAATATCTTTAGATTTCGGAGAAAGGTTTTCAATTTGAATAAGAAGGGGGATTAAAAATTCCCTTTGGAGATCGTTATTTATTTTTTTAAAAGCGAAGTCATCTCTCCTTGGAATTTCATTTTGAGAATAAATTTGATATCTTGGTAACTCTAAGAGCTCGTCCAAAACGTCTTGCCTAAATTCAAAAGATAAGTTCCCTTTTACTCCATATAAATTATACTCCAGGGATTTGTTTTCAATTGAAGAATTATACTTTGAAATGCAACTACCATTTTGAAAATCTGCACTTTTTGGACAACCACATAAAAAAATATTTTCCACTAAAGTTTCATTTGAACAAAAAAAGGGTTTTTTGAGCGAACAATATCCCGAAAAAGTCCCGTCTCCACAAGTTAAAAAATTCGGGTTTTTTTCTTCCATAAAATTCGATACTAAAAAAAAGATAAATCCTACAATCAAAATTAAAAAAAATATTAAAAAAATGGGTCGTGAAAAAAAGTTAGGAAGTCCTGAAGAATTTATCTTGGAAGGAAGAAAGTCTTTTTCAACTTTGGACTTTGAAAAAGAAATTTTATTCTCTTTTTTAGAAGAATTCTCCATCTCCCGATCAGGAGAATTAGGTATAAAAAAGTTCTTATTCTTTCTTCCAACCTTCATTAACTTTATCTAAAATATAAATTAACCTTGGTTTGAAAGTGTTAACCCATGTGAGATAACCTTCATCTATAAACTTTGAGATTAATTCTTTATTACTTTTTAGCATGTTTAGAGAATGTGCACTTGAAAATTTCATTGAAAGCTCGACTAAATTCCATATCTTCCTTTTATCCTCCTCAGAACTGAATAGTTTTGATTCGGTCTGACCCGCATAATAAGATGGGTTTGGAAGAAGAAGATTATTTAGGTATCCGTGCCAATCTCTATAAGATTCAACAATCCTCGAACAAACCTGCCTAGAAAATTCTGGAGAAATAAATCCTGTAGACAAAACTGAATCTTTTATAAAAAACTCCTTATCTAATTCTTCAAAATTAACATTGAATGCAAACTCTTTTCTAAATTTGCTAAATGCAAGTTCCAATTCCTCCAATATTTTTTCTTTATTTATCATAAATAATTCAAAAGGAATTAGTTTTTAAAATTTGGGTTTTATTCAAACCATATTCCGGGTATTCCTGGTCTTGCCTTTTTGGATTTTCCTTCGGGATCATGCTTTTTTTTATCCTGGACTGAATACACAAAGACCTTTTTCTTCAAACCTTTTTCTAATCTATTTTGATTTATTTTATTCATTTCGAAAGGAACCACATAAAAATAAATTCTCACTATTTTTTCTCCATTTTCTTCAAATCGTCTTATTACATTTAACGCGAAATCCATATATTTTGAGTTTAAGTCTTCGTTTACTTTTTTTACCATTTTCATTTCCTTATATTCAGGCCAAAGACTAATTGAGATAAAATTTTTATTCCCTAATTTTTCCCAAAGCTCTTCAGTTATATGTGGACAAAAAGGACTCAAAATTTTTAAAAAATCTTCAAGTATTTTCTTTTTTACTTTCTCTTCTTTGGAAATAGAATCGAAAACTTCCCTTAATTTGATAGTTGCTTTTCTATACTCAAAAATTTCAATGTTCTCTTCCACCTCTTTTATTGATTGGTTAACCTCAAAATCAAGACTTTCTTTAGATTCTCCGATTTTGACCTTATCATAAAAATCGCAAATTTTTTTTACAAATCTGAAACTTCCCTGAATTCCTTTTTCACTCCAATCAAAATCTTTGTCCGGAGAGGCAACTGAAACTAAAAATAATCTCGTTGCATCAACCCCATATTTTTTTATCGTTTCCAAAGGTTCGACAACGTTTCCTTTTGATTTGCTCATCTTTTCACCATCCTCCGCATGAAGCATTCCCTGATGAAACAATCTTTTTGTGGGTTCATCAAAATTAATCATTCCGAAATCCCTCAAAAACTTTGTATAAAATCTTGAATAAATTAAATGCATGCATGCATGCTCTGCTCCTCCAATGTAAACATCAACAGGTGACCAATAGGACACCATTTTTTTGTTAAATATTTCTTTTTGATTATTCGGGTCACAATACCTTAAAAAATACCAAGAAGAATTTACAAAAGTGTCCATAGTATCAGTTTCTCTTTTTCCTCCGCCTTTACATTTGGGACACTTAACATTTATCCATCTTTCATTAGAAAGAATTGGATTACCTTCTCCAAACTTGACTTCTTTTGGGAGTTTTACTGGGAGGTCTTTTTCAGGAACAGGAACCGCTCCACACTTTTCACAATAAATTATTGGAATAGGCGTTCCCCAATATCTCTGACGAGAAATTCCCCAATCTTTAAGTCGAAATTGAATTGACTTTCTACCAATATTTTTTTTCATCAAAGAACTTGTAATTAACTCTTTTGCTTTTTCATTTGGAATTCCATCAAATTCGCCAGAATTTACAAGGGAGCCTTCTCCCACATACGCTTCTGTTAATTTTTTTTCATTTAACTCAAATTTAACGGGATCGATAACAACTTTTATTTTAATTCCATACTTTTTTGCAAATTCAAAATCTCTTTTATCATGAGCAGGAACTGCCATAACCATTCCACTTCCATAATCTGCAACAACAAAGTTTCCAAGATAAATGGGAACCTCCTCTCCATTGACAGGATTAACTGCATAAGATCCTGTAAATACTCCTTCTTTTTCTAAATCTGCAATTTCTTTTTCTGAAACAGATTTCAATTTTTTCATGAACTTTTCAAATTCTTTCCTATTTTCTTTAGTAATAAAATTTTCAATATTCTTGTGATATGGTGAAACAACCATAAATGTAACTCCATAAATTGTATCTGGCCTCGTCGTAAACACGGAAAAGTTTTTTCCGTTAACTTCAAAATCAATTTCCGCTCCATAGCTTTTCCCAATCCAGTGCTTTTGCATTTGCTTAGTTCTTTCAGGCCATTCAAGGTCATCAATATTGTCAAGAATTTCATCTGCATAATTTGTAATCTTCAAAAACCACTGCTTAAGCGATTTTATCTCGACTCTTGTTTTATCATGCCTCCAACATTTTCCCTCGACTACTTGCTCGTTTGCAAGCACCGTATTGCATTCGGGACACCAATTAACTGCAGATTCTTTCCGATATGCAAGTCCTTTTTCAAACATTTTTAAAAAAATCCATTGATCCCATTTATAATAATCTGAATCTGATGTGTTCAACATCCTTGACCAGTCATAGCTAAAACCCAAAGTTTTCAATTGAGAAGTAAAACTCTTCATTGATTTTTTTGTGTACTCTTCAGGATGAATTCCAACTTTTATTGCGGCATTTTCTGCAGGAAGTCCAAGAGCATCATACCCCATCGGATGAAGAACATTGAATCCTTTCATTCTTTTAAACCTAGCAAAAATATCTCCAATTGTATAATTCAAAGCGTGCCCCATGTGGAGTCCCGACCCAGAAGGATAAGGAAACATCTCCAAGCAATAAAATTTTTGCTTTTTGCTTTTTTCATCTGCTTCAAAAATTCGAGACTCTTCCCACTTTTTCTGCCATTTCTTTTCTATTTTTTCAAATTCTAAATGATCCATCCTTAAACAAAATAAAATGAGTTTAATAGATTTTTGATATAAACTCCTTAAGAGATTTATTAGAAAATTAACTACTCTCTCACAGCAAGTTGCGGGATAAACCCTGGGAAGAATTGAGTCCAAAACTATATCTTTTCCAAAATTTTTAGTCCCTCATTTAAATTCAACAATCTTGTCATTCATCAGTTTAAAAGCAAAGTGTTATTTTTTTAACTTTTTCAAAACCATAATAAAATTAACCTTTTCAAGAAACCTTAAATATCCTTTTAACTTTTATGCAAAATGGAAAAAATTGAAAGTTTTGAAGCTCATCTTGTAGGAAACACCCTCTCAAGCAATTCAAAAAAAGCCTACACAATTTCAAAAGAAAGTTTTTTTGGAGAATTTAAACAGGAAAAAATTTTCTACTCCTTATCTGAAGGGTTTTTCCTTATGAAAAATAAAGGCATGAAAATTTGTTTCAACAAAAAAATTTTGAATGAAGGAGAAGTTTTAAAAAAATTTTCTAAAATGGAAAAAGACTTTAGACTAAAATCTCATGTTTACGAAGACTTGAGAAAGAAAGGTTTTATTTTGAAGTCCGGAATAAAATATGGGGCGGATTTTTCTATTTACCTTAAGGGGAAAAAACCAGGAAAAGATCATTCCGAATGGTTGCTTTCGATAAAAAATCATTCTACTAAATCCTCTTGGGAAGAATTCATTTTAAAAAATAGAGTTGCAAATTCCACCAAAAAAAAGGTCCTTCTTGCAATTCAAGATGGAGAAGGAAACATAATTTACTATGAAGTTAATTGGAAAAAAATCTAAAAAAACTAAAAACCTTTATAATTAACTCTTAACTAATTTTTTTATGACAATAAGAGACCCGAATTTGGTAAAAGAAAATATAATCAATTTCCTAAAATTAAAAGGTCCGAATCTTCCTGTTCATATAGCTAAAGAGGTTGGAATGGATACTCTTTTTGCTTCAGCATTTTTGTCTGAATTAATTTCAAACAAAATAGTAAAAACTTCTAACATGAGGGTTGGAACGAGCCCATTATATTTGTTGCCTGGTCAAGAATCCGGACTAGAAAAATTTTCAGAGTATATCAAAGGAAAAGAGTATGAGGCATTTGACCTTTTAAAAAAGAATAAATTTCTTGTAGATTCTGACCAAGAACCAGCAATAAGAGTTGCTCTCAGAAACATAAAAGACTTTGCAAAATCATTCGAAAAAGAAGGAGGAATTATATGGAGATATTTTCTAGAAGAAGAGGAAAATTATTCTGAAGTGGATTCTCCTCAAATAGAAAAAAATTCAAAAGAGAAACCCCTCAAAATAAAAGAGGAAAATAAATCTTTTAATATAAAAGAAAAAACCTCTCAAAAGAAAAAGCCTCCTAAAAAAAATTCAACAAAAAAGAACAGTAAGAAAAATGATGATATGTTTTTTAATAAAATAAAAGAACAATTATTTAAGAACAAATTTGAAATTTTGGATATTGTTAGTTTTAACAAAAAGGATCTTATTTTGAGAGTAAAAAAAGGAGATGAAGAAAAAATTGCAATTTCATACAACAAAAAAAGAATTTCCGAAAAAGATATTTTAAATGCCCATAAAAAAGCGGAATTCTTAGGATTAAAATATCTTATTTTATCTTTGGGGGATATTCCAAAAAAAGTGATTTCATGGATTGATGCTTTAAAAAATTTGGAATCTATTGAAAAAATTGAATAAGTGAAATTAAAATAATTATCTAAAATTGTTTTGGATAATATAAAAATTAATAAAGCTAAAAATTAATAAAAAATCATGTTTATCGGTGTGGATGAATCAAACCATGGGAGATTCCCAGAAATTATTGTATCGTGTGCTTCAACCAATAAAGACTACATCAAGGTAAAAAAGTTTTCAAAAAAAAGGAAAAAAATTGAATCGAAGAGAATAAAAACATTCAAGGGTTTTCCTTATAAGTATATGATTTTTACAGAAAATTTTGGATTTATCCTCAATAGAGAAAATTATAAAACAATTGCCATTGGAGAATTCTCAAGATTCTATTCTAAAGAAGGAATTGTGGAAAGCATTTTTATGGATGGAAATATTCCAGAACACCAAGTAGAAAAAATTTTTGAAATGCTTTATGAAATAGACAAAAGAATAGAGTTTTGTTTTGGGAAAGATCTTGACAAAAAATTAAAAATTGTGAACGAAGCAGATAACCGTGCAAATTTCCTTTATAGATATTATAGAGACTCTCCTGAAAAAAACAAAGCTAAATATTTGGATTACTTGCTTATTCCAGATTTAAGAAAATACGAAAAGTTTCTTATTTAATTTTTCTTTAGTTCCTGCCCTTCTTTTCCATCAAGAACCTGAAACCCTAATTTTTTTATCTTCTCCCTTAACAAATCTGATTCTATCCAATTTTTACTTTTCCTCGCATCTTCACGCTTTTCAAGCATCTTTTTCACTTCCTCTGGAATTTTTAAATTCCCTTTCTCTAATAATTTTAATCCAAAAACTTCATCCATTTTTTTAATGGACTGAAATTTTCCCTTTGCATTCGTATCCCTTACAAGTTTCCACAAAACCTGGAGACCTTTAGGCATATTAAAATCATCATTCATTACTTTTTCAAATTCTTTCAAATAATCACCATTCATTGTTCCATCATCTTCAAAACCTTCACATATATTTTTTAATCTTTCATAAGAATTTTTCGCATTTTCAAGGGAACTTTTTGAAAAGTCCAGAGGCTTCCTATAATTTATTGAGGTAAAAAGATACCTCAAAATTCCTGCATCATATTCTTTTAAAATTTCCTTTATTGTTGAAAAGTTTCCAAGAGACTTTGACATTTTTTCTTTATTTATGTTTAGAAACCCTGTGTGCATCCAATACCTCACAAGCGGAGTCTTTCCTGAAATGGATTCCATCTGTGCAATCTCAGCTTCATGATGGGGAAAAATCAAATCCAACCCTCCTCCATGAATATCATACTGGGAACCAAATTCTTTTTCAGTTATTGCAGTGTCCTCTATATGCCATCCGGGTCTTCCTTCTCCTATTTCCGTTTTCCAGAACGGCTCCCCTTCCTTTTTAAATTTCCAAAGACAAAAATCTCCGCTGTTTCTTTTTTCTTGATTCTCATCTATCCTTGAAACTGAATCCCCCTCTTTTAAAGATTTTCTTTTTGCAAGTTTTCCATAATCTTCATCTTTATCTAAATCAAAATAATATCCTTCAGAAATTTTATAGGCAAACCCTTTTTCTACAAGCCTCTTTACTTGTGAAACAATTTCATCAATGTAATCTGTTGCGTTTGCATACTTTGAGACTGAATCTACTCGAAGATTTCTCATATCTTCAAAAAATAATTCCCTGTATTTTTTCACAAGTTCGTCCCAAGTAATCCCTTCTTCATTCGCCCTTTTTATTATTTTGTCATCAATATTAGTAATATTCTGCAAGTAAAAAACATCATATCCCAAATATCTTAAATATTTTGTAATCATATCAAACTGAACATAAGTTTTTGCATGACCCAAATGCGAATAATCATACACAGTTGGACCACAGACAAAAAGGTTTACCTTTTTTGGATTTATTGGTTTAAAAATTTCTTTTTTCTTGGAAAGGGTACTATAAATTTTCAATGGCATCAAAAAACTAAGAATACACAGTTTAAAAAAATTTAGTGGGAAAAATTACTTAATTGTAACTATAACTTGGGCGTCCGAATAGCTCACATCATTACGCATTATTTCTAATTTATAATAAATTGTGCATGCAGGAGAACTTTCTGGAAAACTAAATCTTACTAAACGGGCATTTTCAAGATAACTCGAAGGGCCCAAAGTAAAAGTTCCACTTCCTCCAAGAATATATGAATCTGCAAGTTGTTTTGTCATTGTTTGCCCACATCCATTGAGACTTTCTGTTTCAATAGAATATTCAAATGATGAACTTGGCTCGTTATTATCATTTCGAACTGAAAATGCAAAACCTTTTGGAGTCTTATCTCCTCTTTTGACACTGATTTCTCTTGAAGTGGGATAGACTGAAAGTCTTTTAGTTCCATCTCCAAAAAGTTGATTTATTTCATTTTGAACTTGACTATCAATTGAATCGATTGCATTTGAACCAGAGCTAAAAATCCTCTGAACAAAAAACAAACCAAGCACAAGGACACTCATAAGTAAAACAATTGTAACAATTGTTCCAACAGACATTTCCATCGCACCTTTTTTATTCTTCATTACAACGTTCCTCCCATCCATTCAGAAGAGGAATAAAATAACACCATCACAAGCGAGATTGTTAGAAGGATGATTGCAAGGAAAATTCCTACAATATTTAAAATAAAAGCCCAAAGATTTGATTTTTTTGAAACTTTTCCTTTTTCAAGATAAGCGAAAATAACTCCGAGCGTTCCGGTAATTGCCACGATGTAGGGAAATATAAATGAAATCAAAACTGAAAAAACTCCTAAAATTATTGAAATATTATTTCTTACGCTCTGACTTGAAATTCCTGAACTCTTCCCTTCAGGGGATTCTTTTTTAGAAACTTTTTTTGCCACCATCTTCTTTATTTACAAAAGATTTGTTTATTTATAAAAGTTCTGATAAAATGAGATTCAATAAACTTTAAAAAAGAACCAGCGCTTTAAATTTGATAAGGGAATGTAGCTCAGCGGGAGAGCACATGACTGAAGATCATGGTGTCGGGGGTTCGACTCCCCCCATTCCCATTCGAACCAAATATCTAGAAGTTTGATTGAAGAATTATGAAACAATCGATTTTTTTCATCCGGAAAATTTATTTCACATAGTAAATTTCTCCTTCTATTAATCCCTATATATAGAAAAATATAAATATTTATAAAAAGAGTTTTCCTCCCTCATCAATGGATACGCAGTATTCTTACGATGAAAAATCATTGTTCTACAAAGTTAAAAGGTTCGAGACAGAAAAGATTCTTGGAAAAAATATTTTAGATGTTATTGATGAGATTCGGGAAAATAAATTATTCAATCTTGAGAACGTTTCATTTTCAGGCTTTGACGAAAGAGAAGTTAAAAGTTTGAGCGCCCTAGTCGAAGATTACCAAAATATTCTTATTGATGATTTATTGTAAGTTGGAGTAGGCCACCTTCTGTTGTTCTTCGTTTCCGAACAGAACATTCTAACATCTGACTAAGCGAGCGTACCAATAGGTTACTCTTGCACCAGCCAAGTTGCCCGTTTCATCAAATCCGTTTCTTCTTAGTTCATCTCACGATTCATAACTCCAAAACGGCTGTGGCGTTTCTGTAGCAGGGCTTTGCCTCACGACAATCTCTCTTTCGAAAGATGGCTTTTTTATGGTGGGCGGACCTTCCTCAAAATCCAAAAGTCATACTTTTACTTCTTTGCAACTTAATGCTAGGATTTCGGAAGTTAGATCTCCAACTTACAAAAAAAAGGGGTTTTGTGTTATTATAAATCTTTTGGAAGAACGTAAGATTTAAAAAAGAGATTCAATAACCAATCCCATGGGAAAAATCAAATCAAAGCAAGTAAAAAGAGCTTCAAAAGAGCTCATGGAAAATGGAATAAATTTTCACGACGATTTTGAAAAAAATAAGAACATACTGGGAAGTGAAATGCCCTCAAAAAAAATGAGAAATAAAATGGCTGGATACCTTTCAAGATTTATGAACCAGCAAAAGAAAGAAGCTGCAAAACTTGAAGTTAAAAAATAAAATTTCTCTTATCTAAATTTTGTATTAAAAATACCTTTTTCTAATCCTAATTTGATTTTTTAAAACTGAAAAATGGCTCTGAGGAGAATTTAACTCCCGACCTCTGCCTCATGAGAGCAGCGCTCTGACACTGAGCTACAGAGCCATTATGTAATACTTAAAATATGAAAAAATAATACTTTAAAAGGGTTGTTAAATCATTTAGCCCAAAAAAAAGTAAATCTAAAATGAAAAAATCTCTTCAACTAAAGGACCCGAAGAAATAACTTAGAAAATTATCTTCTTACGGGTTTTTTCTTTGTAATCGGTTTCTTCTTTATGTCAGATTTTTTCTTTGCACTAGGCTTTTTAGAAGATTTTCTTTTCTTAACCATTGATCACCCTCTTTTTTTTAAAATTATTTTAATTTTATCGTCGGAAAAAAATATTTATCTTAATTGCAAAAAAACAGACAAAAATTATCAATCTCTTATATTTATTCTCCCAAAACTTTAATTAAAATAATTTTATCTCTTTGCCCATCAAACTCTCCGTAAAAAATTTGTTCCCACCTTCCAAGTTCAAGTTCAAAATTTTGAACTGAAACAACTACTTCTCGTCCCATTATTGTTCTCCAAAGATGCGCATAACCATTATCTTCTCCCGTCGAATGATGACGGTAATCAAAATCTTTTGGTGCAAGTTTTTCAAGCCATTCTTTAAAATCTTGAATAAGACCACTTTCATCATCATTTATAAAAACCGACGAAGTGATGTGCATTGGATTGACTAAAACAATTCCATCTTGAACGCCTGACTCTTTTACTGCTTTGCGAACTATATCTGTGATTTTCACAAAATCTATTCTTTGTTTAGTGTTGATTGTTATTTTCTTTGAGTAAACTGTCATTTGGTTTCGACCTTGTTTAAAATGTGGCCGGCCTCACCGTGTTTCAAGACCGGCCTGCCATTTCTACAAATGGAAATGACTATTAAATCCCTTTCTCGGGAAAGCGGAGGGTGGGAATCGAACCCACGAAAATTCGCTCTGCAGGCGAACGCAGTACCATTGTGCCACCTCCGCGTAAAGGAGAGTACAAAAAAGACACCAAAAAAATCTATTTAAAGATTGTTATTAATCCAAAAATCATTATCACAAGCTTTAAAAAAGAAATTAACAAATAATTACCATGATAAAAAAAGATTCAATTGAAAAAGAAAAGAAAATTCTTAAGGGAAAAGAAAAAACGAAATTCACTCAAAAGGAATTTGAAGAGAAAGTTAAGGAACTTTCAAAAAATGGACTGACTTCCGAAAAAATCGGACAAAAGCTAAGAGATGAGGGAATTCATCCAAAAGAATACTCTGGAAAAATTTCAAAAATTTTGGGGGAATCATATGTAAATCCAGATATACAAAATGTTGGAAAAAAACTTGAAAGAATTAAAAAACATTACGAAAAAAATAAACAGGATAAAAGAGCCAAAAGAGAAAAAGACAGAGTGTTCTCACAATTAAGACGATTGAAGAAATATCTTGGGATAGAAACAAAATAAATCCCGATATTTGATTTTTAGAGGTAAAATGGAAAATAATGAATTAGAAGAGGTATTGGAAAAAGTTTCAAGTTCATTTCTTGAAGAAATAAAAGGCAAAAACTTAGAAGTAATAAGTCACTTTGACACAGATGGAATAACATCCGCTGCAATAATGATTCAATCATTAAAAAGAGCTGACCAAAAATTTTCATTAAAAATAGTAAAAAGTTTAAACAAAGAAATGATTAAACTCCTTGACAAAGAAAAAATAGTTCTTTTCATGGATTTGGCTTCTGGAAACCTAAACGAAATAGGAGCATCTGGAATAAAAAAAGTTTTCATAATTGACCACCATGAGCTGGATGCAGAAAACATTCCTGAAAATATTGAAATTGTAAACCCAGAATTAATTAACAAGGAGAGAATTTCTTCTTCAGGATTGACATATTTATTTTGCAAAAAAATTGATGAGAAAAATAAGGAATTTGCAAAATTAGCTGTCCTTGGAATGGTAGGAGATACTTTAGAAAAAGAAATTGACAAACTAAATAATAAAATTTTAGAAGAAGGAAACATCATAAAAAAAAGGGGATTAACAATCTATCCTTCCACAAGACCCTTAAATAAAGTTCTTGAATTTTCTTCGAATCCTTTCATCCCAGGAGTTACTGGCAATCCAGAAGGAGTAATAGAACTTTTAAGGGAATCTGGAATAGTTCCCGAAGAGGGAAAATATAAAAATTTAATAGACTTAACTGAAGAGGAAATGGAAAGACTTGTCACTTCTATAATCCTCCGGGCTCCAGGAAAAAAACATAAAGACCTTATTGGGGATTTATTTTTAGTAAATTTTTTTGGAAAACTCGAGGATGCAAGAGAAATATCTGCAAAAATAAATGCATGTTCAAGGGAAGGAAAACCAGAAATTGCACTAGGATTTTGTATGGAAAATTCAAATTCAAAAAAGAAAGCCGAATCAATTCACACTCGTTACAGACAACAACTAGTCTCCGGTATTAAATATGTAAATGATCAGAAAAAAGTGATTGGAAAAGGGTATGTAATAATTAATACGAAAAATAATATAAAAGATACTATGATTGGAACTATTTCAAGTATCCTTGCAAATTCAAGGACATATGAAATCGGAACAACAATCATAGGAATGAGTTATGATGGAAAAACGAAAATAAAAGTATCCGGAAGGAACGTTGGGAGAACCGGAAGAAATATTCGCGAACTTTTATCCGAGGTAATGAAATCTTTCAACGGAGAAGTTGGAGGGCATCATTCGGCTGCAGGATGCATTATAGAAATGGAAGATGAAGAGGAATTTATAGAAAAAATCAAAAGCCAGTTTGAACTAGAAGTTATTAAAGTGGTTCAAAGAAACGAAATTTAAAAATTATTGGACATATTTATCAAATTAAAAATGGTTTCATTAGGTGCAAACTAATTCCTGTTTTAATTTTGCCCTTCCACAAAGAATAATCCTCTCAACATTATTATCCGTCTGAAACCTTAATGGAATTATTTCGAGAGAATAAATTGGACCATCCAAATTAAATGCATGAATTTTCTCCTCACCGTATGCTAAACTTATATTTGCTTGATTATTGAAATAAATAACATTCATCACGCTTAACCCTGACTGACTTAATGAAGGATTAAAATATTTGGAAAGATCTACCATTCCTAATTCAACTGCTTGGTTACTTGCTCCATACGCAAAATAACCCTCAACATTAAATTTCCCGTTATTTTTAAGAGTCAAATAAAGCTCACCCGAACTACAATTATAATTATAATCTTTTAAAAAAAGTGAAACTCCATCCGGACAATCCAATGGGTCTGAAGGAACGTACGTTCTAAGGTAATTGAAAACAATTATACTTAAAATTATTCCAAATGTGATTAAAAGAACATACCCAATAATTGCACTCATCCCCTTCTTATTTTCTATGGCCTGCATTATATAGACAAGATAGCATAAGCTTTAAAACTTATCTTTTTCTTCCAGTTCCATGGAAATAGAAATAGGAGATATTCTAATATGTGCGGTTGAAAAAATTGCAGGAACAACGGTATTTGTCGAAATCGAGGGATCAGATAAGAGGGGAACTATAATTTTAAGTGAAATAGCGGCAGGGAGAATAAGGAATTTGAGGGATTATGTTGTTCCTAAAAAAACAATAGTTTGCAAAGTGTTGAGAGTTTCAAAAGACCACGTTGAACTTTCATTGAGAAGGGTGAAAGAAAAGGAAAAAAAGGAAATCCTTGAAATAAGCAAGGTCGAAAAGGGTTATGAAGGAATTTTAAAATCTACTTTAAAAGAAAAAAGTGAAAAAGTGGTGAATCAGATTAAAGAAAATTCTTCCCTGAAAGATTTTTTAGAAAGCTCGAAAGAAAATTCCTTCGAACTAGAGAAGATTGTTGGAAAAGAAAATGCGGAAAAAATTTTAGAAATCTTAAGAAAGCAAAAAAGAAAAAGCGTCCAAATTAAAAAGAATATAAAACTAGTTTCAAATGATCCCCATGGATTGAAGATGATTAAAGAAGTTTTTGATGGAGAAGATGCAGAAATTCGATATACCTCGGCAGGAAATTACTCAATTAAAGTCGAGGAAAACGACTTAAAGAAAGCGGATCAGAAGATAAGAGAGATAATTGAAAGAATAGAAAAAAAAGCAAAAAAGAACAATTTTGAGTTCTATTATAGTTAATTGGAGATCACTGGATAAAGATTAGAAATGCTTAAATACCTGAAATTTCTAAAAAAAATATGGAAAACTTAAGGTTTAAAGTAAAACTTATGGGGATAATTTTTGACCCAAAAGCAAAAAAAATATTGGTTGGTAGGAACAAAGACGAAAAAAAGTTCTCTTTTTTAGGAGGTTATTTGAGTCCTGAAGAAGAACTAGATAAAGAATTAAAAAGACTAACAAAAGAGAAAACTGGTTACATAGTGCATAATTTAGGATCAATCTATGCTGAAAATAAACTTGATTATCCCGAGGAACTAAAGCTATATTTTCTATGTGAAGCCACTGAAGGAAAAGAAAAGTTAGGAAAGGATGTGGAAGAAATAATCTGGATAGTTCCATCTGAAACTGAAGAAAAACTACAAGTTAAATTGCCTACAAGATTAAAAGAATTTATACTTGGACTTGGATAATTTCATGAATCTCAAAAAATGCGAAAAATGTTTTTCTTACACTTTGCATGAAGAGTGCAAAAAATGCAAAATAAAAACAAAAGATGCCCATTATAAATTTTTAAATTTTTCTAAAAAACACTTAAAACAAAAATCTATATAATTTAAATTTATAATCAGAATATGGGACAAGTAGAAAAAAATCAAATTTTATCTATTTTTGAGAAAAAAAGATACTCTGAAGAAGACAAAAATTTTTTAAAAAAGGCAATTGAACATTTAGAGGATAAAAATCTAGAAAAGGCATTTCAAATTGCAAAATATCTATCAACGAAAGGATTTGAAAAAGAAGTTGTAATTTCGAGCATCCTCACTTTTCAAGAAGAGGATTTATCAAAATTAAAAAAAGAATTTGGAGACCCCCTAAAAAATATCCTAGAAGATTCTTATGCTCTTGAAAAAATAATTTTAAAATCACAAAAAGAGAAAAAGGAATTACCAAGAGAAATAATCCTTTCTACAATATCTAGTATTGAAGCAATCGTTATTAAAATTGTCTCAAAGTTAGTAGAACTGAAAATTGAAAAAAAAATGGATTGTGCAAAAGAAATTATGGGGGGTTATGTTCCAATGGCAAATCGTCTTGGATTGGAGAACCTTAAAAAAGACCTTGCAGAAGAATCTTTCAAGATTATAAATCCTAAAAAATATTCTGAAATTTCCAATTTTCTGAAAATGTCAAAAAGGCAAAGAGAAATTTACATAAAAAAAATAACTTCTGAAATGGGAAATCTAATTAAAAATAAAATAAAAAATGCAGAAGTGAAGGGCAGAGAAAAACAAGTTTACAGTATGTATGAAAAGATGACAAAAAGAAAGATTCCCTTAAACAAACAAAAAGATCAGTTCGGAGTTAGAATAATCTTGAAAGAAGAAGGGGATTGTTATCACGTTTTTGAAATTTTAACAAACGTTTATCCTCTTATCGATGGAACTTTTAAAGATTATATAAAAAGCCCCAAAGAAAATGGGTATCAATCCATTCATCTTTGTATTAAAGATGGTGAAAGAATGGTCGAAGTCCAGATTAGAACAAAAGAGATGAATGAAGTTGCTGAGGAAGGTGCTGCCGCCCATTGGACTTACAAAAAAATTAAAGGAGATCAGAGATTTGAAAAAAAAACGGCTTGGTTAAAAGAATTCTTGAAATTAAAAGAAACAAAAAAACCCTTCTTTGGAGAAATCAAATTGAAGTTGTTTGGAGATAAAATATATTGTTACACTCCAAAAGGAAAATCCATTTCATTACCCCCTGGTTCGACAATTTTAGATTTTGCATATCAAGTTCATGCAGAAGTTGGAAACCATGCGATAGGTGCAAAAATAAATGATAAATTTGCTCCCTTTAAAACAAATTTGAAGGGAGGAGATACTGTTGAAATTATCACTAACAAATTTCAAAGACCAAGAAGAGACTGGTTGAAATTTGTAAAAACAAAATATGCAAAAAAAATGATTTCTAAAGAAGTCAAAAAATTTGAAAATATCCCTGTGCCAAAATCTTCAACTACCTCAAAAGAAGCTGAAGAAGAATATGAATCCCTTGTAGAATTGAAGGATTTTCCAAACCATATTTTGAATTTTGCTAAGTGCTGTAATCCTCTTCCGGGAGATCAAATTGTGGGAATACTTAAATCATATAGGAGGGCGATTATTCATAAAAAAAATTGTAATAGGATTGAAAATGCAAAAAACCATGAAGTTTTTTCAGAGTGGAAAAACATTTTAAACAACCCGACAAAAATCCATGCTCAGACTTCAGATAGATCAGGAATACTTGCAGACATAATAAACACTCTTTCAAGGAAAAATTTTAAAGTAAAAGAAGCAAATGCTAAACTTATAGGAAATGACTTTGCAGAATGTTATTTTGTTGTCTTCGCAAATACAATTAATGATTTAAATGAAATCATTGAAAGAATGAAAAAAATCAAAGGAGTAAAAAAAATTTGGATAGAATAAATTAAAATAAAATTTTTAAATTCTATTTTCGACCACTTCTTTTTTCACGACTTCCATGTCTTTTTCCCAAAGAGTCAGAAGTTCTCTTTTGTAAATTATCGCAGCAGGATGAAAAAGAGGAAGAAGTTTTATTTTTAGGCCATGAAAATCCATAATTCTTGTCTTGCCATGAACCATGGTTATCCCGGGTTGATTTTCCATGAGATCTACATTTCCATTTGAAAGAAAAAATTTGGTTGCATAATTCCCAAGAGAACAAATTACTTTGGGTCTTATTTTTTTTATTTGCTCGATTAACCAAGGGGTATGGGCACGAATCTCGTCTGGAAGGGGATCGCGATTCATCGGAGGTCTACATTTCAAAATATTTGTAATATAAACATCCTCCATGCTTAATCCTACTTTTGAAAGCATTTCATCTAAATTTTTTCCAGCCTTTCCGATAAAAGGAATCCCTTGCAAATCCTCATTTTTACCTGGGGCTTCACCAACAAAAAGAATATCTGCGTTCAAATTTCCTTTTCCAATAACAATGTTTGTGCAAAGCTTGCAAATTTCAGTTTCTTTAACTAAACGAACATATTCGGGGTCAACCATCTTAAAAACAAATCAAATCTTTTTAAATAAATTCTGTTTTCAAAGACTATGGAAAGAACACTCGTTTTAATTAAACCTGATGCGATACAAAGGTAGGTTCGTGAAGAGATTATTCCTAAAAATAGAAAAGAGTAACAATTTTCATAAATTAAAAAAAACTAAATTGTCATAATCTTTATAAATATTCCTAATTACTCCTAAATAATGACTCAATCTAAATTAATTAAGAAAATTGGATTTGGATTAGTTGGATTTCTATCATTGTTAGCTGTAGAAAAAAATTATGCACAAATATCTCCTCAAAAAAGTGATTCGACTTCAAATGAATTAAACTATGAATTAATAGATTACACGATCAAAAAAGGGGACAATTCTTCAAAAATAATTAACAAAATATTTAGAGATAAAATTGAAACGAAGAAGTACGACCAAGAACTAAAAAAATTCTCAGATAAAGAAATAATAAAAAAAGATTCAACAGAAAAAGAGGAAGAAATTTGTATCATCGGAGATGGATATTATACTTCTGATCAGATAAATGAAATAAAAAACAAAAACGTGTTCTTTAAAGGAAAAAATCTTGAAGAAATTGTAATAACTGCAAATAAAATATCTCCCCAGGATAGTTCAAAAATTGAGAGAGAAGAAAAAAATTTCAGAGCATTGAATCCAGATAATGATATTCAAAAAAAACTATCTTTAACAACCCCCGGAGTGAATACTTCAAATATACTTTTCTCAGAACTTAAAATAGATAATTTAAATCAAAACCTAGCAGCAGCATATATTTTTGAAAATCAAAGATTCCACGGAAATTTATTAGATATCAGTGGAGGCATATCTTCGATGTTTTATGATTTAAATGAGATGGGTATTCAAAAAACTGCATTTCCAGTGTTGCATAATGGACCAGGGGGATTTATTACTTACAAATTTAAAGATTTTGAAAAATCAGAAGGAATCTTGTTTACGGATATTTTCAAAAGAGGTGCAACAGCAAAACTTGCTTTCATAAATAATGAATTAGAAGTAAAATACGGAATAACTGGAAGAATAATTGATGTTCCTCATGAGATTTCAAAAAGAATTCCCGAACTAAAGCTAGTTCCAAGAAATAGGGGGGTACAATCTTATCTTCAATTATGCAAGGATATCCAAGATAGCATAAATTTTGAACTTAACCTTTTTTGGAAAGTATAAAGAAGTTTTTCAAGATTATCGAAAAGGAACAGAAACTAGGGGCATACATTCATTATTAAGAGATGGTTTCTCAAGATATATGTCCTCCGAACTAAAATTAAAAAATAAAGATTTGGAAATCATTCTTGGAGGAAATCATGGAAATGAATTAGAAACTGTAGATTATACCTTTGAAAACGAAAGTCCAAGAATTGGTAAAAAAATAAAAAATAGTTCAATAAATTTACAAATAAGCAAAGGAAATATACTAAATTTATTTGGAAAAACCACAATAAAAGGAGAATATACTAAATTAGAAAATAGCTTTTTATTCTCTATACCAATTCCCAAATTTACTCTCCCCGAAGGAGCAGAAATATGGGCAGATACGATGGAGAGCTACTTTGATAAATGGGGGATTCAAATTCCAAATCAGAATTTTAATTTTGATAGACATGTCTGGGAAAAGAAAAGTGAAGGAATATGGGAATTTTCTTTAAAAAATCAAAAAATTATCGGAAATTTTTTATTAACAAACAGTGCAAAATTGTCTAAAGAAAATGAAAATTTTGAAATAGATAATTTTAATGTTCCAAAAATATCCTTTCCAAAAGAAGAAATTGATTATTCCTGGTTATTCTCCTATGGAACAATTTTAGACTATATATCAAAAAAATTTAATGCGGGAATTTCATTTCACAAAAATTGGGATCTCGCCGTTTCAAACAACACTGACATAATAAACACAAAAAGGGTGGATTTTTTGAATAACAGAATTTCAAAACATTTTGGAATATATACCCAAGTATATTTTGAAAATGAATTTTTGAATGCATTAAGAGGAGAATTTTATTACAAAAAAATAGAAGAGGATATAAGAGGACGAAACTCCTTTGACTTACACAGATTAAATTTGGAAGAAGGAGCATTTCCTCCAAAACCAATAATTTTAGAAAAAGAAAAGCTACAAGAAGAAATGTCTTCACAAGGAGTTAACATCCAATTGAAGAAAGAGGGAAAAATTATGTACACTTTAGAATATTCGAATAGTAAAACATCAGCATTCATAAAGCATGATCTTCCAAATGGAGAAAAAAGTTTAGAAAAAAGAAGTATCCTAAACTCTCCAAATGAAAGATTTCAGATAAATGTCGCATATGAATTGCAAAATAATCTATTACTCAGTGCGTCATATCTAACCTCAGATGGATATTTAATGAATAATATTTCAACAGGAAAAGCACAAAAAACAAACGCAGAGCGGGTTCTAAATTTTGGAGTGAATTATAAATTTCCTTTATTTAGAAGTGAAACTGAAATCAGTTTATCATTCAACAACATTGGAAAAATAATTGAAGAAAAATTAGGAATAAAGAAAGGCATATTTGAGGAATATGAACCCACTCTTGGACAAGATGTAAAAGGATCGGTAAAAATTCCCCCCCATATAAATTTGGGAATAAGAACTTCAATTAAATAATTATAAAATTTTTTTGAAACTTTCCAAATCAAATTCTGTATCAACACAACCATCTTTAGAAAGGGGGAAAGAAATTACCCTTTCTAAAATACCAGATTTATTCGCAAAAATTTTTGCAAGATTAATTTCATCATCACAAACAATACCTACAAATTTTTCAATAGAATTTAGGTCATAATTTAATAATATTCTTTTCATCTTGGATGCTCCAGGAACACGATAAACTTCATAACCATTATTTTTCGCAATAGCTACTGCTTCAGAAAAATAATCTTCCCTCAAACAAGAAGGAAGGAATAATAATCTGGTCATAAAACAAACAAAGATAAACTTTATTTAAAATTATTTGCCTAAAACTTCTTCAAGGTTTTTATTCAACCAACAAAATTTTCCTAAAGCTGTAGTTAAATCATAAACTAAATCTTTTTAAATAAATTCTGTTTTCAAAAACTATGGAAAGAACACTCGTATTGATTAAACCTGATGCGGTAGTAAAAGGCATTTCGGGATTGATTCTTTTTGAGCTTGAACAGGCTAATCTTAAAATGATAGGACTAAAAATAGTCAACGTTAAAAAAGATCTTGCAGAAAAACATTACGAGAAACTTAGAGAAAAACCTTTTTTTGAAAATTTAATTAATCATTTAATTGGGAGCTTCCATAACAATTCAAATGTGATCGCTATTGTGTATGAAGGGGAAAATGCCATTCAAAAGATAAGAAATCTTACCGGAAAAACTTTTCCTGATGACGCAGAATTTTGTTCAATAAGAGGACGGTACGGGCGACATAATCAAAAGACAGATTGCGTTGAAAATGTGATCCATACATCTGATTCTCCTGAATCCGCAAAAAAGGAAATTTCTCTTTGGTTTGATGATAGCGAATTAATAAAATAAGGAAAATTATTTTTTAACAAGATTTCCTAATTTAACGAAAAAAATAGTTTCTTGCAATCGGAAAAATCAGATCCAATTCCTCGTGGGGATATTATTCTTTATCAAAAAAATAAAATTTTCCGGAATATTTTTTTTCGAATTCTTCAAGTTGGTCTTTTCTACAACATAAAGCAGTTTCAACCTTATTATTTGGATTCAAAACCTTTTCCGAACAAAAAATTCCTTCAAGAGAATTTCCTTCAACCATTCTAGAAGGCCTTCCAAAATAAACCAAATAATCAAAATTATCCCTAAATTCTTCGGGAAATTCTCCCCCACAATCGTAGTGTCTACCAACAAAATAAATCTCTTTTTCTAAATTAATTTTCATTTTACTCTTTGTCTCTTATACCTTGACTTGTAACGTAATAGACTGTTTCTCCGTCAGGAAGACTCGGGCTGTCAATAAGTTTCGCAACTCTCGAACCTTGCTTTGCACGTCTTAAATAAAGTCTATATGTTGACGCATGTCCGACAATATTTCCCCCAATTGCAGTAGTCGGGTCTCCAAAAAGTTGAGCCGGGTTTGCCATCACTTGGTTTGTTACATAAACTACAAGATTATAGCTTTCAGCAAGCCTCATTAATTCGTGCATATATCTGTTAAGTTTTTGTTGTCTATCTGCCAGTTGCCCTCTTCCCGAAAATTCTACCCTAAAATGTGCCGTTAAGGAATCTATAATCACAATTTTTATTGGTTCGCCCGATTTAATCAGTTCCGCAACTTTTTCCAAAAGAAGTATTTGATGATCTGAATTAAAAGCTCTTGCAACAAGAATATTTTTTAAAACCATTTCTCCATTTGCGCCAATTCCTTCAGCCATCTGTTTTATTCTTTGGGGCCTGAAAGTTCCCTCTGTATCGATATAAACGGCTTTTCCTCCTGCTCCACCTTGTTCAGGCGGCAATTGGACATTTACTGCTAAAGAAAGCCCTAACTGAGTTTTTCCCGAACCAAAAGCTCCGAATGCCTCAGTTATCGCTCTAGATTCAATCCCCTTTCCACCCAGAAGATCATCAAAACCTTTACTTCCAGTTGTAATATGAATAACATTTGACCTTTTTTTTGCAAATTCCAGTCCGTCGCTAAACCCTAATTCGAGCATGTTTCTTGCTGCTTGGATTGCCTTTCTTGCAACAGCACTTGAAATTCCAGCAGCATCAGAAAGAGAATTTGGGCTCATAACTGCAAGGCCCATCAAGTCAAAGATTCCTGCACTCTCTAACTTAGCAGCAGCAGCAGGACCAATTCCGGGCAAATCTGAAAGTTCTGGAGCCTTATCCTCTTTTTTCTTTTTTGGAGATTTTTTTTCTTCATCAGAAATCGCCTCTTTTATTTCTTCAACTTCTTTTTTTCCAACCATACTTTTTAAAAATGAATTTCATTTATAAGCTTTATAACAATTTAGAATATATTTCAAAAGAATCAATTATTCATCTAAAAATTTATGCTTCAAGTTCCTCAATTAATCTATCGAAGTTAATTTCTTCCACTTTATCTACAATCAGCTCTGCTGTATTTGAATAACTGTTCATCCTTACATTTCCTTCAAAGAAAAGTTCTTTTCCAAGAAGTCCATCTTTCTGCTTCGTTAAAAGTCCTTCTTCTTCATAAGCAGTTATTCCGAGTTTTTTTACATTTTCATGGAAAAGGACTGCACGGGTGTTTTCTGTCCCATCGTCTAAAACAATATTCAAAATTGCTCTTTTTTCAATCGGAGTTCCTGAAGCAATCTCTTCATCAGTTGCTTTTTTGCCCGTTTCTATATTTGCATTAAAAAATCTTGGCATGAATGCTTGAACTACAAATGCACGAGTACTAACTCTTTCACCAATATTAAATTCTTTTATTTCCTTTCTCTTTACGGACCTCTCTGTCTTGACTTCTGGAAATTTTTCATCGCTTACTTTGAATTCTGAGAAACTTCCCAAGTGCACTTCCCCTTGCCTCATATTTCCTGAACTAACCTCAATTGAAACTCCTTCTTTAACTGCCCCTTTTTCAAGGAGTTTAATGTGATTTGTATCCCAAAGAACTAATTTTATATTTGACGTTTCATCTGCAACAATTAAATTCACGACTTTCCCTTCTTCTCCCGACTTCGTTACAAAAACCCTTATTGGAGAAATATGAATTACTTTCCCCGTAAAATGGACCTTCCTCATTCCTTGAAGAAGTTCATCAATTTTTAATTTTTCGTTGTCAAAAGAAATTCCTAGTTCGGCCGCAATCACTTGCAATGCCCCTTCTCGGCTTATGAGGCCAGAAAGTTTAGACCTCTTTGCCTCAACACGCCGATTTATTTCATCCTCTTCTACTCCAGAAAGTTTCGATAACTTTAATAAAATTTTTTCATAATTTCCTTCCATTGTGCACCTCAAATTTCATTGAAAACTTGTTTTTCATTTACAAGAAAAAGCCCTTCTCTTTTTAAGTATTTTGTAAATTTAAAAACAATAATAGAATAATCAAAAGCTTCAAGAAACTTTTATAAACCTCGTTCAATATTTCAAAATATGGTTGGGATAAATGGTGCAAAATACAAAATAATGCCTGTTTCCACTGAAGTGGATTTGGGTAAGATAGAAGAAGATGCTAGAAAAGTGGTTGAAAAGTTTGGAGGAACGAACAAAGAATATTCAATCGAACCGATTGCATTTGGATTGAAAGCGTTAATTATCTTTTTCTTTTATCCCGATAACAAAAGTACAGAAGAATTAATTAATAAATTTGAAAAAATAGAAGATGTTTCTTCTGCAGAGCTCATTGATATGAGAAAGATTGCCTAAATATTTATTAATAAAAATTTCTTAAAAATATTATGAAAACCCTTGCAGAAAAAATCGATCTTTTAGAACTTTCTGAAAAAGCCGCAAATTTGATAATAAAAATATTGGAAGAAAAAAATTCTCATTCAAAAATCCCCACAAAGAATGACCTAAAATTTAAAGAAACACTTAAGCAAATTTATCATATTTGCCCTCTTTTATCCGATGGATACGCAGAAATGTATAATTTTATTCAAAAAGAAAAAATAAATGAAAAAAGTTCTTATCAAAAAAGATTAATAAAAAATGGAAAGTACTAAAGAAAACCTTGAAAATATCAAGACCAAACTAATTGAACACATTTCAGAAAATTATGAAAAAAATAAGGCCGAAGAATTGATTAATAACGTAAGAACTATGAATGAAGAAGAATTTATGAGTTTTCTGAAGGAACAAGGACTGATAAATGGAAAAGATAAAGTTTCTTGTATTTTTTGTTCGATAATCTTTGGGGACATTCCCTCGACTAAAATAGATGAAAATGATCGAGCGATCGCAATTCTCGACATAAACCCTGCTTCCTTAGGTCACTCTCTAATTGTGCCAAAAGAACATATCTCTTCAAAAGAGCTTTTACCAAGTGAAGTCGGAAAACTTGCTCTTTTAGTAAAAAGAAACCTTGAAAAATCATTTAACCCAAAAAGAGTAGATTTAATTTCTTCAAACATTATGGGCCATGAAATAATCAACCTGCTCCCTGTTTATAATGAAGAAACAATAAATTCTGAGAGAAAAAAATTGTTCCCTAACGACCTTGAAAAACTAAAAGAAAAAATCATTAAGGGAAAAATTGAGGAAAAAGAAGTAGATAAAAAAATTCTGGAAAAAAACATTGAAGAAATTAACGAAAAAAACACCTGGTTACCAAAAAGATTTCCTTAAAACAAGCTAAAAAAAATTTTTTCAAATAAATCTTTCCATAAGAAAATTCCAAGTAAAACAAAACTTACTAAAAATACCGGAGCAAAAACAATTCCATATCTTATTTTGACTTTACTTTTTCCCTTCAAAATCTTTAAGTCCGATTCACTAATGCCGTCCCAAGTTGCTTTAACGACTTTTTTTCCAACTCTCACGTCTCTGTAAAGCCAATCTCCAATTGTGACTTTTGAGATGGGAACTTCTCGAACCATACAAAATTCATCAATGGATTTTATGAAAAAATAAAAGTAAGGAAAAATAAAAATCAAGAGTGCAAAATACAAAAATGAATTTATATAAAAACTAAGAATAAGAAAAATTATTCCAAAAAAAACTGAAACAAATAGAAGCCTATTATTCTCCTTGAACAAAATTTTAAAACCTTTTTTGAAAACTTTAAAATTTTTTACACTTAAAAAAATACTTCCGAATATTCCGTAAATTGCTCCGACCAAAAAGAAAAGCAAAAAAAACACCAAAAAGATGTTTAGATTCTGATTAAACACAGGAAAGATCGGAAGAACTGCTCCAAGAGCAAGCATAAGTTTTTTATCTCCTCCTGCAAACATTCGTCCATAATAGAAAATTTCTCCTAGTAAAAAGAAGATTCCGAGTCCGAGAATTCCTTGATAAAGAAAAGAAAAATCCTCTAAAGCAAATAAAGAATAAAAAAATCTAAATCCAATGGCAAAAACAATTAAACTAAAATTAAGCCAGTTTGGGATTTCTTTCGTTTTAATATCCGAAATAGTTGCAAAAAGGATCCACATCAATCCTAAAATAAACAAAAAAATAAATTCCACACCTATCATAAATTAAATTGATAAAAAGAGTTTATAAAAATTCATACTAATACCCATTTAGGACATTTGAAGGCATTTCTCCCCAGTAAAGGTTATCTAAAGGTCCTTGTCCCCAATATTTTTTCATTAACAAAAGTCTTTTAGAATAATCGACATAATCTTCACCTAAAGATTCAAATGAATAGTAAATAATATTATTTGTTTCTGGGATGGGCACTTCATACTTCAAATTTGAGTTCAAAGAAGAAGCTTCTTGGAGACCCACCCCTTTTGCACCATAGAGCTCATGAATTCTTTTAGCCTCTAAGATAAGTTTCTCAACATCACGAGGGTTGGAAGTGTAGACAGTAATTATTTTCCCATATTGTTTGCTTTTAGAATTTGGATTGGAATAAAAAAGGCCAGGGGAAATTTTATGTTTCACATTCAACTCTCTTATTTTTTTTGACATTGCAATTAAAACAAAATCATAACTCTCTGCATCTGCACTAATATGAATTTTGTAATTTGCTAGTTCTCCACTAAAAAGGCTTACCTCATCTCTTTTAACGCCCCCTTCCCAATAAAGCCAAACTTGACCTTCTTTTTTAACATAACCCATTCTAGCAAGAAATTCTGAAGCCGTACCCAATCCTCCTTTTGCTCGAAGCACCTTATTGGTCTCATAATCGATAAATTCTCCCTTAATTTCAAGATTTTTTGTAAAAGAATTTAGATCTTTTCTAAAAGAAATTCTGTTTTCAGATTGTTCAATTAAAATTCTTTCTGCTTCTCCAGAGGAGGTCCTTCCTGAAAAAAGATTATCAAATTTCTTTTTCATCTGTCCAAAAAACCCTTCTTTTTCGGCATTAACTAATCCCTTTAATTCAGGGTTCCAATCTAAAATTAAATTTAAACTTAAAATTTTTTTCTCACCATTATACAAAACTTCAATTTTCCCATCCGGAAGGGCTTGATTAAAATAGGCCCTCTTACTATTTCCCAAATTATCAATTATATTCAGTTCTTTTCCAAAGGGGATTTTTATTTCTTCAATTCCAAAAACAAGAGGAATTTCTCTATGAGAAGATTCGAGAGAAGATTCGAGATTTGAAAGATAATCCGAAAGTTTTTGAGAATCATCGATTAAATTTCCCTTTTCATCAAAAAAAACGGTCTTTTTAGATCTAGCCACAACCTTAGAATGTTTATCAAGCAGTTTATCGTAATTTTTTCTTTGAGAATCATCCAAGAGGACATCTTTCGCAGAATTTATTTTTTGCATTTTTTCATTTGCAAAAGGATCATTTGGATTTCTATCCGGATGAAATTCAAGTGCTTTAGTTCTATAAGCCAATCTAATTTCTTCTTCGGAAGAAGTTCTTGAAACCCCCAAAACCCCATAGTAATCTCCTTTTAAAAACGATCTTTCCCGAATAGAAAAATATTTGTCTAATTCACTATTCATAATTATTTTTTTCCTTTGAAGCCCTAAAGCATTCAATGGTCCCGAGGGAACTTTGTCAACAATTTTTTCAAAACCTCTACCAGAAACAATTATTCTCGACAGAGTCCTCATTGCCGCCACTTGATAAATGCTTGCTGTTGCGAAACCAGCAATAAAGCTGCTTTTATAATCAGTTCCAAAAACATCATCAAAAACAAGGATAGTAGCAAGAGACCCGGAATCAATAATTAAATTCGATGCTGCACGAAAAGCAATAGTTCCAAAATTAGTTGCAGAGCTAACTCCCGAAGTTGCAATAGTCATAAACAAATAAACTGGGCTAATCATGTTGTCCACTTCATCAAGAACTCCCCCAACGCCTCCAAACTCAAGATCATTCAACTTAGTATTCAAACTTTCTTTTGAAGAAAAATAAATAACGGGATGTTCCACCAAAAGATAAGATTCTTTATTAAAATTAAGTTTATTCTCTCCAATTAAGAATTTTACATGTTCCCCATAATCAATAGAATAATAAACTTTTCTGGCAAACTCTTTATTTTCTTTAAGAAAATCAAACACTTCCTTTTGCTCAGATGAATAAAAAAGATAATTATTTCCCATAACAATTCCTTCTCTTAAATTAGGGGCGGCCACTCCTTCCTGTCCTCCTAAAAGAGAAATTTCTCCTAAAGGAACCTCTCTCTGTAGATTACTTCTTAAAAGAAGTTCATTGACAAAAGATTCCATCTCCCCCGAAGATAAATCCCCCTCAATCCATGCTTTTATCAATTCGGATTTAACTCCTAGCCCCACTAAAATTTGTATTGAAGATAATCCTTTATAATAATCTCTTGATTCAGATTTAAGTTTAGAAAGAAACTCTTTTGTTTCATCAAAAAGATTAATAGAATTTAATATATCCTTTCCAAAGCCTCCAATCATAACTGAAAGGGCATATTTATCAAGAATTTCTTCAGGAGTTTCGTCAGGAAAAGACCCCATTTTTTCAAAGTAACCTTTTCTCTTCTCTTCCAAAAGATTTATCTTATTTTCCCTGACCAATAAGTCTAACTTGAGCCTATCAAACTCGCCATAAGAAATAGCACTTCTGTAATTTTCAATTTCCTTGGAGAAACTCAATATTCCATACTTCCAGGATTCATCCATTTCCTCCTCAGAGATTCTTTCAAGAGCATAATTTTTAAGAAGAGACTCAAAATTGTCAATCAAGGCTAAAGCATTAGAAGAATTCCCAAGAGAAACATATTCCCCAAGAAGAGAAAAAAATAAATCGAATTTATTTTTTGAAAAAAAATTAGAATCTTGAATTAACTTAAATCCTACCTCCTCTTCTAAAATAGAAAAATCTTCCAAAATCAATAAAGACCGATATAAAAGAGGCAAAAAAGAATGATAAGAAAACGTCTCTTCTTCACTTAAACTCCCCTTGAAAATTTGATGATTCAAAAATCCAATCTGACTAGAAATTCGTGCAAGAAGTAAATCCTTGGAATAAACTCCCCTAAAATATTTGCCAGAGGAGTTCTCAATAATTTTATTCATTAAAAAAGAATTTAAATTGGAAGAGTTTTCCAAAGAAGAAAAATCTTTTAAAAAGGAATCTTGTTCCAAAATTTTCTCAAGCTCAAGATAATAACTTTCTTTTTCAGACAAAGAAAGATTTTCAGAACTCCACAAAAAAACAGAATAAAAATAACCCAAAAAAACATTTTTTTCCTCTCCATCAAGAGGGAGACTTTTAATAAAATCCCTCGTCTCCGCAAAAGCAATTTTAGACTCTCCTTCCATGTCTAATTTCGATTTGTAAAAAGAAAGAATTAAAGAAAACACTGTGGGAAAATCTCTCTCTTGAGAATTTAACTCTTGAAATATTGTCTCCTTAATTTGAGAGATATTTTCTTCAAACTGAGAATAATCAAAAGCACTTACAAAATTCCCTTGTGCTAAAAGGAGTAGCCCTATAATCAAAAAAAAGCCATAGGTTCTTCCTTTAACACCAACAATCTTCATACAAAATAGAAAAGAATTAATCTTTTAAAATTTATCCTTAATTTTTCTTTTTTTTCTTTTCAGACTCTCTTAGCTTAACATCTCCAGTTCTAGATCTTCCTCCGGTCTTGTAAGGGTGTTTCTTCTTTTCTAATAATTTGTCCTTTTTCTTATTTCTTCTTTCGCCTCTATCTGCCATAAAAAATAAAACAAATCATAGTTTAAAATATTTTTGAAAAAATTAATAATACTTAATTAATAAAACAAGCTTCTTCATTCGCTAAGGAACTTAAATTATATTTTCCTGAAGTCAAAGTTGAACTTCCTGCTTTCCCGTCAATCTTTATATCTGAACATGCCAATTCACAGTTTATGGTCGGACATTCTGGAATCTCATATTTCGCAAAACTCGGCTCAGAAGCAAAAACTGCACACGTTGATTTTACCTTCACTTTGTCTTCATTAACATTTAATGATCTTTCTCCTGAGCAATAGCTGAACTTGCTCTGAACTGAACATGCAGAACTGCAATCCTGAATTACTCTATCGACATTTGTAGGATTAAGAATTGGACCAAGGGCACTCCAGCCGGTAACAAAACCCCATATCAAAGCTACTAAAACAATTAACCCCAAAATTAAAAGAACTATCGTGCTAGTACTCAAACCCTGCCCTTTTTTGTTTTTATTAAAAATCTTCACCATCTCTCTTTCTAAATGAAGGCAAAAAATATTTATAAAACTTCCTATGGCCCTCCTTGGGGAATTTCTTAAAAACCCGCCCCACTTGGAACCTGATACTTAATCGAAAATAAGAGGACTTTCTTGCTTCCAAAAAAAAGAATTCCCTCGTCATCTATTTTTTCTTCATGAAAATATTTTCGCCCATATTCTTCCGTAATATTAAAAAACTCATCCAAATCTTCGTCTGGAACCCCATTATTCTTATAAAAAAGGTATTCATCAGAATTTGAAATTATTTTTTTTACTACATCCACCCCCACAAAAGAATTACTTAGTTTGAAATCAGACATAAAAAAAGTTAAAAGTGCAAAACCACAAAGAGCAAAAATTCCAATTACAAGGATCGTTACAGGCAAATTTCCTTTTTTAAATTTTAAAAGTTTCATCTTTTTTTGTTATACATAATTAAAATTTCTTTTCTTGTTTGATTATATTCTCCATCTGGATCTTTATCCCAATATATAGAGACTATCTTTTTCTCAAGAGCTTGCTTTTGATCATTTGAAGTTAAAGAGAGATAAGTAAAAAGGGATTTTCTAAGAAATATATCTGAATTAAGAGTGGTTTTTGAAGAAGTTAAACTTTCCCTAAAAGTTCCAACACTCTTCGTCTTTCCTAAAAGAGATGAACCGAAAATAAAAAAAATTAAAATAACTAAAATAATTATGGTTGCAACTACCCATGTCAACGTTTCTCCTATCTGACCTCTCGAATTTTTAAAAAGTATTTTCATCGGTTTTCCCCACGATAGATAAAATCTTAACCAAATAAATTTTGTTGCTATTTGTCTTCATATAAAATTGATTTTCATTACATTTTGCAAGTTTTTCAGCATTCTCAACTTTGGAATTACAATCGGGTTTGAAATTATTATTTCCTACAGAAGTTTCAAACATCACCCTTAAATCTCCAAAAGAGAAAAATTGGACCTCCACATAATAAGGCGTAGGGGTAAACTCTCCCTTAACATCAAAGTTTAAAGAACACAATTCCATAAATCTATCCCTAAAGTCTTCCCTAAAAACACCTTGAGGAGTTAACAATAAAGAGTTCACTTTTCCGCCGAAATAAATACAATCTGCAACTTTATCTGCAAGAATTTTTGACTCGACATCCCTAACATCATAGGTCTTTCCATAAAAAGAATTAACCATCAAAACAATTCCTGTTGCAACTATTACAAGTATTGCAAACCAATACACTGAAATTAATTTTTCCCCTTTTTTATTCGACATTTTTTCTTGAAAAAGTTAGTACATAAAATCCCGTAAAATCTCCATCATTATTTTTTTCAGGATAGTAACTGCTTACATTTATATCATTAAAAAAATGGTAACTTCTTCCGGAATCTTCATTCAATTTTGTTGTGACATATTGATCATTAATAAGTAAAATTTCAGAAAAAGAAATTCCGTTTTCGTCGGAAACTTCTTTTGCATTTTCAAAGTTTACACGCATTATCATCCCCGGTTTTGCCGAATCAATAAGAAGAGCAACTTGTTTTGAATAAGAATCTTCAAGAATAGATTCTCCGCTTCCTTGATTTAATAAAAATATTACTAATATTGAGAGAAATGCTATGTTTAAAACAATAAAAATAATATTTTCAACTAGAATTTCTCCCCTTTTTTCCATGTTATAAAAATAGAAACAGAATTAATAAAAGTTTACTTTCTTTAGCTTGCTGTTGTTATGAGATTACATTCCAAACCATAAAACTCTTCAGAATTAACTTCAATTAGCGAAGGAGGAATATAATTATTTCCCGAATCTCCTACTACAACCGGCCCAATAAAGTATCCGGCACCTCCTCCTGCTACAAAAGCGAGAGAACCCACTATCCATCCTGCACCCCCAGTTACCGCCCCCGCGACAAAGACTACTGCTCCAATTCCAGCCCAAGTCCATTCACTTGTTTCACTCCAGATCCCAACCAAAGAATAATGTTGCATATCAAAGTCAACCTCTCCAAAATTTCCTAAGTAAATCTGATCCATGTTATTAACCTTGAAAAGGTATTGAAGGTAGGTTTTCCCGTCAGATCTCTTTTCATTAGCCATATAATCATAAAGTTTCTTTTTATCAAACGAATTCGCTCCATTAAATAAATCTTTTACTGAATTATCAAATACTATTTGACTACAGATAGAACAATATAGGGTCGGAGTGGTGTCAGACCCAACATAATTTATTTTGCCTTCTCCAAACATCCACCAGCATTCGGCCATTTCTTCAGTCAATACTTTGTAAACTTCATTTTCCGTTTTCACTTTTATTAATTCTGGTTTAGTCATTTTCTCACAACTACCATCCAAACTCAAACAAACATATTGTCTTTTGCATTTTAAGGGAACTGCGTCCGTTGGAACTACTGAACTTCCCCTCATAATAACCGAATTATGACAAATTTCTTGAACTGTTTGCTGACCTAAATTCAACTTTAAAATAAAAAATAAAATAACTGCAAAACTTGCAATCAAAATAATTAAAAGAACTATTTGTTGCGTAGTAAGTTCACCTTTTTTATTTAATTTCTTGAACATCTAAATCACCCCAAGATTCCTAAATAAAGAATATATTCCTAATAAAGCTATTGCAAAAACCGCAATCCATAAAAGATATTTCATCATTTCATCGAGGTTCATACTCTTTTTACCTCGATTGTTTCGCCTGATTTTGAGATTTCAATATTTGTTCCTCCATCTGAAACTCCCTCAATTTCAAAATCTTCAAATTTATTTAAATTATTAATTATTAAACAAACTCCTTCTCCGTCACACTCGGTTAATTGCCTATCAATAAACCAAAGAATATTATCATAATTTACTTCATCACAAATACAAAGGCAATTTTCCTCCACACATAAATTCGGTTTTTTCTCTTGACCTACAAAACTAAAAAAATTCCAAGAAACTGGAGTCACATCCGTAATTCTTTCACTTAAAACTGCACCATTCCCTATTCGCACGACAATGTCATTTATTCTGTCTATTGTGGACTGCGCTTGCTCTTTTTTTTGGCCATTTACACTAGCATAGTAAATTGAAAACAAAAGATAAATCAAAAACAAAATTGAAATAACCGCAAGAACAATTTTCAAAACTTCGCTTGCAAGAAGCATCCCTTTTTTATTCATAAAATTGCCCTCCAAAAATTTGATTCAGGAAAAAAGTTGTTGAAAAATTCAAATACATTTTCCTTAAAGAAAAGATAAAGTCCAAAAACGACTGCAACAAAAACTAACACTCCCAAAATTAGTTTTATCAGTTGATCTGTTGTTAGTTCTGACATTATCCTCTACCAAAAAGATTTTTAATTGAATCGAGAATAGACATTCCTTTATCCTTAAGAAGAAAAATCGTAATCATCAATATAACTAAAACCGCAATCGAAATTAAAATCCACGGAAGATATTCTGAAACGATTCCTCTTTTACTTTTTGAACACCCCATAAATTCATAAAAGAAACAGATTTAATAAAGATTACTAAATTATCCAAGCAAATTTCCGAGAACAAGAACACTTAATAAAGATAATGCCAAAATGCTTATAGATGCAACAACAAAATAAAGACCCATCCCTTTTTCAAGATTTGCCCCAATTTTATTGATAGAATCTAGACGATCCTCTCCTGAATCTATAGTTACCAAAGTTAAAGTTAAAATAAAAATTATCTCAATTAAATAAACCCCGACGGCAATCTGAAGAAAATAAGGAGGAATCATATCTTGATATTTAAAAATATTCATAAGATTTGTTAATGTTCCAAGGTTAGTTGCCTCCGTTGCAAGTTCTCCAAGTTGAAGCATCCCCAAAATAGAAGTAATCATTGCGGCAAGTCCAACAACAATTCCTGAAAGTAAAGGAGCTAAAAAGACCATATTGCTTTTCATATCGCTGACTATTTCTGCAAGTAAATCCTTCAATCTCATTGTGATTTTATCAAGATTTTTTACATATTCAGAAATATTCATAAGGCTAACTGCTGCAATCTTCAAGCCCTTTTTTGAAGACTCGACAAGAATTCTCATTGAAGTCGCAATTAAACTCGAGGGGAAAAAAATCATGACCCCCCTATTCTTGTCAAAAATGGCCCTTTCAACACTCATCCCCATTTGACGAATATTATAGTTTACTTTACTAAAGAATTCATGCGTTCTCAAACCCTTAGTTGATTCTGCAACTTTTCCAAAAACAAGTTCGGGAGGAATGCCGTTTCCAAGCCTGCTTCCTAATTGAAATAGAGAATTATTAAATTCAGATTCTAATTCTTTTGTTTTATTTCTTTCAACAATTAACTTTTTTGTTTTTCCAGAATATGCAATTGAAAAAAACATTGCAATAGAAATAGGAAAAAACATTCCAAGAAGAAGTGCCCCCACTCCAAATGGTCCTTTCATCCCCGTTGGAGTTTCAATAAACCCAAAAACATTTCCTGAACCCATAAATGAAATTCCCAGTTCTGCAAAAGTGTAATCTTTCTGAAGACCAAGCGATTCCGGAACAGGAGTATATTGAAAGATTATTGGAAGTAAACTTAAAATCAAAAGTGGAAAAATTATTAGAAAGGCTTTCCTATAATGTGAAGAACTTTTGTAATTTGAATAAAGAGGATTCTTTTCCAAAAGAGTAGTTTCCCCATAACCTCCGGGTCTCATTGCTAAAACCTTGTCGGTGAGATAAAAAACCATAAATGGAATTATCAAATTAAAAAGAATAATTACATGAACATAATTCAAAAGTCCCCCAATCATTGCCGATGCAAGGGGAATTAATGCAAGTCCAAGAGTTGGAAGAACTACTCCAAGCATATAAACATTTGTCAATGGACTTCTCACCGAGTGACTAAATTTAAGCATTTTATCATAAACTCCATCGAGAACGACCTGCAACCCTTTTTCGAGAGTAGAAATTCTTCTAGATTGATTTGGTTCAAAAAGACTTGATTCAATTAGATGAAAACCTTCGATAAACTCCGTTGAATGACCTCTCCAACGATTCAAATAATTATCTAAACTTTCTTTTATCGTGGAATACTTTCCAACTTCAACATCGTAAAATATTTTTTTGAAATCTAATGAAAGAGGATATTCCAAATGTTCAGATGCAAATTGAATTGCTTTCTCTAAGTTAGGAGTATGCCTCATATAAACTACAATATAAAGTATGGCAGAAACCATCTGGCTTGAGGCCTTTAATCTCCATTTTCTCGCGGCTCTTTCAGGATATTGGTTTAAGAAAGAAAACAAGAACAAAGAGAAAAAAACAACGAGGAAAAAGAAAAGTAAAGGAAACGAGGCGATACTCCCATTTAGAAGTGCGATAGCAACCGAAATAAATAAACCTAAGAGGAAGACTCCCAAAAAACTCATCACCGAAAGCCCAACGGCTTGCCATGGTTCGATTGCAAGATGTGCAGAATCAATTGATTCTTTTAATCTTTTTTCATCTTTTTCCGAGGGTTTGACCCGAATTATATTTCCGAGACTGTTTGCCCATCTTTCATAAATAGAATACTCCCTTGAAATCTCATTTCTAAATTTTTCGTATGATGAACTATAATTTCCCCCCTCCGAAGTAGAATTCATTTCATTCTCTATTCTCGCACCATATTTTTTTAAAATTTCATCGACATTCTGTCTAACCATATTGTTCCCTCCATAAAAAGAGCCAGAAATAATTAATAAATGTTTAGAATAAGTTCTAAAAACGATTATTCTTCAGTATTTATTGAATTAATTCCAATATTAAATTCTTCGAAAGCGGTAACCCTCATTGAAGAATTCATTAGAAAATTTGTTTTGACTAAACTTAGATTTGAATCTTGAATTGAATATTCAAAAATCCCATAAATTCTATACTTTCCAGATTGATTTATAGAAACATTTTGAGAGTTGAATAATTCACGAATATCAAAGAATCCTTGAGGGGGAAGTTCAACACTTTCATTAATCACAACATTTTGATAAAAAGTCCAATTCAATCCAACCTTTCTTTGGATAGAAATAGAAAGTTGCCCATTTATTGATACGTTTTGGTTGTTTACTATTCTCGAAGATGAAGGAAATTCATTGCAATTATAACACCCTGTATGTTGTGCATCGTGTTGAAATTGCGGCCAACCCCCCATTGAAAAACTGTCAGAAATATTTGAATCCCACACATATATGAAGGAATTACCAAAAAGTGAACCAGTTCCAGCCAGAAATTCAATTTTTCCATTCAAATCGAGATCTGACGAAGAAAGCATCGAATTTCCAGGCAAGGATTTAGGAAACCCCTCAGAAGAAACTCCATTTTCAAAATTAAAAGAATCAACTCCTGGAAAAGATCCAAAAAGAACATTTTTGAAGATGAAAGAATTATTATTTTGCAACTTTCCAATTACGGAATTAGATACTCCATAATTTTGTGAGAATAATAAATTTCCAGTCCAATCAAAAATAGAAAAAGGGGAAAAATCGATAACTATCTCTAAAAAATTATCTCCTTCTCTATCAAATAATGAGCCGAAATTCCAAAAAGATTCTCCCTCGTATTGTGGCCATCCAGAAAGAACGTTTCCATTTTTGTCAAAGGCATAAATCCCACTTTGAGAATAATTTTCTATTCCACTATTTATAGTCCCAAGAATAACCTCATCATAACCATCATTATTTATATCTCCAGAAATGGGAGTTGAAAAAAGCCGTCCATCTAAATCTTTTGGAAATCCTGGAACTTCTGACCCATCTAAATTAAAAGCATATAATCTTCCTTCGCAATGCCATGATTCACCCAGATTATTTGGATCATCAAAAACATTCCTCATAGCTCCAACAACAATCTCATAATCTTCATCTTCATCCAGATTTGCAATTATTGGACTTGATTCATATTTTAAAAGTCCCGAACAACTAAACAAACCTAATCCATCCGGAGATCGCTTATCATAAATTATTTTTGGCCATCCAGGAAGCATCTTCCTCTCTGAATCCAAAATAGCTAATTTGTCTCCTATATACGGCTCAGAAAAAGAATCATATTTCCTTATAATTTCTACCCTTCCATCTCCATTTAAATCCGACAAAACTGTCGCTGTTGTCGGCTGCGAAGTTATGGGAAGGGAGATTTTTTTGTAGAGAGTCCCGTTATAGTAATAGATAAATAATCCCACGTCTTCTAGATTTACTAAATTTCCTCCATTAACTATTATTTCTTTATAACCATCACCATTAAAATCTGCTATAGAAACAGGACCAAGATTTCCTCCAGGAAGATTTGTTCCTTCTACTTCAACGGGCCAACCTTCCAAATTACTACCATTTTCATTAAAGGCATATATCTTTGTGGGATTTCCCCCGACATATGTAAAAATTTCTTTTTTTCCATCTTTATTAACATCATCAACTACGGGTTCCGTGGGGCCCAACCAATAAGAGACTGGATTTAATGAATGTAAAGAATTAGAAAAAATAACTGAATCGTCCAGATTATTTATGTTTATTCCATTCTCATTATTTTTAACTTCTGCAACAATCTCTCCTTTAGTATTTGAGAATTTATAACTTGAATTTTCTATAATTTTGAAAGAAGAAATAAATTCTCCCATTTTATTTGAAACGTAAATAGTATTTGATTCTATTCTATTTTGTTCTTCTGAATAAGCAACAATTTCAATTGGCCATCCCTCTCTTAAATAAGAATCAAAATAAATCGTAACGGGAATTTCGGATGAATTTTCTCCATCATGCATCACTGACCTTATTCTCAAAAGATAATCTCCATCTTCAATGGAACTTGCATTCCAAACTCCTAAAAGACCATCAATGATTTCATTTTTTCCTCCGCCCACCAAAGTAATTGCCTCACTAGTCCATTCACCGCCAATCACTCCCGAAGGGGAATATTCAATAAAAAAATGGTCGAAATTTCCTTTCACAGTTCCAGAAATATTTAATTGGCTTTCCGGCCTATACCTTCCATCATTTGGAGGAGAATCAATTCTCATATTATCAACAAATAGCATATTAAAGTCTTCACTTATCTCGCCCTTAGTATTCCAAACAGATAATTTAAGATAATTTTTTCCCTCTACTAATTTGGAAATATCAAAATTTTCATAAAGAATTCCTTCTTCAACGGGGGTTGTATCATTTTTTATTAAAATCCAATTTTGTAGCCTTTCCTTAGAGTAAGATAATTCATATTCACTAAAATCCCTCCCTGTTGCAGTTCCAAAAATATCTACCTCTTCCTCAAACAAGCCTCCTGTGTCAATTACAGCTAAAGAGGGAATTCCTTCAAAATTTAATGAATTTAATACGTCAACTCGTCCATAACCTTGTGCAAAAATGCTTTGTTCAATCTTAAAAGCGGCATTTCTCAAAACCATTTTTATCTCCTCCGGAGTCCAGTCAGGATTTTTTTGCTTAAGTAATGCAACAGCACCAGCGACGTGCGGAGTGGCCATTGATGTTCCAGAAATGGATATATGCCTATCATCAAGGCATTCTCTATCAGAAAGCCAGTTATTGCTTGCTTGTGCAGCACAGATTGAAACTCCGGGAGCAATAATATCTGGTTTTAATAAAATTTGAGTAGAGTTTTCCTCTGGCCACCATGCTACAGGTCCTCTCGAACTAAACATTGCAATTTTGTCTTGCTTATCTGTCGCACCAATAGTAATTGCTTTTCTAGCAGTTCCGGGACTTCTGATAATATTCTCATAAGGTCCTAAATTTCCCGCTGCAATTACTGCAACAACTCCCAAATTTACCGCATTATCTACTGCCGTAGAAATAGGATCGTCTGGATTTCCTGGCCCTCCTAAACTCATACTTATTATATCTACATCATCGAGTACAGCTCTTTCAATTCCTTCAAGCACCGAGCTCCAAGATCCACTACCCTCATTATCTAAAACTTTGTAAGCCAAAATATTTGCATCAGGAGCAACCCCTTTCAAAACCCCATTTCCAGCAGCAGTTGCAGCAACGTGCGTTCCATGTCCTTGATCATCCATCGGATCATTATCTTGATTAATAATATCATATCCTCCAATAATCTTACATCCAGCTCCCAAGCACCCCCCTAAATCAGGATGAGTGTAATCAACTCCCGTATCAATTATTGCAATTTTAATTCCTTCTCCAGTTAAACATTCTTCTCCCGTTTCTTCACAATAGTTTCCAGTTGAACTTAACATCCCCGCAGGAATTCCTCCCTGAATCAAAGGAACAGAATCCATAAGTGTTGCTTTCACTTTTACATTTGGCCAAACTTTCTTTACGCCCTTTATTTTTTCAATTTCTTTAACTTCGTCATCTGAAACCTCTAAAGAAATCCCATTAAAAAGAAAATTAAATTCGGATTTGATTTTTTTTCCGTCCCCGACCTTAAAAAGAATTTTATTTTTTATTCTTTCACTTTTTGATTCAAGAACCAATTTGTATTTTTCGACTTCCGTATCAATCTTCTCAGAAGAAACTCCTGAAACCTGAAGATAGATTCTCTTGGGGTTTAAGAAAAAAGATTCTTCAATATACTTTTGGTTTTCTTTTACTTCTTCCTCCAAATCTAATTTGTATCTTACAATAGATTTATCTTCAAACTCAATTATGTATCCCTTGTATTCTGCCCCAAAAAATGTTTCCTGAGAGTCTTTATCAAAAAGAAAATTTTCATTTACCCTTTCAAATTCGGGAAAAAAAGAGCGTGAATCTGCATTTTGAAGATTTTTTTCTTCCTCAATAACAAACCCGTAAACTCCTCCAATAAAGAAGACTAAACAAGAAATAAAAATCAAGAAGAATAATGCTCTTCTTTTGTCGATCATATTAATTTGATTCTTTCTCCAAGAGAATAATTTTTTTTATTTAATTTTAAATGTAAGGAAACCAGTTGGAATTCTTTTTCCTCCCCCTCCACAAATTCTTCATTTACATCCTGCTCCTCAGTCTCACCCTCAACAATTTCTTTGTCCTCCTCTACTTTTGGAGATTCATCAAGAACAGTTTCCCTTTCAGCAAGATTTTTACTTTCTGAAAATTCATTCGGGACATCAATAACTTTTCCAGTAAACTTCCCCCAAAGATCTGTAAAAATATTTGCACTTACAAAAGAGATTAAAATTATAAAAATCAAAAAAATAAAAAATTTCTTACTCCTCATTTTAGAATTTTAGAAAGAAAACTATATAAAGATTATTCTTTCATTTCTCTAACTTCTTTATTCAACCACTTTTGCCATAGAGGAAAAACTCTTTCACTCAAAGGAAGACCAATTTCATTTATTACTTCATCGGAGATTTTATGGAAATGGTGATTTGATAATGTGTTGAACTTTGCTTCCAAAAGTTCTTTTTTTCTCGTTGCTTTTGCCACCTGCACGATTTCGTTTTTTATTTTGGATCTAAGAAGAATGTTATCATAAACTGCATCCCAATTTCCTGCCCAGCCTTTAACATTTGACGCAATGTCTTTCAGAACTTCACTTTCACCATTAATAAGAGAATCTCCAGCTTCGAGTTCATCTTTTTCGACATTATATTTCATAAGTTCACTAAAGCCATTTTCTCTTATCGGATCTTCTTTCCAGTGTTTTCTTACTTCAGAAATTTCTAATAACCTTCTCCATGAATGAAGGCCGTCGGCAGATTTTATTGGATTTGCAATCGCAATAATATCTGTTGCTTTGAAGGACGTTGCGGGAACCCCTAAATCATTTACAACCCTATCAAAAACACCATATGGAGAAGCACCATGAATTGTTCCTGCAACTACGTTTGCAAGCGCCCCAACTCTCATTGCTTCATAAAGTGCTTTTGCTTCAACACTTCTTACTTCACCAATTATTAAACTTGAATCCCCAAGACGTAAAGAAGTTCTTATCCCATCATCTGCTGAAACTTCAGAACCAGTTTTCAACAAAGCAGACCTAACTTTCATCCTAAGGATATTATAATTTAATTTTCTCAACGCTTCAACAGGAAGTTCGAGAGAATCTTCGATAGTAATTACTCTTGATTTAGGATTTATTTCAAGCATAAGACTTCCAAGCAAAGAGGTCTTACCTGAACTTCTTGTTCCTGCAATCAAAAGAGTTCTAGAACCGTCAATTAAAAAACTTAAAAGTCCCGCCCCGAGGGGATTTAACATTTTGTTCTGAATAAATAGCGGAAGCGTCCACGGAGAATCCCTGTGTCTTCTTATAGAATACGCAAGACCGTCAGGACTAAGAGGAGATTGAATAATTGCAATCCTTGCTTTTAGATTATCAAGTTCCAACTGAGTATCAAGGATGGGGTTTGCTTCGTCGAGAGGCCTCCCTGAAATCATTCTAAATTTTGCAGCCCAAGAATCAGAATCTTCTCTACTAGGAAGAATATTTGTCGAACATTCATCATAATCTTGATGCCTTATATAAATTGGATTTTGGGAAATTGGGGCATTCAATGAAATATCTTGAAGATTTTGATCCTGTAAAAGAACTTCAACGAGGCCAAACCCGACGGTATGCCTAACTAAAATCGCAGAAAGTTTCATTAGCGAAAGATAATTTAAGGTCGTTCCATTTGATTTGGCAAGATCTCCTAAGATGTCTTTTGAGATATTAAAAAAAACTTTCCTTGTTCGGGTAACGTCTGTAAATTCTTCTGCTTTTGGTTGGTGTTCAATTAAAACCCCCCTTGCAAGATTCAAAAGATAATTTTCCTCTTCTGTCAAAAGAGATTCTGGAGGAGAAAGATGATAAAGGAATTTTGATTCATTTTTCTTTTTCAAAATCGTAACATTGCTAATATCAAAATCGCTTCCAGAAATTTCATACTGGTCAACAATTTCTGCCTCTGCAGGAAGATCACTCACAAGCCGAGTAAAAGTAAAATTAGGAATTATGTCGGGTTGGAATATCTTTGTATAAATTTCACGTTCTCCGGGTCGATAATTCTGGAAGTATTGTTCCGAATCTTCAATAAGTTTGGTTTTTTTAAAGAAAAGAAAAATTTTATCAAGAAACCGAATATAATTTCCTTGATCTATTTTGTCATCTTCATTAAGTCTTTGAAAAAGAACTTTGGCATTAACTAAAATCTTTTTTAATTCATAAAACGAAGCAATAGGATCTTTCTTTAGAAGGTACATGAATGAAAAAACTTCATTATACCTTTTGGGGAAAAAAGATTCATTTAAACTTACGAGTTTTTTGTGAGAAAGCACTTCTTCTTGTTTTAAAAGATAAACATAAAAACTTGCAATTTCCAAAAGGTAACCCGTTTCACGAAAATCATAATTATAATTTTTTTCTGTAACAAAAACCACTCGCGAAACATTCGGATTTTCCACCAAAGCATCAATCGCCATTTCCATTACTTGGGGGTAAAGTGCTAAATTAGGAGGATGAGTCGAACCTTGATAGTTTAGATAAAGAATATCTTCACCACCTTCTCGTATCACTTCGTGCGAATACATCTTCGCTCCTTTTTCGAATTGCATATTTTCTCCTTAAAAATAAAAGGAAAATGGGTTTAAATTAATTATGAAATTGCCAAGATTAAAATGCTACAAAACAAATTTAAAGTAGAATTCCCTTTATAAAATATGGAAGAGGTTTCAAACGAACAGAGAAGCTTTTCAGAAAACAACTTAATGGATATAGAAGAACGACAAAGAATCATAAAAGATCGACTCCTTTTAATTGGACAAAACCTTGTTGACTTTAAAGAAAAGTATGAAGAAGAATTTCTTGGAATTAAAAAAGACATTGAAATTTTAAAAAAGAATGTAGAAAAAATTATTGATTTTGTAGAAACAATCTCCTCTGAATTTCAAAAATTTGCAAAAAAAGATGACCTTGAAATTTTAAGAAAACAGGCAAAAATGTTTCAACCCCTTGAATTTGCCACAAAAGAAGATTTAGAAAAGTTAAAAAGTAAAAGAAATAAAGAATAATATGACAACTCTCGAAAAAGTTTTGGAATTAAAAAGGATGGGAATCCCTAATTCCGAAATAGAGATTCGGCTAAAAAACGAGGAAATTTCACCAATGGAGATAAACGATGCAATGAACCAATCAAAAATAAAAGAGGCTGTGTCTGGAGAAAGAGAATATTCTACAAAAGGAATGATTCCTTCTATTATGGGCGGGTCTGAAGAAGAAGAGAATTCATCTTCTGAAAATGGGGAAACTTATACTCCTTCTTCAACAAAAAACCAAAATGAAGGCTATGAAGATTACTCTTCTGAATCTCTCCCCCCACAAGAATATTCAAATTACCCTAAAAAAAATGAATACCCTGGATTCGCACGAGATTATGAAGAAACAACCCCCGTTGAAGAGGAATTTTATGAAAACGATTATTCGGACGGGGGTAACTATGGACGAATGAACTCCGAAACAATGATTGAAGTTGCAGAACAGGTTTTTTCAGAGAAGGTCAAAGAAATTGAGAAAGACTTGAGAACCTTAAAAGAGTTCAAAACGATCTCCGCCCCGATAATAGAAGAATTTAATGAACGATTGAAAAGAATTGAAAAAAATTTTGATAAAATGCAAATTGCAATTTTAGAACGTGTGGGCTCATTTGGAAGAAATATTGATTCTTTAAAGAAAGAAGTTGAAATGGTTGAAGATTCATTTGAGAAGATGAACAAAAACAAAAAGTAATTTTTTCTAATTTTAAAAATCTTATAATTAATGGGTTGCTCCAGGATTTTTATTTCCAAGAAGAGGAATTGCGATTATAGCCCCAACGACAAGAACTCCAATTGCGATTGCAGCAAAGTTATCTTGAAGCATCCACCAAAATGGACCATCAAACAAACTTCCTCCACCCCATCCGAAAGATTCGGAAAAACTTTGTAAAACAATAACTACAATTCCAATAGCTGCCAAAACACCAAATCCCCATTTCGCTCCTTTACTATTAAAATCTAAAAAGAGACTCATCAAAATAATTGCAACTAAAAGAATTGAAAGCATCACACCCATTCTTGGAAAAATTTCAGCAAAGAAATATGAGACAAAATTAAATTGTAAAGCCATTAATGAAACAGCCAAAGATAAAACAACATTAACCGCATTATTCTTTCCAAGAAATCCAGATTTACTTAATATTGCATAAATAAGTGCGAAGATCATTAAAAAAGGCAAAACATAACTAAATACCCCCATAGTTTCGAGTTGATACAAAAAATTTCCGACGGTTCCTCCGCCGACAATTCCATAAGAAGCAAGCGATATCAACCCTTCAATCATATTAAGTGAAGATAAATATTATTTATATAGATTTCTGTTTTTTAACTACGGGTTCTTTGCCTTTATCACTGCACCCACTGCCGCAACAACTATCACAACAATAAGAAAGTTAGTCCAAAAACTTTCACTTCCATTAGATAAAAATGCAAAATCGTAAAATTTTTCAAGCCATACCCAGAGAAAAGGAAATGCTCCTGTTGCCCAAAAAACAGCCACAATCACTGAAAGGAAGACCAAAACTCCCATTCCCTTCAAAACTTTTCCTTGAAGTTTAATCTCTCCGTTATTCACAAATCCCCAAAATACAAATCCTACAAAAAGGACTGCAACTCCGACGGTCATAAAAAGAATGAGGTTATTCACAACAATTACCGGAAAGACTACTGAAACAAAAATTAATGAAACAATTAAGGAGACAAACGCATTGAGTTGCATTTGATCATCCCCTAAAAGTTTTGATTTTTGTAAAAGTGCATACATTATGAAAAACATTAACAAAAAAGGATACAAAAAGTCTGTAAAGATTGAAGCTTGTAAAATGTTTCCCATTTTTTATCTTACATTGAGGAAGAACCTTCTTCCATGTCAAGATCCTGACTTGGAAGTGCGGCTTTATTTATGATGAATATATCACTAACCGCCTTAACAAACTGATGTGGAATAACAACCCCTCTCGCTCCTCCTAAAACAGAAGCAAGTTCCGAACCTACTTTTATTCTCCATCCGTCGATTTTATTCTCAAAAAGTGTAACCTCTTCTATCACTCCGAAGAAATCTCCCGCATCAGTATAAACCTTTTTCCCCATAACTTCAGTAATTTTTTTTACTTTCATGGAAGAAAGTATATATTTTTATTTAAATAGTTTTCCATACTATTAAGAAAGATAATTCTAGACCTTAACAAGCTTTATAAAAAAAAGGGTTCTTAAAAAGGGATGTTAAGACTTAAGGAATTGTTTTCGATTATAATTGTCACAATTATATTGGGAATTGTAATTTCCCTTGTAGAAAGTTTGAACTTATTTCTTATGATTTCGCTTTTTGTGTTTCTTGCAATTTTTGTGAACGTCGCTGCTAAGAAGATTTTTAGTTATTATCTTGATACAGAAATCGAGGTAAAAATTTGGGAGATGAAACAATTTGGAATAAAAAAGCATCTTCATTTCAGGAAGCCCATTCTTGCAGGAATTTTTGCGCCCCTAATTATCAAATTCGTTTCAGTGGGAATAATAAACTGGATGGCATGTCTTACTTTCGACACTTCCGGAAAAGTATATCGTGCGGCAAAAAGACACGGAATATATTCTTTTTCAGAAGTTACTGAAGAGGAAATGGGTTGGATTGCAGGGGCAGGGATTATTGCAAATCTTCTTTTTGCTGTTGTTGCTTATATGATTGGACAAGAATCCCTTGCAAAAATAAGTATAACCTATGCTTTCTTCAACATGATTCCCGCATTTGATTGGGATGGGGCAAAAATCTTTTTTGGAAACATTCCATTCTGGTCATTTTTGGCAATAATCTCTTCAATTGCAATGATTGCAACAATTGTAGTTGTTTAAGATTTCTTTAAAAATTTTTGGTCGCTTCACGATAAAACAAAAACTCTCTTTTATTGCCAGCGAGCAATACCTACTTTTACTGCTTCGGCGGCTCGTACCCCGAAGTCGGAGTACGTGTCAGACGGATACCTGTAGCAATACAGGCCAGCCCAACCGGAATACGCATCGAACCTCGCGACGGAATTGTCATCGTCTCTAGGGAACCAATAATAGAAATTTCCATTTTTTACATTCACACTAGGTAAACCTTGGAAAGTGTGAGAATTATTCAAATAATCTTCAAGTGAAATTCCAGGAGTTTTATCTTTCATTAAGGTATTTTTATCGAGGGGTTCTGAGTTTTTTGGAATTAGGATTCCATTTGAATCTAAAAAGTGATTATAGTTAATATGTAAAATCCCCTTCTTTACCTTAAAATCTGCATCAAGCCATTCAGCTCTCAATAGATTGCTAACTTGGGTAATTTCGTCATAACCCTCTGTATTATTTACTTTCATATATTTTAAATATTCAATAAACTCATAAGGAGTGAGCATTTTTTCTCCTCCTTCCTGAAGGAGCTTTTGTGATTCAAACCAGTTCTTACCCTTAAATTTCTTTTCTCTTGCAACATAAAGATTTATTGAAGGGATGTAATCAAAACCCTCTAAAGCTGTTTTATTAGAAAAATCTTTCTCTAAAGAGTAATCTAAGTCAAAAGAATTAATTATTCTTGTTACTCTTTCTTTGTCTTTCTCACGTACATATATTGCAGGGGCCATACCAATTTCACAAAATTAAACTTTATAAATTTTTTGTTTGTTATAACTTTAGAGTTTAAACAAGATATCTTCCTTTACAAGGTATTTTGAATTTCCTAGATTTTTTATAAAAAATCAACATTTCCTTATTTCGTGGAAAATCTTTGAACTTCCAATTTTTGTTAAAATCTGAATATGATTCTAAAAGGTGAATGCCGTTATGATATTTTACCTTTTGGTTTACAAACCGTCTTCCCGGATCAAAAACCAAAAAGAACTTTTCTTTTTTGAAATGGCCGTAAGGAACAACATAATGTCCATCCTCGTTCTTGTAACTTCCTCTTCTTTTCCAAGGCCTGTGCAGAACAACGATTCCTCCTGAATCTAAAATATTAGCTACAGTTTTTGTGTCCGAATGATTTGTACTAAAAAGACCCAAATTATAATATTTTGCAAAATTAATCCAATGCCTTGTGTCTATACCATTTTTGTCCACATCATAATACTCGTCTTTTTTAGAAGAAGATTTGTTTTGATGATATAGCTTCATTAGCTTTTTAGAAAATGCTCCTTCACTAAGCTCAATTCCTTTAAATTTTTTTAAGATAATTCTTCCTGCACTATTTCCACAATGGTTTGACCTTTCCATTCCCTTTCTATAAAAAATTTGGGCGACTAATGAATTATTTGTTAATGGCATTTTATTTTCTCCAAGTATATAAATTTATTTTGTCGTCGGTTTATAAACTTTTCACCTCGGTAAAAAGTGACGACATGCAAAAACTTTGATTTGCGAAATTTTCAGCGAAAAGCCTAAGAAGAGACAGATTAAGCCTTAAAAAGGAGGACTGCAAATTTACTCCCTTTTCCCAAAAACATTTAAAAAGAAATATTTGGGAGAACTTTTTGAAAGAGAAAATTTAAAAAAATTCAATTTTAGCCCGCTTTTCGAACATCTTTATATAAACTGAAATTCCTTTTCTTAATTATGAACTTTCTGAAAAATCTTACCCCCCGAAAATATCAAGAAGAAATATTCAAAACATGTGTTGAAAAAAACTGTCTAGTTGTTTTGCCCACTGGACTTGGAAAAACCTTAATTGCACTTATGGTTGCGATAGATCGAATGGAAAAATTTCCCGAAAAAAAAATTCTTTTTCTTGCTCCAACAAGACCTCTTGCTGAACAACACCTGAATTCATTTATAAAAAATTTGCCTGACATTTTTGGTTCACTAGAACTTTTCACCGGAAGCGTTTCTGCAAAAAAAAGAAAAAAAATTTGGGAAAAAGCAGACATTATTTTTTCAACTCCACAATGCATTGCAAATGATTTAAAAAAAAGACTCTATGACCTTTCAGAAGTTTCTCTATTAATTGAAGATGAAGCTCACCGATGTGTAAAAAATTATGATTACAATTTTGTCGCAAAAAGATTTTTAGAAGACTCCAAAAATCCAAGATTGATTGGATTGACCGCTTCTCCAGGTAGCGACCCAAAAAAAATAAAAGAAATATGCAAAAATCTTTCCATTGAAGAAGTAGAATTAAGAACAAGGAATTCTTATGATGTTAAAGAATATTTGCAAGAACTTGAATTTGAAAAAAAAGAAGTTGAACTTTCAAAAGAAATTAAGGAATTAATAATCATCTTGAAAAAGATATTTGAAGAATACACAGACGAATTAAAATTGAAAAACTTCCTTTTTGGTCCCATAAATAAAATAAGTTTAATTGAACTTCAAAAAAAGTTGGGATTCCAATTATCAAGAAATCTCTCTTCCCCATCAAGTTACTTTGCACTCTCACACGTTGCTCAAGCAATAAAAATTTCCCACGCCCTTGAACTTCTAGAAACTCAGACTTTAGCGAGTTTTCTGAAATACATTAAAAATCTTTTTGCTCAAGCAGAAAAGCGACAATCAAAAGGGGTCGTAAAATTGACAAATAGGTCTGACTTTAAAGTTGTCCACGATAAAGCGAGGGGTTTAATAGAAAGGGGCGAAGAGCACCCGAAAGTGAAAGAGATAATAAGAATTGTTCGGGATGAAAGAAAAAGGAAAGAGGACCCAAAAATAATAATTTTCACCCAATTTAGGGAAACTGCCAGCCTCCTTTCAAAAACCATAAATAACCTTTCAGGAGTCAAATCAAAAGTGTTCGTGGGCCAAACCAAAAAAGAAGGACAGGGATTGAGTCAAAAAGAGCAAAAAGAAATCATCAATGAATTTTCTGAAGGCAAAACGAACATAATTTGTGCAACTTCTATTGCAGAAGAGGGTCTTGACATCCCTGAAGTAGACTTGGTAATATTTTATGAACCTGTATCTTCGGCGATTCGTTCAATACAACGAAGAGGTAGAACCGCTCGGTTAGCGAAAGGAAAACTTATAATATTAATCACAAAAGGGACAAAAGACGAATTTGCGTATTATGCTTCTCGTTCCCGAGAGAAAAAAATGGCAACGTCAATTGAACAAATAAAAAAAGAGATGGCTAATCCCAAAAAAGAAAATCAAAAAAAACTTTTTTGAACTTCTAAAAAATATATTCTTCCCCCTAAATCTTTATTAAAAGGTTTTTTATGAAAAGAACAAGAAAATGGTGAAAATTACAATCTCCGGACTTCCCGGCTCAGGAAAAACTACTGTTGCAAAATTTCTCTCAAAGACTCTTGAATTCAATTTTATTTCTGTGGGAGATCTTCATGGTCTGATTGCGGGGGAAAAAGGGATTACCATAAGCGAGCTAATGGAAAAGGGGAGGGAAAACTTAGATATCCACCGAGAAATGGATAAAAAAATTGCCCAAATTGGAAAAACAAGGGATGATTTTGTTATTGAAGGGTGGATTGCTTACCACTTTATTCCAAATTCATTTAAAATTTTTCTTTTCGCAAAAGAGAATAAAACTGCAAGAAGGATAATGGATGATAAAAGGGGGGATGAACCAACTTTAAAAAATTTAGAAGATACAAAAAAGCAAATAAAAAAGAGATTAAATGATAGTAAAGAAGGGTTCAAAAAGGCATATGGAATAAATTTCCTTGATAAAAAAAACTACAATCTTATAATTGACACCTCAAACCTCACTCCGGAAGAAGTTGTCAAAATAATCTTATCTTCACTAAAGAACATAAATAATTTTAAACAAAAAAAATTTCTAAATTTAAATAAAATGCATGATATTTTTAGCAAAAATAAAGAAAGACCAATTTCCGAAAAGCCAAAAGAAATTATTGAAGTTGATTTTCGGGAGAAGAATTCCCTTGTTCCATCCGAACTTATAAGAAATGGTTTCTCTGTTGAATTCAAAGAATTAAAGGTTGCAGATTATATCTTGAAAGGTGTCGCAATAGAAAGAAAATCTGCAAAAGATTTTTTTTCATCTGTGTTCGATAAAAGAATTTTCTCTCAGCTTTCCGAACTAAACCAATATGAAAAACGGCTTCTCATTATTGAAGGAAATTTGGAGAGAGAAAACCGACTCCATGAAAATTCTCTCAAAGGACTTTTGCTATCGATAACTCTCCAGTACAAAATTCCAATAATCTTTTCAAAAAATGAAGAAGAAACTGCAAAGTATCTTAAGATCTTAGGAGAAAAACAAAAAAAAGAGGCATCAATTAATGCAATGAAAAAAGGCCTATCTCCTGAAGAAGAACTTCTTTTTATAATGGAATCTTTTCCAAAGATAGGACCATCAAAAGCAAAGAAACTTCTCGAAAAATTTGATTCAATAAAACTAATTGCAACTTCTTCTGAAAAAGAGCTCACTCCCATTCTTGGAAAAGGAGCAAAAGAATTTAAGGAAATTATCAATAGAAAGTATTCAAAGAAAATTTAAACTCCCTAAATTTAATTTTGAAATAAAGGGAAATAAGAAATTTATTATGAGAATCTTAGTTTTTATCCGGAACCAAAGCAAAAAAGCTATAATTTCCTTCTTTAACTTCAGACGCTAATTTCTTTACTTCTTTCAAACTTACTTTAGAAACATTCTCTTCAAAATTATAAAATTTTGAAGCATCGCCCTCTAATTCTTGAAAAAGAAGACGAGTCATTTGGACTTCTGAATCTTCCATTGAAATTCTGTATCTTCCTATTAGCTGTTCTTTTGCTTGTTTAAGATTGCCTTCATTAAAATTTTCCGAAACTTTCTTAAATTCTTCAAGAATTATCTTTTTTATTTCTTTTATATTTTCTCCGCTTGTGCCTACATAAATCATAGAATAAGAATAATCTTTCCTTACATTGACCTGTCCTTTAACTGCATAAGCAAGATTTCTTTTTTCCCTTATTTCCGTAAAAAGCTTTGAAGACATTCCTCCAGACATGTAAGACATAAGGACCTCTGCAGCATAAGAATCTTTTTTGTTTGCCAAAGGAGAATGGAAAGCAAAAATTAAATTTGCCTGGTCGATTCCTTTTCTTTTTTCTATTCTTGATTCATTTTTTCTCTTAATTTTAAAATTTTGAACATTTCCCCGATTATTTCCAAAATTTTTTTCTACCAAGTTTTTTAATTTTTCAAAATCATAATCTCCCACAACAGAGAGAATCATATTATTCGGAGTATAAACTTCTTTAAACCTTCTTAAAATGTCTTCGCGGGTAATTGAACTCATAGTTTTGTAAGTTCCAATTAAATCTTTCCCTAAAGGTGCATCGTAGAGAAATTGTTGAATTTTATCTAAAACGTAAATTTGTGGATTGTCCTTTCTCATCTTTATTTCTTCAAAAATAACTTTCCTTTCTTTTTCGATCTCTTCGTTTGAAAAAAGAGGATTTTTTACCATATCAAAAAGAACGTCGAAACCCACCTCGGCCTGATTGCTTGGAATTTTACACCAATAAGCAGTCAATTCTTCTTCAGTAAATCCATTGAGTTCGCCCCCCCTCTTTTCAATTTCTTCTGCAATTTGAAAGGCATTCCTTTTAGGAGTTCCCTTGTAAAGAAGATGTTCGATGAAATGAGAAATTCCTTTTTCAGAAGAAGCCTCATTTATCCCCCCACTTTTGACAGCAACTCCGATACTTATTAGAGGTAAATTTCTTTTTTCGAAAAGAAGAGTAATTCCGTTTTTTAGGACGGCCCTTCTAAAAGCCTTTTTTAAATCCATATTTGAAAAAAAGAAGAAGAGTATATAAAATTAATCGATAAATAAAGAAAAAAACTTATACTAAAAGCCAAAAATAAAGGAAAATTAAAAATACTATTGCGAGTCCCCCAACAACAAATTTGAAAATTATAGCTTTCAAACTTTCTTTTTTGTATTCCTGCTCCCTCGAACCTTTTTCTTCAACTTGCCTATATTCAAATTCTTTTTGCTTTCTCAGGATTTTTTCTTCTTTCTTGCTTTTGATTCTCCCTTCTTCAATAATTACTTTTGAATCTTTTTCAAATTTTTCTTCAGGGAGAGTTAAATCTTCTTCCATAAAATAAAAAGGATGTTAAGTATTATAAATCTTTTTTCGAAAAAATTAAGTATCTTTCCCCTTCGATTTCAAAATCATCCTTCACGTCAAAATTATTTTGAATGAATTTAATTAGCCATTCTCTTTGAACAAAAAACTTTTTGCGGCTTCCTAAACTTTTTGTTGCGAAACTCACCACCACCTTTTCTGCAGTCGGAACTATTCTCTGGAGAAGGTCCTTTGAATAATTTCTCTTCATAACTTCCAGTGAATCAACAACCTTAAACAAAAGAACAATTTTCGGATGTTTCTCACTTTCAATTAAATTTGCAACTTCATCGAGATTAAATAAACTTAAATGAGTCACTTTTGATTCCTCTTTTTTTGATTTGAAATAAAAATTTGCCAGTTTACAAAGTTGTCCAATTGCCTCAACTCCTACATACTTTGCTGAAGGATTGATTTTTTTTAAAAAATCTAAGCTAAATCCGTTAACCCCGCACCCAAGATCAATTATCGAAAGGCTTTTGCTTTTTTCATATTCCTTTATTATTCTTGAATAAACTTCCGAATAAAAATGAAATCTTTCTTTTGTTGATTTGTGCTTCATTAAAACCCATTCGGGATCTTTATCTTTAATATTTAAAAGTTTTCTACTTGAAAAAGAAGAGTAGACTTTTCTTAAAAAATCTCGTGTAAGTTTTAATTTTTGATAATCTGAATTTTCTTCTTTATCAAATTTTGAAAAAGCAATTTCCACATCTTCTTTTGGTAAATTAGAAAACTCCTTTTTCTCAGTTATTTTTTTTATTAATTCTTCTTCATTCATTTTATTCCGCTGGCCAAGTTATTTCCTTTTATATAAAATAAAAGGGGGTTTTAAAATTATTTTTTACTCCTATTTGGGTTTCCTATCAATTTTAAATGTTTCAAACTTATTTTAGATTTTGTTATTTCTTGTTCGGGAATTTCCGTTAAATAATTTTTTAATAAAAATTAATCTTGTCAAAACTTTAGGTGAAATTCTCTTTCATTGAAATCTGGAAATTCAAGGATGCAAATGGGGGCCACTTCATCAATGCTCTCAGAATCAGTAACAAAATTCGACATTAGAGGATTAGGCCTCTTCTTTACAAGAATTGGATTTGGGATTTTTCCTACATGCGGAAATTGTCTTTTCTTTTCCAAAATTTTGTCCAATTTGCCGGACTTTTCTCTAAAAAATGAGTTTTCGGTTTCAGCAATTTTTGAGTTTATAGTTTTCTCAGAAACTTTTCTCACGATGAGTTTTCCCAACAAATCTTTTGAAACAGCCTTTAACCCTTATTGAAAAAAAAGTTTTCAAAATCTTGTTTCCCCATCAGACTTATAAAATTCGATAAATTAAAAATATTATGCCTATAAATGTAAACGATCCTGAATATCTCAAAGCGGAAAGAGAATATCACGAATCGGACAGCCCCGAAGATAGACTTTTTTTCCTTAAAAAAATGATTTCACACGCTCCAAAACACAAAGGAGGAGAAAACCTAAGGCAACAACTTACCCAAAGAAGAAAAAAACTTGAGGACCTTGTTGAAAAGAAAAAGAAAAAAAAGAAAGGGACGAAGGTCGGCTTAAAAAAAGAGGAATTGCAAGCAGTAATTGTTGGAAAATTTAACTCTGGTAAGTCTTCCCTCCTAAAAAATCTCACCAATGCGAACCCAAAAATCACCTCGGTCCCTTTTTCAACTGATTCTCCTTTAGTCGGAATAATGGAATATGCGAATTCTCCAATTCAAATAATTGAAATTCCTGCAATAGGAGGAGAAAATTTTGAGAAAGGAATTGTCCACACCGCAGACCTAATAATCCTTCTCCTTAATTCACTAAATGAACTTGATGAAATAAAAAGAAGTATTCCCCCTCATGAAGGAAAAGAAATTATTGTATTAAATAAATCTGACCTTTTAACTCCAGAAGAAAAAAGAAAAATAGAATCTAAAATGCAAAGCAAAAAATATAATTTCAGTATAATCTCCTGCCTTCCTTATGTCAAAGAAAATGGTATCGGGGAATTAAAAAAGAAAATATTTGATTCCTTTGAAATTTTAAGAATTTTTACAAAAGAACCGGGAAAAGACGCCTCAAAAAAACCAATGATTTTAAAACCAGATTCAACCATTAAAGACGTCGCTGAAAAAATATTGAAAGGCTTTTCGAAAAAAATTGTTGAAACGAGAATTTGGGGGCCGTCCTCCAAATTTGGAGGTCAAATTGTAGGATTAAACCATAAAATAAAAAATTTAGATGTGGTCGAGTTTAAGACTAGATAATTTAACTATGCAATTTTAGAGAAACCCCCTATAGAATTTTTTACCCATTGGTTTTCTCTAAAATTTTTAGGTAAAATAGACCCTCTTATCTAGATCTTCTTCTTCCTAAATTGTTTTAAACAAAAAAGTTTTTAAAAAAAAATGTTGATAGAACTTTTATTGTTCTTGATTCTTGGAGTGCTCGCAGGAACTCTAACAGGCCTTACCCCTGGAATTCATATAAATTTGGTAAGTGGGCTCCTTTTGACCCTTTCATTATATTCCCTTAGCCCAATTTATCTTGTCACATTTATTGTGTCTATGGCAATTACTCATACTTTTCTTGATTTTATCCCCTCGGTTTTTTTGGGCTGCCCCGACACAGATACTGAACTTTCGGTTCTACCTGGTCACGAACTTCTCAAAAATAAAAAGGGTTTTGAAGCGATATATCTCTCGAATATTGGAAGTCTTATTGCAATAGTTCTTCTCCTAATTCTTCTTTTTCCATCTATGTTTCTTCTTGAAAAATATGGTTTCATCATGAACTCCTTAATTCCTTATATCCTCATTGGAGTTTCAGGTTTCATTATTATGACTGAAAAAAAGAAAGGAAGTGCCCTCCTTGTTTTTTTATTGACCGGAATTCTTGGATTTTCAACTTCTTCAATAGAATTGACTCAACCCCTACTTCCTTTATTAACCGGGCTTTTCGGGGCTTCTAGTATAATTATCTCTATAAAAAATAAAACGGAAATTCCCGAACAAGAAATAACAAAATCTAAAATAAGTTTGAAAAAACCAATTCTTGGGGCCCTATTTTCAGCTCCTTTCTGTGGATTTCTTCCGGGAATGGGCTCCGGTCAAGCAGCAGTAATCGGGAGTACAATTGCAAGAACCGATGAGAAACAATTCCTTGTTCTCCTTGGAATTGTTAACACTTTAGTGATGGGATTTTCTTTCATCACTCTTTACTCTTTAGAAAGAATGAGGTCTGGAGCGGCAATAGCAATAAACCAGCTAATAGGTAAATTTGAAATTAATTATTTAATACTCATTTTTGTAATTATTATTTTTACGGGATTAATTGCATTCGTCTTAACCAACTTTCTCGCAAAATATTTTTCTTTAAATTTTAAAAAAATTAATTACAAAATCCTCTCTTATACCACACTCTCTATTTTAATTGCCGTTGTTTTTTTAGTTTCAGGGGTTTTAGGATTATTGATTTTGATAATTTCAACTTTAACCGGAATTTATTCTATAAAATTAAAAGTTAAAAGAACCAATATGATGGGCTGTTTAATTATACCCACAATATTATTTTATTTCGGAATATTATGATTAAAACCCCTGTTTCAGTTTTTCATGGATTTTGATTGAAATGATAAAAGATGTTTTTAAATTTCACTTAACTAATTTTACTCTTTTGTATTTTATATTTATTCCTGATTTTATGTTTTAATAACAAATATTTTCTTATCCATTGCCTTTCAAGATGTCCTTTTTTCCCTCTTGCTTTTTTAATTCCCAGAGTTCTATGACTTGCTTTAACTACTAATAAAAATTGCTCATCACTTGTTGGCTTTCTTTTATTCTTCTTTACAAAATCATTAAGTGTCTTATGAAAATATTTATCTGCCCTTTTTCTAATCCTTAAAGAAAGAAACCATTTAGAAATCATCAAATTTATTTGTCTATGAAAATAATCATGTAATCCCATGTTCTTATCAAGTTTAAACAACCTTTAAATTTTACTAAATCCTCTAATTAAACCCAGTGTTCTAATTTTTCCTGTTTTTCTTTTTCCCTTCCAAAAATACTTTCAATATACCCTTTAACTAATGAAAGATTTTGCTGCATATACGGACTTAAATTATATTTTTTTGCGAGTGCCAAAGCGGGTTCGAGGTATTTTTTTATTCCTCCTTCGTGGATTGTAAAAATTATTTTTCCCCCACATAAAACACATTTCCCATTTAAAGGGGGGCGCCTCATAATTTCATTGCAAGCAACACACCTAAATTCTTGCATTGAAAATTTTCTAAGGTTACCCTTAAGATCCCGAATAAAATGCCTATCAATTATGAGTCTTGCTGTGTCGGAAGTATCTACAGAACGCAATTTTTCACACAACCCCATTTGATGATTTACTTTTTCTTCCATATTTTCAAGAAGCTTATATGAAGAACAAAGAACTCCTTCGTTAATATCTTTAGTGTCATGCGTAAAACCCAAATTCCTAAACGGGTCTCCTCCTTCTTTTAAAATTTTTCTAATAGTGAGAATATTGACTTTGGAAGAATGCGCCTTTTGTTCAGCAAAAGTGTAAAGTTCGAGGGGATATTCACTCACAACTTCAAAATCAAGAATTTGATCATCAACTTCTCCCGCATCTATTTTTGAATTTAAAACTAACGGGGCATCCTGCGTTCCTCCCCTATGGCTTGGCAAAAATTTTCTTGAAAAATTTAACAAAACATCTCCAAGCAACATTATTGCAGCCTCATCTCCATCGCAGTCTCTTCTTATTGCTGCATGCATATAGGGACTTGCCATTAGTCCAAGCGTGTTTGAAAATCCAATAAATCTACAAATTACTCCTGCACAATTGTGGGGGGCCATACAAACTCCATATTTTCCAACCAAGTCAGATTTAACTTTAACATTATAATATTTTGGAAGGTTGTAAAGTCCGACTAAAAGATCATCAATAAAATTACAAATTTTCATAAAAACATCCTCCCCCTTTTCATCTGGAGTTTCGTCTGAAGAAGGAATTAAAATATCATGAGGCATTAATTCAAGAATTTGATCTTCACTCGTTAAATTTTTTCCATAAATGTCTTCATTGTATCCTAATTCTTTTAATTTATCAATTGAAGTTCCAATCTCTTTTGGCTTAAATGAAACAAGAGGTAATTCGGTAGCATCCATTCTTATCGTCCCGTCTTTATTCACTTGTAGATCATATTTTGCACGAAGTATTCCTTTTACAAAATTTTCTGGTATCTTTGATTCTGAACTAAGGCCCCTTACCCCTTTAATTAAGGGGGGAAGCTCTTCATTTGAAAGACCCAATTTTCTCTTAGCAAAATCAAAATATTTTTTTATTTCAACTTTTTGGCTGCATGAAGAAACCCCTTCCATTTGGGAATATTCTACTTTGGAACTAAAAGCTTTCTCTTTTATATCTGGAAAATAATATCTCTTCTTTGTTTTACTTTCACACTTTTCACAATTCCTGTAAATTGTTTCAGTTTCACATTTCTCACAATAAAACAAAGGAAAAGAACTTTTTACAAAACCTACATCACAAGCAGCACCAATGCTCCTGAGTCTCCCTCCTTGGCCCCCTACCGGGAAAAGAACATTTGGACTTCCTGTGAGCTTTCTCACTTTTGCCTTTTCTGGGCGACCCATTCTTGAACCAATAAATTCGCCTGCTTTATCTTTTATTTCAAAAGGAGAAAAAACATTTATAATTTCGAGAACCTCTTGGTCTAAATTGTATTTTTTCCAATCAAAATTTTTTAAAAGGGTTTTCTTTTCAAAAATATTCAAATCAAAACCTAAATTTAATAAAAGAGCTTTAGAAAGAATTTCTTCGATAACTATATTTTCTATTGTAACCTCGTGAGGAACTCCTAAAAGTTCAAGTGCCCTTTTCCCTTGGGAAAAAACTTCGCGATCTTTCTTTGTCCAAGGTAAAATTAATTTTGAATCAATCCAGGAGTTTCCTAACCATAAAAGCAAGTTTGAAAATTCCTCCTTTGAAATTTCTGTCCAATAAAATATATATTTAGGATGTAAGGGGACTGAAAAATCCTTGCTATACTTGATAGCTTCATCTAAGGGCACCGAAAAAAAGTTTATTTTTTCTTTTAACCCCTTTTCTTTTAACTCCTGAAACCACCATTCTTCAACATAACCGGGTTTTATTAAATTAGAATTTCTATTTAACAAATCTGAAAATGGAAAAAGAATATCCCCTAAATAAATAATTTCGTCTATATTTTTGTAAAGTTTTTCCGCTTCTTTTAAATCCTTCAAATAAAGAACGCTTCCATTTTTCATCTTTACTATTGGGCCATCAATTACATCACAAGTAGTCACTGCACATCCTTTGGTGGGCTTTTCAACTTTTAGTTGTGTTCCTATTGCAAGAAATCCATCCGTAACTCCCATTGTGGCTGGATGAACTGAAACTGCACTAAACCCCGAAGATCTTCCTCTTCCATACCTGAATCTAAAACCTCCTGAACGGGAAGGATGACCGTAAACGGGCCTACCCGCAACAAGGTCTTTTATATAAGTGGGCGAGCTATTACTTTTGTCTTTGCCAAGGGTTCTTTTTTCATGAATTTCAATATACTCTTTTAAAAAATCAAAGCCCGTCGAGTAGATTCCATTTTTTTTTGCTTGATTTAAAAGCCTAAAACCTTTTGCTGCCTTTTGTGCTAAACCTTCTGCCAGAACTAAACAAAACCCGCTCCTCAAAAAATTTGTTGGAACTCTCTCAAGATTTTTGTAATTTGAAACTTCTAATTTTTCTGACGGATCTCCGGAAACCTGAATGGGTAAATTTTTAGCAAGGAAAAGCATTTCTTCTTCTGTTGGCATATACTGCAAATTTGTAATCCTCTCGTGGAAGTCTGAAATCTCCGACCAAACACGCCGAATCTCTTTTTCTGTGGGATCATATTTTGCAAATCCAAACTTTTCTCTTAAAAAATCAATCAAAATCAAAGCTAAGCACGAGGCAGTTGTTCCTGCAGAACGAATCGGACCAGAAAAATTGGCAATAAAATATTCTCTATTATCTCTTGTTTTTCCGAGAGAAATTCCCGTGTAACCTTCTATTGGACTAGACACAACACCCAAGGTCGCATATGCAATTCCTATTCTTATTCCCCCGTCAATTGCATCAAGCAAAGATTGAAATTTGCAAAATTTTTGTTCTGAAATTTCTTCTGCGATTTTGAAAACAACTGTCGGATCGAGTTTTCCATATTCTTTTTCAAGATCAATAATTCTTTCGACAATTCCTGACCCTTGCATTTGAGGATAAATTGTGGAAATTAGGCCCACTACCTTTTCGGCCATACTTGAAGCAAGAGGAATTTCAACTTGGTCTACTGGATCAAAACCTTTTGATCTTGCAACACTCATTATAGAGTAAACTTCGTCGACCTTCTTCTTTAAATTTTCAAAATATTCTCCGGTTTTCATTTTTATTCTTCCCTGTAAAGACGAATGCCATCCTCCCCTGTTTCAAAATCTAGAATCTTAACGGCTCTCGTTTTCAAATTAACTAGGGGAACTTTACAGTGATCAGGTTTGTTTCCAAATTTTTCCTGATACGGGGTCAAACCTTCCCAGCTAGAAACGGAAACAACCATTACATTCTTGTAATGAACAACTCCACTTTTATGAGTATGTCCTGAAACGAAAATGTCTGGAGTCTTTCTAATTAGAAGTCCATCTTTTTCCAAAGGAAAATACTGCGTCGAGGCGTGCGAAGGTGCAAGATGCCTATTTTTTAAAAGATAATTCATAATTTTTTCTGGTTGATTCATCGTTTTTCCTTCAATTAATTTTGGAATCGTATTTGCATAATAAGGAAAGGAAAAGCCATGATACATTAAAATTTCAAATCCTTCAAAACTTGAAGTTTCCCCAATATTCACAACTGCGGGGTTCCCAAGAAGAGTTACATTTTCAAGTTGGTATAATGGCCATGCATACTTTTCATCCAGCAACGGTTGGGGCTCCATAAGTCTCACTCCATCATGATTTCCAGGAGTAATTATAATTTTTATGTCCTTTCTTATTTTTCCAAGAACTTTTGCAACCTCTTCAAATTGTTCTTCCAAATCTGAAATTTTTAAATCTTTTTCTTGATTTGGATAATTTCCAATTCCTGTAATTAAATCTCCTACTATAAAAAGATACTTTATTTTTGAAGCTTCAGGGGTATTTGGAACCCCCCCATTTAAATAGTTAATAAATTTGAGAAAATCTTTTTCAAGAAAATTTTTGCTTCCAAAATGAAGATCTCCTACAAAGACAGCATATTCTTCTATCATGGATTTTTTCCTTTCCGGAAGAGTTGAATCAGGAAAAATTATTTCATTAACAAACATCATTTCTTCACTTCCCACCCCCCTAAATCCCAACACCCCATCTAAAGGAATATCTTCGCACTCCTTCAAAAGTTCTTCTTTTTCGGGGTTAATCAAAACTTTCATTTTTCCGGTTAAATCTTCAATTTCCAAAATAATTTTTTTTGTTTTGGTTACTTTTTTTTGATAAACCATCCCTATCACTGAAAATTTTTGTTTTTCTTTGGAAAGTTTACCAATTGAAACAAGATTTTCAAGTTCTTTTCTTTCTTGAAGAATATCTCTTATTTCCTCATATCTATTTCTAAAATGTGTTACAAAATCTCCTACTCCGAGCTTCCTTGGAATTGTCGGGGGAGAAAAAAGAACTTTTACTTTTCCCCCTTTCTCTTGAATCTCTTCTGAAAAAGCTTCTTCTATTTTAGAACTCTCAATTCCAAGTTTTTGGAGAAAATTTTCCGAGTTTGAATTTTCATTTTGATAAAACTCATTAACAAAAATTTTTATTTTCGATCTATTTTTTTTTATTAAACTCTCATTAAAAAATTTTTTTCCGGTTAAAGATTTGGTTTTTTCAAAAAAAAAATTAACAAAAGACGTGTTTTCAAAAGAACAAAAAATTTCTGAAAGAGAATTGTCTAATAATACTCCCTTTTCTCTACAAATTTTTTGTAATTTTACATTTTCCATTTTTAATTATAATTCAGACCGGAGTTAATAATCTCTTTTGCTTTTGCCAGAAGGGGTTCAGATAGTCCCAATTTTATTTCTCTCATCCTACCCCCCCTTCCTTTTGAAATTACCCTTACATTTAGAATTCCCAACATATCAAATTCTTGGATGATATCCCCCACTCTCCTTTGAGTTAAGGGTTCAGAACGATATTGTTTACAAAATTTCTGATAATGATGATAAACATCTCCTGTAAAAAAGGGGGTTCCTTTTTTTTCTTCTGAAATTGAAATAATTGAATTCAACACGATCTGAAACTGTTTTGGGTGACTTCCAATCAAATCAAGAATTTTGTCCCTTTCAATTTTGCTTTTTGCCTCATCTATGTGTTTTATTGTCACTTTTTTTTCGCCTCTTCTTTCTGCAAGTTCCCCTGAGACCCTTAAAAGATCTAAAGCCCTTCTCGCATCCCCAGATTCTCTTGCTGCATATGCCGCACATTTTGAAACAACTCCTCCTTCAAGAACTCCTTTTTTAAAAGCACCTTCAACCCTTTTTACCAAAATATCTTGAATTTGAAGGGCATTATAAGGTGAAAAAATAATTTCTTCTTCGGAAAGGGAACTTTTAACCCTAGGGTCCATATTTTCGAGAAAGGTCAAATCATTTGAAATTCCTACAAGAGAGATTTGTGAATGGGATAATTCCGAATTTAATCTAGTGAGATTATATAAAAAATTATTTGAAATCTTTTTAACAAGTTGATCAACCTCATCTAAAATTAAAACAACTACTTGCTTCTTTTCTTCAATTATTTCAATAAATTTAGTATAAACAGATTGAGTTGGAAGACCTGTAGCGGGAACTTCTCCCCCAAGTTGTCTTATTATCGCGGCTAAAATTCTATACTCCGTATCTGAAACTTGTTTTAATTTGCAATTTAAATATTGGATTTTCAATTCGGACCCAGTTTCAATATTCTTAAGCATTCTTTTTTCGAGTGCTTCTTTTACTTTAAAAATCGAAAGAGTTTTCCCCGTACCAGTATTTCCATACAAAAAAAGGTTGCTGGTTTTTTCCCCTCTAAGAACAGGAGCAAGAATTGAAGCAATTTGTGTTATTTCTTTTTCTCTATGGGGAATGTCTTCTGGAGTGTACTTTGATTGCAAAAAAGATTTATCCTTAAAAATATTATTTTTATCAAAAGAATCGAAAATTTTATCTAATTCATCACCCATTTTTATTTCTCTCCTTTATTTTAAAAATATTCAAAGTAGAAAAAGAGACCCACAACCATTTCCTATGGAAACAATTTCTCTTTGAATAAGTTATAACGGAGAAAAACACTAAAATGTATATAAAAGATTATGACTACTAAAAAAGAAGGACACCTTTATTTCTCGTGGAAATAGAAATTTCATAGAAATATTTCTTAAAATATTTATTTTTACAAATCTCGTTTTATTTGTTGCTTTTCATCTAATTTTTGGGAATATAATTTTTAAGAATTATCCAATTCTTAAAAATATTCTGATAATTCTTAAAGATATTCTAATCTAAAAATTTATTATCATTATATTATTATAATAGTAATAATAATAATAATAATAATAAATTTTATTATTATAATATATATATATTTTATCATATAAATTTTTTTAAGTAAATCCAAAAAAAGGAAAATAAAAAATTCAAAAAATAAATTTCTCCACAAGAAATAATGGTGTGACTCCTCTCTTTTTCCACACTTTTTTATTACAAAAACCCGAATTAACAATTATTTATATATCTTTAATTTAATTTTATAGTTACATAATTTTTTTTAAAGGTAAAAAGAAGCATATTCTTCTTTAGAGATAAATTTATAAATAAATCAAATTTAAAAACAATATGCAAACAGAAAAATTACCTTTTAATATAATTCTAGGAAAGATGATAGTTACGAAAGAAGGAAAGAGATTAGGTTTTGTTAAAGATGTTACTTTTGAGACGAGATCCGGTGAATTAATCAATCTTGTTTTAAAAGATGCTACAATTTACACACGGAATCTCAATTTAGAAAAAACAAATGTAGGAGATTCTTTAATTCCATATTCTGCAATAATTGCGATTGGGGATTTTGTTATTGTTTCTGAAGAAGACTTAATTTAATCAAATTTCCCCCCAAATTTTTTAAATTTAGGCGAAATAATGCAAATCTTTAAAAATGAAGAATTTATAATAATTTTATGATAAGATTAGTAGCATTCAACCTGACGAGAATAACAGCAGAGAAATTTTCAAGTAAATTTTCAGAATTAAAAATCGAAACGTCAATAAATCTCGATCTTATAGAAGAAAATAAAGAAATTCCAAAAAAAGACAAAATAAAATATCTTAATGTTTTATTTAAATATAATATTAATTATTCAGACAAAATAGCAAAAATAGAGTTAGGTGGAAAAATAATTCTTGCGATGGAAGAGGAACTGGCCGAAGAAATATTAAAAAATTGGAAAAAGAAAGACTTTAAAGATGAGATAAGAGTGAGTCTTTTTAATTCAATTCTCATAAAATCGAATATAAAAGCGATTCAAATCGAAGAAGAGCTTGGGCTTCCCCCTCATTTTAAACTCCCTTCTCTGACTATTTCAAAAAAAGAATAATTCTATAAATTATTAAAACCCTCTTTCTTCCTTTTTTTATGAAAATTTCAGAAGGAAAAAAAAACAAGATTTCTGAACAAATTTTATCTACTTTGTTTTACGAAAATCCAAAATCGTTATTCACATCTCAAATAGCAAAAGAGATTGTAAGAGATGAAGAATTTACAAAAAGTCTCCTTAAAGGATTAAAAAGCAAAGATCTCTTATCCGAAATAAAAAAGAACAAGGAAGGAGTTCCATATCTAAAAAGATCGAGATGGAAACTTTCCGAAAAGGCGTATTCCTTATACAAAGCCTCTCAAAATTAATATACCTTCTTTTATATCTTAATCTTTTTAAATCAAAAAAATTTCCTTTTTTATGGAAGAAATAAGGAATTCGTTTAAGAAGGTAAAAGAAGATTTCTCTTTGATGGAAAAGGAAATTTTTTATCTAAAGAAAGAACTCTTTGAAACAAAGGCGTTATTAATTGAAGTTTGTGAAGCCCTTTCTAGGTTGGATATCTCTTTTAATCATTTAAAACAGATTCAGACACAAAAAAGATTTTTTGAAGGGGAAACCTCTAATTTTAAGACAGATATGGCTTCTTTTAAGGCTAGAAATGGTGTAATTTTAGGTATTTCCAAAGGAAATGAAGGGGTTCAGACAGACAGACAGACAGACAGACAGACAGACAACCTCCCTGAAAAAAGCGCTTTTTTCAAAGAAGAAGAACTTCCAGTCAAAGAAAAACAATCCTTTGAAGAGGCGCTAGTCATCTTAAATTCGTTAGATAATTTGAAAAAAGAGATCAGGCGGAAATTCAAAAAGTTAACCCCTCAAGAAATGTTAGTTTTTTCAGCGATTTACCAACTGGAAGAGGAAAAAGGGTTTTCCGACTATAAATCCCTTTCTCTAAAATTAAATTTAACGGAAAGTTCCATACGGGATTATGTTCGTAGGATCATCCTAAAAGGCATCCCTCTTAAAAAATCAAAAGAAAATAATAAAGAAGTTCGCCTTTATATTTCTGAAAATTTAAAAAAAGCAGTTTCACTTGATACCATTCTTAAGTTAATTGAAATTTGAAGCGAATTTTTATCTAAATTTCCCCTTTTTGATTAAATAGGTCGAGCCCTTTTTTGATTAATCTAATACATTTTAACTATTTCTTAGATTTTCTCTCCACCGAATAACTTTAATCTACCCTTTTCAAGCTTTTCAAAGTCCAAAATCCATATTTTTTGATTTTTTATTTTGTTTTTAGTTATAACTCTCTTTTTTTGGCTTCTTCTCCCTTTCTTTTTCTGGGTTTAATCTCACTTTCTGCTTTTTTAGAAGCTTTTCTTTCATTTTTTCAGGAATAAATACCCTTTTTTTGCCATTTTTTTCTATAATTTCTTCAATCAAACTCTCACTTTTTGATTTTATGGCGTTTATTTGGCCCCTTATAGTAGATTTCTCTTTATTTAACATTGCAGAAAGGTCTTCATAGCTAAGCTTCATGTCAGTATTTAAAAGTACAAACAAAATTGCTCTCTCAGTTACCGAAAAATTGTTCAAATTTGGTGTTTGAACATCTGTTTGAACATCTGTTTGAACAGGTAAAACACTTGTTTGTTTAATCAACGACTGCTTGTTTGTTTTAAACACGCTGTTTGAACGGCTGTTTGTGTTTAAACCAACAAAAGTTGAAACAAGATTTTTTATTTCTTCTAAATCTTCTTTTAGCGTCGATAAATCCTCTTTTAGTTCTTGAATATCTTTTTTATGCACTTTCTTTTCAGAATCAAGGTGCTTAATCCAATCGCCTATTGAAAGAATATCTTTTTTCACTGATTCAAAACCAGTTTTTGTTTCTTTTCTAACCTCTTCAATGTTCTTTTTTGATTTAAATATCCAAAACATTACTTTTTCAAGAAGTTTTTATTTAAATATCTTTCTCTTTTTAGACGACAAAAAGGTCATTTTTCCATCTTTTTCTCCAATTTCTTGCACAAATCTTTTTCCCAAAAAACAGTTGTTTAAACAAACCACAGGCTGTTTAAATCAAAAAAACAGTCGTTCAAACACCCTCAAACGGCTTTAAACAGCCTTTTTTTACTTATTTTTAGTAAAAAAGTTTGAAATCTAAGTTATTTAATTAAGGTAACCTAAGTTAAAGAAAAAAATAAAACCCAAAGAAAAATAAAGCCTTTTTTAAAAATAAATGGCGTTTAATTTTTCCTTTTAAAAAAAATTCGTATAATCTAAAAGACAGCACTTAATAAAAGAAGGCTTATTTAATTTCAAAATTATTTTAAAGAAGAAAGTTCGTATAATTTAAGGGATAAGAGATTTACTTTGTTAAACTTTCAAAGTAACTTTATTTTTCTTAAAAACGCATATTAAAAAGTTCCCATAATCTTCAGATGAATGTTAGATTGTATTTTACTTTTGGAAATAGACGCACAAAAATAAGAAAGTTATATATAAAAAAGTTCTTAGAATCTTAATGAATTTTAAATTTTAATTCGTTTTAGTTTCCAAATTTTTTTTGAAAAACCAGAATTCAAAAAAATCAGACTTTGATAAACAGGGTTCGCTCAAGAAAAGACCAAAAACCAGAAAAGAGAGCGAAAAATCAAAAAAAAGGATCAAAAATCGCGAGAGAGATAAAAAAAGAGCCCAAAATCGGGCAAAATTCATTCAAAAAGGAAGAAGTTCGTACAAGATATATTGTACGAACTTCAAAAAATGGTCTTTTTTTAACCTCATTTTGTACTTTTTTTGAAAATCAGGGATCAAACCCTCTTCTCTAGAGAGAAACTCTTTTTGAAAAAATTCTCCTTTGAAATTTGCAAAAGTGAGAGTTAGAAAATTAAAAATTCTTTGATGAAAGGTACCTAAGTTCAAGAAAAGGACCGAAATCAAACTAAAAAAAGTTTATCGTTTAGACGAATAACTTGTTTAAGAAATTACCAAAGAATTTTAAAAAACTGCTCGGAAACCATAACGGAAGATCTCGTAACAAAAGGAGCAAGGAAACAGAATCTGAAAAACTTAAATCTAATTCCCCCAAAAGAAAAATTTGTAGTTTTTTGGGGCTTTCCGGTGTAGAGAAGTTAACGCTTGATTTTGAGATCTACATGCAGAAGGTTGAGGAGATTTTTTAAATTTCCTTATTTATCTACATAATTTTTAGGGACAATGAATAAGTCCGAGATTAATTAAATTGAAAAGTCGAGATCGCCCCGCCAGGGATATTAGACAAAAAACAGCCTCAAAAAATTTACAAATCACATTTGAGATCATAACTAAGAATCATGGTCTTTAAGCTTAATTTATGAAAAGGCATAAGGATAAGGATTGAAATGGGAAAATCTCCACCTGCTCAACGAGTCCATAACGCGCTTGTGTTTTCATGATGCCAAAAATTAATTGGGGTTCTCTAGGAGATTATAAATAAAGGAAACCCCCGGGCAAGAATAGAGCACAACTCAGAGAGAATCAAATGTGCAAACCATATAATTTAATAACGACGCAAAAGAGTCAAAAATTATTGCAACAGGAGCACCCGAAGAAATTTTCAAAAATAAAAATAGTTGGACTGGAAAATATTTTAAAAAAGTTTTAAAATAAGATTTAAAACCATCCTACAACTTTCAAAGCAAATTTTGTAAAAAACCATTTAAATTTTTTTCCGAAAGTACGACCATCAATGTTAATTTCGTTGCTGGATAATTTTTGATTAAGTATTTTAATCGCACTCAAATTGGAATCAAAATTTTCAAAAAGTTTTTCATTATTTACTTTTATATCATAAGTGGCATTCTCATTTTTCTCGCAGGAAAAATTGGAAAGCACACCTTCATTAATCTCCAGATTACCAAGGCTTTCATTTTCAAAATAAAAATTAAAAATTTCATTTTGATAAGGGACCGAAGAAGGAATTTTTTCTCCTAAAATAGAACTACTATAAATTTTGAGGTCTTCACAAGAAACATTTGTACCATTAATTTGGAAAGCATTCACACTCGCAAGGAGGAAAAATATTAGAAAGAAGGAGGCGATTTTCATATCAAAGATAAAAAACAGAGGTTTAAATAATTTTTCCAACTTTCCAGGGCCAAGAGCAAAATCAAATTTTCAAAAAGTTCAGAAAGTTCCGACCGTTATTTGCATAGAAACAATTCAGGAAAAATAATTTATATCAAAAAGGCAAAGAACCGCAAAAAAGGTTAAGAGTTCTTTATTAAGTAAAAATAGAGATTCCAAAATAAATTTCTTCGCTAAGAAGAATTATGATTTAGATTTTATTGCAACCCCTTCAAAAGGCGAAGTTCTACTCTTAGAAAGCAATCTAATCAAAAATCCCCCAGTTCAAGTCCTAATTTTTATACCTTCTTAAAAAGAGCTCACTCTCATCCTGAAAAAAAATCTTCTTGTTTAAATTTAAAAATACTTTATTTGAAAGTTCTTTTTTGTAAACTCCCTTTTCAAAAGAGATACTTTTTAAGTCTTGAGATTCATAGAAAAACTCCTCCGTGAAAATTTTTTTTGAATTCTTTTCAAAATATCTAAAATTTGCCTCTTCTTTGGGTTTTAGGTCAAGATATAATAAAATCAGAATCATCATCAAAAGCAAGATTAAAAAAAGTCCTGCAAAAAGAAATTCAATCTTTTTTCTTCTTTCCATAAAAAAGTAGAATTTTTTATTTTATAATCTTTTAGGAGATCAATTACATATAAAAATAGAGAAAATCTCATATTTTAATGAACAAACTTGTGGTAATAAACTCTCTTATTGCACTCTTTTTTATTTATTTAGCATTCAGTATCGATTGGATCTTTCTAATTATTTCAGTAATTTTAATGTTAGTTAATCAAAAAATTTTAATAAAGAAAAAATAAACAAAATTTTTGGTTCTTATCAGGCCTCTTCTTCTCTCGGCTTTGCCTCGTTAACCTTTAAAGCTCTCCCTTCGGTTTCTTTTCCGTCCATACCAGCAATTGCTTTATTAGCATCCTCCTCCTCAACAAAGGTTACAAAACCAAATCCCTTAGACCGATTTCTATTAAATTTGTCAAGAATAACTGTTGCAAATTCAACTTCTCCAAATTGGGAAAAAAGTTCTCTCAACTCTTTTCCTTTATATTTGAAAGGTAAGTTTCCAACGTAAACTTTTTTGCTCATTTTCCCTCCCGCTCTTTTTTAGTTATCGGGAAATCCCGATTCGAAGAAAAGCCAATAAGATTTATAAATTTATTTACAATGGAAAAGTTATTTAAACAAAGTTCGTATAATCTTAATATGAAAGAGAAAAAAAGAGAGATAAAAGCAATCATCTTTGATGTAGAAGGGGTTTTGCAAATCGCAAAAAATAAAACCTATCAAACAAAGCTCCATACGAATATGGGAGTTCATGAAAAAATTTCTAAAAAATTAAAAATTCCGCTGGACAATTATTTTGATTATTTAGACGAAGATTATTCTCTTTCAATTGAGGGAAAATTAAGCAAATCAAAATTACTTTCAAATTTATCCAAAAGATTAAACTATCCAAAAGAAAAACTTGAAAAAATTTACTCTAAAGCATATAGCAGAAGATACCGGAAAAATAGATTTCTTCTGAGGTTGGCGGAAAAATTTAAAAAAAGGGGATTCAAGATCGCAATTCTTTCGGATCAATGGCATCTATCAAGTCCGGCATTAATTCCGGAAAAGTTTTACAAAATTTTCAATCCCATAGTCACGTCTTGTTCTGCAGGCGTAAGAAAACCAAACCCCAAAATATACAAGATTTTGTTAAAAAAATTAAAAACAAAACCCGAAGAATCCTTATTTATTGATGACCGAGAATGGAATTTACCTCCAGCCCAAAAGTTTGGAATAAATACTATCTGGTTTACAGGCAACAAAACTCTTAAAACTCAAATAAAAGATTTTGGAATCAAGATATGAATAAAGAAGAATTTTTAAAAAAAATCGAGGTCGAACTAAAAATTTCAAAAAATTCGATTTATACTATAAAGAATTATGTAAAATCAAATAAAAATTTCCTTGAGTTCACAGAAAGGAAACCAGAAGACCTAACTGAAGATGATGTAAAAAATTATATTGCAGAAAATTTATCTGAAAGGTCGGCAATTTCGATTATAATGTTTCTCGCGGCAATCAAGTTTGCTTATTCTTCAATTTTAAAAAAAGATTTAACCGCAAACATTAAACGACCAAAAAGAGAGAAGAGAATTCCAACGGTTTTAACAAAAAAAGAAGTAATGGGCTTATTTGAAGCAATAAATATAAAGAAATCAAAACTTATGGTCTCTTTAATATATGCAGTAGGTTTGAGAGTTTCAGAACTTACTTCTCTTAAAGTTAGAGATTTAGATTTTGATGACAAGGTTGGAAATGTAAGACAAGCAAAAGGAAAAAAAGACAGAATTTTTAATATTCCAAATTTTATTTTTTCAAAGTTGAAAAAACAAACGGAGAAACAAGTAAATCGAGGAGAAATATATCTTTTTTCTGGAAGAAACGGGAAAAAAATGTCTTCAAGGAACATACAAAAAATAGTAAAAAATGCAGGAAAGAAAGCAGGAATTAAAAAGGATATTCATTGTCACACCCTAAGACATTCATTTGCAACGCATCTACTAGAAAATAACGTGGACATAAGAAAAATTCAAGAACTTTTAGGTCATTCGGATCTTTCAACCACACAAATATATACGCACGTTTCAGTTGAAGAACTAAAAAAAATAAAAAGCCCAATTGATACTTTGAATGATGGATGAATTAAACAGACTTAAGAAGGAAAATCAAGAATTAAAAGAGGAAATTGAAAGATTAAACTCCGAAAGAGGAAAGTTGAAAAAAGGAATGATCGAAAAAGCAAAAAAGGGAAATGCGGTTTCTCGTACCCCCTTTGGATATAAGATAGAAAAAGGAATCTTCGTAAAGGCAGAAAATTTTCAGGTTGTTGAAAATATCTTTCTAGAATTTCAAAATAATCAAATTAGTTTGAACAAACTTTCAAAAAAATATGGATTTTCAGTAAATGGAATAAAGAAAATTTTAAGAAACTTTACATATTTGGGAAAAATAAAATTTGATGGAGAAGTTCACAACGGAAACCATGATGCAATTATCTCCTCGACCTTATTTAATCATGTTCAAGATAAACTGGAAAGGTTAGGAATAAAATAAAAATCGGTAGTCTAAAAGGAGAAAGTCTATAGTTTTTGCCAAAAATGAATTATTTTATTTTTCCAATCAATTCATCTGTAGTATAAAACACTTTGATTTCTTTTTCTTTTTTTAGATCTATAAATTTCTCTTTTGAGAGTTTTTCATTAAAGTGCGAGTAATATCCAACTAAATTTTTAAGAATTTTCTCTAACTCTCCTTCTTTTAATTCTTGCAATCTAAAATTGCAGAGTCCCCTTCCCCCATAATTTCCCATATAAATTCCAATTTCATATCCGAATAAATTGTCATATTTTGGGCTTAAAATTATATATGGAAATTTTTCATAATAAAAATCTCCATCTTCATCAGTCGGATCCCCTTTAACAAACACAAAATTTATTTTGTCAGAAAACTCTTTTTCATTTTGAGTCATTTCGGGAATTTCCATTTTGAATAAGCTCTCAAGGTTTAACGATAAGAAGTTTGCCTCTTTGCTCTTGCTTTAGAATCTCCTGGTTTCCTAGTTTCTTTTCTTCTAACATCTGCTACAAGAAGGTTTCTATCATAATCTAAATATGCTTTTTTTAATTCTTCAGATTTTGTGAATTGAATAATCGCCTTTGAAATTGAAAGTCTGACCGCTTCAATTTGGCCTTTCTCCCCGCCCCCACGAGCAGTGGCAACGATGTCAAAATTTGCTTTACCAAGAATATGCTCGGCAATTCTTATCGGTTCTTCTAATTTCAATCGGCTGAATATTTCAAGATTTTTATAATCTTGTCCATTGACGGTAATTTTTCCTTTCCCTTCTGAAAGGATAGCTTTTGCTACTGCTGCTTTTCTCTTTCCTGATGCATAAACTTTTTGTTTTTCTACCATTTTAATTAAATCTTTTTAGTAAATTTTTTTACTTCGGAATATTTTACTTTCTTTTCTTGATGAACTTTGAACGATTTTTCATTTTCCAGCTCTTTAGGAATTTTTGAATAGCACCTAATTCTTTTAAATGCGGCTCTTCCACGCCCCCCCCTAAAATTAGGAAGCATACCCCTTATGGCCCTTTTTACCATTTTTTCACTTGTTGAGGAAAGTTTTGGTCCGTGCTGGCCACTTCCAACTCTGTCTCTTCGCTCATTAAAATCTTTTTTTGTAGCTTGTAAATTTCCAGTGATTATAACTTCATCGCAATTCAAAATGGATATTTCTTCTCCTTTAAGAGTTTCTTTAGCAACATAACTCGCAAGTCTTCCAAGCGGAGTTTTTGACCCGTCAATTATTTTCATTTTATAAGTTTTACCTCTTTTGCATCTTTGTTCAATTTAATTTCTTCAGCAATAGTTCTTATCTCACACCCAGCTTTCAAAAGCTTTTCTTTTGCAATTTCGGAAAATCCAAGAGCAACAACTTTCAATTTCTTTGGAGCGTCACCTTGACTTAAAATTTTTCCACAAACAACAACAGTTCCCGAGTATTTTTCAAGTTCACTCAAATTCATGTCTTTTCGCATCCTTCTTGGACCAGTTAAGATTCCTGCAACCTCAAGCCATTTTGGATTTCTTTTTGCAAGGACTATCGTTTCGACTAGGATAGAATTTGTTTTCTTATTTAATTGCTTTTCGATTTTTGTCTTTGTTTTAATCATTTTTTAAAATAACGAGAAAAAGCATTTTTCCCGCTAACGCAGAGTGATTTCAACTCGCAGGTTTATTTTCGGCTTCATTTCGCCTCATTAGCATAGGAGTCGTTAACCTATGGATGGTTTTGAGAACAAGTTCCCTTTTATAAACTTTTCTTTCCCTAAAATTTAAATAGCTCTTGCTTGTTATTTTTTTATAAGTGGATGTGCCGGAGTGGTCAAACGGGACGGACTCAAGATCCGTTAGCTTATGCTTACCTAGGTTCGAATCCTAGCATTCACATTTTAATTTGAATTCAATTTAGTTTGTTCCAAATATTACTTTTAACCAGTTACAACAATATAGAAAGATTTATAAGTAATTTGATAGTAGTAAAAAGTATGGAGAATGAGATCAAAGAAGCGTTGAAGAAGGGATTTTCAGAAATCAGTCTAGTGAAAAAGCCCGAAATACCCTCAAATTTGGGTGGAACTTTCGATGAAATCGGAAAATCTAAGATTGATGCTTTGAAAAATTCAATTGAAGAAATTCATGAAATGATAAGAGGAAGAGAGCGCCTAAGCCGAAAAATTCACGAAGAAGGAGAAATAATCAAGACCGAAATAAAAGGATATTTAACCGAAAACGAAAGACTGCAAATTGCGTTGTCTGATCCTTCACGAGAAAAGAACGATCTTCGGCACAAAAAAATAGAAATTTCTGAACTCCAGATGAATGAAAAAATTGGATGTTGGAAAGATATTGCCCTTTTGAAAAAAGAATTAAGAGAATATGAAAGAGAACTTCTTGAAAAAGAAGAAAGGCTAAAAATGTTCAACAAAATTTTGGAGGAAGAAGATTAAATGGCAAAAAGTTTCGCAAAGCTTGCTGGTCAGGCTTTCCTTATGTCCTTGCCATTTCTTTACCCTGCTCATATACATATTTCAGTAGAGATAATGAGTAACTTCTCTTCGCCCTTAACGAAAAATGAAGCCGTTCAATTAATTGTTAATCAAAAGAAAAAATTAGGAATAGAAGAAAAAGTTAATTTACATGTTCTGGATGATAATTCTATTAAAGGAGCGTTAGCTTTTTGCGGAAAAGAGCCGAGCAATGGAGAATTTTATATTGTAACCGAAGAAGAAAACCTCAAATCATTAATATTAAAACACGAAATGTATCATTTGTTCAAAGATAGCAAATTTCTGGATAAGCATAGGGCATCATATAAAGAAGCATTAGAAGAATTAAATGGAATTTCAAAAAAGAGAAATACTTCCGCAATGAGGGAGAAAAATAAAGGGGCTTTTAAAGAAAATTTTTATACCCAGTTTATTCGTGAGCCAAGAGCAAATATTTATGCGTTAATGGGGGTGAAATTTTAAAATGCAAACGCAAATTTCCGTCGAAGAAATTTCAAGAAAGTTAAAACCAATACTTGGAAAAAAAATAGATGAAATCTATTTTAAATATATGAACAGTGAAAGTCTTGAGGAAAAAAATGAAATTCTTCATTTTTTAACTTCACTTTATCAAAAGCATTTGAATAAACTCCTTGATAAAGGAATACTTTTGGAGCCACCAAAAGAAGGAGTTCTGAAAGGAGAATATCCTCTTGCAAAAGTTAGTTATGCAGGAAAAAAACTTTTTGATTTTTCTCTAAGAGAAATGGACTGGCCAAGACATATGTGTATTACCGGAATGAGTGGAAGTGGAAAAACAACTTTTGCATTAAATATTTTAGGAAATTTTATAGAAAAAAATAAACCTTTTCTAGTTTTTGATTGGAAAAAAAGTTTCAGACCTTTAATTAATAAAGACAATTCAGTAATGTGCTTCACAATAGGAAGTGAAGAAATAAGTAATCTTTTCAAGACAAACATAAATCGGCCACCAAAAGGAGTTTCGCCAAAGGAATGGATTAACACGCTTTGTGATTTGCTGACGGAAAGTTTTAACGTTTCGTTCGGAGTTCACAAGATTCTGCTTGAAACCCTCGATGAAACTTTCAGAGGTTGGGGAGTTTATGAAGGTTCTAATCTTTACCCGAATTGGGAGCATGTGAAAAGAATGCTCGAAATAAAAGCAAAAGAATCAAAGGGAAGGGAAACCGGATGGTACGAAAGTGCACTTAGAGTTGCAACGGTTCTTACATTTGGAGACTTCGGAAAGATTATAAATTACGACGGTAAAAAGAGCCTCTCCATTGAAGATTTGTTTGATAAGAAAGTGATTTTCGAACTAAATTCCCTTTCGAATACCGAAAAAAAATTCTTTTGCGAATATCTTTTAACTTATATTTACAAATTAAAAAAAGCAGGAAGCGAAAAATCGGCAGGAAAATTTAATCATGCGATTTTAGTCGATGAAGCGCACAACATCTTTCTAAAGAAAAAGGCAAGTTTCATGACGGAATCTGTAACAGATATGGTTTATCGTGAAATGAGAGAATACGGAACAAGCCTGATTTGCCTTGATCAGCACGCTTCAAAATTAAGTGATACAGTAATTGGGAACAGTGCTTGTCACGTGGCTTTCCAACAGCAACTCCCTGAAGATGTTGATGAAATGAGTTCTTTAATGCAATTAAGAGACAGAAAAGAAAACTTCACACAACTTCCGGTGGGTTCAGCAATAGTAAAACTTTCAGAGAGGCACAATTCCCCATTTTTAATTGAAGTTCCTTTTACAGATTTAAGAAATTTTCAAATAACAGACAATAAAATAAAAACTAAAATGGAGTCAATTATAGAAGGATACGAGGTCGAAAAAAATGATTCCGAATTCAAAAAGGAATTAATTGGGGAAGATGAAAAAGTTGCAATGGATAGAGTCACTTTTACAAGGGGGGCGACCCAAAACGGTAATTTTTGTTTAATTAAAGAACTATCCAAAACTCAAAATGTATTATACGAATTTGTTGTTTCAAAATTAAAAGAAAAGAAAAACCTAAACGAAATCGAAAGACTACTTGAATCGGGGATCGTTTCAGGATATTATGATAAAAAAGATGTCCTTCTTGTTATGAATAAGGCTTTAAGTGAAAAATTAAATGTAATAAAAAATCAAAGTTCTGAAGAAGAACTCGCGACCCAAATCGTTCAATTTAAAGGAGATTTATCTAAGGAAGAACTTTTGATGGTGGAATTTTTATCAAACTCCCACTCTCATGATTTATCCACGGTAGAAGTTTACAAAGCAACAGGTTTTTCTCCAAGAAAAGGAAATGTTATAAAAAACAAACTCCTAGAAAAAGGATTAATAGAAATCGTTGAAGAAAGAAGTCCGAAAGGATGGAAAAAATTATTGAAATTATCATACTCAAACAAATCAAACAAAATTTCAAACAACCAATAAAGCCCAAATCATTTCAAAGTTCTCTTTGAATAAAAAGACTTTAATGCAACATTGAAATACCCTTTAGAATCGAAAAAGATTTTAAAGAAAAACCCTTTGAACCGCTCAAGGTTTGAAGAAATACCTTTGAACACGAAAGTTCAAAGAACGAAGAAACATACTTTTAGGTATTTCTCCCTCTGGAATACCCCCGAAATAACCTGAAATCGGCTATTTCACTTAAATTTAAAATTAATTTATTTAAACTCAAAAATTCCCAAATTTCTTGGAAAAGAATCTGGACCCGTTTTTAATTCAACAAACTTTATTTCAAAACAAAATACACGGAGGTGTAAAATGAAAAACTTATTTTATTTACTATTAAATTTCTTCTTTTATTTATTGATATACGATTTATTGATATCCGGACTTTTTGGAACTCTGGATTTCTTTGTTATCTCGTTTATCTTTTTCCTCTGTATTCCATTTAAAATAAAAGGAAATATCTTTACCTTTATCGGAAGTGCCGAATCAAAAGGAAATATTTATGCTTTATTCACTTTTCGTGCAAAATCGGAGAAGAACTTGTATTGTCTATTTTCATTTGTCTCTTTCTTAAAGGCAGAAGAAGTTCGTACCTTCGCTTCTTTCTTGACAAAAATAAATGCGGAAAGTTCTTATTCGGTGTTTCTATTCCTTTCTTTATTTAGAATCAAAAAAACTTTTATTTCGACCCTTGAACTTTTTTCCTTTCATTTTGGAACGTCGGTGGAATTTAGGGGAACTTCAACACTTTCAATTTTCTCTTTTGGAGACTGTCCAGGAGAAATGGTGTCTTTTGCAAGGTTTTTATCATATTCTAAATTCAAATCAACGTATTATCTGTTTCAAATTTGTTGCTTCAATGCTTCAAATGAAGCTACAACTGGGATAGGGATTATTTCTGTTACAGTTTCAAAGAAAGTTACAAATCTTTTTTCTATGTTGTGCACATCATTTGGAGAAGAAGTTTCAATTGGAATAGATTTGATGTCCTTTTCAAAGGCACAAGAATCAGAATCCTCTATTGGTTTTTTTAATGTTCAGATTGCAGAGGAAAAAGCTAGAACCAGTTGGGGAATTAGCCTTGCTCAAATGGTAAAAACAGAGTTAGATTTGTTTGGAATTGGGAATTCAATTTATTCTAAATCCCGAACGACACAAACCGAATCGAAATCCGAAACATCCGAAGTCAATTCGTAACGAATCGAAATCAACCTGCTTTCACGTAGCGAATATTGGAAGCAGGTTCCACTTTTAATTAATTTAAATTTAACAACAAAATACACGGAGGTGTAAAATGAAAAATGAAGTAAGAAAAATTTTAGCTTGGGGGGTACTTGGCATAACGATTATTTTTACAATCTATTCAGCCTTCAAAATGTTCAATACAGGTTCTCAAGAAGAAATAATTTATTGGTTTGTACTTGTTCTCCTGATGGTTGCAATAGTAAATGGTCCGATTAAGATTGTTTTTATTTTATTAATGCCGGACATAATTAAAAAATGAAAGGGAAGGAATTAAAATTTTTAAAAATAAATTTAAAAGTAAAATCATCAATTTAATTTCTCAAACCTGCTTTCACGTAGCGAATATTGGAAGCAGGTTCCACTTTTAATTAATTTAAATTTAACAACAAAATACACGGAGGTGTAAAATGAAAACTTTTCTTAAGATAATCACTTCAATTTTTGGAAGGATATTTATGGGGGGAGGAATTATTGGGATCGCTTTAGGAGCACTCTTTTTATTAGAGGAATTTATATTAATTTGTTTAGGGGCACCTTTAAATCCTTTCAAAGAAATTGAATGGCTTCCATTTATACATTCTTGGACAGGATTGGTAAGTTATACTCTTCTTGAAGTAATTCTCTCTTGCTTAAGTTTGGCATTAGGAGTTTTCTTTTGTTGGGTGAAAGAACGATTAGATTCAAAAACAAAATACATAAAGGTGTAAAATGGTAGTATATTCATTATTAATTCAGATAATAGTGCTCTTTTATTACGTAATTTTTCTATTCCCATCGGAAAAAAGAATAATGAAAGATTTCATACTTGTTTCGGGGTTAATGGGGTTTCTTGCCGTTTTAATAACTTTTTTAATCTTCTTATTTTTCGGAAGTTTTTCTATGCCAATCTTATTGGGCGGGTCTTTTATTATGGGAAATGTTTGGGGGCTCTTTTTTAAGCACTGTGCAAAAAAGAACCTCAAAAAATTCAAAAAGTTAATTATGAGGCTCTTCTTCTTGGTTTTATTTATTACCTTAATCTTATTGGCAGGGAAGGCGTTTGAGATTAAAGATAATTTATTCTATTAATTTTCCAGTCGATTTACAATTTTGACCAGGGAAAAATTTTTCACTAAACATAAAATAAAAATACACGGAGGTGTAAAATGTTTTACAATTCGATTCCCCCTTTGTTAGTCCAGAGCGCGGTTTACATTTTTTGTATAATCTTAACTCACATAGTATTATGGGGAAAATTCAAATCAAATAAATCATTTCGGATATCCGATTTAATATTCTTTGCAGCTTTAATTTTTTTAGTATGCTCGGGAATGGGTGTCGTCCTTTATCCGAATTTAACACAAACGTTAGGAATCCGTCTCGGAGTTATTTCGGGAATAGCTTACTTCGTCTTAATGAACGTAATTATCTCCCGGAAAAATTTTTGAAATTCTTTAATCAGAACTCAATTTTAAATTTATTCAACATTCAAAGGCAAATAAAATGAAAACTTTAATCTCTCTTTTCGTTATCTTTTCATTATCTTGTTTTGCACAAGATTTTGAAATAAACAAAATCACACTCTCGACAGGGATGACTTCATTAACTAAGGGGTTGACACTTTCAGTGTCTTTCAACCAAGGAGAAAATTATCTAATAACAGAATATAATGCAGAACTTGGCCAAGTTTTGTATTTGGTAAAACTTTCAGATAATTTCTCATTCGGACCAACTGCAGGTTTTCTTAAAAATGTTCTCTGGTTTGCGCCCATAATCACCGCGAGCTTTTTTAACGACCACGTCAGAACTCTTCATTGGGCTGGATGGAGTTTCGGGAACTGTGAATCCGCAGAAAATGAGATTCATGCAAGATATTGTTTTTCTTTTCAAAGCATATCAATTCTTGTCGAAAATTTCGAAGCATCATATGCACTACAACATTATTACTATTTTCAGCCGGAACATATATTTAGCTTAAAGAAGGAATTTAATTTAAACGACAAATTTATGGTTTTCTTCTCCGGGGGATATATGCTTATGGCAGAAGATCCTTTATGGGCAATAGGAGGGATTTACAAATTCAAATAAATATAGATGAGGCAAAAATGAAAGCCTCATGATAAATTTCTTAATAATTATCATAAAAAGTAAAGGTGATAAAATGAAAAAGTTATGCTTAATCCTCGTATCGTTCTTGTTAATTATTCTCTCATTCCTTTTTATTTCTTGTGCTGACACAGTCAAAGTTACAAAAAGTGAAGAAATGAAAGCGTCTCCTTCTCAAGAAAGAGCAGTTATCGTCCACGTATATTACAACGTTTCGACAAGTTCGGGCTGCCATGAGCACTTTGTTCGGTGGGGAGAAAATTTATCGAGAATCGCCAATAAGTACGGTATCTCACTTCGACAAATTCTCAGGCTCAATTACTGGATTAAAAATCCAAATCTCATTCATCCAGGTTGGAGAATAAGATTAAGGTGAATGTCAAATTCAAAGGCCCCCCTGATTTTTAAAAAAGAGGGGCCAAGTTTTAAATAAGTAAAATGAACTAAAAGGTAAAAAGAAAAATAATGAAGTCTCTTTTATTATTTTCTCATTTTATACGAACCAGTCAAAACTATTCTTAAAATAATTCTAAATCTTAAAACAAACGGAGTTTAAAATGAACCTCACAAAAAATATCGCAGAATATCAAGTCCATGTTCCAGAAAAAATGGAAATTCTAATTCGTCACCTAGCCAAGGGAAATATGGGAACAATTGGGAAATTATGCAGGGATCTCAAAACTTGCAAAAGAACCGTGAGTAAAAATATAATTCTCCTAAGAAATATGGGGGTTGTAAAAACAAATGAGGATGAAAAATTCATCAATGAGTATTTAATGTCTTTCGAATATTGCGGATGCAGCCCAGAAGAAATATGTAAGTTAGTTTCAGAAATTAAAGGATCATAGTTTTTTTAATCAAAGGGTCTTTTATCAAAATCAGAAGGCCATTTTTAATTAAAAATTTTCAAACAAATTTTAAGGTGAATAAAATGAAAGAATTAATTTTTATACTTGTGCTTGGTTTTTTCTTTACTTCGTGTAAAGAAAATCCGGTAAAAACAGAAGATTTAAATTATCCCCCTCCAACTCCCGAGGGTATTTATTTTCATAAGAACACGAAAGTTTTGTCCTCGGATGAAAGTTCAAAAATATCTTCAATCTCTTCAAATTCGATTACCTTTTCTTCTTCAAATGAAATAATTAGCAGTATCGAGGTGGGGGACGTAATTGTTTGCGGAATTTCCCTAAAAACGCCGGGAGGATTTTTGAGAAAAGTAACGGGAATTTCAAAATCCGGCGATGCTAATGGAATAAATTTCATAACGACAATGGTGCCCTTAGTCGATTTAATCAAAGCAGGAAAAATACCGTTCAATAAAAAGGTATTTTCTTCAAATCAGACCTTGTCTAAGGTGCTTTTTGATGTAGATGGGAACTATTCGACAGTTGACGATCAATTAAAACTAAACGGGAATTTTAATGAGTCTGGAAATCTTTCGGGGTTTCTTGATTTCAATAAATTTCCTTCGATTTCTGCTCAATTAAAGTTCACACTTTCAGGAAGTTTGGATTTGAATTTAGTCGCGAATTTAAACAAATCTTTAAATGAAATATATCAACTAATGCCAAAAAAAAGCTTGTCTCCTATTATGGTTTGGGTGAATCCTCCAGTTATAGTGACGCCCTCTTTCAATCTTTATGCAAAAGTGGTAGGCAAGGTAAACGGATCATTTACTTCTGGTGCAAAGGACAATTTTAACACAATGGTATCCCTTGATTACAATGGATCATGGACGTTGCAAGAAAATGCAGGTCATAAGTTTACATTTAAAGAGGTTGAAATAAACTTTTCGTCAGATCTGAAACTTAAAATTGGGGGGTCTGTCGAATTTCTCGTTTATGAGCTAATTGGTCCATCAATTGGTTTGGAACCTTACACCAGATTAAATTCAAATTTAACCAGAAATCCTTTATGGATTCTATATGCTGGTGTTGACGCGACTGCAGGAATTTCAACAGGTTGGCTTTCTTCACTAATTCCTGGAAAAACTTGGACTTTCAATCTTGTCGAATCTGAAGTTGCAAGATCTTCTGTAAGCGTCAATAGACCCCCTATTGCCCCATCAAATCCACGGCCTATAAACGGAGCCCAAAATGTATCTCTTCCCGTTACATTAAATTGGGATTGTTCAGATCCTGATGGAGACCAATTGTATTATGATTTAATTTGGGGAATCGAGACGAACAATCCTACAAGAGTAAAAAAAATTTCTGGAAAATCTTTTTCTCTTGGAACGCTCTCAAGCGATTCTAAAATTCTCTGGAAGATAATTGCTTTCGATTCAAAAGGAGATTCGACACACGGGGAACTTTGGTCGTTTAGGACAGGGGGAAGTTCAGGAAGTTATTTTCCTAAAAACCCAGATCCTCTAAATAATGCCACAGGAATTATTCTTCCATATGAAGTAAGCTGGGAATGTGATGATCCAAATACTCCTCTTACGTATAATTTTTACTGGGGAACAAATCCAAATAATATGAGTGTAATTCTTAACCTTCCTCAAAAAAAGTACACTTTTTTTGGTCCTGGAAATGGAAGTAAAGTATACTGGAAGGTCACATCAAAAAATTCAAAAGGAGATTCCTATGATGGACCTCTTTGGAATTTCACTGTTGGAGAGGGGGCTCTGACGACAATAAAAATTCAACCAGGACCTAACGAAGGAGAAGATGTTTTGTTATGTTATTACCAGGACACAAACGGAGATGAATGGAATACAGCCCATCCAGATACCTCTTTTCTTTCATTTCACAAAGAAATAATCGCAAACCACACGTCTATGAAAGAATCTTTAATTAAATTTAATCTTTTAACTATTCCTCAAAATTCTGAAGTCCTCTCCGCAAAATTAAAATTATGGGGATTTATGACTCTTAATATAACCAGTAAAAATCCTGTTCTTTCTTTGAGGAAGTTGAAAGGACCATGGGATGAAAGTAATGTTACATGGACTACAAAACCCCCAAATGTAAAAATCTTGGATAAGGAGGTCTTCTCTGGAACTAATTGGATTGAATTAGATGTAAAAGAAGTTGTCCAGTCCTGGATAAATGGAGAATCTAATTATGGATTTAGTTTATTTCCAAATTTAAATGACTCAAATGGAAAAGTTTTTAGTAGTGACCATTCTGATGCTTCGAAACGCCCAATACTCGAAATTACTTATAAGTAATTTTATCCGGTTCCAATAAAAACCTCCTTTCTTCTTTTCCCGAGAGGAGGTTTTATTTTTTAAATTTAAACAAAGGTGAATAAAATAAAAAATTAATTTTTATACTTGTGATTATCGTAGCGCTCTTCTTTTTAGGAATCTTTGAAATGACTCTCAATTTTTTAATTGGGATTTTTTCATTTTTCCTCGCAGTAATAATTGCAATAGTTCTTTTTTCAGGAGTTCTCTCTTTCCTTATCTATCTATTTTTTTCTAAAATCTCCAAATAAAAATTCCAAATAACCTCCTCATGAGAATGGGTGAATGAGGGGGCCCTCTCTAAAATTTCAATTCTTAGGCAAGTCCTTGCTAAATCTAATCAAACAATTTTTTTTGCAAAATTTTAAACCAAAAAATTTAAATATGAAAAAATTATCATATAAAAATGAAAGATCACAAAAAAACTGTAAAAGTTATTCACTGGTTTTTTTTAGGAATGTTGATGTTCGTTCCGGGATTACTAAAACTTTTTGTCTCAGGGTATTCTGGAGTTGCTGGAATGCTCACGAATTTAGGTTTTCCGGAAGTATTCTTTTTTACCTGGCTCCTAATAATAGGAGAAATAGGTTCAGGAATTTTAATTTTTTCAAGATGGAAACTGAATTATATAATTTACATTCCAATGATAATTTTGACCGTCGCGGCATTTACGGTTCACTGGGGTAGTTGGTCAAATTTTATACTCCACCTTGTAGCAGTATCAGGTTATTGGATTTTAGGCCAAGAAAAATTAGATTAAATATTTTTTTTGCAAAATTTTAAACCAAAAAATCATTTCAATTTTTTTAGAATAGACTCAAGTTCTTTTTTTAAAACATCAATTGATTTTCTGAAAATTTCTTCAGGGGCTATTTGCCCGAAAGACTCAATCGAAAAAAGCAAATTTCCAGTTTCTTTTGATTCAACAATTTTTTTATTTTTTTGTGAAAGTCCTTCACAAAAATCAAGAATAGTTTTTTCTTTATCATCAAGTAAAGTAATTTTATTTCCTTTGGTTTTTATTTCATTTTGAGGAAAGGTATTTGAAATTTCTTTTTCAAATTCTTTATCGACAGTAATTTCAGTCACATCCCTATAAAAAAGAATTCCAGGAGAAAATTTTGCGTGCTCTCTTCCAATTCCCATCTTAGTAGTTCCTTTTAATTTCAATTCCTGATTACTATTAAGAAGAGTAATTGGGATTTTGCCATAGACAACTTTAAATTCCCCTTTTATATCTTCCGCGTAAACAATTCCTTCTTTTTTAGTATCGAGTTTAAACTTAAGAATTGTATCTTTTTTCCATCCCTTTTCAAATTCCAAAGGAATTAACCCGAGTCTATGTGCGACAGTTTCATCATAAAGGGGAGAGTCGTTCCTTGAGATTTCAACTTCATCAATAGCCATCATAGGAATAAGTCCAACACTTCGTCTTATAGCATTTGCAAGATTTTCATTTGTTTTAACTTCAAAAACAATCTTATTTGAATTTTCTTTTTTCATTTTATTTTTTTGTTTGTTTCCTATTTAACTCTTATGGTCTTCTTCCTCTTCGTCCACCCTTGACTTTTGGTCCTCCACGAGGCATTCTAGTTGTATCTAATATATTTAAAATTTTGAATCCTTCACGTGTTAAACTTTTGACAATGCTGTGCGCTCCAGGTCCGGGGGCAGGATTTCTTGTTTTTGCCCTTATTCTCACAAAAAAAGATTTTATTCCAAGATCTTTTACTTCTTCAGCAATTTTTTTTGAAATGAACATTGCAATTGTGGGGTTTGCTTTAAGTCGATCATGTTTTGTAATCATCCCTCCGGTAACTTTTGAGATAGTTTTTCCAGACATGTCTGTCACATGAACAATCGTATTATTAAATGAAGTGTAGATATTCATAATTGCTTCAGCTTCTTTACTTACTGAAGATTTCTTATGAGCAATTTCTTCTGAATGTTCCGCTTCAATTTCCACAGTCTCCATTTCAACTTCTTCTTTTAGTGTTTTTTCTTTTGTCATTTTTAATTTTATGCTTTAATTTTTTTCTTTAATTCTATTTTATTTTCAAGTTCAACAGGAACGATATAAGATGGGCTATCTACCGCTTTCCCATTGACCAAGACTTTTTTATGAGTTATCATTTGTCTCGAAGTTTTTATCGTCGGTGAAATTCCTTTTTTGTAAACGACTGTCTGAAGTCTTCGATCAAGATAGTCTGTTTTGTCAAGACCTAGAACATCTGCAATAGAGGAAATCTTTAATCCAATTTTTTGAAGTCTTGCAAAAAGAGTTTTTTGCTCTTCTAGGGAAGCCTTAATTAATTTTTTCGCCTTTTGCCTCATAACTCTAACTTTAGCATCAGCTTTCCATATTTCTTTTTTATTTTTCAAACCATATTTCTTTTTAATTTCAGCCTCTTCGTCAATCCTAGCCTTGTCGAAAGGCCTTTTTGGCCTTGAATATATTTTATGTTTTCTTTTCATTTTACTTCTTTCCCTTCATCGGAACGGGTCCCTTTTCAACTTTTGGTCCTTTCTTCTGAATTCCTGAACTTTTCCTTCTATTTTTTCTGAAATTAGATTTTGTCCTTTGGCCCCTCGAGGGAAGTCCCAAAGTGTGTCGAATACCTCTATAACTTTTGATTTTCTTTAATCTTTTAATATCAAATTCATTTTTCAATTCTAGACTGACCCCGATCAAATGTTGGTCCTCACCAGTTTCAGGATCTTTTCTTCTATTCAAAATAAATCCTGGTGCTTCAGGGTTTTTTAAAAATTTAGTTATTTTTTCAATTTCAGTATCAGTAAGTTCACCAATTCTTTTTAATTTGTCAATTCCAAGAAGAGTGCATGTTGCATTTGAAAGAGTCCAAGAAACCCCCTTTATTTTTGTAAGACCAGGATAAATTTTTATTTTACCTTCTATGTCTTTTGAGAGTATTCTTACGATTCTTTCTTGTGATTTTTGTTGTGTTTCTTGTTTTTCCATTTTATGATGTGAACAAATTATATTTCTCCATTTGTGTCAATTCCTGAAAAATTCTTTTTTCGACTGCTTTTTCAGGGTCGGGAAGGTTTGTAATTCTTTCTTTCATTTCTTTGAAAGTTTCGAAAGTTTTTTCTTCCCTTTGTTTTAGAATTTCCTTCATATGCTTTTTTCCTATTCCCGGTAAAAGCTCAATCTGGTGAATTCTTTTGTTTATTGCGGAAGATTCATTAAAAAACTTAACTATTTTTTCCTCATTTTCTTGAACCCGTCTTGCAATAACTTCTTGCAATTGGTTTTTTGCGGTTTCAGTTAGTTTTTCACGTTTTAATCTTCCAAGGATATAGTAAACCTTATCCCTTTTTCCTTCACCGATGTAAAGGTCTTCCCCTATTTCGATTCCTACTCCTCTCCTTGGTACAATTTCAAGAAGAGTAAAATTTTCTTTACCAATTGCCTGAATTATGGGCATCATCTTCTTCTCCAAAGGATAGCCGTTTGGTAAATATTCTAGGACTGTTGCATAATCTTCTTTTGCCATTTTCTTTATTTGTGTTCTTTAATTGTGGATAATATTGTGTTTGTTTCATTTTCATCAAAATTAGAATCTGGAAGAATTATTGAAATGTCTTCTTTTTCTTCCGGTAAAAAATTAATAAGTTTTGAAATGTGTTTTTCATTTAACTTAATAAAATTTAAATCGTTCAATTTTTCTCTAAGTGCAAGTCCTTTTTTACTATCCAGTTTTGTGAATTTCTTCAAGAAATTTTTTATTTCAGAATTATCAATATAAGTTTCTGCTTCAGGAATGCTCAGTGAGGTTATTTTTTTTATCATTCTGCTTTTAGTGTGTGATTTATTTTTTTAAGATGAACGGGTTCAATTATAAATTCTTTTTCCAAGTTTTGATCTTTGATTTTAACGAGATAAGACTTTCCCCTTTTCCCACTAATAATTCCTGTTCTACCTTGGAGTCTGCTAGGAAAACTTACAACAATAGAAATCTCCCTTTTTACTGCCACAGCTTCGTCTTTTTTGAAATTCTGAAAGTATTCACTGAATCTAATTTTTCCCCTAAGTCGAATATTTTTTCTTCTTACCATGAATATTGAAAAAATAACTCATTTAAAAAACTTCTCTTTTTAAAGAACCAGCTTTAGAGGTCCCCTTTGTCGCGGGAAGATTCCATTTTATTCAGAATTGTATTAAACATTTTTTCTCCCCAGACTCCTTTTCCGCATCTTTCACAGAAATCAATGACACTTTCATCGGAGATATTTTCCTTACAATAAAGACACTTCCTCATTTTTCTTCCCTCTTTTATTGAATAGTAGCGCGAGTCATTTTTAAACATTTAGATATTTTAAAAATCAAATCAAAGCCTCCAATTCGTAAGCTTTAAAAACTAATAACTGAGAGTTATAATATGATAATCCCAGTAAGATGTTTTTCATGCGGAAAACCCCTTGGTCACTTGTGGGAAGAATTCAAAAAAAAGCTTGAAGAAGGGGAAGATAAAAAGAAAGTTTTAGATGAATTAGGACTCGAAAGATTCTGTTGCAGGTCAGTTTTTTTGGGACAAGCCGATAATCTCGAGTTGATTTCAAGATTTAAAAAAGCTTAAATTCTGAATCTATTAATTTTTCCACAATTTTTGCATTCAGTAGTTTTAGATTCTTTTTTTATTCTTATTTTTTCATTATTTTGAAAAGGAGTTAGGCAATTTTTGCAAAAAAGATTTTTAGAACCTTTTAATGAAATCTTTTGATTTGAAGACAAATTTTTTATTCTTTTAATTTCTTTTGGAGTTTTATTTTTTATTTCCAAAAAAAATTTTTCAATTTTTTCTTTTGCTTCATTTTTAGAAATCTTTTTTTTCATTTAATCTCTACAGGTGATTTTTGGTCTGTTATAAACTTTCCAAAGGGGATACTGTTCCACTGTTTTTTCAGGTTTGTAGAGTATATAATTATTTTCAGCAGGTTTTTCAAGAATGATGCTCGCTTGGGCATTTGAAGAATTTGAAAAAGAGACCAAAGGCAAAATGTATGCAAACAAAATTGCAACTAAGATTAGAGAGGTAGCAACAAAGAGCACTTTAATTTTTCTTTCCATTTTGAATGCGTCGGCCGGGATTCGAACCCGGGTCAACTGGTCGCTTCGCGAAATGCTTGGAAGCCAGTTATACTGCCACTATACTACCAACGCATATAACTTAACTATCTGAATTTTGTTTAATAAACTTTTTTGTTTTCTAAAATAATCACGTCCGGAACAGATTTTGCGGCCTGAAAGGTCATCCTTTGGAAAACCTGCGAAGCAGGTTCTGTAAACGCCCGGGACAGGATTTGAACCTGCGACTTCCACCTTAGGAGGGTGGCACTCTAATCCAGGCTGAGTTACCCAGGCAATGTGAGTGCTAGGATTCGAACCTAGGTAAGGATAAACCACATGAGCCTTAATCATGCCCGTTTGACCACTCCGGCACACCCACATGTATTTCTGAGAAATCTCCCCTATAAAAAGTTTTATAAACCAGATAATCTCTAAAGTTTTGAAGACGGCCATAGTAGGTTGGAAACACCTGTTCTCTTTCCGAACACAGAAGTTAAGCTTCCTACGTTACTGGCTCTAGTGTCCGACAAGATGCGAACCCAATAAGTCGTCTTTCATATTTTTATGTTCTTTCATATAATAATCTTTAAAAACATAAAGGGTAGTTTTTATTTAATGGACTTATTTGAAAAAACACTAACTGAAGAATTGAAATTCCTTAGAGAATCATTTAATAAACTTCTAGAAACAAGAGAGGAATATTCTGAAAAATATGAACTTAGCGGGAGCGGGTTAATTTCAAAAGAAAAAAGATATAATGATGAAGTTCCCCCATATTTAATAAATTTTTTTGAGGAAAAAGTCGATAATAAAAACTTATACATTTTAATATACAAGCTACAGGATTGCTTTCAAGAATTTGAATTTAAACTTCAAGAAGATGAAAATCGGCAATGGATAAAATATTCAGTCAAAAAGAAACTTTAAAATCTATTCTTAGGACTGAATTTAAGAATTAATAACCTTTAAATATACTCCAAAATTCCCATAGCTTATGGAAGGAGAGATTCCTAGAAAAAACTGGCACGATAAGAATTACAAGCTAATGCTCCTTATACCTCTTATTTTAATTGTGGGATCACTTGTCTATTTAGGCGTGAATTATTCCCAAACAGGTGAACTATTCAAAAGAGATATTTCCCTTACCGGAGGAACCTCTATAACGATTTATGATGAGAATATATCAACGACGGATCTCGAAAATGCGCTTATTTCAGAGCTTCCAGATTTAAGCGTTAAAAGACTTTACGAACTTGGGACAAATGAGCAAAAAGCAGTTGTTGTCGAAACAACCCTCGAACCAGAGTCAGCAAAATCTATACTTGAGAATTATTTGGGTTATGAACTTACAGAAGGAGAAAATTCAGACGTTGCTTTTACAGGTTCGGTTCTAAGTGAAAGTTTTTACTCGCAACTTTTGATTGCAATTCTGATTGCTTTTGTCTTTATGGCGATCGTGGTCTTCGTAATTTTTAGAAGTATAATTCCTTCAGCTGCAGTAATTTTTTCAGCTTTTGCAAATATTTTAATGACGCTTATGTTTGTAGATATCATTGGAATGAAACTTTCTACTGCAGGAATAGTTTCTTTTCTTATGATTATTGGTTATTCAATCGATACAGACATCCTTCTAACTAATAGAATCTTAAAAAGAAGAGAAGGAAGTTTAAACGAAAAGATCTTCGGTGCTTTCAAAACAGGAATAACGATGACGTTAACTTCGTTTTTTGCAATTCTCGGGGCCCTAATTTTTGTTCAATCATTTTCAATCGTCTTAACACAAATTTTCACTATCCTTGTGATAGGTTTAGGATTTGATATAATTAATACATGGATAACGAATGTTTCAGTACTAAAATGGTATGTCGAGAGAAAAGAGAGGAGAAACTAAAATGAAATTAGGATTTAAAATTTGGCTTTTGATTGTTGTTCTCGTACTTTCTTTAATTTCAATTTTCGCAGGCTCAGGACTCTTCCAGTCGGGAGTAGTTCTAACAGAAATCAATTCAAATTCAAGTTTGTATAGTCAAGGGATGAGACCCGGACAATTAATAATTTCTATTAACGATGAAAACATAAAAAATGTTGAAGATTATTCAAGAGTCATTTCAGACAATTTCACACCAGGAGTTAATTCAAGACTTGTAATTGCAACAGATAAAGGAGAATATTCTTTTTATGGAAACGAATTTCCAGGATTAGTTGTTACAGAAATTCCAAAATCAAATTTAAAATTGGGACTTGATTTGTCTGGGGGAGCAAGAGCACTAATTAAGGCTGAAAATAAATCTCTTTCCCAGTTAGAATTAAATGACCTCGTTGAGATTACTCAAAATCGTTTCAATGCCTTCGGGTTGACAGATTTGCAAGTCTCTTCAGTAAGTGATTTATCTGGAAATAACTTCATGCTTATTGAAATTGCAGGGGCAACTCCTTCAGATTTGAGAAATCTTGTTTCAGAACAAGGAAAGTTTGAAGCAAAAATAGGGAATGAAACTGTTTTTGAAGGCGGAGAAAAAGATATTGCTTCTGTCGGAAGAGACGCTCAAAACGCAAGAATCGAAGGGTGCAGTCCAGATGGAAGTGGAAGTTATTTCTGTAGGTTTTCTTTTTCAATAACTCTTAGCCCAGAGGCCGCGCAAAAGCATGCAGATATAACAAAAAACATTTCTGTAAATACGACTCCTGAGGGAAATTATCTTGTTGAAAAACTAAATTTATTTTTAGATGATAATTTAGTTGATAGCCTCCTCATTAGTGAAGGCTTAAAGGGAAGAGTCACAACCCAAATACAAATTTCCGGTTCAGGAGCTGGCTCAACAGAAGAGGAAGCGCTAACTGAGGCAAGAGCCCAAATGAAGCACCTCCAAACTGTTTTAATGACGGGAAGTCTTCCGTACAAACTCGAAATAGTAAAACTGGATACAATTTCTCCTAAGTTAGGTGAAGAATTTATGAGGTTTATTTTAATTTCAGGAGCAATTGCAATTTTAATAATTTCAATAATTATTTTTGCAAGATATAGAAAAATAAAATCATCAATTGCGATGATTGGGACATCCGTTTCAGAAGTAATTATTATTTTGGGGGTGGCTTCTTTAATACAATGGAATCTTGATTTACCTTCAATCGCAGGGATAATCGCAGGAATAGGAACCGGGATCGACGACGTAATAGTCTTAATGGATGAAGCAAGAAGTAAGGCAATTCTTAACATCAAGCAAAAAATTAAACGTGCTTTCACAATTATTCTTGGAGCATACTTCACGTCGCTCGTTTCACTGCTTCCTTTAATGTGGGCAGGAGCAGGTTTACTTAAAGGGTTTGCACTCACCACTATAATCGGAATTTCTGTAGGAGTATTCATAACACGACCCGCATTTGGAGAAATGCTCAAAAGATTTTCCGAAAATTCTAAAAACTAAATAAGGATTATCAAAATAGCAATTAGGATTTAGGAAAGGTTTTAAAGGGATTTTCATTGAAAATAGGAATGGCAGAAGATTCATTTGAGGTAAATTTGGATTGGATGAAAAAATACTTTCTCAAGAATAAGTTTGTATTAATCTTTAGCTTGCTTACTTTCTTTTCTTTAATTCTTTGGGTTTCTTCTTCAGCTGGTTTTTCTCTAAAGATTAGTTTTTTAGTCCAATTCGCAAGTTTGTTTCCGCCCATATTGTGGCTTTTTCTTACAATATCATTATTAGCTTCTTCAATATTAGCTTATTATGAAAAATATTCTCTTATGTTTCTGCCTATAATGATATGGCTCCTTCTTACAACAGCAATCGTTAGAACTTCAAATATGCCCGATCTCGTCAATGCAGCAACAGGCGAACCCGTTCTTGGCCCGGATCTCGACCCATTTTTATTTTTAAGAAATGCAATTGAAATTTCCCAAGGAAAAAATATGGGGCCTTTGGATGAAATGAGATATGCACCTTTAGGTGCTTCTAGCTACATAAAAGGGAATATGATGCCATGGGCGATATTAGGAGTTTACAAAATGCTTGATTTAATCGGAAATTTTTCAGTTACACAATCCGCAATAATTTCTCCAGTTATTTTCTTTTTGATTTCATTAATAGGCTTTTTCTTTTTTGTGAAGGTTCTTTTTTCATTCAAGTTTTCAAAGAACAAAGCTTTAGCAGGAGCAACGATAGCGTCTATATTCTATGCATTTATTCCCGCGATGGTTCACAGAACTATTGCCGGAATTCCAGAACTTGAAAGTTTAGGGATGATCTGGTTTTGGTTTGCATTTTTATTTTTTGCATTGGCTTGGAAAAAAAACTTAATGGAAGATGAAAAAAAATTTGTTTTCAAAAATAAAAAAATGATTCTCTATGGGCTTCTTACAGGTTTGTTTACCGGTTTAATGTCTTGGACTTGGGGAGGTTATAGGTATATCTATATGGTTCTTGCCTTTGCAGTTTTCCTCGCATTTCTGTTTAACATTGAAAAAAAGAAAAATATTTTAATTTTTGGTTCCTTTGTGTTCGCAGGATTATTAATTGAAATTATAAAAGTGAAAAATATTTTTTTAATAGTTACTAATTTCAATGATATTGGTTTCGCACTTGGAGTTTTTTTAATAATGATTGTGAATTATTTATTTTTTGAAACTAAATTCAAAAATAATTCTCTCCTGATTAGGATAAAAGAAAAAACAAAACTCCCTGAAAACGTATTGAGTATCTTGTTTTTTGTTCTTTTTGGAATGTTACTTCTTTTAATTTTTAATCCAACTTTAATTTATGATCTTTTTTCCAGAACTCTCTTGGGACTTTTAGAGCCTTTTGGAAAAGGGAGAATAGCCCTCACAGTTTCTGAAAACAGAGCCCCTTATTTTACAGAAGTCCTTTCAACATTTGGGGGGTTGGTGTGGATGTTTTTGGCGGGAATAGTTCTTGTTTTTTTCAACGTCACAAAACATTTTGAAAAAAAGAATAAAACAATTTTAAATTCATTTTTTGTAATTTTTGTTTTAACTTTTGTTTTTAGTAGAATTTCTCCTTCCGGACTTTTAAATGGAGAAACTTTCATTTCAAAATTCCTCTATATTGGAGGGCTCATTTTATTTGCATTTGTTCTCTTATTCATTTATTTAAGATCTTATATTAAAAAAGAAGAAAAAACTCTAACAGATTTTTCCAAAATTAATTTTGCTTCACTAATTTTAATTTCTTTTTCGTTCTGGGGAATCGTTTCTATGAGGGGAGCAGTGAGGTTATTTTTTATAATTGCACCAATAATAATTCTTGTTGCAATTTATTTTTTCGTTAAAGTAACTGACCATCTAAAATCTAAAGACGATCTCGTTAAAATGTTTGCTTGGCTTATTATTTTAGGAAGCATTTTTATTTTGTTAACTGCTTTCATGAGTCACGCAGGGTCAACAGTTGCAATTTCGCATCAAACAATTCCTAGCTCTTATAATCAGCAATGGCATTATGCGATGAATTGGGTTTCAGAAAATACCCCCGAGAATTCAATTTTTGTCCATTGGTGGGATTATGGTTATTGGGTCCAAACTCTGGGGGGAAGACCAACCGTAACTGATGGGGGACATTATATAAGTTGGTGGGATCACACAACAGCGAGATATCTTTTAACAACGTCCAAGCCCGAAACCGCATTGAGCTTAATGAAAACACACAATGTTTCGTATCTTCTAATAGATTCAACAGATGTAGGAAAATATTCGGCATTTTCCAAGATTGGAAGTGATGAAACTGGAAAAGACAGATTTTCATGGATTCCCGTAATGCCTTTAGATGAAAGTCAAACGCGTGAATCAAATAATAAAACGAGGATTGTTTACATGGGGGGGCAAGCAATTGATTCAGATATTATTTACGAACTGAACGAAACTCCTATCTTTCTTCCTGCTGAAAAAGCAGGACTTGTCGGAATTATCGTTGAATATTCTTTAAAAGAAAAAGATATCACTTTTTCTCAGCCAATTGGAGTTTTCATATACAACAGCCAAAGGTATGACTTGCCTTTAAGATATATTTTTTATAATGATGATTTAATTGATTTTGGAAATGGAATTAATTCTACAACCAGATTTATTCCAGGACTTGATCAAGGTTCAAAAGGGGTGAGCATTAATCCGCTGGGCGCAACAATATATCTTTCTGAAAAAACAAAAGACACCCTTTTCGCACAACTTTATTTAATGGACGATCCAAATAATCTCTATCCAGATATTGCTCTCGTGCATACTGAAGAAGATGTCGTGGTGAAAAGTTTAAAACAACAGGGACTTGACTTTGGAAACTTCTTATATTACCAGGGTTTAAGGGGCCCAATAAAGATTTGGGAAGTTAATCCTTCCGAAAAGATAATTGAAAGAGGAGAATTTTTATGGAATATAGATCCAAATGGAAATTGGGCAAGTTTGGACGATTTGCAGTTTACGAACTAATTTAACAATTCTTTTAAACTATTTCTTTCTTGTATAAATATGGAAAAGAAATACAAAATTGCAATTATACTTGGAACAAGAGCAGAATTGATAAAAACTTTCCCTGTAATGCTTGAATTAAAAAAACAAAAAATTTCATATTATTTTATTCATACCGGACAACATAATTTGAAAGATTTGTGCAGACAGTTTAAAGTAAAAGAGCCAGATTTAGTTTTAACAAAAGAACCAAAAAAATCTTCTAAATTTAATTCTAATGTTTGGAAAGCAATTAAATGGAATTTGTCCTTAGTATTTAAAATAAAAAAATCATTAAAAGATAAACCAGAAATTGAGTATGTTATTTATCATGGAGACACAATGACGACCGCAACTGCTTCCGTTGCAACTTCAAGATTATTAAATCCTTTTAAGAAATATAAAAATGTGCATCTTGAAGCGGGACTTAGAAGTTTTAATAACTTTGAACCTTTTCCTGAAGAAATATCAAGAAGAATTGCCGGAAAAGTTTCAGATGTTTTATTCGCGGTCTCGGATTTTTCCAAAAAAAATTTGAAAAATAAAAGAGGAAAAGTCATCCATGTCGGAAATACTGTTATAGATTCTGCTAATATCTCTTTAAATTTAGCGAAAGAAAAAAAAATTAAAGTTCTTACAAAAAAGAAATTTGTTCTTATCACAGTTCATAGGCATGAAAATTTAAAATCTAAAGAGAGACTTTCTAAAATTGTCAAGATTCTTTCTGAAATCCCGATTGAAAGTTATTTTGCAATGCATGACAATACTGAGTCAAAACTAAAAGAATTTGGTTTATATGAGAAATTAATGAAAAATAAAAACATAAAAATAATGCCTCCAATGAACTACGTCGAATTTATTTACCAGATGAGCAAATGTTCTTTAATTGTTTGTGATGGGGGAAGTATGCAAGAAGAAAGTTTAATTTTCAAAAAACCATGTATCGTTTTAAGAATGGCTACAGAAAGGCAAGAAGGATTAAAAACAAATTTTCAATTTTTGAGTATGTTAAATGTGAAAAAAACAAAAGAAAAAATTTCAGAGTATCTTTCACCAAAATTTAAAATTAGGCCTTTCAAAAATCCGTATGGGGAAGTTGGAGTTAGTAAAAAAATCGTGGAGGAATTGACGAAATGAAAAAAAGTGTTTTGGAAAAAAAGAAAATAAATCCAAAAAAAGTTTACCTTCAGTATCCCTGGAAATTTCCCGATAGCCCTTACTATAAGTATCTAGTGGAAAATCCTCCTCAGAGAATAGAATACTTGAACTCTCAAAAGCAAAATGGGGCCATTACAAACAAAAGGTTTTTCTGGTTTTCCAATTTTTTAAAAAGAAATATTAGAAGGTTTGCGAAAACATTGGGAATTTCAACACCGAACGCACATTTAAGTCTAAAAGGGAATTATAATTTGATTCACTGTGCCCATTGCTTAAGCAAAAATGAGGATAAACCATGGGTTGGAGATTTTGAAGGAAAGTGGCAAATGTATATAGGAAATGAATCAACTCCTGGTCGGATAAAAGTTAAACAGATTCTTTCAAATAAAAACTGCAAAAAAATACTCCCCTGGACAAACTCTGCAAGGGAAGAATTAGTAAAAGAATTTCCAAATTTAAAAAATAAATTTGAAGTAGTTTACCCAGCAATTCCAGAAAAGAAATTTGTGAAAATAAAAAAGAAAAATATTAATCTAATTTTTTCAGGAAGATATTTTTTTAATAAAGGGGGTCTTCACGCTCTTGAGGTAATAAATATTTTAACAAAAAAATATCGAAATGTTTATGGAATAATAAATTCGGAAGTTCCAGAGAAAATAAAAGAAAAATATTCAAAAAATAAGAAGATAAAATTTCATGGACTAATATCTCAAGAAAGGTTATTCAAAATTTATGAAAATTCAGACATCTTTGTGTATCCTGGTTATTCGGACAGTTTCGGTTTCGGTTATCTTGAAGCAATGAGTTTCGGCCTCCCCATAATCACCGTAGATGGTTACGCAAGAAAAGAAATTGTTGAAGAAGGGAAAACTGGCTTTGTAATTAACAGACCTAAAAATTTAGATTCAGAGACGCTAAATGAGCAAATCATTCAAAATTTAATTGAAAAAACTTCATTATTAATTGAAAATAAAAAAGCCAGAAAAAAGATGTCAAATGAGTGCATAAAACTTATTAAAGGGGGGAAATTTTCCATAAAAGAGAGAAACAAAAAACTGAAAAGAATTTATGAGGATGCTTTGAAATGAATGGAGAAATAAAAAATTGCAGGAGTTGTGGTTCTGAAACTTTGGTTCCAATAGTAAATCTTGGAAATCATTATATTTCTGATTTTGTAGATAACCATGAGATTACTCGTTCTAGGGTCCCATTGGAATTGGTTTTGTGTAATGAAGAAGACAAAGGGTGTGGCTTGTTACAATTAAAGCATAATGCCCCTCCAGAAGAAATGTGGGGAGAAACATATTGGTATAAATCCGCAATTAATCCAACAATTCGAGCAGATTTAGGGGATATTGTAAATAATGTTGAAAGATTAGTTCCTTTAAAAGAAGGGGACATCGTTTTAGACATTGGGTGCAATGATGGAACTATGATGGGTTACTACAAGAATCCAGGCTTGGTTAGAATAGGGTTTGATCCTTCAGCAAATGTAGCAAAAGAAGCAGAACAGAAGGGCATAGAAGTAGTAAATAATTTTTTTAATAAAGAAAACTATAATTACAAGGTAAAGAATAGAAAAGCAAAAACCGTGACAGCAATTTCTATGTTTTATGATCTGGAGGATCCAAACACTTTTTTAAAAGATGTAAAATCAGTTCTTGATAAAAATGGACTCTTTGTTATACAACAAAATTATTTAGTAAAAATGCTTGAAAATAATGGTTTAGATAATATCTGTCACGAACATCGTGAGTATTATTCCTTAAGATCCCTAGAAAATTTATTAGAAAAACATGATTTTGAAGTTTTTGATGTTCTATTAAATGGAATTAATGGAGGAAGTATAAGAACTTATATAAAAAGTAAAGAGGGTAATTTAAAATCTAATGGAGCAAAGGAGAGGCTAGAGGAAATCAGGATGCATGAAAAAAATATGGGGTTAAACACTTCTAAGCCATATTTGGAATTTGCAAAAAAGGTTGATGAGGCAAAAGAAAAACTTTTGAATTTTATGCAAGAAGAAAAAAGAAAAGGTAAAATAATTTGTGGAAGTGGAGCATCAACGAAGGGGAATACAACTCTTCAATATTTTGGTTTAGATTCTTCAATAATTTCCGGAATAGAAGATAAAAATCCGGAAAAATTTGGTAAAAAAACAATTGGGTCTTTTATTAATATAGATTCTCCGGAAAATATTGAGAATTTAAAGCCGGATTATCTTTTTGTTCTAATCTGGTATTTTTTAAATGATGTAAAAAGGAATCAAAAAGCTTTTCTTGATCGTGGAGGAAAGTTGATTGTTCCCCTTCCAGTACCAAAATTAATTTCTAAAGATGGCGAAACTTTTTTATAATTTTTGTTAATCCCTTATCAATTCCGCTAGTTTGAATTCCTAAAATTCTTGACTTTTCGATAGCCAATGAAGAGTCTTTTTTTTCTGGAACGAGCAATTTTTTATTTTCGTAGATTTTAATTTTAGATTCTTTTCGAATTAAATTTTCAAGTTTTTCTATAAATTCTTTCATTCTAATCTTTTCAGATCCAGCCAAATGAAAAATTCCCTCTTCTTTTTTCTTGAATAGTATTTCAATTGCAGGCGGAATGTCTTCAATAAATAAAGGACTTCTAATTTGGTTTGGGTTGCCCAAAAAGAAATCTTTTCCTGATAGAACTTTATCAAAAATTCCGTTTGGTTTGCCAAAACTGTTAAATCCGTACATTAGATCAAATCTTAAGATGAGGTTTTTCCCAATTTTCAAAACTTCTTTTTCTGCAAGAGATTTAGTTTTAGCGTAAATTCCTGTGGGGGATATTTCATCTCTTTCAGAGTAATTTCCCCTCTCTCCGTCAAAAACATAAGATGAAGAAATAAAAATCATTTTAGAATTAATTTTCTTACATGCAAGGGCAATATTTTTTGCAGTTAAATGATTTAGTTCATTTGCTTTTTCAGGATTTTTTTCACATTCAATTGAACTGGTCAATGCAATGGTGTCAACAACTAGGTCAGGGGAATTTTTCAAAATAAATTTTTCCACCCCATGGGAATCAGTAGCATCAACCTTCAAAATTTTAGAATTATTTGGATTTAAATCTCCTCCAATAGTTTCGTATTTTTTAGAAAAAAATTCAATGAGGTAAGTTCCAAGAAAGCCCGTTCCAAGGATCATAATTTTCATTTAAATTGAAGAATAAAATTCTTTATATCTTTTTCCAAGGGGAGTGTATCCATTTTCTTTTAAGTATCTTTTGCATTCTTCTTTCATTGATTTGTAGTTTGAGGAGATCATCGCTTGTTTAATATTTTTTGGGAATTCCAGATCATTTTTAGAAATCATCAAACACTTATAATTTTCTAAAATTCCTCTAAAGAAAGGAACATTGCTCCCAATTATGGGAGTTTGAGACGCCATTGCATCGGTGAAAATTCCACTTCCAATACTTCCCCTATATGGTTGAAGAATCAAATTCGCGGCAGAAAAATATTTCCACCATAATTCATTAGGAATTTTTTTTAAGTCAAATCTTATATTCTGTTTAGAATTATTTTTTTTTGCTATTCCTTTTAAGTAATCTAACCAGTTTTTCATTTTTGTGACATTTCTATCATTAACTGCATTCGGGTTTCCTGCAATTAGAATGGTTCCGTTTATTTTTTCTGCGTTATTTAAAATAATGTCAGCCCCATGGTCTCGGTGTAAACTTCCGATTATAAGATAAACTTTGCCTTTAAGATTCAATTCTTTTTTTGCTTTTGTCTTTGAAATCAGTTTAATATTTTCTAATATTCCTTGGGGAAAGATGTTAATCTTTTTTTCTTGAATACCATATCCTTTCAAGGCCTCGACAAAAAAATTTTGATGCAAAATTATTTTTTCTGAAAAGAAATTAATCCATCTATTTTGAAAAAAGTAAAGTGTTTTTCTTAAAATATTCTTTATTTTGCTCCCTAAAAATTTTTCTTTTGTGGAAATTGCAGTGTGCATAGTAGTCACGATTTTTGCTTTTCTACTCTTAAAAACTTTAATTAAAGGAAATACAATAAAAAAAGGAATGCCATAGTTTCCAAGCAAATTATATTCGTGTTGCACATGAACTATGTCATAATCTTTCAAATTTCCAAGTATCTTTAGAAAAGAGAAGGGTTTACCTGCAGTATAAGTAAATAAATCTGCAGAGATTTTGGATTTTTTCAAAGCGTCTACTAAATTTTTAGAATAAAACGCAATCGCTTTTTCAGAACCATACTCAGGAGCAATCATGGCAATTTTCATAAGTTTTGTAAGGGGAAAGGATTTATAAATTCTATTTAATCCGAGAGTAATATGCAGGAATATTATTTCCAAAATGGAGAAGAATTAAAAAAGTTTAAAACAAGTTTTCTTCCCGAGGAAGATTATTTGGATTATAGAGGAAACTTTGTTAGGGTTTGCCATGATGCATTCATTCTTTATGGGGGAAAGATTTTACTTTTCAAAAGAAATAATGAACCTGAAAAAGGAGAATTTTGGCCAATAGGTGGAGGCGTTCTCAGAGGAAGAGATATAGAAAATTCACTAAAAGAAAAAGTTATGGATGAATGTGGTTTAGAAATAAAAATAAAAAAACTTTTGGGAATCAATAGGCTTTTAATTGGATCTTCAGAAAGTTTAAAAAGAGGTTCAGATGACATCGTATTTACTTATCTGGTTGAAGGATATGGGAAAATGGTTTTGAATTCAGACAATAAAGAACCCTTATTTTTATATAAAAATAATTGTTCTTTAATAAAACCAAAACTTAATATGTATGTTGCAGAAAATGTTAAAAAAATTTTAGAATTTATCTTATGAAAAAAACGAAAAAAGAATTCAAATCACAGCCAAAAGTTTCAATTGTTTTTGTAAACTGGGATGGGAAGAAAGATACTTTTGAGCTTCTGAATTCTCTAAAGAAAATTTCTTATCCCAATTATGATGTAATAATTGTCGATAATGGGTCTTCAGAAAGTATAGAAGAAGAATTTAATACAAAATATGGGAGGTATGCAACACTAATTCTCAATAAAAAAAATCTTGGCCTCGCTGAAGGAACAAATATCGGAATAAGAGAAGCACTAAAAAGAAAAAGCAAATATATTTTGACAATGAACAATGATATGCATGTTGATAAAAAATTTCTAACTATTCTTGTTGAAAAAATGGAGAAGAATAAAGAAGTTGCAGTAGCAGGACCAAAAATTTATTATTCTAATCCAAGTAATATGATTTGGTCAGCAGGATGTGATTATCATCTTTGGGGGTTTAAGTCAAGGCACCAAAATGAGATTGATCAAAGACAAGCAGACAAAAAAGAATTTGTCGACGGAATCGATTGTGTTTTAATGATGAGGTCGAAAATTTTAGAAAAAATTGGGCTTCTCGATAAAGATTTTTTCATAATGGACGAATTCACTGAATGGTGTTTAAGAGCAAGCAAAAGAGGATGGAAATTATTATTTGTTCCCGATTCAAAAGTTTGGCACAAAGTTTCATCAAATTTGGGTAAAAGTGAAATAGGAAGCAAAATAAGTGTATACTACTGGTCCAGAAACTGGCTTTTAGATATTAAAAAAAATAAGAATTTTCTATATTTTTTTTTAATTTTAATTTTGCATTCCACAGTTTTTGCTATTTATCGGAGTTTAAAATATATAAAAAATCAACAGCCAATTCTTATAAAATATTATTACAAGGGAATTTTGGATGCCATAAAAGGGAAGAAGGGTCAGACGATTTTGTAGAATAACTTTATAAAAATTGCCAATTTAAGTATATTGATGAAGAAAAAATTAATTCTCTTAGAAAATATCTCTCAAGCAAAGGAATTTTTAGCTCATTCTGAAAAATTCAAGGAATGTCTTCCAATAACGTTTAATTTGATGGTTGAAAAAATCTTGTCAGAAAAAGGAATCAAATTCAAAGTTGAAGAAGAGTATGAAAAAAAATTTCTTTACAAAAACATACATGAAGAATCAATAAGAGCAACTTGGAAATTGTGTCAGAAAATACAATTGAAATATCTCGATATTCAGATTGTCCCGTTATTCTATTATAATATTTATTTGATTATTGCTCTGGAAAAAAAATATCTTAGATTATTAAGAGAAATAATCAAAGAGGAAAATCCAGAAGAGATAATAATTTTCAAATCAAAATCTGGGTTTGACAAAGAACATTTTTCAGGGATTATGGAAAATGTTTTTAATGGGAAAATAAAAATAAGAAATTATCATTTGAAAACAAAAAAGAATGAATTTAAAAGTAAGGCCATCCAAATCGTGGGGAGAATTCAAAAACTAATCACAAAAATAAGGTTGAATTTTTATAAAAACAAAAATGAAATTTTTGTTTCCGGAGGAAAAATTTATTTTGAAAATCTTGTCAAAGAACTTCTTAAAGACAAAAAAAATAAAATAATAAATTTTGATAATAAAATGAGAAAAAGTTTTTTGATAGGAGGAAATTATCTTCCATTTTACGAATTTTCTGGGAGAAAGAACGTTCTGCAAAATGCGCTAAAATGGAAATTTCTAAAATTACGCGGGAATTGGGAAAAAAAAGATTTATCAAAAATATCCGGTTTTGAAAAGGAACTGGAAGAAACTATAAAGAAAAAAGTTTTTTTTATGGTCGGTTCAATGATTCCAATGTTATCTGAAAGTCTGGAAGAATTTTCTTTTTTACTTAAAAATAAAAAAATTGACCTCGTTCTGTTAATAGAAGAGGATTCCCCTTTTTCAAGAGGAATAGTGCAACTTTCCAGAAAATTCAAAATTCCTACCTTGAGTTTTCAGCATGGGTTTTTTCCAAACGAAATGAGCAATTTTGTTGAATCTCCTTATTATTTTGTCCTGGGAGAAAATCAAAAAAATATTGCAGAAAAAGTTGTTTCAAATAAAACAGAGATAAATATTATTGGATGCCCAAGATATGATTATTTATTGAAAGAACCAGTTCAGAAAAAACAAATACTCTATGCAATGGAGGTTGCAAATGAGGATATATTGATACCAAATTTTCATCTAACAAAAAAAAGGCAAAAAGAAATTTTAAGAGGGTTATTTCGAGAGCTTAAAAAATTTCCAGATTATAAATTGATTTTAAAGATACGGCCGGGTTGGGATCTGAAAGAAATGTTGTATTTAATTTCAAAAGAGGAAAGTTACTTTAATTTTGAGGTAATCGAAAAAACCGATAATGCTAAGTTAATTAATGAATCAGAACTAGTGATAATAAATCATACAACTATGGGTATAGAAGCGCTTATTCTTGGAAAGCCAGTCATTTCTTATACCTATCGAGATCTTGCCAAAGTGAACCCTTATACGAGATTTAAAGAAGTTAAGAAAGTATACTCCCAAAAAGAATTTGGTTTTGCCATGAAAGAGATTCTTTCAAGAAAAAGTATTCCAAAATACAACCTTTCAAAAGAAATAGTTTTTGATGGAAAATCTTCATTAAGAGCAAGCAAAATTATAAATTCAATTCTAAGTTCAAAAATTGGACTTTCAAATCATCATAGATATTTTTAAAAAGCCACCCAACCCTTCTAAAATATGTTGAAAGAAATCAAAGGAAAAAGAATCCTCATAACTGGAGGAACTGGTTTTTTAGGAAGAGCACTTACACGAGAATTATTGAAACATAATCCCCAAAGCATTAGGATTTATAGTCGTGATGAATTTAAGCATTATAGGATGAATCAAGATTTTGGATTTCCTTACAATAAAGGTCCTTTAAGGCACTTTATTGGTGATGTTAGGGATTATGATCGTCTAAACAAAGCTATGAAGGGATGTGACATAGTTGTTCATGCTGCCGCATTAAAAAGAATAGATATGATTGAATATAATGTTGATGAGGCGATAAAAACAAACGTCCAGGGAAGTATGAATGTAATGAGGGCGTGCATTGAAAATAATGTAAAAAAAGGGATTTTCATTTCAACAGATAAAGCGTGTTCTCCAATCAATACTTATGGAGCTTCAAAATTTATTGCCGAAAGAATTTTTGTTGAAGGAAATTACAGCCGTGGAAAATCAGAAACCCGCCTTTCTTGTGTAAGGTATGGGAATGTGGTAAATAGTACAGGTTCAGTAATCCCATTTTTTCTCGAAAAGATTATGAAAGGAGAAACTCTGTCAGTTACTGATGACAAAATGACTAGGTTTTTGATAACAGAAGAGCAAGCAGTAAATTTAATTTTAAAAGCGATAGTTCATGGTGAAGGGGGGGAGATTTTTGTTCCAAAATTACCTTCAGCCAAGATTGTTGATCTTGCAAAAGCATTATGTAATTTAAACAATGTCCCATTCAAGCACCAGGTTACAGGAATCAGACCCGGAGAAAAATTGCATGAAATGATGATAAATGAAGCTGAAAGCAAAAGGGCACAGGAATTCGGAGATGGATTCGTCATAACTTCGGAAGTTGAAAAATACACGGGAATAAAAAATAAATTTTGGAACAAAGGTAAAAGGATGGAAAATGACTCTTATAACTCAAAAGATGCATTAATTTCAGGAGAAGAATTGGAGAAATATCTTAAAAAATTAGATTTAAACAATAAAAAATGATTCCAGGAATTATTCTGGCTGAGAAAGCAGAAAATGGCATATTGTCATTCAATTCAAAAAAAAGATTGGATATTGGAATAAGTTTTCTCAAAAAGGGCATTGTAGATACGTTAATTCTATCGGGAGGAGTAAGAAAAAGAGAAGGATTTAAAAAAATCATTGGGAATTCAGATAGTCTTGCAAAAATTATGAAAAATTATGCCTTAAAATCGGGAATATTGGGTGAAAAAATAATTCTTGAAGATTTATCCGAAGACACAGTAGGTCAAATTATTTTTCTTAAATATGGGATTTTAGACCCAAGGGGAATCACTTCGGGGATAATTATAACCAATGACCTTCATGCTCCAAGAGTGTTTGAAGTTGCAGAAGCAGTTTTAGGAAAGAATCACAAATTTAGTTTTTATTTTATTGAGAGTTCAGAACATGAAAGAAACAATAAATTGTACGGAGATGATTTCAGAAGAACTTTTGAAAATGTAGATTTTAATTCAAAAGAGAATGTTTTAGAAAGATTATTTAATCACCACCTCTTTTATAATCATAATCCTCTTTTTTTCAAAAAGGAATTAGATAAAATGATTTTGGAAAACAAAAAATGAATATTGGTTACGGAAAACAGACAATTGGGAAAGATGACCTAAATGAAGTTGAACGAGTTCTAGGTTCAGGATTTTTAACCTGTGGTCCAGAAGTAAAAAATTTTGAAGATAAGTTTTCAAAAGAGGTCGGGTCAAAATATGCGGTCGCTGTTTCAAGTGGCACTGCAGCATTGCATTTAGCATGCATTGCTTTGGGCTTAAGGGAAGGAGATGAATTGATAACTAGTCCTATGACCTTTGCTGCATCTGCAAACTGTGCATTGTATTGTGGAGCAAAACCTGTCTTCATCGATGTTGATGAAAAAACAGGATTAATTGATGAAAATAAAATTGAAGAGAAAATTTCAGAAAAAACAAAAATTATAATTCCTGTTCATTATGGGGGCATGCCTTGCAACCTTGAAAAAATCAAAAGTCTTGCTGATAAATACAATCTAAGAATAGTGGAAGATGCTTGCCACGCCCTTGGAGCAGAATATAAAAAATCCAAAATTGGAGATTGTTTTTATTCTGATATGGCTGTTTTTAGTTTTCATCCCGTAAAACATATAACAACAGGAGAAGGAGGAATGATAACCACAAATTCAAAAGAATTGTACGAAAAACTTTTGAGATTAAGAAGTCATGGTATCGAAAAAAAAGAAGATTGGAAGCAAGAAATGGTCGAATTGGGTTATAATTACCGAATTACAGATTTTCAATGTGCTCTGGGCTCAAATCAGTTAAATAATTTAAAAAATTTTATTTCTAAAAGAAGGGAAATTGCTAAAAAGTATGATGAAGAATTGGGTATAGAAAGTAAATTAGAGCTTATAAAAGAAAAAGAAAATTTATTTAATCCATATCACTTGTATGTTATAAAGCTTCAAAATTCAGAATTAAGAAAAAGGCTTTACGATTTTTTAAAAGAAAAAGGAATCTTTTGTCAGGTTCATTATATCCCCGTTTATCTTCACCCATATTACCAAAGTTTGGGTTACAAAAAAGGACTCTGCTCTTCTGCAGAAAATTTTTATGAAAAAATTTTAAGTATTCCAGTATATCCTTTGCTAAAGGAAGAGGAACAAACTTTCGTTATAGAAAAGATTAAAGAATTTTTGAAAAATAATTAATTTAGGAAAAACTGAATATTTTGACTATTTTATTTCCTGTATCGACGACGTAAAGTTGATTATTATAAGTTTTTGCATCATAGCCTTGATTAAATCCTTCTTCCAAGATTTCAATAAATTTTCCGTCAGAAGAGAATTTTTGAACCCTATTTCCATTAAATTCGAAGACAATAAAATTATCCTCTTCGATAATATCTATAGCAATAGGGGTATTTAATCCCCCTTCAACATTATTTGAGACTGATTGGCCTATTTTTTCCCATCCATCTGTCAAAGTTCCATCGGATTTTGCACCAATCCATCCAATAAATTTCCCGTCAGAAGAGAATTTTTGAACCCGATTATTCCAGGTATCTGCGACATAAATATCTCCTTCCGAATTGACTCTTGCCATGTGTAATCTGTCGAATCCTCCTGGTTGAGAAGAAACTTTGGAAGTTCCGGAAATTTCCCATCCGTTTGTTAAGGTTCCATCGGATTTTGCACCAATCCATCCAATAAATTTTCCATCAGAAGAGAACTTTAATAAGCTATTTGAACTATAATCAGAGACGTAAAAATTGTAATTTTTATCAAAATATCCTGTTGCAGGACCTTCCAGAGCTTTTGAGGAATTTAAATAAGTTATATGTTTTCCTTCCGAAGAAAGTATTTGAATCCTTTTATTTCCAAATTCTGTTACATAAAAATTTCCTTTTTCATCAAAATCAACAGAATGAGGTCGATCAAATTCTTCTTTTCCAATCCCAAAAGAACCAATTGTTTTAAGGAGATTTAAATTTGAATCATATATTAATATCTTATGGGCCCCGAAATCAGATATATACAATTTATTCTTATGGATTGTAATTCCAAAGGGCCTTGTCAAATCAGAAATTATTCTTTTTTCCAAATTTTTATCCGATAAATTTTCTGTTTCGTTTGATTGATTCAACGGATTATTTATATCTTTATTTGGAAAAAAAATTACTAACACCACTACAATTATAACTAAAATAATTATTGAATATTTAAAATTGGATTTCATTTTAAATATTCTGAATTTTTTCAAATAACCACCAATTTAAATTGTCAAAACTTGGAAATTCTTCCTGCCAAAGGAAACCATATGAAACAGTTTTCAAATTGGGAAAATTCTCAAGATAATGTTTTCCAAAATCTCTTTTAAACAAATATCCTTTTTGACCCCTGTAAATAATTTCTTCTTCATTTTGAGAAAAATACTCTGAACACAGCACGTATTTTTTTGAAACTCTTACAATTTCAGACATGGCATCTTTTAATTTATTGGGGTTTATGTGAATTAAAACTCCATTAGTGAATACTAAATCAATTGAATTATCCTCAAATGGAATTTCAAATGCACTACAATTAAGGGCCTCTTTCAAATTAATTTCTTGATTACTCAATAATTGTCTATATGCTTCTTCAAACGGTTCAACAGCATATAAGTCTATATTCTTTCCGAATGCTCTTCTTATTCCCGATAAATTTATTCCAACATTACTTCCAACTTCTAAAATCGAATTTAATTGTAAGCCACCTAATATTCTTTTAAAAACTTTTTCTGACTCATTAATTTTTTCTGAATTTAAACTATTTCTTTTTAGATATTGTTTTCCGAAATCGCCTTTCCAAAATATGAGTTGAGGATCTCCCTTCATTTTATGCTCTCCCCCTCCTTCAAATGTTCATCCCAAAGATTATCTTTAATCCACTCCCCTTTTTCGTTTTTCCACCATACATTTGGATCTCTAAAAGTATCTGCAACCCCGTCAAATTCTCCTTCTGTCATATCCACATATTTCAACCATCTTTTCAAATCACTTGATTTTACATGATCGTATTTCCTCACCATTTCAATCCCTTTTTCACGAGTTATATAACCAGCACGAATATCTTTGCATGAATGATCTGTTGCCCTCCCATAACCAAATTTTATATATTTCAAATAGTCGTGCATACCATTTTCATGCATATCATCCAGATTTGAAAATCTTCTATATGTTCTTTCAAAAGGTTCGGGCGATTCTTCCCATCCAAATTCATCAATCATTTTCTTAACATGTGCATTTGCATCCCAAGGTACAAAAAGTCCAAGGTAAATTCCTCTTACATCGACTTCTTCAATTTCTTCATCGGCAGGGTATTTTGCCCAAAGGACATCTTGCTCCCTTATGCCGATCTCTTCATCAACCATATCATTCCAATCATAACCTCTACAAGCATGCTCAGTTCGGTATTTTTTTGTCATTTCCACCATATCATTCATAGAATACATTCCTCCCAAATCAGTATATCCATGCTCTCCCCAAATAATTAAGGGAATTTTCATTTTTACAGCAATCTGAACAGGATAAGTAAAAATTCCACAATGATTGTGCCAATTCATATCTCCCATTAATTTAAAACATTTTTTGTTCAATTTTTTCAAAATTTCAACACTTGGTCCAAAAACAAGTGAATCAACATTGAAAACTTCCCTCATTTTTTTCAAATTTCTTTCTCCGACTTCAAGATAGTTATTTCCATGATAAGTGACTAGCAAGGGTTTCAATCCAAGAACTTTTGTAACATAATAAGTTTGAAAATAGCTATCCTTACCTCCACTTACGGGTATGATACAATCATAATTGCTTCCGTCTTTAGACTTGTACTTTTCCACAATCTTTTTTAACAATTCAATTCTTCTATCCCAATCAATATTTTTTCTTTGGTCGTAAGCTCTGCATCCACTGCACACTCCATTTTCATCAAATGCCAAAGGAACTGCTGAAGAAGAAGGGTAGACACATCGGGTACAATATCTCATTTTAGGAGGTCTTTTTGTTTCCATATTTTATTATAAAAAAGAATGTATTTAAAAATTT
>Ga0210057_1000166_pt1 | contig 119734 bp, 116 predicted proteins | sample CryGeyCG2114_010_2_FD_183968 | JGI IMG/M metagenome (GOLD analysis project Ga0210057, IMG submission 183968) | Groundwater microbial communities from aquifer - Crystal Geyser CG10_big_fil_rev_8/21/14_0.10 (SPAdes) (version 2) | ecosystem: Environmental > Aquatic > Deep subsurface > Groundwater...
GAGTATTTTCGTCAAAAAATATACCGGTTTTTTCATTTACAACTGTTTCTTTCACTCCTCCGCTTTTAAATGCAACAACAGGCGCTCCAGTTCCCATCGCTTCAACAGGAGTAATTCCAAAGTCCTCATCAAATGAGGCAAAAACAAAAGCCTTTGCGCCTGCAAAAAGGTTTAATTTTTCACGATCCTCTACCTCACCTACAAACTCGATATTGTTTCTAGCGATTTTTTTTAACTGCTCTTCAAATCCTGCAAATCCTCTCCCAAAAACCTTGAGCTTTTTACCATTCATATTAAATGCTTTTATTATAATATCTATCCCTTTTGCTCTTGCCAGTCTTCCACCACAAAGATAGTAATTCTCTTTGTGTGAAATCACATTTACTTTTTGTACAGTAACGGGCGGATAAATTACAGCTGCATCCCGTCTGTAATACTTTTCAATTCGTGCTTTTACCTCTTGTGAATTTGCAATAAATTGATCAACGTTTTTTGATGCGTTATAATCAACAATTCGCAAAAAATGGTTCATAATTGAGCCTACAACGCGCATAAAACCATTTTTTTTCCACTCGCGAGCTGTCATGTATCCATATAGATATCTCGGCGGTGTATGAGTGTAGCAAATTAACTTTGCGTTTCCTTTTTTCACAAAATTCGGAAAATATGCACCAGTCTGACTAACGATTATTAGATCATAACTCGACAAATCAAAACTTTTAAAAATCAGCGGCGAAATGAGCCTAATTGGAGAAATCAATTTTGCCTTAAATGGAACAAGTTGAAGAATTGAAGTGCTAATTTTGTAATTTTCAAATCTTTTTCTGTGAGGGCCCAAGAATTTTGGTAAAAAAACAGAGGTATAGATATCGGCGTCAGGATAAATTTTGATTAATTCCTCAAGAACTCTCTCTGCTCCACCGTATTCTTTAATGTAGTCGTGAACTATCGCTACGCTCAGTTTTTTATTCATATTTATGCAAGCTCGCTCCTTCGCAAAGCTTCGGACTAAAACTCCTAAGAGGCGAGCTTTCTCGCCTTCAATTTATCCGTTTTTTTGTAAAAAAACGGCTTTCTTGAAGCCTTAGATGGTCGTGAACTATAGCAACCCTCATAATTCTTTCATCATTTCAATTGTTATTTCTTTCATAGAAACTACTTCAATGTCTGGCACAGCAAGCGCTGTATCACGAGAGTAGGATCTATCAATGAGTCCGATTACCTTCATCCCAGCCGCTTTTCCCCCCAAAATGTCATTTACAGAATCACCTATCACCAGACAATTATGAGCCTTTATACCCAGTCTTTTAGCAGCAAGTAAAAATATTTCAGGATCAGGCTTTCCATTTGCCACATCACTACTTGTTATTACAATATCAAAATATTCAGCAAGTCCTGTTTTCTCAAGAGTCATATCAGTACTCTCCCGCGAACCACCAGTTGCAATAGCAACAGGAATATTTGCCATCTTGAGAGAATCAAGTAATTCATGTACGCCATCTGGCACAACCAAGCCATCTTGCATCAGCTCTGTGTATCGATTTCTATAAACTGGCAAAAAATCACCAAGGGAGATCTTAAAGCCAAACTCTTTTTTTAAATAAAAAAATGTTTCAGCAGTCGGCATTCCATTTCTTTTTCTATGCATATCCCATGTATATTCTTTTTTTATTCCAAATTGCGCTAGTATATCCTGATAAGCTTTGTGATAAATTGTTTCAGTCAGCATCAAGACTCCGTCTTTGTCAAAAATGACAGCTTTTAACACAAATGGTTTTTTATTTTTTGGAGTTTTCATAATAATTTCATTTGTGAATTGGAATTATTTATTTTATTATTTAGACCAAATACATCATCTACTCTTTTTGGTAATGTTTTAAATTCATATCTTTCAAATGCGCTTTTAAGAGCTTTTGCGTCAATTTTTCCAATTCCACAATCAGCAAAATCGTATGAAAAAGGAACATCAAGCAAAATAGTTGCTAAAGCATGCGCCATTCGCGCGCTTTCAGCTCCGTCAATAAGTCTTTGGCCCAATTTTTCATTCTGTACTCCAATTTCTCCAATGTTTTTGTAGATATTATCAACTGTCCCATATTTTTCAATTAATGTAGCTGCGGTTTTTGGCCCAACTCCAGCAACCCCTGGGTAATTATCAGACGCATCTCCTTGAAGTGCTTTTAGCTCAATTATTTGCTCTGGTGTCACCCCATACTTCTCTTTAACTCGCGCTTCATCAAATATTTTAACCTCAGAGATCCCCTTGATTGGCATGAGCACCTTTGCCTTGTGGTTGACGAGCTGTAGCATATCGCGATCCCCGGTCACAATATATACCAAATGCCCGGTCTTTTTGGCTTTTTGGGCAATTGTTCCAATAATATCGTCCGCTTCATATCCATCAACCGCGTACTCTGGAATTTTGGCGCTATGCAAAAGGTCAATTATCATTCCAAATTGCTCTGATAAATCGCTTTCCATTTTTGGCCTCTGCGCTTGGTATCCTGCATACATTTTCTGCCTGAATGTCGCCTTTGGTCTATCGAAAGCAACCGCAATGTGAGCGGGGCGCACTTCTTGAATTAATTTAAAAAGCATGGAAAAAAATCCGTGAACGGCTCCAGTTGGAATTCCTTGTTTTGTCGTAAATGGAGGCATTGCGTGATAGGCTCTGTGCACAATTGCGCTTCCGTCAATAAGCATGAAAATTTGGCTCTTTTGGTCTTCTTGCATAAAAGCATTATACAGCGAAGAGCTAAAAATTAAAAACTTAAAAATGAAAATTATGAGGAATAAGTACCCATGCTAGCATCTGACATTTCTTTTAGGAGCGCAACAAATTTTTCCCTTGAAGCTTCTATATTCTCATCTTTTCCCGCCCAAACAGCTCGAGCAGTGTCTTGAGCCGCGCGCCCAAAAGAATAAGTGAATCGACGCTTTGCAAATACTCCCTCTTTTTGAGCAAGTTTATTTATTGCATCTAAATTTGCATAAGCTTCAGCATCAGACTGCCCGCCAGACAAAAATGGAATGACCGTTACTTCGCTTGGAACGACACTTTGCAAAACGTCAATTGTAGCCCTTGCTACTTCTTGCGCACTTGCTCTATTTTGAGCTTTGCTTCCTGAAAGAATCATGTTGGGTTTAAGAACTACTCCTGGTAAAAATACATCCACTTCGGAAAGTGCCTCAAAAACTATTTTCAAAACCTTTTCAGTCACATTCTTACAGTCTTCTATTGAGTGCTCCCCGGCCATGTCAACTTCTGGCTCAACCATTGGCACAAGACCTGCTTTTTGGGAAGCAAGAGCAAACTCTGCTTGCACTTTTGCATTTGCTCTTATACATCCTTCGCTTGGAAAACCTTCTGCTGTTCTTATGTGAAGAAATGATCTGAATTTTGTAAATGAAGCATTTAAACTTTTGTAGCGCGCAAGCCTTTCGTCTGCGTCTTCTGTCCCTTGAGTGACCTCATCAACCTCTGACCCTTCAAATGGCGCAAGACCCTTGTCTATTTTTATTCCAGCCAAAGCTCCTTGGTCCAAAATCATTTTAACAAGCTGTTGATTTTCAAGCTGTTCTTCAAAAAGAATAACTCCATTTACATACGGCGTTATTGTTGCACCAAACATGACTTTTCGCCAAGCATTTCTAAGCTCAAAAGTATTTGGAAGACCAAGCGCTTCCAATCTCTTTCCCATAGTGCCTACGGATTCGTCTGCAGCGAGAATTCCTCCTGGCATTTGACCCATTTGACTTGCGATTTTTGAAAGATTTGCTTTGTCCATTATCTGGATTCTATTGAAATGCTAAAAAAAAGTCAAATATAGTATGTTTTACAAAAATTAAGAAATAAAACGCACTACTGATTGGCTTTTCTACCATATTGTTCTTTTGAAAGCTGGATAATTTTATCGCGATTATCATTTTTCAAATTTGGCAAGGGAAGAGTTGTGGCCGGAAATGGAGCACTTGTCATCCCATCTATTGAAAGCTTGAGAATTGTCTCAAATTTGCCAAGAGAAACCAAATCATTTTCAGTATAAATTTCGGCGAATTCCTTCGTCAAACTAAATGCATCGTGTGCACCCACCACAAATGCCATCAGAGTCCCTACATTGCCGTAAATTGCCCTTTGAATCTCAAGTTCAAGCTGATCATTGTATTGATTGGCAAGCGTTAATGAGAGCCTATATTTACGCGCTTCAGACAATATCTTTAAAAACGAGCTTGTTGCAAAATTTTGGAACTCATCAACATACAAGAAAAAGTCTCGTCTTGCTTCCTCTTTCATAAATGACCTATTCATGGCAGCCAATTGAATTTGGGTAATTATCATGGCCCCCAAAAGAGCTGCGTTATCCTCACCCAGTTTTCCTTGTGATAAATTCAAAATCAAGATTTTGCCCTCATCCATTATTTTTTGAAGGTCAATACTAGACTTTGGATTGCCAATAATATTTCTTATCATTTTACTCGATACAAATTGCCCTATTTTATTCTGAATTGGAGAAACTGCTTCAGCGCGCAGCTTATCGGGCATTTTTTCAAATTCCTGCTCCCAAAAGTTTTTAAGAACTGGGTCTTCAAGTCTTCTTACAATTTTTTGCCTAAATTCTTTATCAGAAAGGAGTCTTAAGGCATCAATTAATGTACCTTCCTGAACATCAAGTAAAGTCAAAATAACGTTTCTTAAAATATACTCAAGTCTTGGGCCCCATGAATCCCCGTATATTTTATGAAAAATTGAAACAATTCCTGAAGAAATTAAATCCTTATGTTGCTTATTCTTTATTTCCAATACATTTAGTGAAAAAGGCCTTTCTGTATCAAATGGCTCAAGATAAACAACGTCCTGCATTCGCCTTTTTGGAATAAAATCAAGAATAATCTCTGACAAATCTCCGTGCGGATCAACTATTCCAACACCTCTTCCTTTTCTTATATCATCAATTGCCATATTGGCAATTAAAGTCGATTTTCCAGCGCCTGTTTTTCCAATAATATACATATGCTTTCTCCTATCTTCTGTTTTTAATCCAAAAGTTATGTCTTCGTTTTTAAATTGAGTTTTGGCAAAAAAATTAATATTCTGCTTCTCTTCTTCCTTCACGTTTGTTATTGCAGGTAAATTTTCAGGAGGCTCACCGGATAATGTTTTACCCCAAGAAATATTTCTTATGTTGGCAAGTAAAAATCCAGGAGGGTGCCAAAGAGTTGCTAACTCCTGCGCATTTAACACTTGGAATCTATCATCAAAATAAGTACTTTTTCGCTCTTTTATTTTATTTAAAAACTTTTTTTTGTTAAATCGTGGCTTTTTAAAAGTGAATTGATTTCCTTCACCAAGAGAAAAACTTCCAAAAGTCCCGGCTAAATTTTGAATTAGACCCGTCGCGGGGAGACTATCAGATCCAACGATAAGTCTAATGGACGCTTTCCCCCCTTGGAATCCTGCCTTCTGCATTATTCTCAATTTTTGTGGATTTTGAGCAAAATGGGCTTTAGCATTTTCATCGTTGGGATCAACTGCTTCATTGTCTAAAAGAAGGTGCCCCGCTTGTTTGACTGTTTTATCCTGCCATGCAAAATTTGCTGGACTTATGACAATTTGAATTCCCATTTTTGTATGCTCATCCTGTTTTGACAAGAATCCAAGCAGGGAAGAAAGTGGGTCAATATCTTTAAAATCGTAGTAAGTCTTTATGGGGAGATAAAAATACGAGCTCAATGCCATTCTGCCCGCTACGATATTTTTGGATTTTAATACTTCGTCTAGAGGATCGTCTGTTTTTTTAATTTGAGAATAAGGAAACGAAGAAGAAATGACACTTGAGACTAGAGTTTCAGAACTCTGATCCGCAACAACATAAAAATACACTGTCTGGTTGATTAGATAAATTTCAAAAGAAAAAGATTTTACATTTTTAATTGCTCTTTTCCAGGTTGGGATATAAGAATAAGGTAGAAGGGACGAAAAAATTTGTGTCGCTGACTCAATAGGTGTTTCGTCGTCCTTTGAATTTTTAACGGCTAAAAAAGAAAGAGAGCTCATAAGAAAAGTATATCAGATTAAATGCAATAAGGGGCCTAAATAAATTTAGTTAGTTTTTTTTACAGATTTTGTCTTAACAGTTGCTTTTTTCCCTTTCATTATGGAATCAAATTCGTCTCCCTCAAGGGTCTCTTTATTGACAAGCGCTTTTGCAACTGCATCCAATTTTTTTCTATTTTTGATCAATATCTCACGCGCCTTTTTATACCTTTCAGAGATTATGCTTTTTATTTCTTGATCTATTTTTGCTTGCATATCATCTGATGTTTTACCTCCACCAAACATTCTTTCACGCTCATCAGAGTCATAATTTACAGGACCTAATGTACTCATTCCAAAACCCACAACCATATGTCTTACAACTTCTGTTGCTTTTTCGATATCATTTGATGCCCCAGTTGTCATTTCATCAAATACCAATTCTTCCGCAACTCTTCCTCCAAGCATTGTTGAAATCTGCTCCAAAAGCCTACTTTTTGTCTCATGAACCCTATCTTGAATTGGCGGAATAAGCGTGTGACCAAGAGAAAGTCCACGGCTAACAATTGAAATTCTATGAACAGGATCTGTATGAGGCAAAAAATATGAAACTATTGCGTGTCCCGCTTCATGATAGGCCGTAATATTTTTATCCTCTTCGCTTTGAAGTCTTTTCTTCTCAGGCCCCATTTTGACCCTAGTTGCCGACTCTTCAATATCTGAAAAATCTATTGCTTTTTTTCCAAGACGCGCCGCTCGAATAGCTGACTCATTAAGCATATTTTCAAGATCTGCTCCAGAAAATCCAACTGTTCTTCGAGCCACTCTCTCCCAATCAACATCTTTTGAAAATGGTTTATTTTTAGCATGTATTTTAAGAATTTCTTTTCTCCCTTCGATGTCAGGAAGTTGTAAGGCAACAGTTCTGTCAAATCGTCCGGGCCTGATTAAGGCAGGGTCTAAAACATCGGGTCTGTTTGTTGCCGCAATAACAACAAGCTGCTCGTTTGGTGTAAAACCATCCATTTCAACAAGTATTTGATTTAATGTCTGCTCGCGCTCATCGTGTCCTCCCATAATTCCCCCGCCTCCTCGCTGTCTTCCTATAGCATCAACTTCGTCGATAAATATAATTGCGGGCTGGCTTTTTTTGGCCGTAGTAAATAGGTCTCGGACACGTGCCGCTCCAACTCCAACTAGCATTTCCATAAATTCAGAACCTGCAATTGATATAAAAGGAACTTTTGCTTCACCTGCCACAGCCCGGGCCAATAGTGTTTTGCCCGTACCGCTTGGCCCAACCATAAGTACGCCTTTTGGGGTTCGTGCACCCATAACTAGGTATTTTTGTGGATTTTTTAGAAAATCAACAATTTCGCTTAACTCTTGTTTTGCCTCGTCAACTCCTGCAACATCCTCAAAAGTAACTTTCGGAAAATCCTTATTAAAAGTTTTACCTTTGGAAGATCCGAATGAAAAAACATTCTCCTGTGCTCCTCTCGCTTGCCTAAAAATAAAGTAGAAAAATCCTATTATTAGAATAACAGGTAAAAAATTGACAAGAATATTAACCCAAGTATCAACCGAAGACTCTCCTTTTATTTCAATTTTTATTTTATTTGTATCAACGTCTGCATCTTTCAAGATTTCATATATTGACGTATTCGGCTCTTTTTTTGTTTCTAATTTTTTTCCGTCTTTATATACAACATCAATTGTCTTGTCATTTACTTGAATTTCCTTTACTTTATCGGCTTTAACGTCCTGTACGATTGTTGAGATAGGAACAGTTTTTGGAGCATCAGAGGTATTTACATTCCCGATTCCAGCGCTTACAAATATCAGAAAAATAAAAAGAAATCCGTAAAGAAGGAAATCTTTCCACCCGAGTTTGAATTTGAATTTGATCTTTTTTCCACCTTTGGGACGATTGATTTTCATGCGTAAGTGTAGATTATAACACAAAAAGGGAAAATCTCGAAGCTAGATAACTGGATCATAACCACCAGATGCAAAAGGGTGGCAGCGCCCAATTCTTTTGACAGCCATAAGCCCTCCTTTTATACTCCCATGTTTTTTAACCGCTTCATATGCGTACTCCGAGCAGGTCGGCGTGAATTTACACTGAGAGTGGTTTTGAAAACTCAAAGTCATAAAATTGAAGTGAAAAATTGGCGTTTTTTGATAAACTTTAATCGCCTTAAGTAGAATTTTTTTCATTTGAAAAGTATCTGAAACTCATTAAAATCAGCATTTTTTTCCTCCCAAGTGACTGCAACATCTTTAACTTCTGACAAAAAAGGCCCTTTTTTGCAGATTTTTATTAATTCCTCAAGCTCATCTTTATTTCCTTGAGCTAAAACCTCCACTCTTCTATCGGGAAGGTTTCTGGTCCAGCCTTTTAAATTAAGCTTATCTGCATTTTTTTTGACAAACCGCCTGTATCCGACACCTTGCACAAAACCTGAAATATATAAATGAACTTGCTTCATAAAATAGAGGGATTATCTGCCCAAACCTACTGCTTCAATAACTTTTTTCATTGTCTGATTAGATTTTTCAATTGCAAAATCCCGCCCATCATCAAGAATTTCATTTAAAGTTTTCTCGTCTTTTCTTATTTCTTGATATTTTGCTTGAATCTCAATTACTCTCTCTCTTACAACCTCAAATAAATCATTTTTAAAAGAAGCGTATGGTTTATTTGCATTTTCTTGCCAAGCATGCTGCATGCTGTCATTACCTTTAAACGCAGCATATATAGATAGTAAATTTTGCACCCCACTATTTGCATCAAAAGGCATGTTTGTTTCTACTTTTGAGCCTGAATCCGTAACAGCTTTCATAATTTTTTCTCGGATTGTATTTTCATCATCGAGCAAAAATATTGCCCCATTTTTATTATCATCTGATTTGCTCATTTTTTTTGTCGGATCTTGAAGACTCATAATTCTCGCCGTATCTTTTATAATTTTTGGCTCAGGGATCTTGAATACTTCTTTTTTAAATGTTTTATTAAACTTCTCAGCGATATCTCGCGTCAATTCTATATGCTGTTTCTGATCCTCGCCAACAGGAACTCCGTCAGTCTGATAAAGAAGAATGTCCGCAGCCATAAGAACAGGGTAATCAAAAAGGCCCGCTGAAATTTTTTCAGCATTAAGAAATTTTGTTTCTGGATGATCCGATTCTGAATAGGCATTTGTATCCTTAGTCTTATCTTTAAATTGAGTCATTCTCGTAAGCTGTCCTAATGGGGTAATTGTATTTAAAATCCACGCAAGATTTGCATGATTATAATTTTCACTTTGAACAAAAATATGTGCTTTTTTGGGATCAATTCCACAAGCAAGATAAAGTGCCGCTACTTCTATAATTTTTTCTTTTAAAACTTTTGGATCTTGAGGAACAGTTATTGCATGTAAATCAACAATGCAAAAAATCGCCTCATTATCATCTTGAAGTTTTTTCCATTGACTAAGCGCGCCAATATAATTTCCTATATGTAAATTACCTGATGGTTGGATTCCTGAAAAAATTATTTTTTGCATTATTTGCTTATTGTACCAAATTAACCTAATTTTTTAACTTCTTCTTTAAACAATTCTCCTCTTTGCTTACTTTTCGAACCCCGTGAAAAAAGCAAAGAAGAAATCTAATCGACTTCTCCTTACTTCCCTAATATTTTTTTCACTTCAACTTTGAATTGTTCACCTCTGTCTTTATAATTTGCAAACATTCCAAAACTTGCACAGGCAGGAGATAGCAGCACAACATCTCCTAACTCTCCTATCTCTGAAGCTTTTTTGACAATTTCTTGCATATTTTTACAACCTTCGATAATTTCAATTTTTGAATTTGAAATATGAGACTTAATTTGCTCCCATTCTTCCCCTATTCCTATTATTGCTTTTATTGAATTTGATTCGCTTATTATCCTTCCAAGCTCTTCAAAATCCGACTTTTTACTAGAACCTCCAAGAATAAGTATTTTTGGATCCATAAATGCTTCAATTGCGGCAATTGCAGTCTGCGGAGTTGTAGAAAAAGAGTCATCATAGTATTTTACTCCGCCAACAGTTGCAACCAGCTCAAGCCTATGGGGAAGACCTGAAAAATCTTTTAAAACAGCCACAATAGATTTCATCCTTGCCCCCGCAAGAATCGCGGCAAGAATCGCGGCACAAATATTCTCGAGATTATGTTTGCCTGGTAATTTTACATCTTTTATTTCTATTACCTTTTCCGTTTTGCCGTTCATTTTCAACCAAACAGCATCATTCCCGCCTTGCTGCGAGGCAAGTTTCACAAAACACCCCTGATCCACCTCTCCGACTCTACTTACATGATAAATCTGCGCATCTGTAAAAAGATCTGATTCTCGTGTCGGAGGATAATCGATATTAAGAATTGCAAAATCAGATGAAGTTTGAAATCTGAAAATATTTCTCTTTGCTTCTATGTATTCTTCTACGTTTGAGTGGTAATCAAGGTGCTCAGGCACAGTCATAAGCATAACAGCAATATGAGGCTTGCCCTCCATATCTTTGGCGTCGGAGGAACTTTTTTTCAAATCCTGCAGCTGAAAACTTGATAATTCCAAAACAACCTGCGAGTCAGAATTCAAGCTTTGCAAAAAACTAAATGGTGGGTTTCCAATATTACCACCCAAATAAACATCGCGCTTTTCTTTTTTTAATATCTCATAAACTAAAGTTGAGGTTGTGCCTTTGCCTTTTGTACCAGTAACTCCGATAATTGGGCAAGGGCAAAGATCAAAGAAAATATTGGTTTGGGAAGTTATAACTACACCTTTTTTTGCCGCTTCCAAAAGCTCTGGAGTATTTTTGTGAATACCAGGGCTTCTTAAAATATAATCAAAATCTGATAAATTATTTAAATAATTATCTCCAACTGTGAATTTTGCACCCTGTTTTTTTAAAATTTCAACTTCTTTTTCATCAAGGTCTGAAAGCTCTCTTCTGTCGCGAACTTCAACAATTGCTCCATTTTCCAGCAAAAATTTGGCGCTAGAAATACCCTCAATACCAAAACCAAGAATGGCAATTTTTTTATTTTGAAATTTATTACTAAACATAGTTTGATGACGAGTGATTTAAAGCATGCCCTTCCCTACCTTCTGTAGCTGGAGTGGGACTCGAACCCACGACCTCAGGGATATGAATCCTGTGCTCTAACCAACTGAGCTACCCAGCCATAACAGTCTGCATATTTTATCACAATAACCTTACAGTTTAAAATTTTCATATTTGTATTTTAGAATTTTGATATAATATTTCTATATGTGGCAAGTAATATTCGGTGGAATTATAGGATTCTCATTATTTACTCTCATGTCTCATCCCAAATCGAGACTCAATAAAAGATTGCCTAATAAAAAGATAAAAAATGTGCAGTTTTTTCCTAGAGTTAATTTCTCGGCTCGCGAACGCGTTTTTCATTTCCACCACTGGCTATTGCTCACGCCAATTTATCTATACGTACAAAATCTTGTCCATTCAGACATTGCAAATGGGGTATTTATAGGCGGAATACTACAAGGACTCATGTATAAAGACCGGTTTAAAATAATTTTTAAAGATAAAGAGTATAACGAAATGGTGAAAGGGTCTGGGCTTCATTTTCCAAAAAAATTCCCAAGGTTCAGAAAGAAAAAATCAATATAATTTTTCGTGGAGAAAACGAGATAGCGCAAAAGCGACCCCATGAGTAGTACCTGAGCTACGTGTTACAACGCCTTTTGTCATTAACCCAAACATACCAATTCCTTCACCTATTTTTTTTGTTCCAAACAAAAAATCTACGGCCTCTTCTAAATTCTTGCCCTCCTTGAGTTGCTTGATAATTACAGGCGGCAACAAAAGACCCCCTGTTGCCCCAACTCCAAAATTCCCTTTTCTATCCATAATAACAACCATAGAGCGCTCAAAATGACCATAAGAATATTCGTGTATCCCTCCCTCTATTCCCACTCCGAAATCAGCGTCTTTTACTTTTTTAAGGGCGGCTTGCGCCCTATTTTTGGCACCCAAAAATGTTTCATCGTCGCTCATTGGCTGATCATTCACTCCCGAATCAACTTCAACAGCAACAACCTTCAAATTTTTAAAGTGTTTTGAAAAAACCTCCTTAACAGGTTTTGTCTTTGTTTTATTCTTAGAACCAACAGCAACAATAATTTTATTTTCCATAATACATGCGGAGGGAGGGGGATTCGAACCCCCGATAGGAAAACCTAAACTTGCTTTCCAAGCAAGCGCCATAGACCACTAGGCGACCCCTCCTTAAAGAGTTAAATTATACCCTTTTTTGAGCCAAATTCTCAATAATCGGAAGGGCTTTTGCAAAAACTACTTTATCACTTTTGTAGGTTAGCCTTCCCATTACCTCATCAACTGGTAGCCACTCCACATCTTCCATTTCATGATCATGTTTTGTAATGTCTCCTCCAGCGTATTCCATTACAAAATAATAAACTGTTTTTTTTATCTTTTCTCCCTCCAAGCTATACCAATAAGTAACAGGGGTTAAAGTTTTTTTTATAACACCGTCTGCTCCGGTCTCTTCTTTTACTTCACGCACGGCCGTCGCCCTCTTATCTTCTCCTTCGACATGATCCCCAATAAGACCTTTTGGGAAAACCCATCCATGGTGCTGTGAATGCTGAGAAACGAGAATAAATATATTCTTTTCCAGAAGCTTAAAAACAACTCCGCCTGCCGAAAACTCAAACCTCATAGACTCTTCAAAAGTTTTTGTTCATCAAAATATGCATTTTTAACTTTATTTGCAATATGTCTTGCAACACCATGGTCAAGAGCTGAAGGTAAAATATTATCAATTGTTGGCTTTTTTACATAGTCCGCAAGAGCAAAAGCCGCTGATATCTTCATGCTATTTGAAATAACTTTTGCACGAGCTTCTATCGCACCCAAAAACACCCCAGGAAAAGCCAAGACATTATTTACTTGATTTGAAAAATCACTTCTTCCCGTACCAACAATAAAAGCTCCAGCTTCCATTGCAACGTCTGGCATTATTTCAGGTGTGGGATTTGCCATAGCTAAAATTATTGGCTTTTTATTCATTTTTTTAATCAATTTTCCATCCAGTACATTTCCTGTACTAACTCCTATAAATACATCTGCTCCATCTAATGCATCTGCGAGTGTGCCTTCGATATTTTTTCTATTGGTAATATTTGCAAGTTGCATTTTCCAAGAATTATTCTGTATATCATTTCTTGATTTGGAAACTATTCCCCTAGAATCACAAACAATTATTTCACGCACAGGCTCACATATTCGCTTGTCATGCCCCACGCACAAAAGTAGATTTGCAATTGCGGTACCCGCAGCACCCGCTCCGTTTATAACCACTCTAAGATCTGTCAATTTTTTACCCGCTAGCTTTGTTGAATTTATAAGTGCTGCCAAAAGTACAATTGCTGTACCATGTTGGTCATCATGAAATACCGGTATGCCTATATCCTGCAAAGCCTGCTCAATCTCAAAGCAACGAGGAGCCGAAATGTCCTCTAAGTTAATTCCTGCAAAAACAGGCGCAATATTTTTAACAAGGCTTATAATTTCATACGTATTTTGTGTCTGGACAGTAATGGGAAAAGCATCAATTCCCGCGTACTCCTTAAAGAGAATTGCCTTTCCTTCCATTACAGGAATTGCCGCGTAAGGACCAATATTTCCAAGGCCTAGAACAGCAGACCCGTCAGAAATTATAGCAACAGCGTTATTTTTCATGGTCAAATCGTAAGCTTTACTGTTATCTTTGTAGATTACATTTGAAACCTCTGCCACTCCAGGAGTATAGACAAGAGATAAATCATGCCTCGTTTTAATTTTAACTTTAGATTTTATCTCAAGCTTGCCTTTGAGTTTTTTATGTAGTTTTATTGATTCTTGATATATGTCCATGTTCTGTTTTTATATTTTACCACTAACTAATGCGGAGGGTACAGGATTTGAACCTGTGTAGGGATTGCTCCCTCGAGTTTTCGAAACTCGCGCAATTGACCACTATGCGAACCCTCCCTTCGTCGTTTCACTCTTCAAGGCAAGCCCTTTGTGTACCCGAGAGGGATCGAACCTCCAACCTCAAGATCCGCAATCTTGTGCTCTATCCATTGAGCTACGGGTACTAATTTGCCACTCTCCATCCGCCATAGATGGGTACCTCATGCCATTGAACTACGAAAGCAGGTTTATGTATTTTAGTTCATTTTGAACCTATTATCAAACAAAGATGTATAATACTTCCATGATCTCAAAAGAACGTCCGATAGGATTCTCTCCTGCCTTTGAAGTCGCTGCGTGCTTTTGCGAACATGATGGAAAAGTACTTTTTTTAAAGCGTCATTCAAAAAAAGATTATGGAGGTTTTTGGAACCTTCCCGCAGGCAAACTCGAAAAAGGTGAGACCGCAGAACAAGCCGTTATTCGAGAAGTTAAAGAAGAAACTGGAATAAATCTTCAAGGCGATCAAATTATCAGAATACAAACATATTACGATACCTATCCGGAGTACATGTATCTGTTCCATACGTTTTTAGCACATGTGGGTTCGAAAGAAGTCGAGATAAAAGATGACGAGGCTGTTGATTTTACTTGGCTCAAGCCTGTAGAAGCCTTGCGGATAGATCTAGTCCCAGATGAAGATTACTGCATAAAAGATGCATTTGGTCTCGATTAATTCTTAATTTCTTTTTTCGAGGGGAAAATTGCGAGATAACCAATCAGAAGATTTTTCCATGAAACTTGACTTCACAAATTCACGATAAGGCAGAAAATGGACAAGCACTTGTCTTACGTGGTCTTTATGAATATTTCCAAGGGAAAGTTTTAGTTCGCCAGGTAAAAAATCTCTTGCTCTAATTATCAAAATATCTTCTCCTTCAATTCTCTTAAAATAAAAGTCATATAATTCTTGCCAAATATAGAAATAGTCCTCAACTTTTATGCCTTCACTTGTAATTTTGTAATGAAAATTACGAGGAGGAACTGAGGCTAAAACACCCGACAAGAAAGCAACCGCGACAACAACAAGCATTAATTGATATTCTGAAAAAAGGAAAAGAATTATTTCTATTAAAAATACGATCAAAAGAAGAGTTAAATAAAATTGTCTGCCTTTTTTGCTAAATGGCCTTCCGGGAGCACTCCAAGAAAGAAACGTTTTGATGTCAAAATTTTGGCTATTTTGATAAGTGTTTTCATTTTTCTTCTCACTTTGTTCTTCCGAGGGATGGGAGTCCATATTTTTATCATGAAGGAATTCAAACAATAAATCAAGAGGCTAGAGAGGCTAATTACAACTCCACAAGGTTTGTGCTTTCACTTTTCTTGATATCCTTAATATATTGAAGATATCTTTCCGTAGAAGAAAGTCTTTTGTGTCCCAATACTTTTGATAAAAAAACAAGCGATATGCCATTTTTCAGATGATGCGAAACAAAAGTATGCCTAAGATCATTAATCTTTGCATTTTTTATTCCTGCTTTTTTAAAGTATCTTTCAATTGCATCTCTTATATTTCTAACTAAAAATTGCTTCCCTGTTTTTGTGACAAAAAGATAATCGTTGGTAGTTTGAGGTCTTGCTGCGAAATATCTCTTAAGAGCGTCTTTTGTTCTTTTATTTAAGAGGATATCGCGCTGCGCATGTCCTTCTTGCGTTCTAACATGAAGAACATTTTCCTTAATGTCCTCCATTCTAAGATTAGCCAATTCACCAATTCTAACACCCGTTTGGAGCAAAATCTCAATAATGGCATAAATCCTTGGATCTGAAGAAGCAGAATCTCTTAAAGCTCTGTACTCTAAGGGAGATAACACCCGAGGAGGATTGAGTTCATATTTTGGATGTTGAACCAAAAGCGAAGGGTCATCTGTCACATATTCACTTATTTTCAAAAAGCGATAAAAAGTTCTGGTAGAATTAAGTTTTCTTGAAAGTGATTTAGGGGTATATCCATTACTTTGAAGCCTAACTAAAAAAGCTTGTATATCCTCGCTTGTTATCTCATGGACATTTTCTTTTTTAAGCTCTGAAAGAAAAGCTATGAGCTGGTCAATATCTTTTCCGTATGCTAATATTGTAGCTGCGGCCTTGCTTTTTGATTTCAAAAAACCTTTGAATTTATCATGAGCATCCTGAATTTTAATAGGATTTAACATAATTGAATAATTATCCAGCTTAATCGTTAATAAATGTGGGATCTGGAAAATTTAATAAGGCCTATAATATCAATATGGTATCATTTTGTCAACAAGCTGTATGAAAAAGATAGCACTAGTTATTTTTATAATTTTTCTTATAGTTCTATCCAGGAACGCCTTTATTTCCATCAGAGACAAATTAAAAACTACGACGACTACACAAGACTTAAAACAAAACCTAGAAGAAGAAGAAACAAAAAATAGGTTTTTAAAACAAAAGCTTTCCTATGTTAAAAGTTCTGAATTTGTAGAAGAACAGGCGCGCGAGAAGCTTGGAATGGTAAAAAGTGATGAATATACCGTTGTTTCAGCCTCAAAGACACTGAGCAACAAAACAGCTGAGGCCCCAAAGCCCAATTGGAAAAAGTGGATTGAGATGATATTTTAAAATGTGCCTGCAATGAAGAGTACGGCCCTGAACCAAGAAGCTATATGACAAATGTGTTGCGGGGCTAGGAGTCGCACCCAGTCTAGAAGATTATGAGCCTTCTGTGCAGCTGTACACTACCCCGCGCGTGACTTCATATTATAAGGCTTTTAATAAAAATGTCAAAGCTACCTATAAATTGACAGCGCTCAATTCCTATTTGACAACGCATTTGTATTAACTTACTGTTAAATCATGAGCCGCATATTCAACTCCGCTCTTTGGATCGTATTCGTAGTTCTCACTCCCCTCACTTTTACTGGGATTTTATCTCAAAATGCTATTCCAGGAGACATTCTTTATCCAGTCAAAAAAAGCTTTGAGAATGTCGCTCTCACAGCCTTTGCATTCTTTCCTGAAACAAAGGCCAACTACACCATTCAGATTACAGAAAACAGGTACGATGAAGCACAAAAACTAATCCTCGCCAAATCAGACTCGCAAGGACTCGATGCTCTTATAGCACAGGTTCAATCTGCAACCCAAACCGTAAATGTTCTAAAAAATGAAGAGCAAAAACAGGTTCTGCAAGAAAAGTTAATCGCTTCCATAGATACCTATCAACAAAAACTAATCCAAGTTCAAGAGCAAGTCGCAGTCGCTCCTACTACCAATCCTGCTCCACCATCCACTCAGGACAACACAAAAAATTCTCAACAACAATCCACACAACAACAGAATCAACCAGAAATAAACAGACAAAACCAAATTCTCAATCCCACAACTCCAACTCCATCTTCTGTAAAAAATACAACTAACAAACAGCCTACTTTTGATCAAGACACGCAAATTGTACAAACATCTACTTCTATCGACCCCCAACAAAAACAAGAAATTCAACAATCAATCAACGAAACGCAAGAAAAACTAAAACAAATAAAAATAGAGCTTGAAAAAAGAAAAAAAGAAACAGAAAAGAAAAATGAGGAAAAGAGGATTGAAACAGAAAACAAGAAACACAAGCCTGAAAAAGACTCAAACAACTCCAGCAACAGCAACTAGAACATTTGTCTTGTTTTTTGAGATAAATTCGGTTAAAATACACAGATTACTATGACACATGAAAAACTAAAAGTCGAAAAAAGAGAAATTACCGGCAAGCAGGTGAAAAAATTAAGACGTGAAGGTATTTTGCCAGCTAACGTTTATGGCAAAGACTTTGCCTCAACCTCTGTACAAGTAGCTCTTGCCTCATTTAAAGAAGTCTTCTCCAAAGCACATGAAACAAGCCTTGTAGATTTAGAGCTTGGTGGTGAAACTTTGCCAGTACTTATTCATAACGTTCAGATTGACGCAAAAAAACAAGAAATAGTTCACGCAGATTTTTATAAAGTTAATCTTAAAGAAAAAGTTACTGCAAACATTCCAGTTATTGGAATCGGTGAACCACAAGCTGTTGCTGAGAAAAAGGGTATTCTTTTACATCAACTATTGGAGCTTGAAGTAGAAGCTCTACCAACCGATCTTCCGGAGAAAATTGAGGTTAATGTAGAGACTCTTAAAGATGTTGATGAGCAAATTTTAGTTTCTGACTTAAAACTTTCTGCAGGAGTAACAATTCTAACCGAGGTTTCACAAATAGTATTCAGAATTGGCGAACTAGTTACAAAAGAAGCGGAAGCTGAAGAAGCTGCTGAAGAGGCTGCTGCTGAAGAGGCTGCTGCTGAAGAGGCTGCTTCACAAACAGAAGGAGAAAACGCTGAAGGAGAAAAGTCTGAGAGCGGAGAAGGCAAAGAAGAACAAAAGCAAGATTCCGCAGACAACACAGACAAACAAGACTCTTCTGGTAAATAATCACTCTCACCCAAGATAGACTTCCTCTGAAAAAAATCATTCGCATGTTACTAGCTCATACGGGCAGTTATGTGGAAGGAAGAGGATTTGAAATTATATTGTTTTAATTTACAATTAATGCCTTGAGGTCTTTTGCTTTTTCAAAATTTGGGTCTAAAAATAATGCTTTATCTAAATATTCCGCTGCCTTATCAAATTTTTTTATCTTAAACGCTTCAAGCGCTAGCTTATAATAAGCGTCAGTATAATTAGGATGCTTTTCAACTACCGCTTCCCAATAAGACAGACTATTAATCCCTTTTTTATAATCTGCGTCTACTCTATTGTAGAGCTGATAAATCTCAAAAGAACAATAGGCCAAAAATATCGAAGTCAAAAACAAAAAAAACAGAAAAAATATCAGCAAATTTTTCTTAACCATCTTTTTGTTAAACCCTAATTTTATTTTATCTATGGATTTTTTGACGCGCGGTAAAAGAGCGGTAATTTTGCGGTAATAGTTCTCCTTATTCATTTTTTCATTTTCACTGCTGGCCATAATTCTTTAATTATAAATTTTTGGTTTTCAGGAAAACTGCGATATAGCTCTTCCGTAACAAATGGCATAAACGGATGCAAAACAATAGTAATATCTAGAAGTACTTTTTCAAGCACAAGTTGCGCCTCTTTTCTTCTTTTTTTTGTTTTTTCTATGTAAATATCAGCAAAATCGTGCCAAACAAAGTTGTAAATTTCATCAACGGCAAGATGAAAATCAAACCTCTCTATCATTAACTCTACATTTTGTATTGTTTTACTAAGCTTTGTAATTATTTCCTTATCATCTTTGTCTTGAAGATTAAACTCTTTACTCGCGCCCTCAGGCTTTAAATCAATAACAAAATGAGTGATATTTCTAAGCTTTGTGCTGAAATTTCTAAAGTTTTTACACCTTTGCTCAATCGTCTGTTTTGACGCTTTAGAATCACGTCCAGGAACAGAATATGTATAAAGAGCCATTCTCACAGCATCCACACCCCATGCTTCAATTAGTGTCTTTGGATCTATTCCATTTCCAAGAGATTTTGAAAATTTGCGTCCTTGAAGATCCCTAATCATTCCATGAAAAAACATATTTTTGAACGGAATTTCATCTCTCAAATACAACGAGAGCATAATCATGCGCGAGATCCAAAGGTACTTTATTTCGGGAGCTGATATTTCAAAATCCCATGGAAAATAACGCTTCAGCTCGTCTGTTTCTTCAGGCCATCCTAAAGTTGCTAATGGCCAAATGCCCGAGGAAAACCAAGTGTCAAGAACTTGACCATCTTGCTCCCACTCTTTCTTACCACACGCTTTGCACACAATTTTTGGCTCGCTTAGAGAAACGATCATGTCTTTATCTTTACCAACCAAATGATTTGGATTGCAAACCTTACAATACCAAACGGGGATTCTATGCCCCCAAACGAGCGAACGGGAAATTGACCAATCATGGATGTTCTCAAACCAATCAACAATAATTTTTTTAAAACTTCTAGGGGCAAAATTTATTTTATCAATATTATTTACAGCTTTTCTTGCCAAAGAATCCATTTTTACAAACCACTCTTCAGAAATTAATGGCTCCACTACCGTTTTGCATCTTTCACAAACAGGAACTGCGTGAACATAATCTTCTGTTTTCTCAATCAAATTTAATTTCTCAAGTTTTTCTGTTGCCTTTTGTCTTGATTCCGAAATCTTCAAGCCTTCAAGGTCAGGATCTAGATCTGTTATTCTTCCATTTTTTCCTACCACGTGCAATATTGGCAAATTATTATCTTTTCCAATTTTGTAATCCAGCATATCATGGCCAGGAGTAATCTTGAGAGCACCGGTCCCAAAATCTTTATCAACTCTTTTATCTTCGACGATAGGCATAAGACTATTCGTAAATGGGTTTATAGCTTTTTTGCCCACAAATTTTGAATATTTTGGATGTTTTGCAAATACAGCTATTGCAACATCAGCAGCAATTGTTTCCGGCCGTGCTGTTGCCACAACTATAGTTTCCCTACTACCTTCAATTTTATATCTGACATAATAAAGTTTTTCTTTTCTCTCCTCATACTCCATCTCAACATCTTCAATTGCAGTCCCGCACTTAGGACACCACTGCACCATATATGCTCCTTTATACAAAAGCTCATCATCCCAAAATTTTTTAAATTCGGCAAACACAGCACTTTTTACTTTTTCATCAAGAGTAAAAACTTCCCTTTGCCAATCAGCGCTAACTCCCATACTTTTCCAAGTAGTGCGGGCCGAATTATACATTTCTTCTTTAAACACAAAGGCGCGCTTAAACCATTCCTCACGTCCAATTTTTTGCAGAGTCAGGCCTTCTTTTGAAAGCTTTTTATTAAATGTGCCCTCAAACTGAATCCCAGCATGATCAACACCCGGAAGCAACAAAACATCAAAACCCTTTAGTCTTTTATAACGAGCTATAGCATCAAGTATTGAATGTTGCATGGCATGCCCTAAATGAAGCTCCCCTGTAAGATTGGGCGGGGGCATAAGAAGCGAATACTTTTCTTTTTTAGAATCGGGCTTTGCCTTAAAAAGTCCTTCTTTTTCCCATTCGTTATATAATGATTCTGCGAAAACGTTTTTGGAGTCCATAATGTTTTGATTCTAACATACAAAGAGGCACTAATCCAACCTGACAAAAGGGCTTTTTAAAGCCTATATTAGGCTAATGAACATAAGTATTATAATAAAAATTGCAAAAAAAAATATAACTTAGCGGTCATCCTTGCGCCTAAGCGAATAAGCGAATATAATATAATTATTCAATGGAACCAAAAAAATTAAATTTATACTCTCAGCATCTGATTAAGGTATTTGAAGACACAAAACTCACAGAACTGGACAAAGGCGCAAATGTAAATCCAATCGTCACAGAACTTGCCTCCTGGTATGAAAAAATAAGAAATGTAATTGAATACCGCGAAGAGGAGGTCATCTTAAGAGCCAGCATTGAGAGAGTCCTAAAAAGAAAATTGATACTCGGAGGAAACGGCAAGGGTGTTGCGACCCCTCTACTTCGCGAACTTATTTGGGCGCGATATTTTTCTGAAAATTCAATTAATGACGAGGTAACAAAAAGGGTTGAAACGACAATTGATTTACACCTCAAGCTCAGAACGCACATCGTCCAGACGCATCAACTTAAAGAATCTGTTGCGACAAAATGGATATACCAACTTATGTCATCTGATATTGAGAACATTTTGAGTCCCAGCGTAGAAAAAGAAACAATGCAACATTTCATCTTTCATATTTTAAAACAAAATATCGCCATTGACGATGACACAGAAGAAACACGCGATATTCAAGTCTACATTGCAGTACAGAAGGCATATGCCAAAAATGATCTCGCTTTATTACGATACAATCTTTTTAAACAGTTTTTTGGAGAGTTAACAGAAGAAAATTTTGAGACAGTAGCAGCTAGTTTTATAACCTGCTACCAAGAGATCGAAAAGCATCTCAATTATCCCTTGAGGCACAGGATTTATTATCATACAAAAAAAGAAATCCCTGCTTTTTTAATCTTGGAAGACATTTTGAGAAGTAAAAAAAACGCAATTAAAGAGTTACTAGAAAATGAAGAAACACTTAATAAATACATTCTTTCGACTTGTCAAAAAAAATACAACAACATAACCGGTAAAGTGAGACGAGCGATTGTAAGAAGTGTAATTTTTATTGTTTTATCAAAGCTTTTTTTTGCATTTGCAATAGAAGGAACTTATGAGAATCTTGTGTACGGACGAATTATGTGGGGAACAATCAGTCTAAACATAATCATTCCCTCACTTCTCATGATAATTGCGGGCTTTCTAATAAAAGCCCCTGGACATGACAACACACAAAGAATTCTGAAGCGTATTGACACAATTCTTTTCAAACCAGAACCCCAAGTCGGAAAAAGGGCCATATTAAGACTTCACCCACCAAGCTCGAGATCAGCACTGAATATTATATTTAATATTTTATGGCCCTTAACTTTCCTCTTAAGCTTTGGACTTATTTCACTTATTCTCTCAAAGCTTCAGTTTAATATAGTCAGCCAGGGAATATTTATTTTCTTTTTGGCAATTGTTTCTTTTCTTGCATACAGAATAAATCAAATAGCCCATCAATATACAGTTGAAGACAACCAAAGACTCTTAACGCCAATCATAGACTTTTTCTTCATGCCTATTGCGCGGGTTGGAAGATATTTGACTGAAGGCATTGCTCAAATAAATATTTTTCTATTCATTCTTGACTTCATGATAGAAACCCCTTTTAAAGGATTGGTTGCTTTCTTTGAGCAATGGTTTCTTTTCCTCCATGCTAAAAGAGAGGATCTGGGATAAATGGCAAACGGGACAACATATATTGTCTATTCAGACGGAGGATCCCGAGGCAATCCTGGTGAAGCGGCTTACGGTTTTGTTGTTTACGATGAAAACAAAAAAATATTAAAAGAGCAAGGCGAAAGAATCGGAATAAACACAAACAATGTTGCCGAGTATATGGGTGTTGTTTCAGCCTTGAAATGGCTTAAAAATAATGGCGGAAAAGACTGTACGATTAATTTTTTTCTCGATTCAGAATTAGTAGCATCGCAACTCAACGGCGTGTATAAAGTCAAGAATGAGAATTTAAGAAGTCTTTTTTTCACCGTCAAGTCTTTACAGCAGGAGCTGGAAGCCAATATAACATATAAGGCAATCAGGCGAGAATTCAACAAGGAAGCTGACAGGATGGTAAATCTAGCCCTCGATAACGAGGTTTGAATTCTAGACAATTCGCTCCATTTCCTCTAAACTTTATCTACTATGCCCACCATCCTTTCTCTTGAAACAAGCGACAAACACAAACCGACAATTTTAATTTTTCCAGACAAAAACCCTTTATCAGATATTTTAATTAGTTACTACGAAGGGGACTTTAAAATTATAGAAGTCACGAACAAAGAAGGCGATGAAAAAAAATCTGATTATTTCCGCATCAGCCCTGAATCCTCGCATCTGATCAAGAATTTAGATGAAGTGATTGATTATGCGGTAATCTTTTTAGGAGAAGCTGGTGGAAAACAAAATGTCATTGATATCGTTGAAAAACTTACCATTGATAAAACTAAAACCGTATTTGTAGTAGGAATAGAACAAATTGAAGTATTTTATGACTTGATTATCGAATTAAAAAACAATAAAAGTTTTTCATTCTTAATTCAAGGAGATATATTCTCAATAGAAAAGAATTCTTTTTCAAACTCAAATCTATCGAAAATTATACAAACCGCTTTAACAAATCAATCTATTCTGATAATTGATGATAATTTAGAATCTATTTTTCCTATACATTTTAAGGATGCCGTAAATGGTATTAATCAAGTCCTATTCTCAAAGTCATTGCAAGAAAGAGCATACTACCTCTTTTATAACCATCCTCAGACCCTTCTTTCCGTGGCTCATCTTTTAAAAAGAGTGGAACCTGAGCTGGAACTTAAATTTTCTGATTTAAAAACGAAAACTAAAAAAGAAAAGCAAAAAATTCCAAGACCATCCCTAAGACAAATAGATAAAAATCTTAAATCAAAGCTACTACTTAATTTTTCGTATTTAGATAGCTACTTAACTGGATTTGAGAAAAGTCTTCAAAATTCAGACATCAAAAACATAGAGCCAATACAAGAAACGCAGCATAATAACATTTTTTTTCTCTCTAAATTTACAAAAAAAATACTAAAGCCTAACTTAAAATATTATTTGAAACCATTTTTTTTTGGATTAGGCTTGTATATATTAATTCTTATAATTTCGGGGTCTTTTTCATTATGGTATCTAAAAACCACAAGCGTATCATTTGAGAGAGGAGATCTTTTGTCAGCTGGAAAAAGCGCCCAGAAGGCGAGCAGTTTTTTAAATATTCTAGAGCCAAATGTGAAATTAATATCATCAGTTTGGCATATGGCAGTAACTGATGACTTTGATAATAAATTCCAGACAATAAATAATATTCTTGAAATAGCCAATAGAACTTCGGCTAGCTTTAGTAAAACGCTAGAAAAACCCGATTTTGAGAATCTAAATTTTTTATTAGCAGAATTAAATTATGCGTACTTTGAGGTTGGTAAGCTCAAGATTACAAGACTAACTAATGTTCTTCAAAACATCGATCTATCTACAGCCTCTAGAATTCTGAGCGCAGCACAAGTTGCGCCCGATTTTTTGGATCTAAAACATGACAAGAACTATTTAGTCTTATTCCAAAACAATAATGAGCTTCGACCAAACGGAGGATTTATTGGATCAATTGCAGACGTAACGACTGACCAAAAAGGAATTTCTAATTTTTCCATAATGGATGTTTACCAGCCTGATGGACAATTAAAAGCACATATCGAACCTCCCTATGTCATAAGACGTTTTCTGCAGCCACATTTTTATCTTCGCGACAGCAATTTCTATCCGGATTTTCCAACAAGCGCAACCTTTTCAGCACTTCTTTACAACTTAGAGACAGAAAAAAAAATTGAGGGCGTAATCGCAATTGATTTTGAAGTTGTAAAAAAAATTGTTGAAAATCTTGGACCCATAAAACTTTCTTCAAAAACAGTAGATTCAAAAAACTTAAATGATTTTCTACAGGAAACAATTGAACGTGACTTTTTTCCAGGTTCAAGTCAAAAAAAAGATCTCCTAAATGAGCTTTACAACAAAATTCTATTGAAACTTCAGGATAACAAAAATGTAATGAAAATCGTTCCTTCCATAATGGAGTTAATAGACACAAAGCATATTTTGTTTTCTTTTCAAAATACCAACATTGAATCTATTTTTATTTCAAATAAATTGTCCGGAAGTATGCGGGATTTAAGAGAAAGCAGTGATGAAAAAATAAATGATTATTTATCTATAAGCGAAGCTAATATCGGCGTAAACAAAGCTAATAAAGAAATTAATCGTGTTTTGAAATATGAAGTTGACGTTAATGGACAGACCATAAATTCAAAAGTGATAATTGAAATTAGTAATTCCAATCATGATCTAGATTACAAGACTTATCTCAGGATATTCACGCCGCTTTTTAGCAAATTACAGTCTATTACAATAAATGGAGTAAGCCAAAAAATTACACCTGCAATAACCGATTTTAAAAAATATGAAGCTGCTAATTTTAAGTCACCGTCAGGACTGGAAGTGGATGAACTAATAGAAAACGGCAAGCAAAGTTTTGGATTTATCACAAATGTCCAAAATGAAGGGAAACAAATAATTGAATTAAGCTATAAAAATGGGCTAACCATTCCAAATAAGCAAAGCGTATTTTATTCACTTCTTTTTATAAAACAGCCAGGGACAGACAACTTACCAATTAATATAAGTTTTTCTTTTTCTCAAGACTTTTCGCTTCAAAAAGCACAAAAAGGAGAATTGAAAAATAATACTATTGCAATTACTGAAGAAATTAAAAAAGATCAACAGTATTTAATTTCGTTGAGTAAAAAAGAATAAAACATTCCGTAACCTAGCAAGATATTCCTTAGAAAAAGTTTTTATACAAATCACCTTCGTCACAAGCTCCTCCCCTTCAATTTTTCAGGGCAATAGTGCAAGTATTCATTCTTAAAGCAATTCGACGAGGTATTTTGGCTCAAAAATAATTTTTATGGTAAAATTCTTATTAATGGGCAAATTTACATACAATAAAGCTGATTACGACAAGCATCTTTTGGAAGAACATCATTTGTCCGCCTTCTCAAATTATCTAAAAGAGATTGTTTATGGAGGAAGCGATGGAATAGTAACAACCTTTGCTGTTGTGGCTGGATTTAGTGGTGCTCAAAGCGGCATAGCAAATCAGTATCCTTTTGTTATTGTCCTTCTTTTCGGATTTGCTAATCTTTTTGCAGATGCAACATCTATGGGACTAGGCAACGTCTTGTCAATATTTGCTGATAAAGACGTTTATCAAACCGAAAAAGAAAAAGAATTAAATGAAATTAGAAATAATCCAGACATGGAGAAGGCAGAAACAATTTATATACTCAAAAAAAAGGGTTTTGACAAAAAAGATGCAGAGACCATAACAAATTTATATTCCAAAAATGAAGGCTACTGGGTTAATTTTATGATGCAGCATGAACTAGAACTTCCAAATCCCGAAAACGAGAATCCACTCCTAACGGGTATTGCCACCTTTATAGCGTTCCTGTTTTTCGGACTTATCCCGCTTATTCCCTATTTAGCACTCGGCGACACATCTAGCACATTTTCTGTCTCGATTTTATTTACCTTCCTTGCTCTTGTTCTACTCGGATTTTTGAGATGGAAAGTTACAACTCAAACACTACTTCGATCAATGTCTGATATCATAATTATTGGGGGCACATCAGCAATTCTCGCGTATTTTGTAGGGACGTTTTTTAGAAGTTAATCGCTGAATTCTTGTACAAACATCTTTCCAAAAACACCCGCATCCAAAACCCCTACTCCAACTTTTCTAAAATCAGAAGAGAGTATATTGTCGCGGTGTCCTGGGCTTTTCATGAGTCCATTCATGGCAATTGCTACATTTGGAGCAAAGGCTATATTTTCTCCGGCAAAGCTATAAACAATTCTAAAACTATCTAGCCTATCAAAAGGCGACAGTCCGTCAAGGGTAAAATGCGAAAAGTACCCATTTTTGAGCATGTCAACGGCATGAAACCTTGCCGCTCTACTCAAATCAATATCGTTTGTAAAAGACTCCAAGCCATTACGTCTTCGCTGTTCATTAATAGAATTTAACATTTTTTTCTCAGAGGCTACATCAACAGTCGGAGTAGAGTATTTAAAGTTTAAAGCTATACTGCTTTCATTTGATTCGATTGTTAAAAAATTAATTGTCTCGCTTACAGAACCTCCAAAAATTCTTTTTATATCACCTTCAACGCCTTGAGTACTTGATAGCAAAAACTTACCACTAAAGGAATTTTTAATTAGTTGATTAATCGGCAAAGAAACCGGGAAGGACAAAAGAATAGACGTTGTAAAAGCAGCCAAGAAAAAAAGTGAAGCAGCTCCGAAAAATGCCCCACCAAGTATATTAATTTTTGTAGGAAAATGGACTTTAGTAAGTTTATCTTCTATAGCATAAAGAAAGCGGGAAATTACAAAGTAACTTAATATGCCCAAAACCAAAAAGGACGTCGCGTCAGATGCTCCTTTTGTAAAATTTAATTTGGTAATTAATAACTGAGAAAATAAAGGATAAAATAAAAGTCCTGAAAAAAATGCTGCCAATATAGACAAAAGCCTGATCGATGCATTTGTCACACCAGAATAAGCTTCTTCATAGACATAAATTAAAAAGGTTAAAAAAAGGATATAATCAAAGAAATTGAATGGGATTAACAATATCAATCTTTTGACAAACTCAAAATACTCAGAAAAAGACATACCCTATGATATAATAATTTTTGTCCCAAAGTAAATTTATTCTTGGATCAAGATACCTCGTCGGATTGCTTTAAGAATGAATGCTTGCGCTCTTGCCCTGAAGAATTGAAAGGGAGGACCTTAACCTGAGAGATAATCCGCAGTAAGCTGCGGTGAAAGTTCATTTAAATTTCGAAGCTAACCTAAAAGGCTTACTAATAATCTTTAGAATTAAATATGAGGGAGATACAGAAAACATTATCAATGAAAAAAATCAAATTCTTAAAACCAAAGCTTTCTAAAAAAACAGCATTATTCTTATTAGCTTTTGCTATTTTTATAGGGCTTTATTTTTTTATACTCAAAGACATTCCATCAACAACGAGCATTGGATCGGCAAATTATCCACAATCAACCCAGATCTATGATAGAAACGGCAAGCTTCTATACACAGTATTTACATCAAAAAATCAAACCTTTGCTTCTTTTGAAAAGATGCCTAAAAATCTCAAAAATGCAACAATTGCAACCGAAGACAAAGATTTTTATAAACACGGTGCAATTGACATAAGAGGAATAACAAGAGCATTTTACTCAACAGTATTTAAACAACAAGTTCAGGGAGGATCTACGATAACCCAGCAATTAGTAAAAAATTCTCTTCTAACTCCTGAACAAACAATTACTAGAAAGGTGAAAGAGGTAATTTTGTCATTCGTTGTTGAGGCTATCTATAACAAGAATAAAATCCTGGAGATGTATTTAAATCAAGTTTCTTATGGGGGAACCGCGTGGGGAGTACAAGCCGCAAGCAATTTATACTTTAATAAACCAGTTTCAAAGCTTAGCTTAGCTGAAAGCGCTTTTCTGGCCGGTTTACCTGAAGCTCCAAGCGTTTATTCTCCTTTTGGTTCTCGTCCAGAGCTTGGAAAAAAAAGACAAATAGAGGTTTTGAGGAAAATGCGAGAACAAGGGTACATAACCGCACAGGAAGAAGAGAAAGCAGTCAAAGAATCTCTCAGTTTTTCAAATGTTCCAAATAAAATTCTTGCTCCGCATTTTGTATTTTATATTAAGGAATTATTAGCTCAAAAATATGGACAAAAAGTCGTCGAACAAGGAGGTCTTCAGGTTACAACGAGCCTTGATTTAGATATACAAAATTTTGCACAAGAAACGGTTGCAAGTGAGGTCGCAAAACTGAAAAATTATAAAGCAGACAACGGAGCGGCAATAGTCACAAATCCCAAAACTGGTGAAATTTTGGCCATGGTTGGATCAAAAGATTATTTTGACCAAAACAGTGACGGAAACGTAAATATAACTACAGCCAAAAGACAACCAGGATCATCGATAAAGCCAATAAATTATGCGGTAGGGCTAATTAACGGCTACAGTGCTGCAACTGTTTTTGTTGATAAAAAAATCTGTTTTCCCAATCCGGGACAAAAAGCATATTGTCCCGTAAATTACGATGGAAAATTTCACGGTGCAGTACAGATGAGATATGCACTTGCCAACTCTTTTAATATCCCGGCTGTAAAAATGCTAAAACTTAATACTGTACAAGATATGATAGCGACTGCAAGCGCAATGGGAATAACCACATTTTCAGATCCTCAAAGATATGGGCTTTCTTTGACTTTAGGAGGAGGGGAAGTAATGATGACAGAAATAACAGAAGCATTTGGAGTATTTTCCAGTGGCGGATACAAACTCGGAATTCATCCAATTCTTAAAGTAACAGACAGCAAAGGCAAAATTCTCGAAGAATATACCCCTCCAAAAAGCCCGATATTTGGCAAAAGAGTTTTACCCGAAGGAGTAGCTTTTATAATCTCTGACATTCTTTCAGATAACAACGCAAGGTCTCAGGCATTTGGAACCAATTCGCCTCTTAGAATAGGTAATTTTCCAGTTGCTGTAAAAACAGGGACGACTAACGATCTTCGTGATAACTGGACAATTGGATATACGCCATCCTATGTTGTAACAACATGGGTAGGCAATAATGATAATACGCCTATGAGCGGAATTACTTCCGGAATAACCGGAGCTGCTCCAATTTGGAATAAAATCATGAGATTCTTAATAGAAAATAAACCGCAAGAGCCTTTTCAAAAACCCGATAATGTAATAGGAAGAACCGTTTGCTCCACTTCCGGACTCCTCCCGCCTTCCGATGGAAGCTGTCCAACGAGATTTGAATATTTCATCAAAGGAGCGGAGCCCAAAAAAAGCGACGACAGTAATCAACAAGCATATGTTTATAAAGATACAAATGTTTTGTATGAAAGTGGACCTACTGACAATATAGAGCTAAAGGATATGATTATAGTAAAAGACCCCCTTGGAGACATTTATTGCTTCACTTGCGCTCATCCCGACGAATCCGATCAGGCCGAAACCACGCAAGGCCAATAATTAACGCCGTGATCAGCTGTCCTTGCTGAAGCGTAATTGGAAAATGATCAAACATTCCCACAATCAAAAGAGCACTGAGTAAAATAAACAGCGCTTGATAAAAATCTTTTTGTTCCCCTTTGTATTTCCTGTATTTTTGCCAAACTGTAATAAATGTCTTCTTTATAAATACGAGAACAAACAAAAAAGAAAAAAAACCAACTTGAACAAAAATAAGTGCAAATACATTATGCACAGGCTGTAAAATCGTTGGACTTACTGTTTTTTGAAAAGCAATTTCGTGTATAAAAAAGTTATTTAATCCAACACCAAAATAAAAATTACTACTAATGATTTTTAGTGCGATGCTTGCTAAATCAACCCTGAGCATAAGATCAGTCGTTATCATTTCGATATTTAAATATCTTTGAGGATAAAGAGCCAAATAAGTTAAGGCGCCAAGGGTGGATAATCCAAGCAATAAATACTTGTATATTTTTTGTCTCAAGATTGTAAATGCTAAGAACAAATAGGCAATTAAGCTAATAATTATGATTACTCTTGAAAAAGTTAATAGCAAAGCTATCAAAGAGATATTAAAAACCATAATCAGAAATATTTTTTCGAAAATATTTTTTTCATATTTTAATTTAAAAAGAATAAAAATCGAGGAAAAAAACAAAAAAAACGCAAGAACATTTGGATGAGGGAAAAACGCGTAAGGTCGTAGCACCTGTCCTTGACCAATATTCATATTGGCAATTCCAATAGTCATACCAGTAAATGTTCGTTCTCCTAAAAAATACCAAAAGCCTCCAATTGACGACTGATTAACATACTGCATTATCGCAAGAATTGATGCAACAAACGCTGACCAAGAGAGCATGCTTATAAAATTATCTACTAGCTTAAATTCAAAAACTCGGACAATATAAAATCCCAAAAACAAAAATTCCAAAAACTTAACCAAACCAAAAAAGTGAGCTGGCTGTGACCTAGATGCAAAGACTAAAAGCACGATATCAAGAATCACAAATAACAGCAAGGAGTTATAGAATTTATCTTTGGAGCTAAACTTGAAAATAAATATTTTATTTCTCAGTCTTTTTTTTACAATTGATATCAAAAAAAGTAAAAAAATTAAGATATCTGTCAGATAAATAGTTGGGGATAGATAATCAACCCTAATGCCGTTAATTAGCGCAAATTGAGGCCAAAAGTGTTTGCCTAATTGAACTGGCAATAAAAGTATTAGTAGAAAAAATAATATTCTTTCAATACTCTTAATCACTTCCGTTTAATAACTAGAACTCTTTCTCTTTCCTCGCCTGTTGATTCTGTTACAACTTCGCTATCAGCTAAATGCATGTGAACGAACCTTCTCTCCCAAGGCTTTAAGCTATTGATGGTCTTTTCTCCTCCAGAAGACAACACTTCTTCTTTGAGTTTTTCAGCAAGCTCCTTAAGATATGCTTCTCTTTCTTGTTTGTAGCCTCCTACTTCTATTGTTACTCTCACAAAATCCCCATTCTCTTTACTTACAATTAACGATAGAATTAACTCGAGTGATGAAAGTGTATTCCCATGCTTGCCAATTAAGAGCGCGTTTTCATCCGTATCAATAACGAGCCTTACGCCACCCTCGACCAGTTCGCTTTTTATCGTAGGTTTAACCCCGAGTTTTTTCAAAAGATCTTCTGCTTCTTTTTTTGCTACTTTTTCCATATCATTCATACCTTAAAATCAAGCTTTGCTTACTTTTTAATTCTGTCCACCCAAGATTTTGCACCGCCAGGACCTATTAATAAATACTGCTGGAGTATACCAAAAATTGTGTACGTATTCCAGTATAGAGCGAGGCCTACTGGAAGAATAAATGAAAAGTATCCAATCATAACTGGAAAGATGAAAAGGGATTGTTTTTGAAAGGTTGCTTGAAAATCATCTTTTTTAACAACCGCTTGCTCAATAACTTCATCGGGCATCATCATTTTTGAAAGTATAAACTGAAAAATTCCTGTTATTATTGGAATGAGAATAATGAAAGGATTATGTGCAATCAATTTAGACGGACTGTCTGCCAATGGAAGCCCAAAGAAAAGAGTATCCCAAACTTGATTAAGTTTTAATGCTGGAAAATACAATACGCTGTTAATTTTACCAATTGCTTCAATTGACTTAATACCAACCACAGTTATTAAAACCTGATACAAAGCCCATATGATAGGGAGTTGCACAATCATTGGAAGACAGCTAGCGGCAGGATTTACGCCATGCTCACGATAAAGCTTCATTATCTCTTCTTGCTGACGTTTTTTATCATCTTTATGCAAGGCCTTTATTTTTGACATGTGGGGAGCAACTTTCTGCATTTTGTGAGCAGATTTAATCTGAGCCGAAACAAAAGGATAAAGAATAACTCTTATCACTATTGTCAGCAGTATTATGGAGAATCCAAGCGCGAAAGGAACACCCAACAAAAAAAGAAGCTTATATAAAGCAACCAATATATTTATTATTGGGTTGCTAAAGACGATAGTAAAAATTTCAAATATTCCCATTTTAATTTATTTGCAAAATTGCTTTTTGAATTTCGGTCTCAAATTCATTTTCGCAATTTAGAGCATTTTTCTTTAGAAAAAAAACGTAATTATAAGGTTTTTTAATTTCGTCTTTTTTCTTCTCAATTTCTCCTAAAAATTTTCTCTTAAGCCTATTTCTAACTGTTGCTCTTTTATCAATTTTTTTGCTCGTGACTACCGCAAAAGTATTCTTTAAAAGATTATTTCTTTGATATCTTAGAGTGAACAAGAAGGAATTAATTATATTTTTAGGAACTCCGTTTTTAAAAGAATATCGAAATTCTTTTTTTAACATCTAAATTTTCTTTCTTCCCTTTAATATCCTTCTCTTTATGGTTCTTTTGCCGGATTTTGATTTGAGCCTAGTCAAAAATCCATGCTTTTTCTTGCCTTTTGTCTTTTTGTGTTTTGTGAGTATTTCTGGCATAAACGTTATAATACCAGATTATCGTCCTATTCTCAATACGCGTTTGGCTTTAAAAAATCAGTAAACTCTCTTGATATTTAATGGAAAAAAGTTTATCCTTTATTTTATGGTAAAGATCGCCATTAATGGCTATGGAAGAATAGGCAGAATTACACACCGCGTAATATTAGAAAGCCACTCACAAGAGATAGAATTAGTTGCTATCAATGCTGGATCAAGCACTGATATTCACGGATGGATGTATCTTTTAAAATACGATACAAACTATGGACAGCTGAAAAATGCAGAACTTAGCTTTGTTGAGGCAGATAAAGTTTCGTTACCTTTTAATACAAAAGCAAAACTTATTGGAGGGCTTGTTGTTAACGGAAAGACAATTCCTGTTTTTGCAGACAGAGATCCACTCAACCTTCCCTGGAAAGACTTAGACGTTGATGTAGTTATTGAGTCGACGGGAAAATTTACAAAAAATGAAACTATTAAACCTCATATAACAGCAGGAGCAAAGGCCGTTATTTTAGCAGCTCCATTTAAAGGTGAAACTGGCGGACCCACATACGTTCTGGGCGTTAATCTTAATAAAGAAGGGGTGGATCTTGAAAATATAATCAGCAACGCATCTTGTACAACAAATTGCATAACTCCAATTGCACATGTTATACAAAATAAGTTTGGTATAGAAAAAGCCATGATGACAACAATTCATGGATACACCTCTGATCAAAGACTTCAAGACGGTGGACATAAAGACTATAGACGAGCAAGAGCTGCAGCCCAAAATATCATACCTACATCAACTGGCGCAACAAAAGCTGCTGCGCAAGCGATTCCAGAATTAAAAGGGATTTTTGACGGTCTTGCGATTAGAGTTCCTGTATCTATTGGGTCTTTGTCTGATTTTACATTCGTTACTAAAAAGAATACAACTGTTGAGGAAGTGAATAGTGTTTTGGACAGTGCATCCCAAGAAGAACGATACAAAGGAATAATCGAAGTAACAAACGATCCTATTGTTAGTTCTGATATCAAAGGGAATCCCCACTCGGCTATAGTTGATCTTTCATTAACTCAAGTAGTTGGAGGAAATATGGTTAAGGTTATTGCTTGGTACGATAACGAGTTTGGTTATGCCAATAGGCTTGTTGAAGAAACTATTATTTTAGGAAATAATCTAAAACAAAGCTCTTAATGCAAACCCCCAAAGAAATCCCTGAAATTCGTATCATTACCATTTCTGGAAGAATTGCTTCCGGATCTACAACATTAGCTAAGCTTCTAGCACAAAAGCTCAACTGGCGACACATAGAGGGCGGGGAGATTTTCTGGGAAGCAATACGAAAGAAAATGAATCTTCAAGGAAAAGACACTGATCTGAGACCCGATTCTGAAGATGTTTTATTTGACAGACAGCTTAAAAAAATACTAAATGATGACTCTGGCATAGTTTTGGAAACAAAACTCGCTGGATTTAACGCACAAAGAATTCCTAATGTCTTTAAAATCTTAGCAATATGCAACGATGAAAATGGACAAGACCAAACGCAAATCAGGATCGATAGATTCGTCAATCGTGAAGGAGTTAGTGTTGAAACAGCAAAAGAGGAAATCTTAGAGAGAGAAGAAAATGATTTAGAAAAATGGAGAAAATTATATGCAGATAACGACCCGCATTGGACTTATTATGATGAAAAATACTACGACCTAATTATTAATTCCTTTAATCATAACAAAGAAGGGGTTTTAGGGCTTGTCTTAGAAAAGCTGGGTATTTCATAGATCAAAGGGGGAAAGCTTCAAGCTGGGGCATTTTTGTTTGAATTTTACCATTCTAAATATAACTAGGGAACTAGAGTTGGAGAAATAGCGGCTTGCACCTTACAGCTTGCTGAAATCTCTGTCCCTTTTATGAAATATCTATCCTGACCAAGACAAAACTTCTTAATCACATTATCAGGAATCTGCGCTGACACACTCGCTTGTGAATTTTCTTCAAGAATTGTAGAAATTATCCTATTCCACATTGGCGCTGCGCCGCTAATACCAGATGCTAATGCCTGATTCATCGGACTATTATCATTATTTCCGACCCATGTAGACACCAAAACCTCCGGAGTGTACCCAATCGTCCAATTGTCACGCTTATTATCAGTTGTCCCAGTCTTAACAGAAACTTTTTTACCAGGGATATTAAGGGGAGTATTGAGGCCAAATTCCAACCTTCTTGCGTTATTGTCTGAAAGAATATCTGAAATTATAAATGCGACGCCTGAATCGACAACTTTCTTTTTGTTAACGTTCTTTTTATAAACAGTATTGCCAGATGAATCTTTTATCTCAAGTATTGGATCTAAATCGACTCTTGAGCCTTGGTTGGCAATTGTTCCAAAGGCTGTTGCTAGATCAATCATTGTAACATCGGCCCCGCCAAGAGTAATTGACAAACCATAATCATTTGGAATTTTCCAAGACGAAATCCCCATCTCCTGTCCAAACCTAACAATATTATCAACTCCTAATTTTTGGGCTGTTCTTACGGCTGGAATATTAAATGAGTTTGCAAATGCGGCTCTTAAGGTTACATTCCCATGGAATATTCCATCGTAATTTACAGGCGAGTAGGGAGCTTCGCCCGCATTTCTGATCGTAAGAGGAGAGTCATTCAGAATACTCGCCTCAGTAAATCCATTTGATAAAGCAAGGGAGTAAGTTACGAGCTTTATAGTCGACCCTGGTTGTCTTAAAGACGTAGTTAAATTTACATTTCCGTCATTATCACGATCAAAATAATCTTTTGATCCAACCATGGCCAATATATCCCCATTTGTAGGATCCGTAACCAAAGCTGCTCCATTACCAATGTTAAGCCTTGCATTGCTCTCCACTTCTTGCCTAACAATATCTTCGGTTTTATCTTGAAGCTCTAGGTCCAAAGTAGTTCTAACCTGAAGGCCTCCGCGCTCCACTTCTCCAAGCCCGTATTTATTAACCAATATTTCCCTAATATACATAACAAAATGAGGGGCTTTAATTGGCTCTGAAAGTGTTTGAAAGCGCAATTCTACTCCATAAGCTTCTTCTGCCTCTTTTTGCGTAATATATTTTTCTCGAACCATAGCATTAAGAACCTCTTTTTGTCTCCTTTTCCATAAATCGCCCTCCCCAAAATACGGGGAATAGATGCTGGGTGCGCGAGGAAGTCCGGCTAAAAAAGCAGACTGCGCGAGACTTAATTCAGATGTTTTTTTATTAAAATAAATATCAGCCGCAGACTGTATTCCCCAAGCACTTCCTCCATATGGCACATAATTAAAATACAATTCCAGTATTTGATTTTTAGTGTATTTTTTCTCTGCCAAAAACGCCAAAGCTATTTCTTTTAATTTTCTAGCAATCGAGGGATCCGGAGTTAAAAAAGCCGATTTTATTAGTTGTTGTGTAATAGTTGAGCCGCCTTCAAAGCCTTGTCTTGTAATATCAACCCATAATGCTCTTACTATCGCTTTTATATCAAAGCCAGGGTGTTTATAAAAATCCTTGTCTTCAATTGCAATTGTTGCTTTTATCAAATTCTCTGGAATTTCGGAAAGTTTTACAATCGTCCTGTTCTGATTCGCATAGATTTCATAAAGCAGAGCACCGTTCTTATCGTAGATTTTTGTAGTTTTTGGAATATAACTAACTGAGAGCTCAGAAAGGCTGGGAAGATCTCCTAGAAAAATAAGTGCTAGAATCGGCAAAAAAATTAAACCTGAAGCCAAAATAAATCCTAAGAAGATGAGTCTTAGTTTGTAAAAAAAACTTGGAACTTTTTTTATCTTCTTTCCTTTTTTTTTCCTCGTTAAAAAAACAGGTCTTTTCCCAACAGCTTTTTTGATTTCTTGAAAAACGTCAGATAAATATCTGAAAACAGCTCTTACAATCCCAATGATTTTTAAAAAAATATAAATTACAGTGCTCTTGCCCAGCGTAATAAGACTAACTCTTGGATTCTTGCTTTTTTTAATTCTCTTAGCCTTAGGAAGATTAAAAGTGCCATTCAGTCTTTTTTTAAAAAAAAGATTTTTAAAACGGGTTATGTGAGATGCGATAAAAATCCCGACAGAAATTACGAAATCCCCGATATAAATAAAAATGCCCAATATAAAACTAACGAGTTGAAGCAAGATGTTCATAAAACCAATCCTTCTGGGCAGAAGATTTTACCTGATAATTTGATTAAGACTATAGACAAGGGAATAATTAAAAAAATTATAACAAATTAAGGGCGTTTTAAAAAGATCTATTTAAATCATTTACTAATTGCTTTCAAATGTTATAAGATATATTCATGAATATTTTAGTCGTAGGCTCGTGTACAATCGACATGTTTCTAAAGGCAGATTCTGACCACTTCCAAACAAATGAAAACAAAGTATGTTTTGCTCTTGGGGACAAAATTCCAACTGACATAAAAGACTTTTCTATTGGGGGGAATGGAGCAAATGTTTCAGTCGGACTAAAAAGACTCGGAGTTACAAGCAGCTTATTTACTCATCTTGGCTCTGATCTTTTATCCAAAGAGGTAGAGACTACTGTTCAAAAAGAAGGTGTTATAACTGAGATAATAAAAATCCCCACAAAAACTCCTTCCTTATCTTTTGTATTTGACTTTAACAACGACAGAATAATTTTTTCCCACCATACAACTTATGATTATGATTTTTCGTATTCAAAAACAGACCTTCCTGATCTTATTTACCTAACCTCGATTGGGAACCGCTGGGAAAATGTTTATAAAAAAGTTGTAGAATTTGCAAAAGAAAACAAAATTCCTCTTGCCCTCTCACCTGGAAGTGCGCAACTCGAAGATATTAATGATACGCTTCTTTGGGCTCTTAAGAGCTCTAATATGATTTTCATAAATAAGCAGGAAGCAGAGAAAATACTCAGCGCATCTGGGCACAAAACAAAAAACGTTTTAGACATACTTTCTGCCCTTCAGGCTCTCGGACCAGAAACAGTTTCAATTACGGACGGTGCTAATGGCGCATATGCAATTAGTGCTGATAAAACACCTTATAAAATATCTGTTTTTAAAACACCCGGACAAACAGACAAAACAGGCGCTGGAGATGCGTATGCTTCCGGATTTCTAGCAGCTTATTCATTTGAAAAAAATACTCAAGAAAGTATGCGCTGGGGATCAGTTAATGCTTGGTCGGCTATGACAAAGACGGGCGCTCAAAATGGACTTCTTAAAAAAGCTGACGTTGAAGAAATAATAAAAACTGAAACAGACTTTGACCCAGAACAGTTAAAATAATTATGAAAATTTATTTAGCCAGTGACCACGCGGGATTTGAATTAAAAGGGGTGGTAAAAAAATACCTCGAAGAAAAAGGTTATCAGGTTGAAGACAGTGGAGCATTTTCTTTTGACAAAAACGATGACTATCCAGATTTTATTCAAAAAGCTGCTTTGCAAACTTCAAAAGAGAACGGAATAGGAATTGTTTTTGGTAAATCAGGCGCGGGAGAATGTATTGTTGCAAATAAAATAAAGGGTATAAGAGCAATATTAGGATTTAGCAAAGATAACGTTAAGCTTTCAAGAGAACATAATGACGCCAATGTGCTTTCTCTCGGATCACAGTTTGTGGATGAAAACTTGGCAAAGGAGCTGGTTGATATATTTTTATCCACTCCTTTTTCTAAAGAAGAAAGACACATAAGACGAGTTGAAAGAATAAAAAAAATTGAAGAATCTTTATGAGTTTTGAAATAATCCCCGGGATACTCGAAAAAGAGTGGTCTGAAATCGAGAGAAAAATTGAAGAGGTAAAAGACTTCGCGAAAGTTATTCATATTGACATTATTGACGGAAAATTCGCTGAGAACACCACGTTTCTTGACCCAAAACCTTTTTCCAAATATACAAACACTTTTACTTTTGAACTTCACATGATGGTTGAAAATCCAATAGAATATTTAAAACCATGGGCAGAAGTTGGATTTAAGCGTTTTTATGGACACATTGAAAAAATGGATGACCAAAATGAATTTGTCACTTTGGGTCAAACTCTTGGAGAAGTAGGGCTTGCTCTCAATGGCCCGACACCAATTTCTGAAATCAAAGTTGCTTTAAACGAGATTGATTCTGTCCTTATTTATACCGCTCAAGCAGTCGGCTTTTCAGGGGCGTCTTTCCAAGATAATAGGCTTGAAAAAGTGAAAGAGATACGAGCAAAAAGCACAATTAATATTGAGGTTGACGGAGGCATAAATTCGGAAGTTATCAAAAAAGCACAAAGCGCTGGCGCAGATAGATTTGCCTCAACGGGCTTTCTTTTCAAAAAAAATCCTCACGATCAATATTTAAGTCTTAAAAACTCTTTAGATAAAAATTCCGCGCAGTAACGGACTAACGTTTATTGCTATTTGTAAAATCAAAGAGACAATAACTGACAAAATCAGAGACTTGTTTATGGGCATTATTCCACCCCTGACAATAAATACAATAATCATCTCTCCTACAACCAGCACATTAAAAACAACTAATCTTGCAACCTCTTCAGAATAAACACTCAGGGAGAAAAGATATGTTACGGCCAGTAAAACAGAAAAGGGAATAGTTATTTTAAGAATAGTTTTTAGCCTCGAAAAGCTTAGTATTTGTTCGGTTATATCTCTTGGCTTATTTCGTAGAAGGCCTGGCCTATTTGCATCTGTTGCGAGGGCCAAAGCTGGAAACCCGTCGCTTACTAAATTAACCCATAAAATTTGAGTGGCAGAAAGCGCAATTGGAAGATTGAGTAAAATTCCAAAAACAATTATAAAAAATTCAGCAAAATTGGATGAAAGAAGAAAAATTACAACTTTTACAATATTGTCAAAAATGCCCCGTCCTTCTTCAATCGCATGAATGATAGTATATAAATTGTCATCAGTTATCACTATGTCTGATGCCTCTTTTGCTACATCTGTTCCAGTCGCACCCATTGCAATACCGATATGTGATTGAGATAAAGCAAGAGCGTCATTAACTCCATCTCCAGTTACAGCCACTACGTATCCTGCATTTTTATATAATCTCACTAGCCTTAATTTGTCGTGAGGAAGCATTCTCGCAAAAACACTCACCTCAGAGAGTTTTTTGGAAAGCTCTTCATCTGACAACTTCCCAATATCATCCGAAGTTAAAACAAGTTCTCCTTTTTCAATCAGACCGGTTTCCTGAGCAATACTTAGAGCCGTAACCGGATTGTCTCCGGTTATCATAACCACCTTAATTCCTGCTTCCCTTGCCTTCTCTATGGCCTCTCTTGCCTCTTTTCTTGGAGGATCGTATATTCCGACCAGTCCCAAAAAATGAAACTTTTTATCACCCTTTTTTTTATATCCACATCCAATTACTCTTAGCGCCTTTTTTGCATACTCATTAACTTTTTTATTAATTTCTTCTTTTTCTTTATCATCTATCAGCTCAAGTATTTTTTCTGGAGCTCCGCGAATAAAAACATACTCTTGGCCGTTATTTTTCCAAACAATCTCAATTGTTTTTGTATCAGCGTCAAAAGGTTTTTCTTCAACAACCTCTCCTGCAATCTTAAATTCTTCAAAGTTTTTTCTCTTCTCTCTCGCAAAAAGAAGTAGAGCGCCATCTGTTTTGTCACCTAAAATATCAAATCCCCCGTCCTCTTTAAAAGCAAGGCTCGCGGTATTCCCAAGAATTGAAGCGCGAAGAAGCAAGTCTTCATTTTTTTCATTTAAAAGCCAATGAGTTTTAACACTCATTTTGTTTTGTGTTATTGTCCCTGTTTTATCTGTCAAAATAACATTCGTCGAACCAAGAGTCTCAATAGAAGCAATTTTACGAACAATTGTGCGTCTTTTTACCATTCTGTAAGCGCCAACAGCCAAAGCTATTGTCACGACCAGAGGCAAACCTTCAGGAATAATTGCAACAGCGAGACTTGCTGCAACAATAGCTAGCTCCTTCAGCTCCCTCCCTTGCAATATCCCAATAGGGATCAGAGAAAGTGATAGGATTCCCGCAATCAAAGTTATACTTTTTGCAAGTTTGCTTAAATTTTCAGACAAAGGAACTTTGGGTTTTTGAACTTTCTCAAGAGCACTCGCTATTTCACCAAGCTTCGTGTCCATACCAATTTTTGCAACCTCCATATAGCCTCTTCCTCCCACGATGTAAGCGCCAGAAAAAAGTGTGTCTTGGCGTTTTTTAATAACAGGAAGGGACTCGCCCGTAAGAATTGACTCATCGACCTCAAGACTAACCTTAGTTATAAGAACTCCATCAGCTGGAATTCTATCTCCCTCTACCAAAACAACTATGTCGTTAGGAACTATTTCACGAGCTTCAATCTCCTTTATTTGGGAGTCACGAAGAACCCTTGCTGTTGGTAAAACAAGAGTGTTTAATTTTTCAAGTGTTTTTTCCGCCCTATATTCTTGAAGAAATCCAAAAATACCATTTCCTATCAAAACCGCTAAAATAAATCCCGCATCGACATATTCCGCAACAAAAAGAGAAAATAATACTGCCATCAGGAGAACGAGGCTGATAAGATTTGCGTATTGACCGATTAGAAGAAAAGGGGCTGAGAAATTTTTCTTCTTTACTATTTCGTTAAATCCATATTTATCACGCAGCTTTAAAACTTCATTTTCAAATAATCCTTTAGTTTGTACGTCCATCATAGATAAATTTAGTAATTTGGCCAATTGTTTTTTTCACTTCCTCCTCATCTCGTACTTCATTTGTCAAAATAGATAAAATGAATGGAAAGTTTTCATCACCAATAATTCCCGCATCATGAACAAGGCTTATTCCATCAGCGGCCTTGTGATATACTGCAACACTTTTTGGCAAATCACGAGCGAGTCTGTCTTCAAAGTCAGTATCTTTCATAAAATCAAGAAATTCGAGCGTTAAGGCATTGTTTGCAATTTTTCTGTTAAAAATCAATTCCAAAAGAATTCCCATATCTTTTGCCGAAGTCTTATTGTCCGCTATATTTGTTGTCACAAGCCCAAGCGACTTACCGTACTCCTCGATTTCTCCTCGTCCGAGTTTTTCTGACAAAACGAATGCGGCAGTATTATCTGATTGTTCAAGCGCAAGTTTTGCAAGCGTTTTCAATGTATAAACTCCTCCCGCCCCTTCATAACGAATAGACCCTGTCCCATAATCCTGTAAGTCTTTTTCTTGGATTGTAATTTTTTCCTCCAAGTCTATTTTTTTCCTGTCAGCTTGGTTATACAGATAGGATGCGATTAATATTTTATTTAGAGAGGCTGCAGTCAATATTTTATTCTCATCAACACCAAATGAAGCTCCTGTTTTTAGATTCTTATAGTAAATACTAAATTTTGGACCTTGCTCTTTTATAAATTTTTCAACAACACTTTTTTTTGTGTCATCTACTACTTTTGCCTCAGATTTTGCAAAAAACACAGGGAGAAAACCTAAATTTCTTCCAACCAAAAGAATTATAAATGTGTAAATAATAAATATAGCTATTAATGTTTTTTTCATACAAATCCTTCTCTTTTGGGCCTGTATTGAAGGCTTTCTAAAACGTGCTGTCTTTTTATCTTATCAGAATTATCAAGGTCGGCAATTGTTCGGGCGACTTTTACAACTTTATAATACGCTCGGGCTGATAAAGAAAGTCTTGTTAATGCCTCTTTTAAGATTGCTTTCACATCGTCATCTATCTGACAAAATTTTTTAATGTCGCGAATAGTCATTTCGCTGTTGGCAAATATGCTTTTGTTTTTAAATCGAAAGTCTTGACGACTTTTTGCTTTTGCTACTCTTTTTTTAATTATCTTTGAACCTTCAACTGCTGTTTCTTCTTGAGTAATTTTTGAAGATTTTACCGCTGGAACGTCTATATGAATATCGATTCTATCAAGCAGTGGTCCTGAAATTTTTTTCTGATAGCGAAGCACTTGAGAGCTTGTACATTTACACTCATTTAGAGCGTCTCCAAAAAATCCGCATGGACAAGGATTTAGGGCTGCAACCAAAATAAACTGGCTTGGAAATCTTATTCTCTGCCTTGCTCTTGAAATTATGACATATCCGTCTTCCAAAGGCTGGCGCAACGCTTCAAGCACGTGTCTTGGAAATTCAGGAAATTCGTCCAAAAATAAAACCCCCCGGTGCGCCAAAGAAACTTCTCCGGGCTTAGGATATGCCGATCCGCCAATAAGACCAATATGCGAAGTTGTGTGATGTGGATTTCTAAATGGCCTTTTTGTAATAAAAGAATTTTTACCCAGGACTCCTGAAATACTATAAATTTTAGTAACCTCCAGCGCCTCTTCAAATGAAAGTGCTGGAAGAATTGAGGGGATAGATTTGGCAAGCAGTGTCTTTCCCGCCCCAGGCGGCCCTTTTAAAAGAATATTGTGCCCTCCTGCAACCGCAACTTCTATTGCTCTTTTTGCAAATTCTTGGCCTTTAACATCGCGCATGTCGTATTCTGTTTCGTCCTCTTCCTGAAGAGTAGAGTATGGAATATGTAAAGCTTTTTCTATCTCTTTTTGCCCTGATAAGTGAAGAAAGATTTCTTTTAAATTTTTTGCGGGATACACGTTTATACCCTTTACTACTGATGCCTCAATAGAATTATCAAATGGAACAAAAACATCCATGATTTTCTTCTCGCGGGCAAGAAGAGCCATAGGGAGTATTCCGTTTGTATATCTCAAACTCCCATCAAGAGACAATTCTCCTAAAAATATTTTGTTGGAAAAGTCAGCCTTTAATTGCTCACTTGAAACAAGAATTGATACGGCAATCGGAAGGTCAAAAGATGGCCCTTCTTTTGGCAAATCACCCGGTGCTAAATTAACAGTAATTCTTTTTGCGGGCAAATCAGCGCTTATATTTTTAAGAGCCGAGCGCACTCTTTCTTTTGATTCTTCAACTGCTTTATCAGGAAGACCAACTACCGTAAAAGAGGGGAGGCCTGAAAGAATATCAGTTTCAACCTCAACCAACACACCATCAAGACCGACAAGAGCAGAAGAATAAACTTTTGCAAACATTATTCTAGTATTAAGGATTTATTCATAAGTATCAAGCAGTCACAATGAGCGTGTGGACCAAAAAAAGACTGCGTGCTTGCACTGAGGAATAAGATGACGAATGTGCTTACGCTGAGGCAGAGCCGAAGTGTGATAAAATACAACCACCATGAATGACATTGAAAAAATCTCACTTTTTAATTAATAGGTATGAATGATATAGAAAAAGTAAAAAATAAAATAGACATTGTAGATTTTATCCAAAGCTACATTCCTCTTAAAAAAATGGGCAGGAACTATAAGGTTGCTTGTCCTTTCCATAATGAAAAAAGTCCGTCTTTTGTGGTCTCGCCCGAACGCCAAATCTGGCATTGTTTTGGGTGTGGAAAAGGTGGGGACGTATTCCGATTTCTTATGGAATACGAGCATATCGAATTTGCAGAAAGCCTTAAGTATCTTGCCGATCGCGCTGGTATTAAATTATCTGGACCAGTCCACAAAACAGAGGCAGAGAAAAAAAGAGAAACAATTTATGCGCTGAATCACCTTGCCTCACAATTCTACAGCTTTTTACTTGCCAACCATCCCGTTGGTAAAAAAGCACAAACTTATTTAAAAAGTCAAAGAAAAATGACAGATGCTCTTATCAAAACTTTCGGTGTGGGTTTTGCTCCTCAAAAAGACGATACTCTCTCTACTTTTCTGACAAAGAAAAAAAAATATTTTGCCGATGACCTAATAATTGCCGGGTTAGCATACAGAAAAAACGGAAGACTGGTTGATTTTTTCAGAAATAGAATTATGTTTCCAATTGTTGATGCAAGAGACAACATAATTGCCTTTTCAGGACGCGCTCTTGACAACACAACTCTTCCCAAGTACGTTAACACTCGCGAAACCCCAATTTATATCAAGGGCGATACTCTTTTTGGAATTAATATAGCAAAAGAGGGAATAAGAAAAACGGGTAGAGTAATCGTCGTTGAAGGCGAATTTGACGTTATATCAAGCTTTAAGGAAGGAATAGATAACGTTGTTGCTATCAAGGGAACCGCCCTGACAGAAAATCAAATAAAAATTCTAAAAAGATATGCGCCTAAAATTACTCTTTGTTTTGACACTGATATTGCGGGAAGTGATGCTCAAAGAAGGTCTATACAAATGCTGGAGCAACAAGGTGTAACAACAAGCATAATTGTCCCGCCCCAGGGGAAAGACCCTGATGAGCTACTCAATGAGAATCCGCTTGCATTTAAAAATGCAGTTAAAAAAGACATCAATGTCTACGACTATGTTATTGACTCGGCGGTTAAAAATTTTGACAAAAGCAGTGCTGATGGAAAAAAAACTATCCTTGAAAAAACTCTGCCTTTTTTGGTTTTGATTGAGAATGAAGTACTCAAAGAGCATTACTTCAAAAAACTGGCAAAAGATATTGATTCTTCTTTGGAATCTGTAACAAAACAGGCTGAAAAAATACAAGACAAGTCTCCCAAGAAAGAGGCTTTTGATAATAAAAAAGTCGCACCCAGAGAAGAAATGTTGTCTCAATATCTTTTATCATTAATTATTCAATCAGAAGATGTTTCGAGGCATATCAAAATTGCGTCTGAAATAATGGAAGGCGTTGCCATGCCGCTTTCTTCATTTGAAAGAATTTTCTCGCAACTTAAAAAACAAATGGGCCAACCCTTCGAAGCAAAATCATTTGTTAAAAAACTCCCTGAAGAACTTCATGGAGCCTTTGATGCTTCTTTTCTTGCTCCCCTTCCTGAATTTGTTGATCGTGAACATAGTGATAAGGAAATAAAAAATACCGCACACGAGATAAAAACGCTATCAATCAAAAAAATGCTTAAAAAAATCAGCGAAGACATGAAAAAAATGGAGAATGAAAAAAATGACAAAGGTCTTGAAAAACTTAGTATGGAATTTGACAGGTTGTCTCGGTTTCTAACAACAATTTCCCACAAGCCTTGAATGGCCCTAAGAAAAGGAGTAAAATAAAGGCATGAAGAAGATTGTTAGTGCTGTGGCAAAAAACCCTCAAGTCGAAGAACTTCTCGCAACGGCCAAAAAAAGAGGCTACGTCTCCCAAGACGAAATCTTAGCAGGCTTTCCAAAGCCCGAAGCTCACATAAAAGAACTTGATTATCTTTATGACCAACTACTGATAAAAGGTATTGATATTTTTGAAACGGTCGAGGAAGAAAAAGAATCTAAAAAATCTCTCGAAGACTTAGAAAAAGAACTGGAGTCTTTAAATATTATCCAGGGCGGAGCGGTTACGGATCCAGTTAGAATGTACCTTAAAGAGATTGGACGAATTCCACTACTTACCTTTCCTCAAGAAGTAGATTTAGCTCAAAGAATTGAAAAAGGAGATCAAAAAGCACGCAAAAAGCTTGTTGAGTCAAATCTAAGATTGGTCGTCTCAATTGCAAAAAAATATGTTGGACGAGGGATGACGCTTTTGGACTTAATTCAAGAAGGAAATCAAGGACTTATTCGAGCTGTTGAAAAATATGACTGGAAAAAAGGGTTTAAATTCAGCACATATGCAACTTGGTGGATAAGACAGGCCATAACGCGTGCTATTGCTGATCAGGCAAGAACAATCAGAATTCCCGTACACATGGTTGAAAATATTAACCGTTTTATGAGAGTTCAGAGGAAATTAATGCAAGAGCTAGGACGCCAACCGACTCCTGAAGAAATTTCAGAAATTCTTGAAATTGACCCTGACAAAGCTCGTGAAATTATAAAAATCTCACAGCAACCAGCCTCTCTTGATACACCCGTTGGAGATGAAGAAGATTCATTTTTGGGCGATTTTATCCACGACGTAACAGCCCCAACTCTTTTTGATACGGCGAGCCGTGGTCTTTTAAAAGAGCAGCTAAACCAAGTTCTTGGGACATTGTCAGATCGTGAAAAAAGAGTTCTTGAGGAGAGATTTGGGCTTCGTGATGGAAAACCAAAAACACTCGAAGAGGTAGGGAAAATGTTTGCTGTTACTCGTGAGAGAATAAGACAAATTGAGGCAAAAGCGCTACGAAAACTTCGCCACCCATCACGCGGAAATAAATTAAGAGATTATCTTGAGTAATTTACAAACAGCTTCCGTTTTTATATAATTCACTATACAGAAAATTATTCCCCTGTAGCTCAATGGTAGAGCGCTCGCCTGTTAAGCGAATGGTTCGTGGTTCGAGTCCACGCGGGGGAGCCAAGCTTGACGTTCGGCATAATTTAAGATTGTGTCGAACGGTTTTATCGCATCATATCGGACTAATTTATCTTCTACTCTAAGGTTCGATAGTACGAGCTTGATTAACTGCCTTCTTTCCTCAACTTCTGAACTTTTGAAAAGCTCATAAGCCCGATTTGATAGCTCTAGCAGGTATTTAGCCGTGATGTAATAGTTGTCCTCGGCTTCTTGAAGCATACCTAGACGAGTAGTTATATCAGCCTTTTGCTCGTGGAACGACTGAAAGAACTTGTCATACTCATCGTCAGTAATACGCCCTTTCAGCTTGTCGAGATAAAGATTGTCCATCATTTTAGTTAGGGTTTTATTTTCATCATTTAGTTTTTCGAGCTGTTTATTGTGAAAGTCCATTTTGTCTTGATGAAGATTGCTAAGATTTCCGATTACCTTTTCTAAGACCCAATCTGGGATTTGTAACTGCTTAAACACTTCACCTATTTGCTCGGTAATTGTTTCCTCTCGTAGCCAGTCAGCCCCGTGCTTACCGTTGTATTGAGTGCAATGGTAATACACGTGTCCTTTGTGTTTTTCAGGGGTTACAGCAAGCCCACAATGACCACATCGTAATAGCCCACGATAGATATATGGTTTACCTGCGTACTTAAAAGGTTTCTTATTAAAGCTAGACTTTACTTGCTGTACTTGGTCAAAAAGCTCTTTGGTTATGATTGGTTGATATTTATGTTTGTACTGCTTATTTTTCCAAGTCATTATGCCGTGGTAGAAATTATCCTTTAGTATCTTATCGGTCATACCTTTTGACCAATCAACACCAAACTCGGATTTTATCTTTTGTCGTAGTAGTTCCATCGAGAAGCTACTAGTGGCGTACCATTCGTAGGCTTTCTGCACCACTTTTGAAGCAAAATCATCTACAACTATTTCTGTCTTTTCTTTGCTTATGGGTTCTCTCTTGTATCCGTAAGATGGTCGAGCAGGATAAGTACCCATTCTAAGCATTTGCTCTTGGGCTCGTTTTACGTTGTCGCTTATGGCATCAGTATAATACTTGGCTAAACCAAGGCTTATACTAAAATTGAACTTTTCGACTGCGGATAACTGACTATTGATTACTTGTCCATCAGACACAAAGTGAAGCTCTACCTCATCTTTTAACGCTTTGTCATACAGCATACCGACCCGTTTATCAAATACATTTCTGGATAAGCGGTCTACTTTATCAAAACAAACGGCAATTTTATCTTTTTGCTCTAATACATAATCGAGGATATTATCAAAATCGTTACGTTTAGTTTTATAGGCACTTTCATCAAAACTGAACTTTTCGATAATTTGGAAGTCTTTGTTTTGGCAGTATTTTTCAAGTCTAACAATTTGAGCAGGTAGTGAGTTACCAGCATCTTTTTGTTCTTCTGTGCTTACTCTAGCGATTATTACTGCTTTCATAGTAAAAGTTGCGTAGCAGTTTGCTTACTCTAATTCGTTTAGCAATTGCTTCCATATTTCTTTATGTTCAATTTTTAATTCAGTATCAATTACAACATTTTGAGTATATTTTTCGATGAAAATATCTGGATTTGCGATTAGCCTAAGATAATATTTAATCGAGTTCATCAGTCCGTTTGCAATCATTTGACAACCGTGTTCTTCGGCTATTTCGTTAATCGAGTGTTGTATTTCTGGCATTTCCTCGTCTGAAATATCCTCTGTGGATAGGATGTAGTAACGATTTACTGGGTATTGTTTTAATTTCTCGTAAGCATCATTTACAAGTTGATGTGTAATAGGTTTCTTATATTTAATTTCTACTCCCTCGAACGGCTCGCCATTCTCATCATTAACTTGAATATCTCCTATAGCTTTTGAGCGAAAATCTGCTGATGTGTGATGACCGAGCGGTACTAAGATTTTTCCATCGAACCTCTTTAGCTCTGCAATAAGACACTCATAAATTGAGTACACTGCTATTACTGGAAGTTTAGCTTTCCCGTATGTGTTGCACCTTGCAAAGTGTTCTTCGAGTAAGTGGCAGATTTGAAGGATGGATATTTTTTGACCATCTTTAAGAGGATTGATTTTTATTTTTTCTTTTTCTCTGAATAAGATGAGCTTTTGGAAATAGTACAAAAGACAGCTTTCGGCATTGCCATCTTTAGTTTGAATATAGTCTAGGAGTTCAAGAAAGGATTGCTTTATTTGTTTATTCTTAATAGCCCCACGGTAATCAAGGTCGTAAGGGTATCCTTGCTCTAGCGACCTAGTAAGCCAGCCACTTTCAACCATTGACCTTAGTTTTTTTGCTTTAAGAAACGGGGCAATGTATTTGGTATCCAATGTCCTACCAGAATAGCCACCTTCCATCTTTGCTTGATGTAGCCTTATATCCTGACTTGGATGTGCTATTTTTTCAACAAAACTCGTAACTAAAACGTTGTTTATGCCTAAAACGTACTCTACGTTATTAGTTATTAAGTCAATGTGTTCTACCATTTCACTAGGCAGGTCAGGGGATGGTGTAGCAGAATTATCGTTTTCTGCAAGCACTTTTTCTGCTTGTGCATAGATTTTTTCCATTTCGATTTGATGTATATCTGACATAAGTTTTATAGTAGCTGGTTTTTAACTGATAATGCTAACGCCTCCATCATAGGGACACATACAGAGTTTCCCAACTGCTTGTATAAATGTCCATTTTTACTAATTCGCTTAAATGTGTCTGGGAAACCCATTAACCTAAAACACTCATTAAGTGTTAATTTTCTGACAGTCTTACCGTCATAAATCCAAAATCTTCCTGATGTTTCCTGCGAGGGTAATGTCGGATGAGTACCATCTATATGGTAAATCCTGTTTGGTTGTTTGTGAACTCTGGACAAATGCTCGGTATTTGGTCTAACACCTGCCTTTCTTATTGACCTGTTTCTGTGTCCACAAAAAATTAAGCCACTTTTTTGTTTTTTCCATAGGTGCTTTGGCAGAATAGTATATTCGCTTTCTGGTAAGACCTCAAAATTACCCTCTTTATCGAGTATATCTTTAATCAGTTTATGCTTTTTTAATTCAATTTTATTAAAATCGAACTTAGCCTTCTTAGAAGCAACTATAATTATTCTTTCTCGATTTTGAGCTACACCAAAATCTAAGGCATTCAGTACTTTCCAAGTAACAAAGTACCCTTCATCTTCAAGTGCCTTTAAGATAGTTTTTAGGGTGTTGCCGTTATCGTGATAACGCAACTGCTTCACATTTTCCAAGAAAACTACCTCTGGCTTTTTGGCTCTAACTATTTCTAATATACTGAAAAATAACGTACCCCTAGTGTCTTCAAACCCTCTCATTTTCCCGCTAATAGAGAAGGGCTGGCATGGAAATCCTGCACATATTACACTATGGTCTGGTATTGCCTTGTAGTCTACTTTTGTTATATCCCCATCAGGTGTTTCATCAAAGTTAGCTTCGTATGTTTTTACACATTCTGGCTCAATTTCCGATGAATAAACGCAATAACCGCCTGCTTTTTCAAAACCCAATCTAATACCGCCAATTCCCGAGAACAAATCAATAAAGTGAAAGCTAGCCTGCTTCATCGCTTGCTCTTTTTTATCCTCGTTAAAATCTAGTTTCTTTTGCATATTAGTTTTTTGTAAAATTGTCTAAGTCTTCTTTTTTAATCCTATATTGCTTTCCTGCTTTTACTGCAATCAATTTCTTTGATTGTACCCATCGATATACTGTTAAGTAGGCAACCTTTAACATTTTGGCAACTTCATCAATCGAATAGTACTGGTCATTTGTCATATTAGTTATATTTATCATTATTTAACATATCGCCTTGAAAATCAACTAGTTTTAATGGTTCAAAACAGGTCAAATGTTCACGGACTATTCCAAGTGGACTTCTAGCTGTCGGTAATTTGATAGTCTTTGCTTCTGCAATCAATCTATACCAACTTCTTTGACCATATTTGCTAAACATATTTCTTAGTTCACGAGGGGTCGCACTATCAAAAGCTTGTTTTAATCCGTAGAGCTGTATAGTTTTCCGTATTCCTATATTGGGATTATTGATTACAAGGTCGGCTAGTAAAGACTTAGAGCTTGTCGGTTTGTAATCAAATAGAGGTAGCCGTTTGCTTTCAAGCTCATCAAGATAATGAAGTAAGACCTGTTGAGCGATTGTCGGGCTAAAAAGGTTTTTTAGGGTCAATTCGGACTGGATGCCAAGCGTTCGGAATAGTTGTCCTATTTTTTGTCGTTTGTTAAGTCGTACTTCCATTCGCATTACCTCTAGCCGTTTTCTTTCCTTGAAAGTTTCAAAAAGTTTGAGTTGGATGGCATTATCGTTCTCTATCGCTCGTTTCTCGCTTTTCTTAGCCATTTCAAGGTCTTTTAGCTTGTCATAAAAGGCAACCTCGTACGAGTTGCTATGCCATTTGTAACTATGCCCGTCATTGCGATAGTCGGTTTGGTTTACGTCTAGTGAAAGCGATATATTGGCTTCTTTAATTTTGCTTATAAGGTAGTGAGGGGTTGTGCCGTCAGTTAGTGGGATATTTTTTGAATAGTGAATGGCTGAAACTGGTGCTTCGAGTAAAAACTTTTCCCAGACCATAACACCCATTTCTTTAAGTCTGGCTTTCAAAAGTTGAGTAACTTGTTCAAAGTCGCTAAGTGTAAGTTCGTCAAAATTATTACCAAAAAGAAGTTTGGGCAATGAAAGTTCTATTTTTAGGCTGGCTTCTCGTCTGCCCGTATGGTTATAGCGATTTGTGAGAGTTAATCTTGGTTTGTAGTAGCCATTTTTCAACTCTGTTTTTGTCGGGTTCTGCTTAGCTGGTATATATCCACGACCACCTAGAGATGATTTCTCGTCCAAAATAAGCCTTGCCGATGGTTCAAACCTGTCTGGTTCGTTTATAAAATACATACCTTTACTTAGAGTTAAAACTATTGTGTCCAACATACATTTTCGTTACATCTTCAAACTTGGAAATAATTACTTTTTCGATTTCTTCCGCAACCTCTCGGTTAATCGGATGAAAGATATTAAAATTGCCGTTTGCACCCTTGCGAGTGGGGTAGGTCAATCGATACCCACCTTGCGGTCTGGTGTAGATACCGATTGACCCAAAATAAAAGCTGTTGTTGTAAACGAAGCTAGCAAACCCCACTAAACCCTCATTTGCTTTTACTGGTGAAATTTGAACTTCGCTTATATTTGCTTTCATATTTTTCCGTCTGGTTGGTTTTCGACTAAAAGAGTACTTATATATTCTTCAAGTTCTTTATCACTCCATTTGCCTAATGGCTCCCATCCATCCATTAACAAATCTTCCAATGTATCCGAGTTGTTTGCGTAGACAATGTGACAAATTAAATCGTTAATGATTATTTGGTATGCTTGTTCACGACTAACTATTTTGCGGAACGCTTTTATTTTCATAACGTTTCACCTCCTTTCTGGTTCTTCGGTCTATTTGGATAAGCAGGGAAAAGAAGTCAGTTAGCCGTTTTAACTCATCGGCTGGCAAAACACGCCCTTTAACTACGGGCTTGGCGTTTGTTTTTAGTTCTGGCTCAATAACCTTGCTTTTTTCCATTAAGCAAAGTTTATGAAAAAGGGTGTGAGCTGAAATTATCTAGCAGTTAGCTAACTTTTAGCTAATGCTGGTTATAGGTATTTGGAGTTTATCTGAACGGTAGACTTATTGAATATCAGAAGGTCGTTAATTCCTGTTTTTGAAGCAATATGCTTTGTCAGTCCATCACAAGCAGGGTAGAACTTATTTTTACTTTCCTTTGTAAGTTCAGCGTCTTTAGTGTCCTCAATGGCTTCGATTACCTCATCCCAAGACCACTCGTTTTTTCTATTTTTCTCGTCTTTGAGAAGTAGTTCAATTAGTTTTGCCCTAAAGCTATCCTTGTTTAATTTGACTGTTTTAGTGCCTATGCTAAGCAATCCTTTTTTAGTGTCGTAGGTTGCTTGAACCTTAACAGGGTCAGGCGTTACCAGTTTTACTGGCTCAACCTGTTCTCGGCTTAACTTAGTCTTTTTTGCCGTTTCCAAAACTTCAAGGAAACGAGCGATGTCCAATGTTATATCTGCATCTAGGGACATAACCCCGTGAGCGTAATCTTTGACTACCCCTATCTTTTTTAGGTAGTCGAATACTCTGATATAGCCATTTGTCAGTTCGTCCACATCCTCGCTTTCGTAGCCTTGAATGTCGTGAACCGAATTAACAAAGCTAAAATTAAACTTCTCAATCTGGTTTAACTGTAATTGGTCTTCAATCTGGCAAAGCACGAAATAGACTTCCTTGAAGTTTGCTTCCGATAGGTTTTCTACTTTGCCTTTTTGTTTGAGTTGGTAACGGATATACCAATCTTCAAAAGTGTCATCGAGTACGTCTATAAGAAAGAAGTTTTTAATCCCGTTTTGAATATCTACGGTTTGGTCAAAGCTACCATTAGAGGTTTTCTTTTTGTCGACCTTAATTACTTTCTCATCATCTTGAAGCTGTAGAAGTATGTCGTAAACAGCATCAAGTCCTACTCGGGATAACCCATTACCATTGCCGATATATAGTTTTGTAAGGTTATCTTTTCTGGTAAACTTTTTTGCTTCTCGAATTGCCTCAACAACTATGTTTAATTTTTCTTCGTATGTCATAGGTCATTACATTTTCAAAAACTTATATATGTTTGCTTAGCGATGTACTTTGTATTAGGTAACTCACAAAACTTCCTTCTACGTTAGGCGTTATGGTCATTTCTCCTAGACGACCCTTGAAAGTACTTGGTTCATTTGGGGGTAGATTAGCAAGAACATCATTCGCTTGGTCAGCCAATGTAACGTAAAAATGCAGGCATTTCGTTATTTTATCCAGTAGCTCTTTGTAGGGTACAAGACGATTTTTGCTAATAATCATCAACCCTTTCTGGTCGAGACAGTAGTGTCCGTGAGAAAACGCATTGCGAATATCTTTGTCATAAATGTCATTAAGAATATCTTCTAGGGGTATCTTTGCTTTTTTGCTTTCCTTGATGACCTTTTGTATTCTGGCAATAATAGGCATTTCTGAAATCCTCAACTTGTACGACAATTTTGAGATAAGTGCCTTTTGTATATTGAAGTCCTTTTCGCTGTTAATCTCGTCAAGTAAAACCTTAGTTTCTTCTTGCGTTAGTGGCTTATCATCCGAGCCTCCAAATGGATGAAGTTGATAATCCTTTCCTTGTGCCAATAGCGAAAGATTGTATAAGAACTCAAATGTGGGGTAGGTTTCAATAATGTGGCAATAAACGAGCAAGCCCAACTTGAAAAATGACTGTATAGACATTATTTGAGGGTGTGTGTTCCTCAGTATCGTGAGTTGGAAAAACAGCTCAATAGTTTCGCCCAACTCTTTACTAACATCATAGGAGCTAAGGGTCATTATTCCTCTGAAATAAAGGATGGAAGACATTAACTCTTTCTCGTCTTTTTCCCTTGCTGTTTTGATTAGAAGAGCAATGGTTTCGTGATAGAGCTTTTTAGTTTCTTCTTTAGGGAACAGTTCTGTATCTTCCGTCGTTGTGTTTTTCATAGGTTCATTACATTTTCATTACTTATGTTTGTTTATCATATTTTATCAGTTTTGCGGTAAAATAACCCTATGGACGACATAAAAGATATTCTCAATTTTCCCGAGCGAGTAAATACTGGTAATGGCTACGCTAACGACCTAACAGCTACGACAAATGACCGACTAGAGCGTACAGTTAAAGCATTGGTGCTATTGAGTAATACCTATCAAAAAGAGAGCGAGAAGGTACGGGGTACGGTTTCAAAGCTAGAGGCAACAATTAAGGAACTCGACAACAAGAACGGGAAATTGCAAATTGCTATCTTTGTCCTTACGATAGTTACGGTAATTACAGCTATCGTGCAGGTTTGGCTGGCGTTCAAGGTTTAGGAAGTAGCGTAAGCGGGCTGGATACCAAAGGTTTCAAAGACGGTTTGGATATTCTGTAAACTAAATCCGAACTCTATTTCTCGGTTCTTAAATGCGTTTACCAAGGGGAGCAAATTGATATTAAATCGCTTCTGAAGAAACCCGAAAAGATTAATCTGCTATATCGGCAAACACCACCAGACGCTTATTGTAACTTTTTTTAAATCCGTCCCAAGTTCCATCACAAGTAACAAGGTTAAGATGAGCAGTGTCATTTCGACTGAATATTTCCTCCGCATATCCCGGATCATATATGCGGCTTCCCTTAACGACAAAAGTAGTAGACTTTCCTTTATCATCTTTGATATAGAATTTATCTCCCTTTTTTAATTTGTGCAAATTAGCAAATACTCCTACGTGACCATCTGCACCATTAAAATGTCCGGATATAACTGCGCTGCCATTATCTCCAGGGCGTGGACCAAGCTTAAACCATCCTACGTCTATGGTATTACTTGGTACTTCCATCTCCCCCTTAGTGTTAACCCCCACATACTGAATGTTTGCATCAACACTTATAGCGGGGATCTTAAGACGCGCTGGAGCCCCAATAATTTTTTTGTTTTGTTCTTGTGCTTGAGGTGCTAATTTTGATTTGGAGCTCGTAAGGTAGAAAAGAAGCACAGAGGAGAGAATAAGGAAAATTACCACAGAAGAATAAATAATAATTTTCTTTTTTGTAACCCCGTGCATTAAATCTCTAATGTTCATAAGATATTTCATAGATTTTCAATTTTAGCAGGGCCATCTGTAGTGTCTAATTCAGCATGCCTCCCTTATGATTGTGTGCTCTGATCAATATTAGTTAGTGGACTCTATGCGTTTTCTCAGAAAAATAAATGAGGTAAAGGTTAACAGAATAGCGCCTAAAGCAACTCTAGAAAAATTATTGTCGTTAGGGTCAAGCCCTGTATTTGGAAGTAGCGGTCCTCCAACAAGCTTTGATTGGCCGTAAGTTCCTATATAGCAATCGTTTCTGGCTGCGACCCTAACCCAAATGGGCTGGTTAGAGGGAAGGTCGTTAAGAGTAGTTGAAAAACCTGTTACGTTAGTGCTGTATAACCATTTCCCGTTCTCAATGCCATACTGAACGATAAATGTGTCTATTCCCGAGTATGGTCCCCAACTGACAAAAACACTGTCAGCATCAACTCTTTTTGATCCTACTATGTTTGGCGAAACTATAGTGCTGCTTAGAGCTGGGCATGAAGATGACCCAGAGCTGGAAGTAAGAGCTGCACCACCAGAGGTACCGGGAGCACACCCTTGTTTTGAAATAGTAGTGTTGTTTAAAGTAACCGCTCCATTTCTAGCCAGAAGCCTTCCATTTACTGTCGAGCTGCCATCGTCCGTAATCGATGTCAGAGCAAATACATTTCCCACAAGCGTAGTAGAGGTTCCAAGAGTGGCTGAAGAACCAACCTGCCAATATACGTTACAGGCTTGAGCACCATTGATAAGAACAACCTTGCTAGAGGAGGCTGTAATAAGAGTACTCGCCATCTTAAAAATGAAAACTGCATTTGCGTTGCCTGAACCATTAAGCGTCAAAGTTCCTGTTATTCCAAAAGTGCCTGCGGCAGAATCGTATGTCCCGTCTGTCAACGTTGACCCTCCGAGCTCTGTTCCTATAGTAGAGGTCGTTGTTCTACCTGCGGCATCATTATATGCCGTAGTCAAGTCATTTTTAGCTGTTGTGAGTAGTCCAGAGTTAGTCACCCTACACGAGGTGCTTCCGCCACCACCGCCTACATATAAACCGTCATTATCATATATTGTTCCTGTTACTTCGGCACAAGTGAGTCCGGTAATAGAGGCACCTCCAGTCGGATCCAAACCAACATTTCCGATTATAGTAGTGGTCCCAGTGTCGGAAATGGCCGAGCCTGCCAAAACTGCGAAATCGTCAGTCGTTCGAAGGTCAACTCTTGAATGCCCTCCAAATACTTTTGATGGGGGGTTTGTAAAAAGAAGGTAGGACAACATTGCTATCGGAACAAAAGCTAGTAATGCGCCCATTAACCTTGTCCTGTTTAGAATTTTTTTTATAACTTCGTACTTCAAGGAGCCTGTAATCTTTTGAAGATTATCCGAAAAGCCCAGAGGTGATATTTTTTTTTGAAAAGCCATGTTTGCCTTCTTTCTTTTATTTCAGCTTCTTAATCGCTGTTAATAAAAAGAATTATTGACTATAATTTACTAGTTGTCTTATGTATAAGTATTGCAATTAGCTGTAATGCTTGTCAAGTGGTAGTATTGCCTCAAAGCTTCCTCTGGGAGCAAGCGTTTTGATATAATTAAGAAGTGAGTAAATATGTCAAAAATTCATTTTAAAACAAAATTATTTAAAATTGACTCATGGACCGTGCTTTTACTACCTAAAGACGCAAGCGAAAAGCTTCCATCGCGAGGCATGACAATGGTTAGTGGAACCATTAATAGTTTCCGTTTTAAAACAGTTCTGGAGCCGGACGGCCGCGCAAGCCACTGGTTCCGAGTGGATAAAAATTTACAAGAATCCTCCCACTCAAAAGCTGGAGAAACTGTCGAGCTTGTCATTGAACCAACAAAAGAGTGGGTAGAGCCGGACATTCCCGAAGACATGAAAAAAGCTCTAAATTCTTCCCAAAAAGCAAAGGCTCTATATGAAGATATTACCCCCGCTGCACGTTGGGATTGGCTCAGATGGGTTAGGGCTGTCAAAACTACGCAGACTCGGGAAAAACATCTTGATGTAATGCTTGATAAACTAAATCGCGGCATGAGAAGACCGTGCTGTTTTAATCGTAGCTTATGTAGTGAGCCATATGTTTCTAAAAATTGGGTACTCCTCACGCCGACTGTTAATTGAGTAATAAAGCTTAGAGCATTAGGGTAGATGGAGACGAGCTACTCATCCTCTGGCGTTGCATCAAAGTCTTTTTGGAATTTCTCCATAAACTCTTTAACTTTTTCCGGATCACCCATATTCTGCCTCATTTCCTCCATGATCTGAATGTGCTCGCTGTCTCCATGGGCCGCCATTTCCATTCCATGTTTTTGACTATTCTTCATCATTTCATCAGAAGTTTCGCCGTGAATAAGTACTTCACACGGTCCGTATAATTGTTTGCATGTCATTGTTTTCATATAATTCACCTCCAAACTTAACTTATTTTTCTAAATATAATAAATGCCACTAAGCCAAGAAGGCTTGGGTAAATAATAAAAAGAAAGAGCTTGGAGATAAAAGATGTCTTCGCAAAAGCCTTTACTACTCCTATTTTTTCTACATTACTAAAAAATGGGTACCAGGTATCTATTCCCATGCGAGATGCCAAGATGTTCAAAATTATTGCAACTAAAAGAATTGCCCATCCAACAATAAATATTTTAAATATCATAATTTTAGTATAACAAAAATTAAAGTTGACAAAAAAATTGGCAGCTGCTATCTTTGACTCACATGCGTGCCGCTCAAATTAAAAGTTATGGTGGAGTAGAAGTCATAGAAATAAATGAAAATGCTCCCGCCCCAGTCCCAACAGAAAATCAGATACTAGTCGAGGTCTATGCAGCGGGTGTTAATCCAGTTGATTGGAAAATCCGCGAAGGATTTTTAAAAGAGATGATACCGCTTAACTTTCCGGCGACTTTGGGCGGAGATTTTGCAGGCAAAGTTAGCGCGTTAGGCGAAGGGGTTGTTGATTTTCAAATTGGAGATGAAGTATTCGGACAAGCAAGCACCATGCATGGTGGTTCATTTGCTGAATTTGCTATCGCAAGCACTAGTAGCGCATCATCCAAGCCAAAAAACACAGATTACACAACTGCAGCCGCCCTGCCTCTTGCTGGGGTTAGCGCAGTACAAGCAGTAATTGATCACATTAATCTTGCGAGTGGGCAAAAAATCCTTATCCATGGAGGAGCAGGAGGAATTGGAAGCATGGCAATTCAAATAGCAAAAAATCTGGGAGCTTTTGTTGCAACAACCGTTAGCGCAAATGATGTGGATTATGCAAAAAAGATGGGAGCTGATAGTGTAATTGATTATAAATCTCAAAAATTCGAAGACGTAGTTAAAGATTTTGATGCCGTATTTGACACTGCGGGAGGAGATAATCCAAAAAGATCAGTTAGTATTATAAAAAAGGGTGGGATTTTGGTCTCGATGGCAGGAGGGGTAGATGAAGAACTTGCCAAAACTCATGGAATTACTGCAATATCTCAAATGACACAGATTACAAAGGCAAGGCTTGAAAAATTATCAGAATTTATTGACAGTGGTGTAAAAGTAAATGTTGAAAAAATATTTCCTCTGAGTGAAGCAGCACAAGCTTTGGACTATCTTAAAAATACCCCACCCAAAGGCAAAATTGTTTTAAAAATTAAGGATTAAACTAATTATTCCAAATAAAGTTACTCTTGAGGCTCTTCTGGGGTTAAAACAGCTTTTTTAGGTAATTTCTTTTTCTTTGGAGCAACTACTTTCTCTTTTTCTACTTCTTCAACTTTTTCCTCAACCACATGAACCTCTGCCTCTGGAGCAACTGACGTTAGTATTTTCAGAATTTTATCAAGCTTGAAATTGAGCGAATCAAGTTGTTCTTTATATTGAGGAGCTTGCGTGCTTCTCTCTCTGTTGTCATTTCTGTTATCTCTATTATCAAAATTGGGTCTTGAAAAATTTCGGCCTTCATTTCTTCGTGTATCTGGTCCTCCATTTTCCCTAAAACACTCGCTACAAAAAACCGGCTTACTACCTGTTGGCTTGAATGGAACTTCGCATTCCTTACCACATTTGCTACAAATTGTTTTGTGCATCATTGGCCTATCACCGCTCCGATTATTAAAACTTGGTCGTCCTCCTCCAAAAGAACGTCCACCAGAACTTCTTCCTCCTCCACCTTTATTGTCTCTAAAGTTTCCCATAGCACATTATAACACTAAATTGTCCAAAACATTCGTCCATTCAAAAACGGGCAGTATTAAGATCTAGAAAAAATCATTGCGTAAATTGGATTATTGGCAATTTTTGCTGGATAAGATGTAAGCATAGGAAGGTTTTTACCATACACAACTTTCATTTTTTTTGTTTTTTTTCCTTCCTCTTTTTGAAATTTTTGCCACAATTTATATTTATCTTTTGACAAATGCATAGTGCCCGTACAAAACTCGCTTTCACATTTGCAAATATGCACGCATGGATTGCACAATTCGTCTTCTGGACTAAGCAGATAAGAAATTGTGAGTTCTTCGCCAATCATTATCTTTCTTAATGTAAAAAAAAGAGTGTGCCCGCGATACGTATAAATCCAACGGTTTGGTGCACAAGAATGATTAAGAAGATGGATGCCTGATTTTTTTAAATCTGGGGCTATAACGGCATTGTCATGATAGTACATTAAATAAAAATTGCTCTCATCCACAAATGCGTCTTGAGGACGAAGAACAAGACCAGTGTAATCTCCAATTATTGTACCTTTGCTTATCTTCTTTTTGGTAAAAACTCCAAAACCCTTTTTTTTGGTTTTTTTTATTTCCCAATAATTATCTTTTAATAAAAACATTACATCAATTTGAGCTTATTTACCAAACTCTTTATTAGACGATTATACCATCAAGTTTTGCCTGTTTTTTTTAAAATTCGATAATTTACAAAAAAAAGGGTATAATACATAGTTACGAAAGGAGGTACGAGTGGATTTAATCAAAAATCCATAAAATTTAATATGAACGGAACAATTAAAACAAAAACGGATAAAGGATACGGTTTTATTTCTCGAGATGGAGAAACAAAAGATCTTTTCTTTCATTCAACAGATTTAAGCGGTGTCACTTTTGACGAGCTCCAAGTTGGAGCAGCCGTTACGTTTAATGTAGAAAATGGCGATAAAGGCCCAAGTGCAAAAAACGTAAAACTCGCCTAATAGTAATTAAGCAGTACAAAAAGCCTCGCTTCATGTGAGGCTTTTTTGTGCCTTCACAGTCCCAAGATAAAATAGTGTATAATAGGTATATGGCAAAAAGAGATACAGGAGTTGGGAAAAGAAAAAAAACTCACTCACCTAAAACTAAAAAAAGACTCGCGATAAAATACGCAATGCTAGCACAAAGGAAAAATAAAAAGCATTGAGGACGGATGGAAAGAATATTATCTTGGCCCCTTAAAAAAATTGCCTGAAGAATAGTGTTTTAGCTTCATTGCTCCGCTTCTTTTATATATAAACTCTAAACAGAGACGGCCATTTTTAATTCGCAAAGTCGGCCAAATTGCCTTATAATAAATTTGTGGACACTTACAGTTGGTATTCCCAGCTTGTCAAACCCTCGTGGTCACCCCCTTCTTGGCTTTTTGGCCCTGTGTGGACAGTCCTTTATGTATTAATAATTATTTCATTTGGGAAGGTTTTTTTAATGGCTTGGCAAAAACAAATCTCCCTTCTTGTTGCATTACCATTTATTCTTAATCTTATTTTTAACTTTGCTTTTACACCTCTTCAATTTGGCTTAAAGAATAATCTTCTTGCTGCAATTGACATTTTGCTTGTTCTGACTACTCTTATTTGGGCAATTGTAGCTATCTACCCTCATGCGCGCTGGATAGCTTATATTCAAATTCCATATCTGCTTTGGGTTTCTTTTGCGACAATACTACAATTAACAATCACTTACTTAAATAAATAACGTGCTAATAAAACTTTACCTCATAACTCTTCCTGTATTTTTTGCCATTTATATGAAGGGCCCGGTAGCCAATCTACTTTCATAAATACCGTTGCAGAACAAGAGATTATTCTTTAAGCCAGTAAATCTATTTGGTATAATTATTTTATGAAAAAAGTTTTGCTGCTTGGTGGAATAATAATTCTCCTTGCAATAGGGTTTTTTATTCTCTACCCAAACAAGCCAAAAATTACACCCAAAACTGCGCGTAACTCGCAAACAGAGCAAGCTCAGGAAGAAACAAATATGAACGCTTCGTTTGAGATATACACAAACGGTACGAGACGAATTTTTACAAATCCCATGTATCATAATCTTTCACCCGATGTTTATATTGAAGCTCCCAATCCAAATATAATTAACGTCAAAAAAGCAAATACAACCTGGGGTGATTTTTTCAAAACTCTTCCTTTCACGCTCACAAAAGACTGCCTGGTCACTGGCACAAATCAAACTTTTTGCACCAATAACGCGCAAATCCTGAAATTCTATATCAATAGCAAACAAGATGCTCTCGCTCTTGAGAAAAAAATAAACGCGGGAGACAAGCTTCTTGTAAGTTACGGGGGCGAAAGCGAAGTAGAAATTAAAAAACAGCTAAGTCAGTAGCAAAAGAAGTAATAATCCCAAAAACACTTGCTCAACCAGCTAAGGGAGGCGTTTTGTTAATTATTCCTTTTAAAAATAGAAGCGCTTTTGCCAATATAAAGTCGGGAAGCGAAGGATAAAAAATTCTCCTTTTTAAAAAAAGGTGGACGGCAACGGCTGCTGGCAGAAAAGAGAGAAAAGGATTAGATATTATCGCGATAAAAGTTAAAAACCCATAGAGCCAAATAGACCAACTTCTTCTTTCCACAATTCCGTATGAAATTGCTATCGCAGTAACGCCCAATATAATTCTAAGCACATACAACAAATAGTCCTCATTCGAGGGCTTAATAATGTCAGTAAACAAACCTCCTATTATGCTCAGCCCACCAACTAGGGTAAAAAAGGCAATTAGCCGAATTGGAGTCTCTAGACCCTTGCCCGGAAGATTGACCTGAAACTCTTTATTAATCTTATCCGCTACGTTTCCTGGCGGTTTATTTTCTGTTGATTGGGAAGTGTTTTGACTTACCACGGCTTGAGGCTGAGGAGGATTTATTGTTTGTTGAGGCGGGTTTTGATTTGCCTGTGTTTGGAGCTGAGAGTTAAGGACCGGATTTTGAGAATTTTTGCCAGGCCTGTCTGCTGGCCTAGATTCGGCGAAGCTGGCCGGTGAAGCAGGAGTGGACGTTCCTTTGACTGAGAATTTTTCTTCCATGAATTTATATTCTATCCTCCTTTGCAATAATCCGCAAACATAAATTTATAAATGTCTATTTTAAAACAAATCAATCTCTAAAATTTTTGATACACTAAGTGGGTGCTGACAATTATATTGATCCAAATTATTGAAGGATTTTTTGTAAAATCTGTTGCAAGCTTTGATGATACATTAAGCCGTATTCCCATCTTACTCGAACTTACGCGCACAAGAAAAGGTAAAATCGCTTTTTCAATAGGGACCCTTCTCGCATTAACCTTAATTATAATAATTGCAATTTTTTTCTCAAATATCTTTGATCTTATTCCCTATCGAAATCAAGTGGTTGCGTTTCTTATTCTGCTTCTTGCAGTAGGTGTTTATTTTAAAATTTTTTCAAAAAAACCAGAAAAAGAAGTTGAAAAAGTAATTGCAAAAGTTAATTTGGACGCCTCAAAACTTTCGAGGCTTGTTCTTACTGGGTTTGTCATTTCGTTTATTACTCTTATTGACGACATGATTGTTCTTTTGCCTCTGTTTCACGGAGATAATCCTTCAAGGCTTTATTCAATAATAGGCGTGTATCTGGCTACTGTTATTCAAATTGTTATTGTCATATACTTCAGTCACAAAATAGGAAATATCAAATATACAAGGGAGATATCCTCACTCGCTCTTGTGTTTTTAGCTATCCTCGTAGCAATTGGAATTATTTGATGCCTAATTAACCCGTAGAGTCGCTATTACTTCTTCAAAAAGGCTTTTTGAGATGTAGTGAGACGACATATCTTTTGCACCCGTATAGGCGCCCACTATATAAAGCTTGCTGTTTTTTTCAAAGTAATAAAGATTTTCTGTAGTTCCGTTTGGAAATTCCCACGGCTTTTTGTTCTCAAACGCCTTTGCACTAACTTGGGTAATCATTACATCTTTGAGTCTCTTGTAAGTAAACCACTCATCCTGCAAGGATTTTACTTCAGCAACTGGCGCGCTTTCGCCTACTTTTAGCCTATTTAAAATCTCAAAATATTGCTTGTTATAATTATATACTGACCCCGCTTCCCCAGAATTATCTTTTTCTACAACTGATACATAAATAAAATTTGCCGGTCCCGCACTCGGCTCATTGATTATTCTGACAAGCATTATGCTATCGCTTCCATTTTTTTCAACTTCTAACTCTGGAGGATAGCTTATTTGATATCCGTACTTACTCTCTTTATGCGTAAGCCAACCGTCAGGTATTGAGTAATCTTGCGGCTCGGGAGTTTTAGTATTTTCGAGATTAACGCCCTTATTGTTTAAAAAAAGTAAAACTAGAAAACCAAGAAAAATAACTATAATTATTTTTTTCATTAGAAATAGTCTATCAAAAAATTTACATATTTAAAATTGCTTTTTTTAATTATTATTACGTTGACTCTTAATAAGTTTTTGCATAAACTTGATATTAAGCTGAGGAGGAGGTGATTAGTCATGAATATAAGTTTTACAAATTTAGACCCATTGGTTTCTATCGTTTTTGGTGTACTGATTCTTGTTTTTCCTAAATTTTTAAATTATTTTATCGCGGCTTATTTAATTATCATTGGCCTTCTTGGCCTCGGTATAATCCGCTAGGTTCTTTTCAAATGATAATAGCTTCTGAACAAAGAGGCTTATTTATTTATTGTTTTGGTTTGGATTTTTTTAGTTATAAGAAGTGTTCAGCACAAAACTTGATATAATCTTTTTTATGGCAAGACCAAGAGATATTAGCGAGATCACAATAAGTAACAAGACCGGGAAATCTTCTTTTGAGTGGAATTTAATAATCGATAAGTTTAATAAACCTCCCAAAGGACACACTGAAATCGCAAAACACCTAAGAGAGGCATATAAAGTGAATCCATGGTGGGCTCAAGCACTAACTAATCGATATGAATGGGAAAGAAAATTAAGGAATTCATAAATATATGAACAAAATCATTTGGACGAATCATGCAAAACAAAGAGCAAATGAGCGCAAAATAGACTTATTGCAAGTTGAAAGTGCAATTCTTTCTCCAGACAAAACTTCACCCAATGAAAAGGGTGGGGTTGAGTATCAAAAAAAAGTAGGGAATCAGACTTTTATCGCTCTTGCAAAAGAAAATGAGGATAAAGAAGTGGTAATAATATCAGCCTGGGTAAATCCACCAAATCCCGGAACCCGAGATGAAGTATATAAAAAACGGTATAAAGAAAGCCAAAATGCATCTTGGTTTAAAAAGCTTTGGCTAACTTTTTTAAATCAGACCGGATTTTAAAAAAGGTGATATAATTAACATAAGCAAAACAAGAATCCTTCTTACCATAAAATTATGCCAAACAAAAAAACGAATACATCTAAAAACAAAGGGTTTTTTGGAAAGTTAAAACATTTAATAACCGAAGGCAACTCTAGAAAAATTATTATTCAAAAGGAGCAAAAAGAAAGTATCGTTGAACTTACCCTAACCATTGGCATAATCGTAGCTTTAATGTCTCCCGGAATGACCGCTATTGGCATAATCGTAGCTTTAATCGCAGGATTCTCGATAAAAGTAGAAAATCGATAATAAAAAGGCTTCATTCTTCTTTGTCTATGTATTCATCTTTTAAATTTTCCCCAAAATTTTTATATAGTTTTTTTATTTTTGGGTCAATAATCACCTGACAATATCCAGCTGATTTGTTGTTTTCGTAGTAATTCTTATGACTTTCCTCAGCTTCAAAGAAATGCGTAAAAGGAACAACTTCTGTAACAATTCTGTCTTTAAAAACATCTTGTTTTTCAAGTAATTTAATTTTTTCTTGAGCTATATCTTTTTGTTTTTTATCGTGGTAAAAAATAGCAGATCTATATTGCGTACCTACATCATGGTCTTGACGATTTAAACTTGTCGGGTCATGAAGTTTGAAAAATATATCAAGAAGAACTTCGTATGAAATAACTTTTGGATTAAAAGATATTTGTATTGCCTCAGCGTGTCCTGTTGTACCAGAACACACATCCTCATAGCTTGGGTTTTCAGTTGTTCCACCTGTATAGCCTGGCACTACAGCTTCTATACCTTTTATTCTACGAAAAACTGCTTCGGTGCACCAAAAACACCCACCTGCAAAAGTTGCGATATTTTTAAAATCTTTCATAGTATGAACAATTACAAATGGTCCTAAAACAAAAACTTTTTTGCCTTGCCGAAAAAGAGCAATATGCCAAAAACGATTATTAAAATCGCCACTGACTTAGGATTTTTTGTTTTCTCTTCTCCTTGACAGATATACTAATTCATCAATGGCCTGTAAAATCACGTACCCGACCAATGAATAAATTATAAGAGCAAAAATTGCAGAAAACTCTATAGTAAATCCTCCGTCAATTCTTGACAAAGGGAATATCCCCTGAAAAGGAGTCAAGAGCGGCTGCGTAGTCTCATATACCCATCCTACGAATGGCGCGGAAGAATTTGCTCCAAGCAATCTTAAAACAACTCTTAACCCAAGCAAAACACCAATTACACTAAAAACTGCATCCACAATATAGACCACTATGCTCGTTGATTTTCTCATGTCTTTCACCTCCTTCTTTATGTGCTAGAATAGCAAATCAGAATATTTTTTTCAATAAGTTTAAGTCACAACATGCTAAATTTAAAAAGCTTAAAATGATACAATATTTGTATTGCGTTGCTTATTTTATATTGATTCTTTTTGCTCTTCAAGCCAGAAATGTGCTAATAACTTGCCTGAAGGGAGGTGGAAATAAATTTGTTAGAATTAATTTTAGGACTTTTAATATTTACATTTGTTGTTCAGCTAATTTTTAGCCTTGTCCCAATTCCAAGAGGAATACCGGGAACAATAATTGCTATTTTGCTTATCATTTTAATTTGGAGGCTTATTTTTTAAACTAAAATTTTATTTAAAGAGAGGGGGGTGAAAATTTATGGCCGACAACGAACACGTTCATGAACATTCGAACGAAAGCAGTGGTATGGGCATGGGTGTAATAATTGGCATACTAATAGTGGTGGCTATTATTGTTTTTCTTGCAGCCTTTGGTTTTAATTCATTTAGACAAAGCGGCAATCAATCAGCAATAGAAATACCCAATAAAATTGATGTGAACATCAGCGGAGAAGGGAGCAAGTAAAGACGCATTCTGCTTTTCAAACTCAAAACCTGTCTTAAAAACAGTGGTGTATTTTCTTTATTCTTCAATCATGTATTTTTTTCATTTTCTAAAATTAGCAATAATTAATTTAAGGCTGTATCCACCACAATCAGCTGGACTTAAAGAGCCTGAAGTGATATAATATCTATATCCCAAAAAAACAATTCATGACTAAAAATTACACAAATCCTTGTACTAGATGCGGCAAAGAGAGAATCGATGGCAAAAAGTGGAAAGAGAACTTAGAGACTTTTGCTGGAATAAGCGTTATTACTCATGTTGACACTGTATGTCCTGACAAAAATTGCCAAAAAATGCTCGAAGAAGAATTAGCTCGTCAAAAAGAAAAGAAAGAAGCTCAAGCAATCGAACGAAAAAAAGGTAAAAAACTAAATTAACATCAACTGATTTAGATCTTTAATCATTTCCCCCTTAAAATTTGCTTCATCCTCATTATTTCTATTTATCCAAATGGCCATTTTTCCCAGCTTATCAACCGCCTCAATTCTGTCATCCACAACAACAGCTTCATTTGGAAGTGTTTTTATAAATGCGTTGTCCAATTTCTTTCGAGAAATATAATAAAGTTTTTTATTAAAATATTGCAAAATTCCCGATGCAATAAGTTTGTGCATTTGAAAATCTTCAAAACCTTGAGAAAAAATACCAAGATCCATTTTCTTTTGCAGATTTTTAAGAACTTTAATGGTTTCCGGATACAAGGCCTCCTTGTAATGCTTATCGTCCCAAAAAATTGATTTTAGCGACTCTTCATCAGTTTTAAAAAATCCCGACAAGTGTTCTAATAATTTATGTGGGTTAAAATCTGTATTTGAAGACAGATAGGAATAATAGTCCTCGACCCCTTTATAAACATCGTTCTCATTCACCCCAAGATGACTCGCAAGCTCGACTCTTACAAGGTTCATGAATTTTTTAGAATCAAAAAGCGTTCCATCTATATCAAAAAGGATTATGCGCATATTTCGCATTATACAACTTTTTGTTGAATGCGCAGAGTATTTGCAATATAATTGCAGATGCAGATCGAATTATTAAAAATTTTCCATATATGAGAAGAAAAGTTATTGACTACCTTTATAAAAATCAGCTTCTCACGGCTCTTTTTATTTTAACAACAGCGTGGATACTGCTTCAGCTTAAAGACGTATTGGTTGCTCTTTTTATCTCATACATCCTAGTCGCAGCCCTAGCACCAATCGCTGACTTTCTTGAAAAAAAAAGCATTCCCAAAACTATTGCTGTTTTGATTGCATATCTCACCGCACTTCTTGGTATAGCGCTAATTCTTTTGTCTCTTTTACCTTTTTTAATAACTCAAATTACAACTCTTTTTCAACAATTTCCTTCCTATATTAATAACGAGATTAACATTTTTGGGATAAATATTGACTCATCTAAGATCAACCCAATAATAACGTCTGAACTCGAATCAATTGGAAGAAGTTCACTCTCCATAACTTCTCGTTTTTTTGGAGGAGTATTTTCGACTATTGCAATAATTGCAATAAGTTTTTATTTGCTCCTTGGCCGGGAAAAAATTAAAAAAAGTTTTGCATCTCTTTTCCCACAAAAATCTCAGGCCAAAGCCCTACAAATAATAGAGCAGTCCGAAGATAAGCTTGGAAGCTGGCTCAGAGGACAAATAATACTTTCTTTTGCGGTTGGAGCAATAACATGGCTAATCTTAACAATTTTAGGAATTGAATTCGCTCTACCCCTAGCGGTCCTTGCAGGACTCCTTGAAATAATACCAACGATTGGTCCTATAATCGCTGCGATTCCGGCGGTAATTGTAGCACTCAATATTTCCGTTCCTTTAGCGGCCGTAGTCACAGGATCATATATCCTAATACAATTAACTGAAAACAATGTGCTCGTTCCAAGAATCATGCAAAAAGCTGTTGGGCTTAATCCTATAGTTATTATAATAGGCATCATTGTTGGTGGAAAAACTTTAGGAATAATTGGAGCGCTATTGTCAATTCCCTTCATTTCGCTAATCTTTCTAATTGCAAAAAGTTTTGACTGGGATAAAAATGATTCGCCTCAGACTACTGATAAATCTTAATCAATTCCGCAAGAAAAGTGTCTTATTGTAGGTTTTTGGTTTTAAAAAATATTCCTGCCAGAACCACAACAGCAAAAATCAAAGGCGAATACCTAAATTTTTGCAAAACTGAATTTTCATCTCTAACCTCGGGAAACTTAAAGAATACTTCCTTTTTAAAAATTGTTCGCAATATCCAGCTTGGTGCATAAGTCAAGGCTCCCAAAACTAATCCATTCTTGTACCTTCTCCCAGACGTGTAAGCCAAAAGGTGCGCATTAATACCTATTTTCCCTATCTTGCGTAATCTTTTTGATAAATCAACGTCTTCGTTCATAAGAAGCTTTGTGTTAAATCCCCCTATCTTTTTGAACGCTGATTTTCTGACTGACATATTAAATCCCGACATGTTCCATCCGCCTGATAAAAGACTGTCCAGTTTCCAAAAATAAGGGAACAAAAATCGACCAGCAGAACGAGCGCTGACAGGACCAGAGTAGAGAATGCTTAATCCTCCAAAAGCAACAAGACTGTTGTCTTTTTGATATTCTTTTAAAATAGTTTCGACCCAGTTTTCAGGCAAAACAGTATCCGAATCAGTTGAGGCGACTATCTCTCCTCCTGCTTCCAAAAAACCCCTATTCCTAGCATGCGAGACCCCTTTTTCTTTTTCAACAATTACTCTTGCACCAAAACTCTTTGCGACCAAGCCTGTATCATCAGACGAATTATTATCAACAACAATTAGCTCAAAATCCCTATAGGTTTGGTAAAGAAGACTTTTTAAGGTATTTTGAATAAATTTTTCTTCATTATAAGCCGGAATTACTACGCTTATTTTAGGATCTTTTGGGTTGGTGTGGGTTTTTATCGTGTCTGGAAACTTAAAAGTGGGGCTCTCAAAAAAATTTTTCCTAAATCTCAATAAAGGAACTGTCCCCAAGAAGATGATCAGCAAAAGATTGCCATATCCCCAGTAATCTACCAAATATCCTTGTGAAAAAAAGAGGGAGTATGAATCATTTGCGGCAAAACCCACCCCTATCCCAAACATGACAAGAGATAAAAGTTTAAATTTTTTGTAAAAAAGCGCTGCAAGAAAAACGACAACAACACCAATAAAAAAATGGTAAAAATTTATGTCAAAAATTCTAATAACAGGGTAGTCGCGCAGTCCAATGCCACTTATTCTTAGATAAATAATCGTTAACCAAAACACCAGTTGGCCCACAAACACCTTGTCTGCAAGCTCCACTTCCTTCATGTAAGATTTTAAAGACATATTCATAAATTAATTTTCTACCTAAACATTTTTTCAACAACACTGGATGCTCTTGAAATTACCCTTAAAGATCTTTGTGAGAATATTTTTCTTTTTCTTTTTTTCCCTGAAGTTGAAATTAAAATATCATTGTAATAATTGACTAGACGATCAGCAATATCTGCTTGACCATATATTTGTTTTACGATTTTCCTTGATTCTTCTCCCATTTTTTTTCTTACATTTGGATTCTGGAGTAAAAAGATTGTTTTTTCAACAAATTCTTTTTGAAGCAAAGGAAGAGAGTAGCCATTTTTTTCGGTTACAACATTCTCATAAGCAGAGTCTTTAACCACAATCAATGGCAGTCCGGATGCAGCTGCTTCTGAGACAACCATTCCTTGTGTTTCGGTTGTTGACGCAAACATAAAAATATCTGCCCCAGCATATATAGATGGCATTTGGGAGGCATCTTCCTTTCCTGCAAAATGCATATATTCTCCGAGTTTTAACGATTCGGCGAGCTCTTTTAAGTTTTTTTCTTCCGTACCTGTGCCTATGAGTACAAAATGGGTGTTGTGATATTTTTTGTGAATTGTAGCAAAACATTTAAGAATAAATTTAAAATTTTTTTCTTTTCCAAGTCTTCCAACGCTTAAGATGATAGGGTCTTTTGGCAAAATGCCAAATTTCTTTCTCAGAAATTCCCGGTCACCTACCCCAAATTTCTCAATCTCTATTGGGTTTGGAATCACCTCTATATGCTTTTTAATCCCGAAGCGTAAGAGTTCCGCTTTCATCTTGAAAGAAGGTGCAATAACACCATCGCAAATATTTCCAAAGGCCTTTAATGCTCCGGCTACCATTCTTGGGGTAACAATTTTGCCCTTGAAAATGTAATGAGTATATTTTGTATGGAGGTTGTGAAACGTAAGAACATAAGGTATTCCCCTCATCAAAGCAACTTGATAACCAAGCAGAGAGAACGCTCCATTTCCATGTGCATGAATTAAGTCAAAATCAAGAGACATTACCTTTCTGTAATTTTTATTTGGCAAAAGCATAGGAAGAAGAACGGCTGGTTCTGATGATAATATCTTAAAGGATTTTAATCTTATTATGTCTTCGCTTTTGTCTTCATGCCCTTTAATTTCAGGGGCAAAAACAAATACGGTATGTCCTTTTTTTCTAAGCGCCCCCACAACCGTTTGGACAGAAACTGAAACACCATTTAATTGAGGTAAATAGGTGTCTGTAAAATATGCAATTTTCATAAATTCTTTTTAAACACAGCTCTTTCCTCCGAATACTCGCCTAAAATTATCTTCGCCTTCTCCCTTTCTTAATAAAGAAAAATGAGGCAAACACAACCACTATAATTGCCGTTGACAACAACTGCCCCTGGGGACTTAGCACAAATCTTTCCCCAAGCACATTTTCAACATCAAGAATCAAAAAGATGTTAAGAAATGAAAAAGTACCTAAAAAAATCATTTTTGTGAAAATTGCCAAGATGTGAAGAAGGGCGAAGAAAAGAGTAGTTTTTAAAAAGGCACTTTTTAAATCTGAAATAACTTCTTTCATATTAGTTAGAGTTAAAATTATATCACGTAAGACTACTCACAACACGGATCCTTGTATCCACAATTTTGGCAAATCGCGTCTCTTGTGCCAGGCATCGCGCTCATAATTTTTCCACAATTTTGGCAAGCCTGCAAAGGCAAGTTGGTTATGCTTTTCTCACCAAGCTCAACACTCTTATTAACTAGCCCGCTATCATTTATTAGCACTTTATGGTTATTATATCAGGAATTTAAAACCGCTCCTCGCTTACAAAATCTAAGCGAGAAAGACAATGCCGAGAAAAAACAAGAGGCGTTCATAAAAAACTACATTTACCCCTTGACAAAAAGTTATCCACATCTTTATACTTCATGACTACTAAGCACTACTTGTCCTGCCACAACTTAAACAAATATGGAAGATCTTTGGAAATCAGTCCTAGCCGAATTAGAGGTAGAGGTGTCAAAACCGGTGTTTTTAACGTTTTTCAAACCAACCACTCTTGTTTCAATTGAAAAATCTATTGCCACCATCTCTGCATCAACCCAAATAACAGCCGAGTACATAGAGAGGCGCTATTATTCTTTAATTAAAAAAATTCTTGATAGAAAAACAAAAGAAAACTTGAGCCTGGTCTTCAGCTCTGAGACAAAAAGAGCAAGAGAAAAAAATGAATCTGGTCCTCTTTTTGCAAGAGATGTAAAAAATGTCCTGAGCAAAAAAAGGCCAACAAGAATAAGGCAAGATTATACGTTCGATTCACTAGCGGTCTCAGAAAGCAATCAACTCGCATTTACGGGAGCTCTTGAGGTAGCAAAAAATCCAGGAGTCAAATATAATCCTCTTTTTTTGTATGGAACGGTTGGAGTTGGAAAGACTCATTTAATGAATGCCGTAGCAAATATGCTTTTTGATGAAGATAACGAAACAACCGTTCTATACCTCACCACAGAAGAATTCACCAACGAAGTCGTTGAAGCGATAAGAGACAAAACAACTACCCAATTAAGAAAAAAGTTTAGAAACGTCGACGTCCTTCTCCTTGATGATATCCAATTTTTGGGAGGCAAAGAGAGGGTTCAGGAAGAATTGTTTCATACATTTAATACCCTTATTGATAAAGGCGGGCAAATAATTCTTTCCTCAGACAAACCCCCACAAGAAATAAGAAAAATAGAAAAACGTCTTGCGTCAAGGTTTGAAGGAGGATTATCAATCGACATACAGCCGCCTGATTTTGAACTCAGGACCGCCATCCTGCTTATAAAAAGTCAGAAGTATGGATTGACACTTGACGTAGAAACCGCAAAAATTGCGGCCGAAAAAATAGAAGACACAAGGGCTCTTGAAGGATTTCTTCTTAAACTTGCATCTTATCTCTCGACCCGAGAAGACAAAACCATAACTGAAAAAATTATTAGCCTTCTCTTGGGGAAGGTTAGGAGTGAAACAAAAATAATTCATCCAGACAATATTATTGAAGCAGTCTGTAATTACTTCAACATTAAGCCGACGCAAATAAAAGGCGTGAAAAGGGATGCTTATCTTGTCCGCCCTAGACATATTTGTATGTATCTTTTAAAAGAGGACGCAAGACTCACTTATGTTGAAATCGGAAACCTTCTTGGGGGACGCGACCACACAACTGTTATGCACGGTGTGGAAAAAGTAGGGAAAATACTCTCAGATTCACAAAACGCCAATGAGGAAATAATGTTGATAAAAAGGAAAATAAAGGAAGATTTACTCCAGTAATTTTATTCGTTTAATTATACCCTTTTTCTCCGCATAGTTATCCTTAACTTATCCACATTTTTCTAGGCGTGGTTTATTGCTTTTTTACACTTTTCCCTATATACTACTACTATTACTAGTTAATAATATGTATGGAAGTAGATTTTTTAGTAGAAAATATAGAAAGGTTTCTTCCCCTCTTAAATAAAACCTTACCATCCCATTCGCAAGTGCCAGTTTTGTCTAATTTATTATTAGAGGCAAACGAAGATGGGTTTTTTATATTCGCTACGGACCTAGAATTAGGAGTCAAGATAAAAATTCCAGCAAAAATAATAAAAAACGGTGCAATTACTGTGCCGGGGAAACAATTCATTGAGGTGCTAAATAGTCTTCCAAAAGACAAGGTGAGCTTGATAGTTGAAAAAGAAACCCTTTTTGTTAAGTCTAGAGACAACAGTGTCACTTTCCAAACAATTTCAAGAGAGGAATTCCCAAGCATTATTGATCAAAAGGGGGATAAGGTTGGGGAATTTTCTGAGGAAGAAATGAAATCAACTTTCCAAAAAATAATATTTGCTGCCTCTCTGGATGAATCAAGGCCTGAGCTTACCGGGATACTTCTTTCTCAAAAGCAAGAGGGAGTAGACTTTGTTGCTACAGACGGATTTAGGCTTTCTATAAAGACAATTTATGGGAAAAAAATTCTTCAAACAGGCGAGAGAATTATTATTTCTTCAAGACTTATTAATGAGGCAATGTTGTTGGGGGGTAGTCTGGTCAAGATGTACGTTTATGGAAAAGGAAATCAGGTGGTCTTCGAAGATGCAGACGCCACAATCGTTGGTAGGTTAATAAATGGTGAATTTCCAAGCTATGAAAAAGTTATTCCTAGAGATACAAAAGTGTCGGCAATTATAGACGCACAAGACTTTCTTCAAAAATTAAAGTTAGCATCTGTTTTTGCAAGAGAAAGCGCTAATATTGTAAAAATAAAAATTAAAAGTGGGAAAATAGAGCTATTGTCGAAATCCTCTGGGCTTGGGGAAGGGAACATTTTTCTTGATGCCCAAACTAAAGGAGGAGAGGGAGAGATATCTTTTAACGCAAAATTTTTAAACGATTTATTAAGAAATTTAGGGGCGAAGAGTATCGAGGTGAGCATTAACAGTGCGGTTGAGCCAGCAAGTTTTAAGACAGAAGAAGATGAAGGGTTTGTGCATATAATTATGCCTATTAAAATACAAGATTAGTCCTTACTCAGTGAAGTCAGGAGGAAGGGTGTTTGGAAATTTCACTCTTAAAGAGTATTCAAAGTCTCGATTTAAATATTCCCCTGTCGTAGATGAAGACCCCGCAAGAAGAATTATTGTGGTTATTCCTTCTTCCCATGCACTGCTTGGAGATATTATTATTTCATTTTCAGAGTTTCCTTGCCTGATTTCAATTTCTTGGGCGGGGCTTATGGAATAAAATATACCATCTGGATTTATTGTTTGATTGAAGCTAATTTTCACTTGCTGGACCGGAAACCTCTCTGCGTTGATGTTCTGGGTTGGTTCGACAGATGTTACAGAAAGAGACCCTTGCTTGGTGGTTGGTGGTGTTGTTTGCCGCGGAGGAGGTTGAGCGCCATTGTTAATAGGTTCTCTTTTGAGTAGTAGAGAAGAGACAAAAACTATAATTAGAATAATTAGCAGCGAAACAATTAATAATATTATTTTTTTCATTTACCTTGCGCAAAAATATTTACTGGCATCAAGCCATTCTGAATTGCCCGACGCAAATTGTATATGAACATGATTTGTGTTGACGCGCCCACCCACTTCTCCAGATTGATGCAAACCAAGATTCCCGCTGCCAGAAACAGTGTGATGGAATTGTATATAGTATTTTTCTCCTGTTTTTTCATCAGTTCCTGCATATTTTTGAATAGCTTCACTTCTTCCTCTTTCTTCTCGCAAGTATGACCATCTTATCACGTTTCCCTTTACGGTTGGAAGAAAAATAGGTGTTCCTGCAGGAGCGGAGACATCCATGGCGAAATTAAGCCCGCTAAATCCACAATTTTGAGGCCATTTTGAGCAATAGTCTGCGTCTCCGTGTCCACACCCACTAATTGGGTTAAGCTTGCTCCCGCATGTAATTTGTGAGCTGGATATTTTAATCGGGCAATCAGTTGCAAGCTCGGGCGCAACATTAGAGGGTTGAGTTGATTGGCTTGATTGAGCAGAGGATTGGTCTTCGGGAAATGCTCCGGCTGGTGAGCTGTCGGAAAAAAAAGCAATAAATATTATGAGAAAAACAATTATTGAGACTATCAAAATTATAACCCATCCAGCAGGTCCGGAAGCAGCCGCTGCCCCTGCGGCAGTTTCTGCTCCTGCAGCTGCGGCACCCCCCGCTGCGGTAGAGGCTCCTCCCCCACCAAACCCCAAAAATCCACTAGCAAGACGGCCTAATTTTAAGGCCCTTTTTCCTGATCTATAAAGATCTACGCCGTTGTTGACGCGATCTAAAAGTCCGCTTCTTCTTTGGTCTTGTTCGTTTTGTTGGTCTTGAAAATCGTCCATTTTTTAATATCGAATATTATTACTTTTTTTCTTCTATTTTTTCTTGCGGTTTTTGGTAGGAAGGGTCGGTAGGCTTTTGTTCTTGGCCCGCTTGTTGCAAGTTGTGTTTCAGGATGTCCTCAGGTTTTGAGGTAATGATGTCATATTCCGATTTTGACGAGATAAATCTGGCAATAACATGATTTTGTCCTGCAAAAAGGAGTCCTTCTCCGACCTGCGCGCTGACCAGAAATTGTTTTTCACCTTCTGATAGGAAAAGAGCTCTTCCAAGAGTTTCAACTTCCGACACGTTTTGTTTTAAAAGAATTTGGATAGAAGAATTTGAAATAATTGACTTTCCATAGTCGTTTGACAGAAAATCACCAATGTCTTGGGTGATTGTAGTTAGGCCAAGAAAATATTTTCTTGCTCTTTTTGCAATCCCTTGTAAAAATGCTGCTGAGTCGGGATGCTTCATTAAGTACCAGGCCTCATCCACAACAAGAATTCTCTTCTTAAGGTCCACTCTTACCTTGTTCCATATAAAATCTAAAATTATATGCATTGCAACAGGTCTTAGGGCATCTTCAAGTTCCTTTATGGAAAAAACTGTTAATTGATTTGTGACATCGTAATTTGTTTGTTGGTTAAAAAGACCAGCAAAGCCCCCGCTTATGTACTTTTCCAATCTAAATGCTAGGTTTTTAGCCTCATCCTCAGGCATAGCCAGAAGAATATCGTACAAATCATTTAGTATGGGGGGCTCATTTTTATAAGTTGTGGGATCGGTTGTAATCCCTTTATTTTTATAAGAAGCAACAAGAGCGCGGTCAAGCATTGCTTCTTGTGTGGGGTTCATGTCCCCTAGCATTGTTTTTAAAAGTCCATGCAGAGACAAAATTTTTATTCCGAGCTGCGACTCAGACGCATCTTTTACATTGAGAGAGAAAGGATTTATTTTGACAGGGGATGTTTTTGAGAAGGAGATCCGCTCTCCCCCTAAAGAATCCGTAAGTTCCGAGTATTCGTCCTCAGGGTCAATTACCATAATCTCAGCATCAAACATCATCTGACGTAGAACTTCAAGTTTTACCAAAAAAGATTTTCCAGCTCCGCTTTTCCCAAAAACTACCTCATTAGCATTTTCAAAATGAAATCTATCAACGATCACAAGAGAGTTGTTGAGAGTATTTACGCCATAAAGAACTCCATTGGGATGGGAGATTTCGTATGATGTGAAAGGAAAAGTTGAAGCAAGAGATGTCGTGTCCATATTTCTTGTTATGTAAAGTTTGTCAATGCCCGTTGGGAGAGTTGTCTTGAAGCCGTCTTCCATTTGAAGAGTTGTAGGCTTTATGATCAGAAGGTTTGACGCGAGAATAGACGTTAATCCCTTTGTTTTTTCTTCAAGCTCCTCAATAGAACTGGCAGACAGCGTAATATATAGTCCGAATTGGAAAAATCTTTCAAGTCCTCGGGCGAGCTCTTCTCTGAGGGCTACTGCGTCCTCAAGTGTCGCATTTACTTTTGGGTCGGAACTAATGCCTTGTTCAAGGTCGGATTGAAGCGTTGCTTCCATTTCTCCTATTTTTCGTCTTAAGTCACTCAAGACGTTTTTACTCTCAACTGGATAGATGAACATCGAGATGTTCATTGTGTCTTTGTGGTCAATTAATATTGAAAGCCAATTGGGATATGAGATTCTTGGATAGTCTTCGACAAAAAAGCTTTTGTAAAATTTATTGCCAATTCTTACATGTTTAAAATCAACCTCTACAGATGCAGGAGCAACAATGTCAACAGCCGCAGCCGATCCTTCTCGCATGGCCGTATCTGCCATTTTAGACATTTTTATTTCTGGATTTTCCAGAGTTTGGTTGTTGTTGACGTCTTCTTTTTTTCTTTTTTGCCCAAACATATTTTGTTATAAGTTATGTTCTTGTGTGCTGTTTGCTTCGGATGCAACGTTTATAGCACCCTGGTTAAATAATTCATAAAAAAGCCTTATGGTTTCTTCGTTGGTTAGTGCTTTTGCGGACAGACCAAGTCTTTGTACTTGTGCAATAATATTATTTTTCTTGCTGTTTAAAACAGTTTTTATGCTTTCGGACACTTTCCCCTTCAAGGTTTTTAGATTCGCACTTTTAATTCCAAGCTCAAGCTGAGAAAAGGGGATGATGATATAGATGTCTTTATTCAGCAGGTCTTCTTCGCGCGTTAGGTTTTTGATAAAGTCACGATACAGAGAAAGACTTCGCCTTACGCTCTCCTTTTTAGTCAAGGATATTTTTTTATCGAGGAGAACTGTATAGCTTGCCATATCGACTTTTCTACTCGCTATAAAAATTTGGATAGGAAAAGAAAGGGAATTGAGAAGAGACATGTATCCATATATTCTCGCAGCTTTTTCATCGTCTGACAAAAGATAGAAGTTGATTGCAGAAGTTTCTAGAATCATGCTCGCATAACCCCCTCTGAAGAAGACTATACCGTCTTGGATGTCAATTATCTCTGTAAATGATTGAGTTGAAGGTAGTGTTTTTGCCATATTTTAATTTTTTTGTCCGTCAAAAAGCTCGCGTCTCAGTCTTTCTCTTGGGTCAATAGAAATCACTTCAAGAGGTTGAAATATATTGCCGTTGAGGCTGACTTCAATTGGCTGGAACTCGTGTTTTTTTTGGGGATCCTCAAAAAAAATTTGATACGTGTCATTGGCAAGTTGAGTAGCGGACATAAATTGGCCAAGAGAATTGGTTTTGAGCGTGCGAACAGGAGTGTTATTTTTATCAATAACTTCAACTAATATGTTGGGGAGAGCTTTGCCTCTAGGGTCTTTTATCAGTCCTATTACAACATTTCCTACTTCGGGTAGACTCGGAAATCCAGCATCAAATTGTGATTGGGGGGTGGCAAGGTGCGTGCTCTGGCTTTTTTGTTTAAAATCGCCTGATGGATCCGGGGTAGAGCGTTGGTCTTGGGTGTTTTTTATTTGCTCATTTATAACTTTTTCTCCTAATTCTGCTTGTCTTTGTGCAGATTGAGATAAAAGGTTTTGTAGTGTTTCGATTTTGGTCTGTATTTCAGGAGTGTTATTTTGAAGCTGTAGTTGCTTTGCGCTTAGCAGATCTTTTTGCAATTGCTCTCGAGATGAATTATTTTCAAGCACAGCAGGTTTAAGATTTGGCAGGTTCATGGTTTGAGGGTGAGTTGGCGGTGGGAGTTGGCTATTTGGCTTTTCGTTTTCGAAGAATGATTTTATTTTTTCAAAAAATCCTGACTCTTTTTCATCGGGCACAAATTTTGGGGGTAGAGCAGGGTTTAGTAAGATTTCCCTTCTTGCTCGCTCGTCATTATTGTTGAGCACTGGAACAAAAGACCCTGTTTGTAAGTTCTGGCCCGAAAGGATTTTAGTATTTCCATCACGCTTTTGATAAGAGTATCTATTTTCTGATGGAAGAGTTTTTAGAAAATTTAAAAGCATTACGTCCAAAGGCCTTCCGTCAACAGGCAGGAAGGCAAGAGAAAGACCAACGAGAGCAAAAATTGTTATGAAGGGAATTTTTACAATCACAAAAACCGGAAATACTAGAACGGCTGCGATTAAAATCCCTGATGACAAAAGATAAAGAAACTGTTTGACCGTAATGCTTCCAATGAGCTTGAATTTAAAGCCTATAACGTCTTCTGGAATGGGATGATTATCCATATAAAATAGCGTATAACGTGAAAAATCTGATTGCAAGGTTATCAAAGTGGAACATTTTGAAGCTAGGGCGTGAAAAGAAGAGCTGGTAATGTGGTCGTTTGATACTCCTTTAGTTGTCGTTTCAACAACAAAAATATTTGCAGGCCTGACTCCTGATTAGTTCGACCCTACGCTTGATTTAGATATTTGCTTCTAAAATCCTCGAATGCTTTTTTAAAGATTTCCTGAGAATCAGGCATAGAGCTTTTTAAAAATGCTTCTATTTCTCTTTGATCCTTTTTTTCCTCGCTCATGTTACTGAGTATTTCCATATTTTCCTCTGATAAATTTTTGGAAATTACATCCGCCATATGTTCATCGAGTCTTAAAAAAAGCTCATGCACCATTTTTTGATGATCGTCTGGATGAAGCGAGTCAAGCCCCGAATCTATTAATACCTTTTCAAGAAAACCCTTGAGGTCTTCAGGAATTTTAGAGTTCTCCATATATCAGACAGTAGCAAAAGTTTCTCTCAGTTGTCAAGAAAGTTATATACTGTATCTGAGATGATTTCATGGACAGTTTTACTAGCAGAGATTTTGTTTTTATTATTTACTTCAAAAATAGTATTTAATTCGCTTTTTCTATTTTTTCACAAGTTATTTAAAAGCCAGAAAGTTGCAATATCCGCAATTTCAATTGTTTTTTTCCCAGGAGTTGTAATTCACGAATTATCACACATGCTCGTTGCTGAAGCTCTATTTGTCAAAACGTTTGGACTAGAATTGGTGCCCGAAATGCATGAAGGCAAAGTGAAGATGGGTAGTGTGAAGATCGCAGAGTCTGATATTTTTAGAAGATTTGCAATTGGAATTGCGCCACTTATTATAGGAGGAATATTTCTTGCATCAATTGCCCTTTTTTTACTCAACGATTTTAGTTTTAGCCTCATAGCTTCTTCGCCTTTTGAGGCTTTTAAGGCAGCAGTCTTAATTTGGGCAATTTTTTTTACGACAAACACTATGTTTTCAAGCAGGAAAGACATGGATGGGGCAATTGAGGCGGCTGCAATTGTTGCGGTTTTAGTCCTCGCTTTAATGTTAGCAAAGGTCGATGTCGCTGGGCTTGTATCAAGCTTTGCTTTTTCTGAGCAAACTGTTAAATTCATTTGGGAAATAGATAAGGTTTTTGCCGTGCCTGTTGTTTTAAATTTATTTTTTACTTTTTTTGCCCTTATCTTTTTAAGACAAAGATTAAGGCTTTGGGGCTAGTTGTGTTACTCCGGTTGATGTCGCCAGAATATTCACAAGCACGAAGGAAGCATACACCAAAAATAAACCAATTAGAGTGAATATAATTATCTTTCTTGCATCAGCCACTTTTTGCATATCTCCTCTTGCCCAAGCCATTTTAAATCCAGCAAAAACAAGCATAAAAACAGCTACAATTGATGCAAAGCCAACTAAAAAGTTCACGACATTTTGAAGAATAAACGGAATACAAGAAAAAGTGACTACGCCACCCGATACACATCCGCTGCTTTCAAGATTAATTAATTCAATCATAAATAAATTATAGCATCACGCCGGTTTTAAGAGCAATAGAGGCAATTTATTAATGAGTTGTAAGAAGTGTGGGTAGAGTAAGGTTGGTAATCGATCCAATTCCAAGAACGCTTGTTATGATATTTATGATTACAAAAGAAAGAGCAATGATTACAAGACCGATAACAGCGGCAATAATATGATTTCTTGCTGATTCAACTTTTGTTTTATCTCCTCCTGAAGTGATCCATTGAAATGCACCAAGGACAATATAGAGAAGAGCTGCCAATATTCCAACAACCACAATAAAGGAAACCAGAAAGCTGACTATGGTTCCAACGCTTGTTCCTGGAGCAATGGCATTCTTTGGCGTGTTGACTCCTGCATCCAAAACTCCTTGTGCAAATGCGGGAGATGCGCTAAGAGCAAGTGCTGACAAGGACGCTGTAATCGCATTAACTCTATTCATAATTTAATTAGAGCATGTTTTAAAATCTTTGTCAAGCACCTTTATTTTATAATTAAAGCGCCATTCAGGCTAAGCGCGGTTGTAAAGATATTGATTATTAAAAGTGCTGCCACCATTAAAAATAATCCGACAAAAGACCAAACAATTGTATTTCTGGCAGCTTCTATTTTTTTCTTGTCTCCTTCGGATGTTATCCAATTGAATCCCCCATAAACAATCATTGCAAGGGTGAAAATAATACCCACAGCTATTGCAAAGCCTAAAAGAAAACTAATGAGCGTACTGAGGGTTAGTCCAGAGCTTGATGTCGGTATGTTGGGAGGAGGACTTATTTGCCCAAAATTTTCGACTTGTATTGCTAAATATTTCATATTATCTTAAAAGCCCCGGAATTTGCAGTATGTCTACCCCAATAAGCTCAAGTATAAAAATTGAAAATATAATGAATAGCAATCCAAGAATTGCAGACGTGATTGTTTCCCTGGCTCCTTGAATTTTCTCTTTGTCGCCTTGGGAAGTTATTAATCTATACCCTGAATAGATAATTATTATGACTGCGGCAAAGCCAGAGAGGGATAGAATGATTTTAAAAATAGAGCCAATAAATCCTTCGGGAGATGTATCAATTGGCCCAATTGCAGTCATGATCTGTGTGCATTTTCCATTATTCCTGTTTGAGCAAGGAAGAGGAGTGGCGTCCTTTTCTGTATATGGACGAAAATGATCTAAAAGTCCAGGCTGGTTGCTCTGAACAATAGGAACGCAGGTAGATGGCAATCCTGCAACGACTGATATTTGTGAAGAGTAGTCGCATCCGGTGTTATTATCTACAGCAAGACAAGCCCTTCTGTCTCCAAGTCCTCCTACGTTCAAGGTTTCTATAACGCTAGGCGGGTCGGTTGTAGTATCTATTTGCTCAGGAGTATACTGTTTTTTATTTTTTGATTGTCCTTCAATCCAGAATGTATAGCTTCTGTTTGCTTGAAGATTTTGTAGTAAAAATGGTTGGTTGGAATTGGCCTGAAATTGGCTGCATCCGCTTTGTGTTGTTATTCCTGGTTCTCCCGTTGAGGTTCCTCCACCAGGAGGAGCTATATAGAATTCTCCAGAGAAGATAAGTCTATTATCGTCTGTGTCTCTCTCACAGCTGTCTCCTAGCCAAACGCCAAATTCCCAATTTCCTCTTTCTCTATTGACCCCTGTAACTTTAAACTCGATAGTCAGAGTTTTTCCCTCAGGAGATGGCTTTGTTCTGTAAATTTTCAGACCTGCATTTGGACAGGATCCAAGCTTTTCATTTCTTTGCAAGTCGTAAAATACAGCTATGTATGTTTCTTCGGGCAAAAATTCATTCTGGTCACTTGTAAGAGTAAAAGTAACCAGCCCAGAGTCCATATCTGCCTCGCTTGGATTTTGTGTTACAGATATAGTAGCAAAAGTTGGTTTTGCGATAAGTGTAGAAAAAGCGACAAAAATTAAAATGGCAAGAAAGATTTTTGTAATGATTTTTTTTCTCACACATCTATAATATGTAAGATTGGGAATGTAAGTCAAGGAGAATTAAGGCGTGAGCTTGTATCCCCGTCCTTTTATGGTCTGAATAAATTGAGGCTTATTTGGATTTTCTTCAATTTTTTTGCGAAGGCGGTAAATTATCTGATCAAGAGCTTGGTCTGTGACTCCTTCTTGTGTTTTAGTATCTTTCCAGACATTTGAGATAATTTCATCTTTTTCACAAATCCTACCGCTATTTTTAAGCAAAAATCTTAAAAGCTTGAATTCGGACGAGGAAAACTTTTCGGTTATATCCTCTCCGTTTTTTAATATTTCATTTCGTTCACTTGCGTAAGAAAGTTTGCCTTCATCATTTTTGGGTAACGTTTTTATAAAATCTTCAAACAAAGGAATTGTAATTTTTCCATTATTTGTGAGGCCTATAATGCCCAAAAACTCATTTGACTCATTTTTTAAAAGAAGATTTTTTTCTTCAGGAGTAAGTATTTGCCAAATCTCAAAAAGAGCTGCTTTGACTTGATTTTTGGAAAGCAAAAATTCAGAAAGAGTCGGAAGATCGATTTTTTTTTCATTTGCAAGAATTGCTTCAAGGGCAACTTTAGCAGTTTTTCCATGCCCCCCAGTGAGTTTTACGATTTCTACTTTTGTTTTTTCATCAGTTGTTTTTTTTAAAATCTCTTCAAGATGAGAAAAACGAAACTCAAGCCCTTTTCTGTCAAACATTGGAAGAAATACATTATTGCCTATTAAAAACTCATGGAATTCTGCGAAAATTGGAGCTTCTAATATGTCTTCAAGTGGTCGGTCTAGGGCAAAAACTGTTGTAAATCGATATTTTGCACGATTGCGAAGAATTTTTAAGTTGAGGAAAAAGCGCGAATCAATGCTCGGAACATACTCCTCAAATCTGTCAAAAAGAAAGACTATGTTAATTCCTTTTTCATTTGCTAGATAGTCAATGCTTTTTTTAAGGCTTTGGGAAAAAACCATTTCATCAGATAGTTTTAGCGCCTCTTTCAAAAAATTATTAATAACGGCTTCATCTTCCTTCATCTTTCTTTCCCCAAAAGACCCCGCAAGAGAGATTAGGATGAATTTTATAATGTCTGCAAGCGATCTATGTGCGACTTCTGAAAAATCCATATAGACGAAATGATAGCTTGGCTTTTTTGATCCAAGATGAAGTTGGCGAACGTCTTTGTTGTATGGAAGAAGGCGCATGCAGCTGCTTTTGCCAATTCCCGGCATGCCAATGACTTGACAGGATTTTCCTGAAGAGATAAATTCTAAAATTTTTTTAATCTCTTCAAGCCGCGTTTCTTTTGGGTAAAGCGACTCAAAATGCTTTTGTTCCATGGGCATATTTTACTTAAAAATTCAAAAAATAGCTATTTTTCTGTAAGTTTTCTGTGAAGTTAATGTCAAGTTGAAAATAAAGCTTTGTTTTAAACTAACGACATGAAAGAGAGATTGAATGACGCAAACGCGTTGACAAACAATTTGGAGCAATCTAAACTGAAAGAGAAAGCAACTAGGGTTGCTAATATTCGTATGGAAGGAAAAGATTCACAAGAACCACGAGAAAAGAATTATCCGCCTGAAGTAAAAAAAGAAGTTGTAAGAGCGGTGCTTTCTAATGGAAGAAAGCCTGAGGAAATATCCCCAGACGAGAGAGTCGCAATCGAAGCAGTAGTTAAGGTGTCTGATAATATTTCTCCTGACGATTTTGTAAAAGGTAAAGGCTTTTGGAAAAACAAAGACGGAAACGCTCCTGTAGTTGTTACGGGATATTTAGGAGAGATCGATAATCGCCCATACGTTTCGATAGAAGGATCTAGTGATGGTATTCCTTTAAGTGAAATCGTGTACGAAGAAGAGCCTGAGGAAGGTAGTGAGCAGCCTGATCAAATCCAACCGGGAGGGGATGGTAATGGAGGAAATGATGGGAATGGAGAAGAGCCGCCTGCTCCACCATCAGGAGAAGATTCTGGAGAAAATGAGGAAGAGGATAGGTTGGAAAAAATTAATCCGGAAGATTATAAAGAGGCAGGAATGGAAGAGATAATTCGTGAAATTAAAGAAACTGGTACTTTTGACCCCGACCTTCTTACACCTGAGGCTTTTGGGGATGCTAGGCGGGAGATAGCAAGAGCTCTTCGTGAGAATAGGATTGATCGTGAGAAAGCGGAAATGTTACGAGATCAGCTTAAGGTGGTTCAGGAAGATTTGGAGAAAAAAGTTCTTAGAAAAAAAATTGAAGAAAAGAATCACCTCGTTGACGCTCTTAGAGATAGGGGCATAGACAGGGAGGATGAAGAAAGAGGGAGGGCTGAGAGGGAAGAAGATATGCGCCCCAGAAAAAGGGCAAGCGAGGATATTCGAAGAAGATTTGTTGAGGTGGCGGGAGGAGAGAAAGAGGCAGACCAAGCAGTAAGAGAATTTGAAGAAGGATTGGGCGGAGGAGTGTTGGACTATTCTGTTACTGATGCGATAGTGGAAAGGATTAACAGTGGTGATATTTCCCTTGAGGACGCCAAGAACAGGATAGAAGACCTGAATAAGTATGTAGAAAAGTTGAGCAATTATCTCGAGGGAGGAGAAGAAAATTCAGACCTTCTTAAGTATAGAGCGCAGATAATTTCTGCTCGTGAAGCAGAAACAATTGAAGAGGTGCGAAGAGCTGCAAATAACCTTAAAGAAAGTTTAAGAGATCATTATTCAAGGCCTGAAATGGCACAGATAAATGAAGCAGGCATTAGGTCAATAGACGACCTTGCACACTTAATTATGCATTCAGAAGAAGACAAGTGGAGAACGGGCGGAAAATACGAGCTTATAAGAAAAGATAAGGAGGGGAATGAGGAGTTTGTGCCTGAACATTTCCTTGAATGGGTAAGAAGCAGAATAAATTATTACCATGATCAAAACGCAGATAGTCAAATAAAGCTTTTTCAGCAAATTTCTATCCCTACAACTTATAGGTCAATATCCATTGCTGAAATTATAGATACGGCGCGCTACATGATGAAAAAAGAAGATCGTATTGGATCGATTACTACAAGAGATGGACGAACAATAGAAGGTATTGTGCCCAATTATGTAACCAGCAAAGAAATGGATAATTTGAAAGACAATATGTTGATGGAGGTGTGGCTATTTAATGAAAATCACGATGCCGATACTAATTACAGATTGGCAATGGGCAGAGAAGATGACGCAAACAAGGCTCTTGCTCAAATACACTACAATAATGTATTTACAAAAGATCGAGGGAGAATGCTTAGAATACTTAAGTTAGCATCTGCGCATATGGATAGGGGTGAAGAGGGAGAGAAGAAGGCTTTTGATCAGATGCTTGAAAAAGGACATACAGGGCAAGAGCAAGGAGCTGTCGGAAGACTTATAAGACGTTCCATTCTTGCATACTATTATATAGGAGACATTGAAGGAGAGATTAAGGATGGGGATGGGAATGTAGTATCAAAGCAGGGAATGTTTGAAAGCGTTATGAATAGCGGATCAGGAGGAGAAGGGATGAGGGGGTTTTATATGTCTTTAATTGAGCAGTCGTTTAACGAAGAAATAGAGGAAATGAAGGAGTTAAAAAGAAAGAAAGCGATTGAGGATGGAATATTTAATCCGTCAGATGAAATGCTTGGGATAAGCATTTTCTCTGGAGAGGATCAGGAATCTTTCAAGCAGATTTTAAGAAACAAGGGGATAAACATAACGGACGAGGAGTTGTTTAACGGTGTTTTAGATGACGTCGATAAGTTAAACTTGCTTGCCAGAAAGGCTATAAAGTTCAGATTTTTTAATAAATATGCAGTTGATGAAAAAGGTGAAGTGCAGCGTGATGAACAGGGGAGGCCCATAGTGGATGACAGGAGAAGATTTACTGAATGGGCAAATATTAGAGACAAGGATATTGTAAATCTTAGCGCATTAAATATATACGCAACGAATAAGATAGACCAGTTAATTATAGACTTGACTAGAAAAGCCATACAGGCTGGTGTAGCGCGCGCAGAAGGAATGCCTGAAGATGAAAAAATCGACATTCAATATGCGGACAATTGGGCATTTTCATTTACATACTGGAGTGGTATATCAGCTCTAAATGACACCTCGGCAATAGGGTTTGATAAATATTCAAATGTCGTGCATACTGCAGCATACAGAAATAGACAGGCTCAAGGAAGAGGCCCCGCAGGCATAGATCAAACTATTTTTGGAATTCAAAAATTAAACTTAATCTTTTGGCAGGCTCTCAAAACAAAGCGAGAAGGTATAGATCAGGATTTCGGCACTCCTTTAATTGAGTCTTTGCAGGGTGGCGAAGGGGAAAATGTTAATCTGTCTAGGCTTGAGGATTTTGATTTTGAAGGAAATGCCCAAAGACAACATTATACGGAAACGATTTCCAACGGATTTAAGTTGACAGCTTTTCTTGTTGATAATTATGGCATAGACTTTTCACAATTTCTCAAAAGAAGCACTGACTATCTTAATTTTGGCAAGGCGAGTTGGGACTACAAAAAGGCAAACGAAGTTCTAAACGATGGATTATGGCATGATTTACGTTATTGCTTTGATCAGCCTAACTATAATTGGGAGAAAAAAATTAGAACATGGAGACTAATGCCTGAAAAAGACGAAAAACCCGGAGAAATAACAAAAGATAAAAAAGTGCCGAAGTTAAAGGCGACATTTGGCACTTGGACTATTCGAGAATTGATGTTCTCAGACGAAGTGAATAGTATGGGCATGTATGAAAGGAAAGAAATACGTGAGGTTCAATCTCCTGAGAAGGCAGTGTCGCGGAATGTATTTTCTTGGCTTGTAGCAAAAGAGCTGTTTTGGCATAGGCAGTGGAGAGGCGGTCAGCAAAGATGGGGACTTTCTGAGGTAGAGCTGGTGAAGGATTACTTTAGGGAGTGGGCTTTTGGAGTCCATGAGGAGGAGATAAATGGCCGAACAACCGTTGTTCCGAACACGTCGTTCTTTAATGAAGAAGAGATGGATACAATAACAAAAGTAGGAGCCGTAGGATTTTGGAGATTATTCCTTCAGGAATTGGGATGGAGCTCAATGTTGGGAATTTTGGAGGGTACAGCGTCAGGAGGTAAGACTTTCGCCAAGAACGCACTTGCTGCATAGTTTTTTTTATCCCTCTTCTTTATTTGGTGTAATTCTATCTATTATTTTTCCTACCCCAGGTATAGATCTTGCTACTTTTTTTGTACTCGTCTCGAAACGTTGTCTAAGTACTCCTGAGGGTCCATAGGGTCCCGCTTCTCGAGTTAGCCTTTTCCATGCAGAAGCGGCAGGGCTTCCTGCAATTCCTGCTCCTGCTCCTATTGATTGTCCGATGCTGCTACCCAGTTTTCCTTCGGGGGCTTTAATTGTGCTTCTGACAATAGTTACAACCTGAGGAGTGAGTAATATTATTCCTAAAGCAATCAATGCCCCTAGCATTTCCGGGTCGCCAGGATTTCCAATAAAGGGTGGAGTAAAAGTTGTTTCATTTGCGCCTTTCCCAAATGCATCAATAAAAAAACTACCAAGAAGAAGCATGACAAGGGTTGTTGGGAAAGCAGCCAGGTCGCCCACTATATCTCTTAGCCAATTTTGAAAGTTTTTGGTTGAGCCTGGAATAAGTCCTCCTGCTATAAAAAAAGGCGCGAACACAACCTTTATTAATATAAATATATAAGCCTTGATAAGTGCAAGCCAAAGTCTAAAAAGAGCAGTTACAATTGCTACTGATATGATCAGAAAAGCAATTATTCCACCGATAAAACCAATCGCTTTCCCTCCTCCCAAAAGGCCAATCCCTAATCCTGCTGCCGGTCCTATTAAGAAGCTTAATCCAAAAGAAAATCCAGCAGTGACGCCTGCAATCAAGCCTCCAATTATAGCCCCAATGATTCCTGCTATAACAGTGCCTGTGGTTCCATCAAAAAGCGAGCCAATTAGTCCACCTATCCCCCTTGATGCATCAAAGGCAATACCTAGTCCTCCCAAAGCTCCAACCGCTTTTAGAGGATTTGATCCTAATATTTTGTCTGGCGCCAGATAGTTAGGGTCTATGTTTGCATTCACTGACGCAAAAACGTTGAAAATCAAATACAAAGAAAGATACATTAGGTCAATTAAAAATCCAGCTATGGCATATGAAAAAGTTACAAGAATAAGAGCGATTATGATTTTAGGAATTTGATTCTGAATAGTCATAACAGTCCTTGGGTCAATTTTTACACGAAACATTATCCCCAAACCAATAATTATAAATATAAGAACAAAAAACAAATAAACAATATTTCTAAAAGCTTTCCAGAGAGGAAGAAGAGGAGAGAGACCTTGAAATCCTGCGCCTTGTTCTTGTGCATATACTTTTTCACCAACTCCAAAATTGGAAGCAAGATGTCTTACGTATTGCCCGCTTGATACGGGGATATTAAAGCTCATTGCAATAAGATTGCCCGACATTCCTATTAATCCTCCGCTGTTTTGTACAAATCCAATTTTTCCAGTTTTTTGATCAATTCCAAGACACTTATTCTCTTTTCCCAAAGGGTCGATGCCTGTTAGTTGACAGGAGAGTGCAGCTGCAAGCTCCAATATTACGCTTTGGGTGTAGCTGTGGAAATTTTGAGGAACATCAGGGTTGGTGTTGAGATCATGGTTTGTTCCTTGAGCATTTGCATTTTTTACGAAAGCAAAAAATGAAATTGCAACAAAAAGAAAAATAAAACCCTTTTTATATATAGGCAGAAAATTCATAAAACACTCAATTTTAGTATGCAGAAATCTAAAATAAATGTCAATGAAAGCGAGATTTTTAAAAAGCTATATATAATGTATGACAGGCTGAAGCTGGATAATTGACAAGAAAAGTTATAGGTAGTATTATTATCTGCACTAAGGCTTAATGAGAAATTATTTAATTTTAATCTTCTTACCAATCGTTTTATTTTTTATTTTTGTGCTGTCTGTTGGATCTGCTTTCGCTCAAAATGAAATAGCAACTAAATCCTCCGAAGCAGTTGTGACAAAAAGTGATTACAATCTTCCATACCCAGGGATACTTCCCGATAACCCTTTGTATTTTTTAAAAGCGTTTCGTGATAAAGTTGTTAGTTTTTTGATTAATGATTCGGTTAAAAAGGCCGAGTTTAATCTTCTAACATCAGACAAGAGAATTGCCGCGGCCCAAAGCTTGCTTGATAAAGACAAAAAAGAATTGTCGATAACTACTATTTCAAAAAGTACAAATTATTTTTTTAATGCTGTGGCATCCGTTCAAGAAGCAAAAAAAACTGGCAAAGAGACAGGAGGAATTCTAACTTCTCTGTCAGCATCTGTTAAAAAACACATAGAAGTTTTGGAGAATATGCAAAAAATAAAAGACAACAATTTTAAAGAAGATCTGCAAAGAGAAGAAGCAAGGCTTGAAGAATTGGCAAAATTGGTAGACGAGATAAAGACTGAATAAGAGCTAAAACCTCATTTGTTGGATAATTTTTTTACTCGACTGGTATTTTTGCTTTGCCAATTTTTATTAAATTTCCTGCTCTCAAGGCTAAGAAAAATTATTGCTTGGGTTTGATATATTAGTTAATAGTTGACACCCAAGATATAGTGTTTTACTATTTTACATGACACTATATAGTCGTAATTGATTGCAAGCATGATTGACAATTAATTTTTAAAGATATGCAATGTCCATATTGCGAGAGCACAGAAACAGAAGTCGTTGAAACGAGAGTTTCAGAAGACCAGACAAATATTAGACGAAGAAGGACCTGTCTTAAATGTACCAAAAGGTTTACGACTTACGAAAGAATTGAAAACGTTACGTTAATTGTAAAGAAAAAAGAAGGAAGACGTGAGCAGTTTGATCGAGAGAAATTGCGAAGCGGATTGATAAAGGCATGCGAGAAAACGAGCGTTTCATTAGATCAGATAAATGGAGCGGTTGACGAAATAGAGAGAGAGTTGAAAAGCGGTGAGACAGTTGAGATAGAAGCAAAGAAAATAGGACAGTTGGTTGCGAACAAATTAAAAAAGATAGATAAGATTGCCTATATAAGATTTGCAAGCGTTTTTAAAAGATTTGTAGATGTAGAAGATTTTGAAAAAGAGGTTAAAAAACTAATCAAATGAAAAAATTAACAGGATTATCAGAAAAAGTATTTTTAGATAGGTATTCTTTGAAAGATAAAAAAGGAAAATCTATTGAAAAAACCCCACAGCAAATGTGGAAGAGAGTTGCGAAAGCGGTTGCTGCAATTGAAAAAAAAGATACACAAAAAAAATGGGAAAAAGATTTTTATGATTCCCTTTCTGATTTTAAATATGTTCCCGGCGGACGAATCTTGTCAGGAGCAGGCACGGGATTTGATGTTACCTATTATAATTGCTTCGTAATCCCTTCCCCTAAAGACTCAAGAGACGGAATTATTGATACTCTAAAACAAATGGTTGAAATTATGGCCCGAGGCGGAGGAGTAGGAATTAACCTCTCATCATTAAGACCTCGAGGGTTTAGAGTCGAAAAAGTAAATGGATTTTCATCAGGCCCATGTAACTGGGCAGAGCTTTTCTCAGTTGCAACAAAGGATATCATTCAACAAGGCGGAAGTCGTCGTGGAGCTTTAATGCTTATGCTTTGGGATTGGCATCCAGATATTGAAGAGTTTATAACCGTAAAACAAGACTTAGCTCGCATTAATGGAGCCAATTTATCTGTTTGTGTCTCTGATTCTTTTATGGAAGCCGTTGAAAAAGATGGTGATTGGGAGTTGGTTTTCCCTGACAAAAAAGACCCCGAATACGATGAAAAATGGGATGGGGATATATATGCATGGAAGGCCATGGGTAAAAAAGTTATTGTCGATAAGAAAGTTAAAGCAAGAAAATTGTGGGATTTGATAGCAGAGGCTGCATGGAAGAGTGCTGAGCCGGGAGTTGTGTTTATGGAGCGATACAACAAGCTTCATAATAATTGGTACTGGAACAGAATAAATTGTGTAAATCCTTGTGGCGAAGAAGGGCTTCCTCCTTGGGGAGTATGTAACCTTGGTTCAATTAATCTTTCAGCTCTTGTCCGCAATAATAACATTGACAGAAAAGGGAATTTTGATTTCAGGAGTCTTAAAAAGGTTGTAAAGAGCGCTGTGCGATTTCAGGATAATGTAGTAGAAATGGATCCGTACCCATTTGAAGGAATAAGAAAGACTCAGTATGAAGGAGAGCGAAGAATTGGTCTTGGAACAATGGGCCTTGGAGATACTCTGATTAAGCTTCATATGAGATATGGCTCAAAAGAGTCTCTTAAATTTATTGATAAGGTTTATAAAATAATAAGAGACGAAGCATATAGGACATCTGTTGAAATAGCGCGTGAAAAAGGAAGTTTTGGAAAATTTGATAGCGAGCTTTATGCAAAAGGACAATTTATTCAACAGTTACCAGCAGATTTGCAGGCCGATATTAAAAAGTACGGGATAAGAAATTCAGTTCTTTTAATGCAAGCTCCCACTGGATCGACGTCTCTTATGGTCGATACCACATCGGGAATAGAGCCTGTATATGAATACGAATTTATTAGGCGCGATAGGATTGGAGAGCATGTTGTTAGGCATCATTTGTATGAGGAATGGTATAAAAAACACGGGAAAGATTTGGATGCTGGAAAAATTGAAAAGCCCGAATATTTTGTTTCGGCAAATGACCTTAGCCCTGAAGATCATGTAACGGTTCAGGGAGTAATCCAAAAATATGTTGACGCGTCAATTTCGAAAACCGTAAATGCGCCAAAAACGCATACAGTAGAGGATGTAAAGAGGCTTTATACTTTGGCTTACAAGTTAGGATGTAAGGGAATTGCTTACATGAGAGAGGGAAGTAGAGCTGGAGTTCTTGAGCGAGTTTCTGATAAAAAAGAAGAAAAAACTCAAGACATAGCCTTGCAAACGCTTCCTCCAATAAGTAAAAGGCCTCCTGTTGTTCAAGGACTCACTTACGAAACACAAACTCCGCTTGGGGATGCATTTATCACAATAAATAGTGATAATACCGGTGATCCGTTTGAGCTTTTTGTAACGATCGGAAAATCAGGGTCAGATATTGCAGCAATGACTGAAGCTTTGGGACGCATGATCTCTTTAACTTTAAGACTTCAAAGTCCTGTTAATTCCAGAGAGAGAGTTAGGCAAATCGTAGCTCAATTATCAGGAATTGGGGGAGCTCGTACAATAGGATTTGGAGAAAATAGAGTCAGATCAGTTCCCGATGCAATTGCCAAAATGCTTGCCGATCATTTTGGATTTAGAGTCAATGGTGTAGTAAAAGACGCTGCTACAAAAAACATAATAAAGGAAGAGCTTGAGCATTCAGACATAAACGGAAAAACTAATGGGCATAGCAAAACAACCTTAAATGGTTCTTTGACTTCCGATGAAAAAAACCCTTCTCATAACGGAGCAGTTATTGAGCAATTAAGTCTTGATCCATCAACAATGAACATGTTTGATTTATGTCCTTCATGCGGAGGAGCAAGTCTTGCTCACGAAGAAGGTTGTAAAAAATGCTACGCCTGTGGATATTCCGAGTGTTAACGAGGAATTTATCAGGCGCACGAGCGTCAGCGAGACGCCTGCGGATATTCGGAATGCTAATGACGAATATCTAAGGCAGTGCGCGAAGCGCACAGCATGTGGTTACTCGGAATGCTAATGACGAGTAGAGCAAGCGCACGAAAAACGTGAGTGAGCCTGTGGATACTCCACAGTTTATTGAAAATTAAATCAAAGTTATAGGTAACACAGGTGACTCGCCTCATTTTGTAAGGCGAAGCGAGAATTCCTGGTCAGTGCCGCTACTGTAAAGACAGAAAACTATACTTTGAAATAAATCCCGAGCAGGATCTTGTTTGAATAAAAATCGCAAGGACTCCTCGGAAAGAGGAGTTTTTTTTGAGCAAAAAATATAATATGCCAATTTATACAAAAACAGGAGATCGTGGTAAGACTTCTCTTTTTTCAGGAAAAAGAGTGCTCAAGAGTGACTTGCGCGTTGAGACATACGGGACAATTGATGAGTTAAATAGCATTATTGGAGTTGTTGTGGTTCATGTTGGTGGCAAAAAAGACTTAAAAAAACTAAAAGTTTCAATTTTGGAAATTCAAAATACGCTTTTTTATATAGGTTCTTATCTTGCAGATCTTCCTGATGTAATTAACGATATTGATTTAGAAGGCAAAACCTTGGAGTTTGAGGGGCAAATTGATGAAATGACAGAACAAATGCCAAAGTTGACAAGTTTTATTATTCCAGGAGGAGGAGAAATTGGCGCCCATCTTCATCAGGCTAGAACAATTACGAGACGAGCAGAACGCGTGATCATTAAGCTTTCACAAAAAGAAAAGGTTGACGCGCGAGTTATAAAGTACGTAAATCGTTTATCGGATTTGTTTTTTACGATGAGCAGGTACGCAAATTATATTGAGAAGAAAAAAGAAACAATTTGGGAAAGATAAATTATGGCAGTTTTAGTAGAGCATGAATCCATTTCGCCTCCGTTTAATTATTCGTCTGAAAAAATGTCCAAGGTGTCTGATTTAGGCTTGGAAGTTGCAAAAATAAGAACCTCGTCCAGTGAAGAGGCAATGTATCTTTTGCCAGGAACAGGATTTCACATAAAGGATCAGGTTCGTCTTCTTTTTGACAACATATTAAATAGTAAGCCTTTCGAATCTTCAATAAACCAAATAGAGCAAGATATACAAGGATTTAAAACAGAATATTTAATTGAACAACCGGTGTTTCCAATAATTCTTGATAAAGCGATTTATGAAGGTAGGCCAAGGCTAGTTGGAAAACTTTATGGCGGAAAACCCTTGGCAGATAGCACAAGTTCTATTGAGCGCGAAGGTGTAGTTAGGGAATCAATACAGCAAATAGAAAAATATCTTTTAGAAGCGCCGTCCGGTTCTCTTGTTGTTATGGCGAGTCCGCGTGGTTGGAGTGGCTATCAAGATAAAGACGGGACTTTGGAAAAAGTAAATAAGTCGGATATCAAAAATGGACTGGCAAAGGAAATAAAATATCCAGATAGCCAGACTTATTGCTTTCAAGTACAGGAAGATGGAAGTATTCGCGCCTTTACTCTAAAAACAGACATGAATATTTACCAAAACGAAGAATTATTGAGGCGTTTGGGAGTAGATCCTGATAAGCTTGCCGATATACCAGATCATGAAAATCGAGTAAAGCGGACGGTGAGTAATGTTGCATACATAGGGCCTTTAGAAAGCAAAAGTATTGAGGATGTTGTGGATATTATTGAAGATATTAAATCCGACAAAACTGCATATTTTGACTCAAAAGGGGAAAGTAGAGATTTTTCTGAAATGAAAGCGCTTTTGCAAAACCCTAAGGCTCTTTGGACGCTCGATGAAACAACGCAAAAATTAATTGGCGCATTTAAAAATTATGCAAAATGGAGACTGCAGCTCCCAAATGAAAATGTGGGGCGCGATATAGAAGTTGCTTTAGGTTTGACCGTTATGAAATTAATGAATGAAGTTAGGCCGCCAAAGTTATTATATAGGAGGCTGGATGCGAGAGTTGTGCAAAAAATACATTTTGACGTAGGAGCTTTTTTTGACCCGGGGCAAACATTACATGAAATGCAGACGCTTCGGGGTTGTGCAGGTGGCGGAGGAGCAGCAGGCGAGATAAAAATAGTCAATTCAATTACTCCAAGGATTTCCGAAGCTAGCGACAGCAAGGTGCTGTGTTGTACCTGTCCTTTCTGCAAAAAACAGGTTGAGGCAACCATTTCAAATGGTAAAATATCTTGTCCTGAGTGCAATGCGAGCGCTGATTGGTCAGAAACAGCAGGGGGGGAATAAATTATGGATAAAAATTGTCAGGAATGTTCTAAAATTAAATGCCGTGGATGCGGGTGGGAACCCGACAGCCACGAAGAAAAATTGATAAGAGATGAAAAGCTTACAAATTGTCCAGTCTGCCAATGGTCTCCAAAACAAGCGAGCTAGAACAAGAATGTTAATAGGCTTATAGTTTTTTTACTAAAATGTGGACAAGGTGTTTATAACTTCAAAAGTGTAGGCCCGTAGTAATAAGAGGCGTGTTTTGAGGCTACTTTTGTGATATTAATAATGTATGTTTCGTTTTTTGCTCGAGTTAATTTATCCCAAAAAATGCGTTTCATGTAAAAAATTAGGATCTTTTCTTTGTCCAAATTGTTTTTCTTACATTTCGTATAATCAGTATTTTTTATGTCCAATGTGTCTCAGGCCTTCGGTTGATGGGCTTACTCACCCAAAATGCATGACTGCTTATAGTATAGATGGCGTGATACCAGTCGTGTTGTATAGAAAAACAGTAAAAAAACTAATTTATCAGCTTAAGTACGCTCCATATTTAAGCTCTCTTGATAAAACAATAGGTGAGATTATGGCAGAGGGACTTGCTCAAAACGAGTCCTTTCACGCATTTATTAGCAAATTTGATCCTATTCTAATTCCAATCCCTTTGAGTAAAAAGCGTCTTAAGGAGCGAGGGTATAATCACGCGCAACTATTAGCAAGTTATGTCGCACAATATTTCAATCTCAAAATTAACAATTCCTTGCTTTTGCGAAAAAAAGATACAAAACCCCAATATAAATTGTCAAAAAAAGAAAGAATTAAAAATATTTTGGGCGCTTTTGAGGTCAATAAAAATGTCAATTTGCCTCAAAATGTAACTTTTCCAAAAAGCGTAACTTTTCCCAAAAGTATTATCTTAGTTGATGATATAGCTACGACCTTTGCGACCTTAAAGGAAGCCACAAAAGTGCTCAAAAGACGAGGTGTAAAAAATGTGATCGGAATAACCTTTGCAAAAGAAGGATGAGTATGATTGAGAAATAGCCTCTAATATGCTATAATTAGCTCTAATTGGGGATGCATTGCATCGACAGGAATTGCTCTTTTAAAACTGCAGACCGACAACGATTCAAGGTCGTTAAATTGAATCAAAAATAAATGCTGATCATGTTATCAGCCGCGTTCGTTCAGCTATAAACGCTGACGGAATTGCAAGAGGAGGATTCGTTCCTTCTTACGCAATCGCTGCTTAATCGGCAGTCGCTGTTCATACTGTTTCTTTTCTAAAGCGGATAGGTATGGGCATAAACAAAGCTTAAGATAGGATTAAAGATTGTGGTTTTGGTCTTTTATCCGAAATTTTAAACCTTAGCTTTAATTTTCCTGTCAGCTGGAACAAATTAAGGCGAAGCTTAATAACTGACTATGTCTGTAGATGTTTTAGGGAATTTTTTCTGGACGGGAGGTCATACCTCCCCATCTCCACCAAAATTAGAAGCTGTTTTTCAGCTCCCTCTCTTGTACACGCTCCAAAACTTTTCTTTTTGAATCCTTTTTTTGCTCGTAAGCTTTTTTGCCTTTTGATAGTGCAATCTCAAGTTTGAAATGCCCATTTTTTTCATAAATTGAGATTGGAACAAGAGTCATATTCTTTTCATCCATCTTTGATTTTAGGCCCAAAATTTCCTTTTTGTGCAAAAGTAATTTTCGTGTCCTTTGTTCATCGTAGTTTTCAACTCGAGAGAATTGGTATGGAAAAATCTTGGCATTCACAAGAAACGCTTCAAGTCCTAATATTTTGACATAAGAGGAGTTAAGGTCAACATGCCCAAGCCTAATGGCTTTGACCTCAGACCCTAATAGAACGATTCCTGCTTCAAAAGTTTCAAAAACTTTGAAGTTTCGCGAAATTTTTCGATTTTTGATTTTCATATGGTTATTATACAATTTTCTTCTCTTTCGCAGCAAAGAGAAGCAGAAAGCTGTTGTCGCGGTTTTGTTCCATGCTTTTTAAATTTGTTCGCTTGTCGGGGGACTGTCCTCCCCCTTCCGACACTTGCGATCGGGATTCCCCCTGATTGCGCTCACAAATTTTCCATGCATTACGCAAAAAGCGACAAAACTAAAAATCACAAAAAATGGTGAAAAGTTAACACGTAAAAACCAACGATAAGATTCTCGCAAAGCGACAAGATAATTGTATGCTCATTTAGATTTATACAAAGCTTCATGCAATACGCAAAACCAACTATAAAATTCTCTCAGGGCGATAAGCTAAAGAATGAATACTCTGTTCTGGATACTGACCTTTGGTCTAGAGATCAAAGGAGTGGATTTTATTATCAACAATTACAAATGCTTTTTTGCTATCTTCATCAACTGAAAATGAAGATGCACTTGATAACACTTTCCATACGTATTGATTTTTGTATGTGCCGTCTTTTGAAATAGAAATGATTCGACTATTTGACGAGTCAAGAACATAAATGTCAGAATAATCTTGGTCGGTATATATTTGAGAGTTAGCCCCTGCTTTTTTGGCCAGCCCGTTTATAGTGAAAGTCTTCTCGCTTCCTTTGTTGAATTCGCGTATTTGCCCATCATTGTCAATTATCCAAATAGAACCGTCTATTGAGAAGCTTGTAGGATTAGCTGAAAAAGTTTCGCTTGTTGTGAAATATTTACTTTGAGAAAATCCAGACGATGCGTATTTGTTCACATAGTCGTTTGTGGTAGAGAGTGTATAAACATTGCCCAAAAAGGTGTCTACTGCTATTGTTTGGCTCGGGACTTTTTCTATTATTTCGGTTGATTTTTTGTTGTTTTTATCAATTCTTGTGATGGTATCGCCCAGAACATAAACGAAGCTTTTGTCTGAAGAAATAGATTTTGCATTTTTAACTTCAGATGATAGCTCGCTCTCAATATCGCCGCTGCTTGATAAAATGACCATGTCTCCCGTGTTTTTGTTTAAAGCAAGTAAATTACCGCCTTTAAATGATAAGAGATCAACCCTTTTTATGTCATTTTTTGATGCATCAAATATAATTTTTTCATTATCAACAGTACTTCCGCTTCCAAGCTCGCCAATTTTTTTTTCTGTCATACCAATGAGCTCGTCCACTTTTTTTATCTGCGTGCTATTTTCCTTAAATTTACTTCTCGCATCGTCAAGCCTAGTCTTAACGCTCTCAAATTCACTTAGGGCAAGCCCTTTATTAAGACTTTCAAGAGCGATCGCCTCATCATAGTCTTTTTGAATAGGCCCAATGAGCTCCACATACAATGCTTCGCGTTTCAACTGTTCTTGTCGAGTGCTTTGATACAGAATGCTAAAAACAAGTACGATGATCAAAAGAAGTATTGCTACGACAATAATTTTTTTTCTTCCAAAGTTTTTGGAGAGGTCTTTAAAATTTGGAATATTTCCTATTACCATTGCCAAAAAACTTTTTTTGTTACCCTCATCTTTATTTTGATTTTCGTCATCAAGATTGAGGGTATCGTTGTATTCCGAATTTTCATCAATTTTTCCCGCTGTGTGATTTTCTGCTGTATCCCCTCCGGCATCTTCTAGAACTCCAACTGCTGCAGGAACAGTCTTTGACAAGCTTTTATACTGAAGAATTATTGATGCTTCAGTGCCTTGTGCTTCTTCGTGTATTTGTGGAGCAAGAGCTTCTGATATTTCAGTAACACTTAAATGGTCAAGTTTTTTTGAGAGTTCTGATAGGGGAATTTTTTTTGCAAAATCACCGGTTTCAATAATTATTATATCGTTGTCAGTGAGTTTTCCAGAAAACCCGGTTATTTTTGAAACTTCTCCTTTTGCAACTGCACCTATTGAATCGTCTCTTTTAAGAATAACTTCACCTTCGTTTGAAATTACGAGATAGAGAATGTCGTCTTTAACTGTGCCAAGGACAACCGACACTTCACCTCTAACAACTACTTTTTCAAGCGCGTTTTCAACAGATTTTTTTATAGAATTTAGATCTTTTTGGTCAAGTGCAAAATACTCTCTTTGAATTTGTTCAAAAAGTTCTTTTCCAGACGCGGCGATTTCCGTGTCTGAAGTTTCCGCTTTTATACTCAAGACAAGATAAAAATTAAGAGTTGAATAAGCTTGTGACCAAGTGGTGTCTGTTGGATTTGCGACAATCTTGGATAAAAGGATATTATCCATATCGCTTATAAGAATAACACGGCAATAACAAATAATGCAACGGCTGCTGCGATATTCAGGTAGGATAAGTTAACAAGAATAGACGCAGTAGATTCTTGTTTTATCAATCTGTCAAAGTTTCTTATTTGAACTGATAAAATTAAAGCAAAAGCTCCGTATATAGGAGTTAATATCAAAAGCATAATTTTAGCAAGAAAATTATAGTTTGAGAGAATAGAGTAAATAAATTGAAAATAATCGATTTCGTTCATTTTTTTTCTATGCCTATTAGTTCGCCAATTATTTCAACGATCCTTGCTGGATTAGGAGCCCTGTCAAATTCAATATTTGGCTCACTTCCTGCAGTTTGAATTGATACATCGCCGTAATTAAATATAGAGCGTACTACTCCTATTTGTGAATATGAAAAATCTTGAATAAAATCCAGTCTCGCTTCTGATACCTGTTTGTACAACAAGCCATGTATATCAACGTCTCGAACCCTTTTGTTTGTAATTATGCCAATATTAAAGTACCAAAGAACAAATCTAACTAGCAAAAAGCTAAAGAGCATGAGGTAAAAAAGGGCAAGAGCAAGGCTTTGAGATAAAAAGGATATTTGAACACTAAGATAATTTGAAAGCAGGGGAAGAAGTAAAAATGGAAGAAGCGCAAGAAGTATGGTTCCCACAATCCATGGGATATTTGTAACAAAATCACGTCTTATGATAAGAATTGTTTCTTCGTCTGATTCTTGATTCTCAAAGTTAAATCCGTTGGGAAATTCACAATAAGAAGAAAAAAGTCCAGGAATGTGCTTTGCATGTTCCAAACCCACTCGTTCTTCTAATTTTTTGACATTTTTTTCAATTTCTTTTTGTTTTTCGCTTTCTTCCTCATGGTTATCTGAAGTTAAGCTAGTCGCTTTTGAGTCTGGGTCATCTTTTTCTTTTGCCACGACGTGTTCTTCTTGTTTTTCAGACTCTGAAGTCGGAGTTTTGTGTTTGAGAATGAATTCTCCAGACAGCTTAGAGTTTTTATTTTTATCCATAAATTAGCTTTCTTTCACACATTATACCACTGAATTGATAATGGGAAGTTTTATTTACGTTCGATGTTGAAAAATGCAAATCCACTTTGGGGGATTGAAAGATAGCCAGAAACCTAAAAGATGAAGGATTGCTGTTATACAACTACTGCTTTTCGACATTATAAAGAGGACCTACGATTTGTATATTGGCAGGAGCACGAAGATTAAAATAGTTCTTAAACTCGTTTCCATTAAAAGAAATGCCATTTATTTTTATCTCTGTAGTTTTGCCGCTAGCCCAATCGACTCCTGTTATTTCAACAGATGTCGCTGTGGAGATAGCTTCTGCTCCTAGCTCTTGTTTAACTTTATCTGCTGACCAGTTGTCAGTTGCTGGGCAACCCTTACTGGCATCAGGTGCAGGAGGAGGTTTGTCGGGCTGATAAACGAAGCATTTTTTAGAGGAGTCTTTTCGTACTAACAGAATAACATTTGCAATATCTGATACCTCTTCAGCTCTAAGCCAAGCGGAATTTTTATATTCTCCCCCTCTCCATCCTTGTGCAGTATAAAAACACGCTGATTCATTGTCATACGCATTACTCTTAAGACTATCAAAGCTTGACACAGGCGCTCTTGTATCAGCAAAATTTTTGGTATATGCAGTCGATCCTCCCCAAATTTCTGAGGATGTATGAGCATATCCTCCAAATGTCGATGCATACCATGTTTTGGCAATCGAACCATTTGATATAACGAACTCTGCTTTTCCTTCTCCGCAAGCATTTTTTCCTGTCGCATCAACGGCATCATTTGCTGCTTGTCTTCTAGCGTCGGAATATACCTGGCAACTTTGAGAGGTACAGATCGGTTTAGATTCGTTCATCGCAAAGCTTCTTGCAGCGATTGCTTGAGCTTTTAATGCTTCGGGAAGGTCCGCCCCCATCTCCTTATTCACGACCCCCTTTATATAATCTTCAAAGTTTATTGATCCATAGCCTTGTACGTCTATGCTTGTAGGAATATCTCTGCATTCTATTGATATGTTTTGGAAATAGGCATTGAGTATAGTTTTGTAATCCTGATTATCCTTAGCTCTTCCATAAGCTCCATATTGATTCATTCCCACATAATGTGGAATTCCAAAAGTGTAAAAAGCAAATGCATTAAATCCTACATCTATTTTTCTGTCGTCAGTACAATATAAAGAAGATGCCCCTGCAGAACGGGGAATATTAAGACCCGCGAGCCTTTGAGATAAAATTTGCTGTTGTTGTGCAGATAGTGCTGCGATTTGGCTTGAAAGACTTGATTGGTAATCCTTAGCCCCTTTTACAACTTCGTCCAGTTTGCTTTTTGTTACGGCTAAAGCTTTTTGTTCTGATTCTAGATTTTTTTGTCTTACTTCAAGTCCGGATATTGTCTGCGCAATATTTGTAATGAGAAGTTTGTTTTGTCCAACAGCCGCTTTTTGAAATTCTTGAATAGTGATAAAAGATCCAATAGTATCAGACGCTATGAAATTACAGATTGCACAAAAACTTTGACTTTGTATGTAGTCTTTTTTGACCACAATTTTAAATATATCCAATAGATTTGCGAGCTCTTTATAACTTTGGTCTATTTGTTGTTTTCTCGTGACTAATTCTGCTTCAAGAGCTTGAACTCTATCTTGAATCCCTTTAAGTTGTAGCTCCACACCCTTTGTTGCGGTAACTGATTGGCTTTTTGCCTTAATTAGTACGTCTATACAGTTTGTTAATTCACTTTCGTTCATGCTCTTTATAGCGTTTTGGTCAGCACATTTATCAGTTTGCGCAAGGACCGTTTGAATACCAAAGAAAATGAAAGCGAGGAGGAAAATTATTATGGACAGGCGGATCATTTTCATAAAATATTCTAAAGGAATTTTTGTGTGGGCGCGATAGGACTCGAACCTATGACCAGGTGTGTATAAGACACCCGCTCTACCAACTGAGCTACACGCCCCCAATCACTTCGTTCATCAGGGCAACCCCAAAAGAGTTTTTGAAGTGAATGATATTATATCAAGAATGAAGCTAAACGTGAAGTGCTTAAACGATTAATGCCTAGTCACTATTCTCTAATTATTATTTCCTAGAGCGTTCCTCCGGCTCCACCTTCTTGGCCAGGTTCCCCGCCGCCTAAATCTCCCATGAATTCAAAAAGCTTTGATCTTTTAGCAACTTCAGACTCTACCAAATCGCGGGCTCTTCCGTATTTAAGTCTTGATAGTTCTTTTATTAGCTCAGCTACTCTTGGATTTTCTGTCTTTTTTTCTGCTTCTAGGTCGCGAGTAAGGTCGAGTGAGAATGGTTGGGTGGGCTCCCCGTTAATAAGGGTTTTGACGTATGCATGGAATCTCTCAACATTTATCAAATCTGCTTCGCTAAATGTTGGCTGGAATTCATGCTGTAAATAATTTGCATCTGATACCCCGACTCTGAAGCTAATTATGGTTCCTGCATTCCCAAAAATAGCGTTTTTTACATCCTCATCAATTTGTCCTATGAATTGGTTGGCAACAACTAGATTGAGTCTATATTTTCGTGCTTCTGATAAAATTTGTCCAAAGTCGGGTGTTGCGAAATTCTGAAACTCATCGACATATAAGTAAAAATCGTTCCTTTTTTCTTGAGGTAGGTCTTGTCTGCTCATGGCGGCGGCCAAAATCTTAGGTACTAGAATGAGCCCCAAAAAGCTCGAATTGTCTTCCCCCAATTTCCCTTTGGCAAGAGAGATAAGAAGAATTTTTCCCTCATCCATAACCTCACGGAAAGAAAACGCGCTTTTAGATTGCCCGATTATATTTCTCATCATTCGGTTTGTTACAAATCGACCGAATTTGGAAACAATATAGTCAAGGACCTCTGATTTATGAAAGTCACTCGTTTGGGCAATTTGATCAGTCCAGTAACGTCTAACCATAGGATCTTGAACTTTTGGCAACAACTCTTGTACGTAAGAAGCGTCTGTTAGAACACGAACAACTTCAACAAAAGTATTTCCAGGTTCGCTCATAACAGTCAACATCGCGTTTCTAATTGCGTGTTCAAATCTTGGGCCAATAATACCCGTTTTATTAGGATCGTAAAGTTTGTACATAAGCCCAATGATTGAAGATACAATTAAATCTTTTTGCTCTTCGGTTTGGGCGTCAAGCATATTTATTCCCATAGGACGTTCCGTATCAGACGGATCAAAAAGTATTACATCCTCAGCTCTTTCTGGTGGAATGAGTGGCAAAATCATATCTATTGTATCGTGAGGATCAATAAAGCAAACACCTTTTCCTTCTCTTATATCTTGCAGGATCATGTCTTTTAAAAACTCTGATTTTCCAACCCCCGTTTTTCCAACAATATACATGTGGCGTCGCCTATCATCTTCCTGAAGATAAACGGGTCTTACTTGTCCTCGGTAAACACTTTTTCCTATATAGAGACCGTTTTGGGGAATATTGGAAGGAGCGGGTGCGACACGAGCCGCAAGCCAGTGAATGTTTGGCGTTTCAACGCTTTTATTTGGAAAGTGAAAAATTGTTGCAAGCTCTTCAGTTGTTAAAACGTTTGGTTGGTATGACCACAAAGGGAGTTGTCTATAAATAAAATCAACAATTCCCATGCTTTTGAAAAATTTTGACTCTTTTTTTTCAAAAGAATTATATGAAGAAAATTGACCAAATGCGCCTTCTATATTTGAGAGGTGTGCGTCAGCTGCTTCTTTTGTCGAAGATGTTACGACAATTCTAATAATTGCATTAAAGCCCGGTTTTGATATTTTTTGTTCAACCGCTTCAAGCTGCTTTTGATCAACCGAATATTTTGCGGTTTCAGGATTGGCTTCTGCCTTTTTAGTGTTTGTGATATAACTTCTTCCAGACTTTTTCCAGGCGTCTCCTGCTGGGCTTATCATTATTTGAATGGCAGCTCCTTCTCCTTCTTGCATTTTTCCAAGTGTGCTTGTGATGCTAGACATTGGATCGATTGCTAAGTCTTTGTAAATTTTAATTGGTTCATATGCTGCTTTTTTAAGCTTGAGAGTTGCGTGTGCAACTTTGCCGGGGGAATCAAAAATATTGTATTCTTCAACTTCCAAAATTTGAGCATCAGGATACGCTCCGTGGATTTGTTTTTCAACCATATCGCGAAGTTTTATTGGAACGCCAATGTAGAATCTTACATCTTCAGGAGTTGCAACAATTTCAAGAGAAATGCTGTCTGGGACTTTTAGAAAAGACAAAAATCCCTTCGCACTTTTAAGCGATGTAAAGCTTGAGATTAATTGTTCTGAGGCATCAATTTTTATCTCATTATCGCGGGGAAGACTAATTTCAAGAAGCGTCATGTCAAGCGATTTTTCGTGTCTTGATTTTGACTTTTTCCAGTATCCAAAGACAAGCAGTGCGCCTACAACTGTTCCAATTATAAATGATGATAGGAAAGTGGCGAGCAGAAATGTAAAAAGGGAATTGATTAAGCTATCGAGCGAAAATAAGTTAGGCAGCATGCTTTAATTCTCTCCTTTCTTTTTGTTTTTGTAGTTCATTTTTGCGCTTTTCAAATATGAGGGCCTCAGGAGTTCCATGTGATGTTTGGGATATAGCTTCAGTTGGTATTTCTTGAGTGGACTCAGAGGCAGAATTTGTTGGAAGACTAACTCTTTCCTCAGAATATGTAGGGGGGAGAATGTCGTGTCCTGTAGAAACTACACCAGTTGTTATGTCATTTAGCTCGGAAACCACTTTTCCCAATTCGTCTGATGGATGAGTAGTCACGACGCCGATTTCAGAAACGTCAGGGTGCAATCGAGGAGTTATCGCATCAGCTGCAGGTTCAATTAAATCTGGATTATTTACTCCGTTTGGCATACATATATGATATCACAGGTTGGGAAGATGAGACAATTAAAGCCTTAACAAGATCCTAACAGTTTTGAGCTGTTTTTTCATTATTAATTGAAGCTAAAGTTTGTTATAATACCTTAATTGGAGGAGTCGCTAAGCTCGTTTTAATAAATTAAAACGCAAGAATCTGGTCAATGCCAGAACCTTGAGCAACCCTTCTCGTAGAATTCGGAGGAGTCGCATAGCCTGGTCCATTGCGGGGGTTTGCTAAATCCCTGAGTCGTAAGACTCGCGCAGGTTCGAATCCTGTCTCCTCCGCCTCGTTTCACTCGGCGCAAGCGCAGCGTACAAATCAGCTTGCCCTAGGAGTGAAGCGGCGAAGCTCGGAGAGGTCGCATAGTTGGTCTAGTGCAGCGGTCTTGAAAACCGCCACCTGAAAGGGTCGTGGGTTCGAATCCCACCCTCTCCGCCAAAATTTATTCTGGGAAGCGTTCTTCAATTAAAGCAAGACCTTCCTCATGAACCAATTCGCGTCTTTTCTTCACATATGAAAGAGGAGGTGTTTCGATCGTCTGCATATTTTCAGGAAATAATTGATAGGCATCTCCGTTTCTATTGAAAGGACCAAGTCTTCTAAGTGCATCTGTAGGCTCTCCTTCATACCAGACAATTTTATTGGGTTTCAAATATGGATGTTTTGAAAAATAATCTTCCCAGAAGTCTTTTGAAAGTATAGGTGTAGGTGCTGTTTTGTATAGGATGTGTGCTTCTGTAAGGGTTGATTTTATTCCCTCGACTATTTCTTCTTCTTCTTCTATTTCTTTTTGCGCGGAATCGCATAAAGCAATTAATCTTCCAGCTCCTCCTGGATCAAAAGCAAGAGACAAAAAATCTTCATTTAAAGAAAAAGTATTCTCTGCTAAGTCTCTTAGATTTTTGAGATCAGTTTTTTGGGCAGGAGATGGATATTTGTCTAAGATTTTTTTAATGTTTTGGACAGCATCATAAAATTCGCCATTACCTACAAGTTCTCGAAGCTGTCTTATGTAGTCCTCGTTCTCAATGGGTTTCATTTGCTCGTCTAACTCATATTTAGACCCAGTACTTTCATCGACCATAGCAGAGTGGGGAATAAAAACAATGCCTGCGTTAATATTTATTCCGTCATTTTCATCTTTTGGGAAAACCCAATGGTCATTATGAAAACCAGATCCTTGATAATTTTTTGACTGCCCATCATACCTGAAATTAGCAGCCACAAAAGGAGATGGAAAAGCAAAAAATATTTCATTTCCAGTTTCTCCTCCGTAAGCATCATTTGCAACTTCATCAATTGCAAAATGTACGGATTCTGTGTCGCTCATCCTGCTTTCCAACAGGCTTAGTCTTGATAGCGCCATTTTTTTGTCAATTGCAGTATCTATTCCTGTTAAATCAGATAAGGCTTCCTTCTTTGCACCATTTTTTAAAAATCTCCCAAAAACTGACCTTAGTTTTCCATCTTCGAGAATTTGAGCAAATTCACTGCTGAATTCGCCACGGCCACTTGTGTGATACATATGCCCAGTATGATCTCTGACTCCTTGTCTTGTTACATGACTTATAAGAGGTGTGTTAAAACGTTTTAATAAATCTTTATATTCTTGTAGAGGAAGAGATATTAAATATTCTTCTGAAAAGTATCTTTTTATATCTTCTTTGTTATAGGGAGTACTTTCCCATCGGTCCTTTTCATCTTTATAAAATTTTTCCAGATATTCTCTTGCTTTCTCCAATTCTGCGTCTACACCTTTTCTTTCAAGTTTTCTTGCTACTTCTTTTTCTTCTGTTTCAAGATTTATTAACGTCTGGGTAAGTTCTTCGTGTGAAATTTCCGCAAGGCTTCTTTCTCCCCTTAATTTTTTAATCTCAAAATACTTTAAACTACCCTTAAACCAGTCACTTGATAGTTCATCAAGCGTTGCTTCGATTTCTGCTGCATTTATGAGGTTATTTTCTGTTTTTTCTTCCGTAGAATTTTTATCTTCAGCAATTTCTTCTTGTCGTGATGTTAAGCCTCTTTTTCTGTCAAAATATTCAGCCCTTTTTGTTCTAATTTTTTGTGCTTCAGCTTTTCTTCCTTCTGGGTTTGTTTCTTTAGAAAACTGCCTTAAAAATTGCGGAGCAATCTTTTTGGAAGTATTTTTTTGCGCTTCCTTTTCTAATTCTTGAGTTGGAATTTCCTGTCCTTCGCTCATAAGTAAATTTTAGCATAAATAACAGGTGGCAAGCGTTTGATATAATCAAATTCGTGAAACTTTTACTTACTTCATCCAGCAATACTAATAGATCAATAGAAAATGCACTTCTTGAGCTTGCTGAATTAAAAGTCCTCTCTATGAATTAATTCGCGTCCGAGGGGGTGTGAACCGAAATACGATGCCATGATTTTGAGTTGAAAAACGTACATCTTTTCCTTCGATGAGAGTATCAAGCAGCTCATTGTATTGTTTAAAATCTTTTATATCCATTCCCCGTTGGTTGCTGATTGGATTACGTCCACCGACCAACAATGGTATTCCTGCTGGATGCTCGGGTTTTTTGGGAAAGATAGTTGCTCCTTCGCGAGTAATTATAAGGAAGTGATCTAGGTGTGTAATGTCAATTGTGTATGAAAAAGAAGAGGGATCAATAAATCCAGTGCTGTTTCTCCTATTTTTTTTATTGTCAGGATGTAAATTTGAAGAAATTTTTACATCTATTTCTCTGTCGTCTTTGCGTATTGTTGCAACAAAAGATGTATGGGTATTTTTCTGGTTACCGCCAATACCATTGTATTTCCCCAATTTAGGCTTGGTGCGAGCTTTTATTAATTCATCTAGCTTTTTCGTAAGCTGAGGGATTTTTTTTCCTGCTTCAATAGCTTCTTGCGCTTCTTTTGTTTCTTCCTCTTTCCGAGCAAGGTTTTGAACGGCACTATCTATTAACCTTGGAGTTTGTCCTTCTTTCATTTGGGAATGTTATATCACTTTGAGAATATCTTGTCAAATCAATCAAATTGCAAGATTAAGGCCGATATACCGTTTTAAAATCTAGCGCTTTTTTGCGACAACCACCAACCCCCCCCCACTAAAAAAACTCTTAAGTCAATTCTTTGTATCTAAAACTGTTAAGTCGTTGATAAGCGATTAGTCTTGACTATATAATTCAAGTAAGATGCTGGAAGATTCAGAAATAGCTTTTAAAATATGGATAGTTTCATTTGCCATATTTTTTATAAATATAACGTTAGCTACCAATTTTTTTCAGGCACAAGTTGGGGATACATTTTTTGGAAAAACGCAGTTCTTCCCCGCAATCCTTGCGCTCTCTTTTGTTTGTGGATTTATTGCCTTTTTAATAGGTGTAATTAAGGCGTCTTCTTTTTTTGTTGCTAAGAAAAAAATAAAAAGTCCTATTAAAAGATATGTTGCGTTTTTGTTATTTGTTCTAGTCCTTCCTTTGTATGCAATATGGTTTCTATTATCTGAAGCAAAAATATTTTCAAAAAAGAAAGGGTTTTTTTTACAGAGATTATTTATTAAAAAAAACATCAGAGGGCTGCTGTGCACTTTTTTTATAGTATTTCTTTTGCTTCCAGTATGGGTATCTGGATATTTTGTTGTAGGTTATGTAACGGTGGAAATAGCAAAGCAAATATCTGGGTATGAAGCGGTTGTGGAAAGTATTGTTGGGACCGGCTCCATGTATCCGACATTTCCCAAAGGAGATAAGCCTACAGACATAGAAAGATCGAAGCAGGTAGTGGCTACTGCTAATTTTATATCATATCCTTCCGGAATAGAAGTTTTTGGCAACAGATTTTTTGACCGGTCTTTAAAAAGAGGAGATATTATTACTTTTATAAATAAAAAAACTGAAGCGATAACCAAAAAGGAATATGGGGTAGCGACTGGTTTTATGAAGAGACTTATTGCTCTGCCCGGAGATACGATTGAATTAAGAAGTGGAAGTGTATATTTAAATGGAGAACCTCTAAAAGAACCTTATACTGCGAAACCACGATCTACATTTGCAGAAGCATTTCTTGAAGAGTGTAAGGAGATTAATATTCCTTCTGGGCAGATATTTGTCATGGGGGACAATAGGAAAGGAAGTGGTGATTCTCGTGAAATAGGCTTTGTAGATATCAATAGTATTGACCATGTTTTGCCTGTTGAAAACCAAAAGGGGGAATGGGATAAGAATTGGAGAGATACAAACAAAGATTTTGATGAAAAATCGAAGATCCGTTTAAATAAGGAAGAATATTTAAAATTGTTAAATGAAAAAAGAAAAGAGGCAGGTGCAAAGCCGCTTAAATATCAGCCAAAATTAGAGCAATCAGCGGCATTGAGAGGAAAGACTATTTTGCAATATAACGATTTTTCTTGGGAAGCTACAAAAAGCGCATATACAATGAAAAGAGCAATGGTTGATGTTGGATATTCAAATATAACGTATGGAGAAACACCTACTCAAGGATACTTTGAAGAAGATGAACTTATTGATAATCAATTTCAATTTCCTAAAACGAAAGATTTTCTTTTAAATAAAGAATATCAAGAGATTGGAATAGCGGAAGTAGAAGGGGAAATAAATGGATGCCCAGCTCAAGTAGTAATTCAACATTTTGCAGGTTATATTCCACCAAATTATAAAAAAGATACCATAGACAGTTGGGGCGAGGTAATTAGTGGTCTAAATAATGTTATTCCAAGCTGGGAAAAGGCGAAAGAATGGAAGAGTATTAATCAGGATGACCTTAATAAGTTATTAGGCTTACTGTATAAAAGAAAAAATAACGCGGAAGCCGTCTATTATAGAATGAAAGCGAATCAGTGGTTAACTACTCAAGAACAACAAATGGTGGATTTTGATAAAAATCTTTATGATCAGGCAAATGCATTGGCAAAAAAACTTAACGGGAATAATTAAAACCCCGCCAAATCCCCCCACCAAAAAGTTATAAACCAATGCCTTTTTAAGACGTTTTTTTAGCGACAATTACAATATTATTCGGCTTCCATTTTTTTGTAAATTTAGCTATAAATTTTTTAATAAAATAAAGATTTTTAAATGCGATAAATGTTTTTATTTTTTCGATCTTAAGTCCTGCAAGATTAAATTCTGCATCGAGTATTTCAGGAGTATATTCCCTAACATGAGCGCTAGGGTTAATATCCATATCTCTAAGCCCTTCATTTAATGGCGTAGAGATAATAAATAGACCATTTTTTTTAAGTAGTAAATAAATAATTTTGTAAAAAGAAAAAATTTTGTGCGGAGGGATATGTTCTATTACTTCAATTGCGACAATGACGTCAAAATAATTTCTCTTGTAGAACTTGTCCGCTTTTAATATATCTCCTGCTTTAAAATCTCCTTTGAATTTTTTTTCTAGTCTTTTAATTACCTTTTTTGAAATGTCTAATCCGTAAATTGTATGTTCGGCTTCTAGTTCTTGCAATTTTTGTTCTAAGTATCCTTGTCCTATTCCCAAGTCTAAGATTTTTATTTTTCTTTTTGGTAAAAAAGAAACAACTGTATTAACTTTGTCTTTTGTCATCCAGTCTTGTTCATTGAGACTTTCAGGAGACTTAAATTTTTCATCCCAAAATTTACCAGTATTTTTATTGGGGATTTGCGGATATTTTGTAGAATAAGTCGCTTTAAATTCTTTGTATTTTTTTTGTCGTGCTAGTCTGTCCCGGAGATTTTCTACTTCAAATAGGGACATTTTTATCTTTTCCATTCAGTTATTTTACCATTTGATATTTAGCCATTCCACTATTCCAATAAAAATAAACAAAATGCCAAGCAAAAATATTGTCCTTAGCACCCTATCTTTTATTAGAGCCAAAAGAAACGCTTTTAATAATTTACTCACTCTCTTTAATTTTACATCCCAAATCTGTAATAATATAAAGTAATGCCCAATATAACTGTTGTCAAAAGATCTGGTGAGCATGTTGCTTTTGAAGAAGGGAAAGTTATTCACTCCATGAAGCGCGTCGGCGTGCCAGAAAACCTTCATCAAGAAGCCTTGAATCATATCAAGTCCCATGTTCAAAAAGACAACTCTATTACAACCGACGAAATTTTCTACCACATTCGCGAATTTTTAAAAGACAAGGATAAAAAATCTGCCGTAAAATTTAATCTTAGAAGAGCAATCTTCGACCTTGGTCCAACAGGTTTTCCTTTCGAGCAATTTTTGCAGCGAATTTTTGAAAACGAGGAATACAAAGCGAGGGTAGGAGTAATTTTGAAAGGTGAATGTGTTGACCATGAGATTGATGTTTTGATTGAAAAAAATGGGAAAAAAGAAATGGTTGAGGCAAAATTTCATAACCAAAATGGTGGCAAGACTGATGTTCAAGTAATGCTTTATATGTGGGCGCGCTTTTTAGACGTGAAGCAGAGCAATGAAATTGATAATGTCTGGGTTGCGACAAATACCAAGCTTAGTCAAGATGCTATTGCATACGCGGAGTGTAAAGGCATAAAAGCTCTTGCTTGGAATTATCCGCAAGAAGGAAATCTGCAGGATTTTGTAGAAAAACCGGGAATGTACCCTGTTACAATTTTGCCCGAATTAACAATGGAGGAAAAAAAGAGGCTGGTTGATAATGATATTGTTTTGGCATGCAATTTTATGGATACAAAAGACGAAGAATTGGAGACCAAATACATGATAGATAAAAACAGAATTCGGGAGGCAAAACAAAGCGCGGGCCTTATTTGCAACAAAAATGTTTAATTCTCTACATTCTTTGTTATAATATTAATATGAGTGTTCTAAAATCTCTCTTAAATTTATTTCCTCAAAAGACAGTCTTTGCGCATTGCGACATTCCGTGTGGGATATACGATCCAACAGCAGCACAAATAGGTGCCCACACTGTTCTTCGCATGACACAGCTTTTGGAAAAGGTTAGTAGAGAGGATGAGACTAGTGCAGAGCATGATATTGCCAGAATGACACATGTTAAAGAAAAACACGGCGAAATGGTAGAAGAAGAATTAGGGACACTTGAAAATGATTATTTTAAGCCAGAACACTTTGATGCAAATTCTGGGCTTCAGGACCTTTTAAAAGATGCAGTAAAATTATCTATTACGTCAAGACAGCACATAGATTTAGAAGCTGCACAAAAACTTCTTGAAAAAATATTGCAAATTTCTGAAATATTTTATAAGTCAAAAGGTTTTGAGCCAGTCCGTATCCCCTCAGGGTTTCCCACCGAAGGCGAAATGGTAATACACAAATGACGATTCTCGTCTATAGTGCATATTTTTATGCATAATATGACAATACTTTCTCTTCTAAAAGTAAAAGGCCACAGCATGGAGCCTGGTATAAAGACAAATTCAAGAGTTTTGGTTTCAGGGATTTATTTTCTTTTTGGCTCAAATAAAATCGGAGATGTCGTGGCTTTTAAAATGAAAAATGAATTATTCATAAAGCGAATTAAAAGAGTTCAAGGCGATAAGTTTTTTGTTGCAGGCGATAACAAAAACGACAGCCTTGATAGTAGAACATTTGGAGAGATTGAGAAAATGGATATAATTGGAAAAGTGATTTTTAAACTACCATGATTATAAATATTGTTCTTATTAGCTTTATTGTTTTTTTGCTTATTGTTCTAACTATGGTTTGGCCACCTGACAGTCCTTGGAGCCCTTGGTGGAGGACAAACAGAAAAGTGGCCCGCGCCGCTTGTAAATTGGCGGGGATCAGTTCAAGCGATGAAGTTTTTGAATTAGGAAGTGGAGACGGGACATTTTTACTTACTGCCAGTCAGGAATTTGGCGCAAAGTGTACTGGAATAGAAATAGACCACTCACGTTTTTTTATTTCAAAGCTGAATATTCTGTTCAATCGTGGTAGAAATATTAAGTTAATCCGCTCAAACTTTTATTCTGTTAATTTAAGCCCTGCTACAATCGTTTTTGTTTATTTAGTCCCTAGAGCGTTGGGGAGATTAGCACCAAAATTATTGAAAGAGTTGAAGGTTGGGACAAAAATTATAAGCTACAGATATAAATTCCCAAAAGACGTTGTGAATAATAAAATAAATCTATCGCATCATGACAAGAAGAATAATATTTTTGTTTACGAAATTAAAAGCAAGTAAAAAATTGTTTTAAAACAATTTTCGAAGATTTAAATATGCCCATCTTGCTTTATCGACAAGTTTATAGGTTTTGTAAAGTTTATTTTTTATAACCAAATCATAGCTTCCCACAAACTCAACTAATTCTCCGCCGTACCCTTCTTTAAATCTATGGAAGCCATACCAAGGATCTTTTTTGTTTGGTGTTGGACCTAATGCTCCCCACATATCAAATTCGGTAAGTCCCAATTTTTTTCCGAACTTAATTGCCTCCCAGGCGATTAAATTAGAAGCCATGGTTTGGCGGTATTCACGGCTCGATGCCCCATATGGATAATAAAGCTTGTTGTGAAATACAAAAAGTACCCAAGATGTAATTACTTTTTCCTTACTGTCGGGCGTTGTGTAAAGCGCGTGGAATAAGTGATAAGAAAGATTATTTTTGTTATTTTTTTTATCCACCGTTTCCCAAAGTTTTTTGTGATAGTCTCTGTTATGAGCATAAAATTTTTGCCTTTTTTCGGTTTCTGTAAGAAGACTTAAATATTCATTGAATTTTTGGGGCGTACTGTCTTCAATTACCTTAACACCAGATTTTTGTGCAACTTTTATATTATAGCGTGTCTTAGGATGCATCATTTTTAATAATTCTTGTTCACTTTTTGATAAATTTAATACAAATGAATATTTTGTAAAAAGAGGACGGGCAGAAGGGGTGAGTCCCAATTGGGCAAGTTTAGTTTTTGAGCTATCGTTTGTTTTGATCTCTGGTTCAAGCTGAATAAATATACAATTTTCAGATTTCCCAATTTTTTTTAGTTCTTCTAAAACATTTCTTGTTGGCATCTTTCCTTTTGGAAAATATCCTATCGAAAATGGAGATTTAGGGATATTGTGTATGCTTAAGGTAAATCCATCAGACATTTTTTTGTTTTCAACAAGTGCGCGTCTGATAATTTTAACCCCAGTTTTTTTTCTAAATTCTCCCCATTCCCAAGATTGCAGAGGATGATCTACAACTGCGTTGTATTCTTCTTTTTGTGACTCGTCTATGTCTATAAATTCGCTCATGTTTATTTTAATTGTAAAGAGAAACAGAAAGCATATGCAAGCTACGTCCCTTCTTTGCTAAAGGTAGCTTGGTTCATCGGTTAATCTGTCAATATAATTTTTTTCAAGCACGTCTTCGGGCAATTCGTAAATAAATCTTGAAATAGAATTGCTCACTGTTTGACCAAAAAACAATCTTCTTTTTGCAAAACATAAATACAATTTTTCTTTCGCCCGGGTTATTCCTACATAACAAAGTCGTCTTTCTTCTTCCAGTTCGTTTGTGTCCATAAGTGATTGGCTGTGAGGAAAGAGTCCTTCTTCAAGCCCCACAATAAATACCATTTTAAACTCTAAGCCCTTTGCTGCGTGCATAGTCATAAGCGTTATCGCATCGACTTTGTTATCAACAAGTGGTCTGTCGGGCATTTCTTGTTGTTCTACGAGCGAGACGTTTTCTAAAAATTCGACCAGATTTTTAAATTCAATTGCAACAGATCTTAATTCCTTTATATTCTCAAGTCTTGATTTGTCTTCTGGATCTAAAATGTCATAAAGATCAAGGTAGGAAGTTCTCAAAAGTACTTCGTCCATGATTTCAATAGTGTTTTTTTTCTCGACATATTGATTTTTACCAAACTCATCAAAATATGTAATAAATTTATCTCTTCTTCTTTTCCCAATTTTTTCAATTCGCTTTAGAGCGACTTTATTTTTCGGATTTGCAAGGTAGGCGAGATACGCAAGTACATCTTTTACTTCACGTCTTTCATAAAATCTTGTTCCGCCGACAAGAATGTAAGGAGTGGAATTGTGAAGAAAAGTTTCTTCGAGAGCACGGGATTGAGCATTCATGCGATACAAAACCGCAACGTCTGAAAAAGAAAAATTAGGATCGGAATTTATTTTTAGATTTACCATTCTAACTATAAATTCTGCTTCATCGTGTTCATTTCGAGCTTGGAATATTGACAATTCTTCGCCTTTCCTATTCTCTGTCCAGATAGATAAAACTGGATGAGTAGTATTTTTGGAAATTATTGAGTAAGCAGCATCAAGAATTTTTTGGGTTGACCGGTAATTTTGAGAAAGAGAAAATTCTTTTGTGTCAGGAAAGTCTTTTTTAAATTTTTGAAGGTTTCGAAAATCAGCTCCTCTAAAACTATAAATGCTTTGGGAAAAATCACCGACAATGCAAATGTTTCTGTGTTTTCCTGATAAAAGTTTAGTCAATTGATATTGGGCTTCATTCGTGTCTTGGTATTCATCGATTAGAATATACTGAAACTTATCCTGGTATTGACTTAGGACTTCAGGCGAGCTTTTAAAAAGATAAATTGTTTTGAGAAGTAAATCATCAAAATCAAGAGCGTCATTTTCAGCTAAAACTTCCTGATAAACTGGATATACTTTGGAAACCATTTGTTGAAAGTATCCTCTTGCAATTGACATATATACGTTTTCGTCGACCATTTGATTTTTTGCTTGAGAAATTGCCTGAAGAATTGATTTAGGCTTGATCTCTTTAGCAGATAAATCAAGGCGTCTGAAGGCTTCTTTTATTGTTTCAACCTGATCTTGTGTGTCGTAGATTTGAAAGTGAGGAGAAATTCCAATTTGCCTACCATCGCGTCTTAAAATTTTGGATGAAATAGCATGAAAAGTTCCGGTTATAGGAAGACCTGTAAAATTCTTTTTTTCCCCAAACGCTTTTTTGATTCGCTCGAGCATTTCACCCGCCGCTTTATTTGTGAAAGTAACCATTAGAATATTTTGCGGGTTTATGTTTTTTTCAAAAACTAAATGCAACACCTTTTGTACTAACACTCTTGTTTTTCCGCTTCCGGCACCAGCCAAAATAATAATTGGTCCATCCGTTGCTTCTATAGCTTTTTTTTGATCTTGATTTAACTTGTCCATTATTTTTATTCCTTGAGAACAGTTTGGCTCTATTGCTATAATAGGTCATGTTGCTCTTAGTAATAAGGGGTAATATGAATTATAACATGGGACAAAAAATGATAATAGCAAACTGGAAGTCTAATAAGACAGCTGATGAGGCGCAGATTTGGATAGAAGAGTTAGGAAAATCAGAATTTGATTTTGAAAATCGGGAAATTATTATTTGTCCGTCGTTTTCTCTTTTGTCTCCACTTAAGATAAAAATTGAAAAAGAAGGACTTCCTATTAAGCTGGGAGCACAAGATATATCGATGTTTGACCAGGGCGCATTTACAGGAGAGGTGAACGGAGAACAAATTAAGGAATTCGCAGATTACGTTTTAGTGGGGCATTCAGAAAGAAGAAGCCATTTTTCAGAACAAAAAGAGATTCTTGCAAAAAAAGTGGAAATGGCCAAAAAGTACAATTTAATACCGATTTATTTTACTCCAGACGAAAACGAAGTGGTGCCACAGGGTGTAAAGATTATTGTATATGAGCCACCAAGCGCAATCAGCACTAGTTTGAATCCGACAATCGAATCTCCGCAAGAAGCTGATAGAATAGCAGGTCTTATAAAGGCCAATCATCAAGAGGCAAAAATTCTTTATGGAGGAAGTGTTTCTTCTTCAAATGCGAGTGAATTCTTGAAAACTCCAAACATAACAGGCGTAGTGGTTGGACGCGCAAGTCTTTCTTCTGAGTCATTTCTTGAGATCGTTAAGACATGTTGAAAAAAAAGATAATTAGTATTGTAGGAATCGTACTTGTTATTGCTACGGTTTTATTTTTGGGCAAAATTATAAAAGGTGCATTTTTTGTCTATAATGTAGCAAGTAATTCAGACGTTAATATAAAAGCGAAAACAAATGGAGAAATAAACGTTCTTCTTCTTGGGATTGGAGGCGGAACGCATGAAGCACCAAATCTTTCTGACACGATAATTCTTGTTAATCTTCAGCCTCAGAATAACAGGGCGCATCTTATTTCTATACCCAGAGATCTTTGGGTACCAGAGCTAAGCGCTAAAATAAATTCAGCTTATAAAACAGGGCAGGACAAGGGTGGCAAAGGTATAGTTTTGGCAAAAAGTGCGATTGAAAAAGTTACCAGATCGAACATAGATTATGTTGTGGTTGTTGATTTTTCTGGATTTATAAAGCTCGTGGATTTACTTGGAGGAATTGATGTGGATATTAAGAGAGCATTTGATGATTATGCATATCCAATAGAAGGCAAGGAAGTGGATCCATGTGGACTTGATGAAGATCAAATAGCAACTTTGTCCGCTCAAATAGCAACGTCAAGCGCTAGCGAATCAGATGCTTTTCCATGCAGGTATAAACATATACATTTTGATAGTGGGGTGCAGCATATGGATGGTCAAACAGCGCTTGAGCTTGTAAGATCGCGCCATGCGCTGGGGGTTGAGGGGACCGAT